>Ga0214472_10001126_pt1 | contig 30665 bp, 34 predicted proteins | sample RVTome_6_FD_207662 | JGI IMG/M metagenome (GOLD analysis project Ga0214472, IMG submission 207662) | Soil microbial communities from uranium-contaminated site in the Upper Colorado River Basin, Wyoming, United States - RVT140D175 | ecosystem: Environmental > Terrestrial > Soil > Contaminated >...
AGGCTTTCCTGGTCGCGCGCGACCCGCTTGCGATAGTTCTCGAACTCGGCCGCGACCCGCTTCAGATCGTCGAGGTACTCGTCTCGCTCCTTCTCGAGCTCCTCGATCCGTTTTTGCAGGTCGCCGGGCGGGGCATGCCCCGCCCCTACATCTTCCTTGGCGGCCTTCTGTAGGGGCCGGTCATGACCGGCCCGCGAATCGCGGCGAGGCTTCGTCATTACGGCTCCGTCTTGGCCTCTTCGTCGATGACCTCGTAGTCGGCCTCCTCGACGACCTCGTCGTCGGAGGTAGGCGCGCCGTCGCCGCCGGTCGAAGCCGTCTGTTCGCTCTGCACCTTCTGGTAGACCGCCTCGGCAAGCTTGTGCGCGGCCTGCATGAGGTCCTCGCTCTTCGTCCGGATGGCGGTCACGTCGTCGCCGTCGATCACCCCGCGGAGCTCCTCCATGCGGGACTCGATCGTCGAGATCGTCTCGGCGTCGAGCGACTCCCGATGCTCCTTGAGGCTCTTCTCCGTCGAGTAGAGGAGGGTCTCGGCCTGGTTCCGGGCCTCCGCGAGCTCGCGCATGCGGTGCGCCTCCCCGGCGTGGGCCTCGGCCTCGTGCACCATCCGCTCGACCTCCTCCTCCTTGAGGCCGGAGCCGCCCTCGATCCGGATCTGCTGCTCGTTGCCGGTGCCCAGGTCCTTCGCATGGACGTTGATGATCCCGTTCGCGTCGATGTCGAATGTGACCTCGATCTGGGGCATGCCGCGCGGCGCGGGCGGGATGCCGACGAGCTGGAACTTGCCCAGCGTCTTGTTGAACGCAGCCATCTCGGACTCGCCCTGAAGGACGTGGATCTCCACCGAGGGCTGGTTGTCCTCGGCCGTCGTGAACGTCTCCGACTTCTTGGTCGGGATGGTCGTGTTGCGGTCGATCAGCTTCGTGAAGACGCCGCCCTTCGTCTCGATTCCGAGCGAGAGCGGGGTGACGTCGAGAAGCAGGATGTCCTTGACCTCGCCCTTGAGCACGCCGGCCTGGATGGCCGCGCCGACGGCGACGACCTCGTCCGGGTTGACGCCCTTGTGGGGCTCCTTGCCGATGAGCTCCTTCACCTTGCCCTGCACGGCAGGCATGCGCGTCATGCCGCCGACGAGAACCACATGGTCGATGCCGCTCGGGTCGATCCCCGCATCCGCGAGGCACTGCTTCGTCGGGCCGACCGTGCGCTCGAGCAGGTCGGCGGTCAGCTCCTCGAGCTTCGCGCGGGTCAGCTGGAGATCGAGATGCTTAGGCCCTTCCGGCGTCGCCGTGATGAAGGGCAGGTTGATCTGCGTCGACATCGTCGACGAGAGCTCGATCTTCGCCTTCTCGCCGGCCTCGTAGAGGCGCTGGAGCGCCATGCGGTCCTGAGCGAGGTCGATGCCCTGCTCGCGCTTGAACTCGGCCACCATCCAGTCGACGACTGCCTTGTCGAAGTTGTCGCCTCCGAGGTGGTTGTCGCCGTTCGTCGCCTTCACCTCGAAGACGCCTTCCCCGAGATCGAGGATGGAGACGTCGAAGGTGCCGCCGCCGAGGTCCCAGACGAGGATCGTCTGGTCCTGCTCCTTGTCGAGCCCGTATGCGAGCGAGGCCGCGGTCGGCTCGTTGATGATCCGCAGGACGTTGAGGCCGGCGATCTTGCCCGCGTCCTTCGTCGCCTCCCGCTGGGCGTTGTTGAAGTAGGCGGGAGTCGTGATGACCGCGTCCGTGACCGGCTCGCCGAGATAGGCCTCGGCGTCAACCTTCAGCTTCTGGAGGATCATCGCCGCGATCTCCGGCGGCGCGTACTCCTTGTCGCCCGCCTTCACGCGCGCGTCGCCATTCGGGCCGGCGACGACTTCGTACGGGACGATCTTCATCTCCTCCGAGACCTCGGAGTACTTGCGTCCCATGAAGCGCTTGATCGAGAAGACGGTGTTCTGCGGGTTCGTGACCTGCTGGCGCTTGGCCGGGGCGCCGACGAGTCGCTGGCCGTCCTTCGTGAACGCGACGACGGACGGGGTCGTCCGCCCGCCTTCGGCGTTCGGGATGACGGTCGGCTCGCCGCCCTCGAGCACGGCCATGCACGAGTTCGTGGTGCCGAGGTCGATTCCGATTGTCTTTGGCATGATTGCTGGTGTCCTCCGTCTAGCTTGACTTCTTGGCTGAGAAAATCTAAGCCTCGTTATAGCAGATTGATAGGCGTATAACCACCAGGGTGAGCGACCTGATCCGCAAGGACGAGGTGGAGTCGGCCGTCGAGGCGCGGCGTGAGCTCGGGGCCGAGTACGAGGACTCGGTGCTCGACTCGTTCGTCGAGAAGGTCGAGCGCCGATTGGAGGAGCGCCTGAAGGCCGTGCCGCGGAAAGCGGGACCCCCCGCGCTCGCCGTCCCGCTCGGGTCGCTCGGGTTGGCCATCCCCCTCCTCGGCATCGCAGGGGGAACGGCCGGCCTTTCCGGAGTGATCGCCGTCTGCCTGGCCGTCGTGCTCGTGAACGTCGCCTACGCCTTGCGGCGCTGAGCCGCACTCGGCAGGCGCCGGAGCACCTCGGCGGCGGTCGGCTCGGCGACGACGATGCCGGCGAGGATTAGGGCGCAGCCGCCCCAGCCGGCCAGACCCAGCCGATCGTCGGCGAGGAGATAGCCGAACAGGCCGGCCCAAACGGCCTCGAGCGAGAAGACGAGCGCGATCCGCGTCGCGCTGATCCGCTGCTGGGCCCAGATCTGGATCAGGTAGCCGAGCGCGGACGAGAAGATCCCAGTGACGAGCAAGGCGCCCCAGACGGTCCAGCCGCGGGGAAAGCTGAGGTCGCCGAGCGCGAGTGCGATAGCGAGAAAGCCGACGCAACACGAAGCCATCTCCACGAAGGTGAGCCCGAGCGCGTCGAAGCGGGTGGCGTAGCGCTCGACCATGAGGATCTGAAGCGCCGTCGCCACCGCGCTCGCGAGCACGAGCAGGTCTCCGGTCGGTGAGCCCGCGTCGATACCTGATAGGAGCGCCAGGCCGGCGATCGCAAGCACCACGCCGAGCCAGACGAAGAGACCGATCCGCTGGCGGAAGAGCAGGAGGGCGAACAGGGGCGTGAGGACGACGTAGAGACCGGTGATGAAGCCGGTGCTCGACACGGTCGTGCGCTCGAGGCCCGCGGTCTGCAGGCCGAACGCGGCCGCGACGAGGATCCCGAGCACGACCCCCGCGACAAGGCCGTTTCGGCCTAGTCCCCGGACCCGGTCCCGGGCCGGGAGGGCGAGCGTCGCCGCCGCGATCGCGAAGCGGACGGCCAGGAAGGCGAAGAGCGGATAGAGCTCGATCGCGTCCTTGACCTGGACGAACGTGACGCCCCAGACGGCGGTGACGGCGACGAGCGCGACGAGGGCCGGCACGGGGCCGGGACTATAAGACGAGGCGGACGCTAGGCTCTTCCTGTGAGCACGCGCGATACGCTCGACCGCCCGCTCCGCGACCTGCGGATCTCCGTCACCGACCGGTGCAACTTCCGCTGCGTCTACTGCATGCCGAAGGAGATCTACGGGCGGGACTTCCGCTTCCTCGAGCGGGCCGAGCTCCTCACCTTCGAGGAGATCGCGCGCCTGGCCGAAATCTTCGCTGGACTCGGAGTCCGGAAGATCAGGCTCACCGGGGGCGAGCCCCTCATCCGCCGCGAACTCGAGCGCCTCGTCGGAATGCTCGCCGCGATCCCGGACCTCGACCTGACGCTGACGACGAACGGCTCGCTCCTCGCACCGAAGGCCTCGGCACTCCGGGAAGCGGGCCTCGAGCGTGTCACCGTCAGCCTCGACTCGCTCGACGACGAGGTCTTCCGCGCGATGAACGACGTCGATTTCCCCGTCGAGCGCGTCCTCGCGGGGATCGAGGCGGCCGCGGCCGCAGGCCTTTCGCCCGTGAAGGTCAACGTCGTCCTCAAGCGTGGGGTCAACGAGGACGGAATGCTCGACCTCGTGCGCTACTTCCGCGGCTCGGGCCACGTTCTGCGCTTCATCGAGTACATGGACGTCGGCCACACGAACGGCTGGCGCCTGGACGAAGTGGTGCCCGCCGCGGAGATCCTCGAGCGCATCGGAGCCGAGTTCCCGCTCGAGGAGGTGGCGCCGGAGTATCCGGGCGAAGTCGCGACCCGCTACCGGTTCCGAGACGGCGCCGGCGAGATCGGCGTCATCGCTTCCGTCACGCGCCCCTTCTGCGGCGACTGCACGCGGGCGCGCCTCTCCGCGGACGGCCGGCTCTACACGTGCCTGTTCGCCGTGAGCGGCCACGACCTGCGCGAGCCGCTGCGCTCGGGCGCCTCCGACGAGGAGCTACGCGAGCGAGTCGAGGCCGTCTGGACCGCCCGCGCCGACCGCTACTCGGAGCTCCGTTCGGCCGCGACGCCGGACGGCTCGAAGGTCGAGATGTCCTACATCGGAGGCTGAGCCGTCGGGGAAGACCCGGCGTCGCCTACTCGTTAGGATTGGACAGTGGTCCTCCGGGCCGGTCGTCTCCTCCCCCACGGCTTGGGGGATTTCCTGTTCCAGCTTGCGCTCTGGTTCGGTTTCATCCTGGCCTACCAGGTAGCCCGAGGGCTCGCCGACCGGGGGCCGCTCGAAGCCTTTGAGAACGGGAGGCTCGTCATCGACGCCGAGCGCTCCCTGCACACCCTCGTGGAGGCCGACCTCCAGCGCGTCGTCACAGAGTCGAGCGGGCCGCTGCTCGCCGCGGTGAACTGGACCTATTGGCTCGCCCAGTTCGTCGTCCTCGGGCTCGCGCTTCTGTGGATCTACATCCGGCACAACGAGGTCTTCCCGCGCGTGCGGAACTGGGTCCTCGGCACGAACATGGTCGCGCTGATCGGCTACGTCCTCTTGCCGACGGCGCCGCCGCGCTTCTTCCCCGAGGATGGCTTCGTGGACACCCTCGCCCAGTCCGGTGCGGTGAACCACGGCAGCGGTTTCATCGAGCTTGCCTCGAACCCCTACGCGGCCATGCCGTCGATCCACGCGGCGGACGCCCTCATCATCGGCTTCGCGATGGCGATGCTCGTGCGTGCTCGCTGGGCGCGTGTTGCGTGGACGCTGTGGCCGAGCTGGGTCTGGTTCACCGTCATGGCTACGGGGAACCACTTCTGGCTCGACGTCGCCGCAGGAGTCGGCGTGGCGGCGCTCGCCGCGACCATGCTCGCGTGGATTGAGGGACGGGAGGCGGAGGACCGCCTTTCCACGGCTCTCTCACGAAGCCGCCGCTGCTCGTAATCTGACCGTATGGCGCAGCTCGCGCGCGTGAAACAGGCCTATACGGACGAGGCGCGCCGCCTCGCGGGCCGTTCGATCACGCAGCTCGAGCAAACCAGCGTGACCCCCGACGCACTGACGATCTCGGGTGTCGGCCTCTGCATCGCCGGCTCCGTCATCGTCTACTTCGAGTACCTCGGCTGGGGTCTCTTCCTCGTGGGCGCTGCGCTCTTTGTCGTGGGCTCGATCCTCGACATCCTCGACGGAGCGCTCGCCCGGCGTCGCAGCTTTGCAAGCCCCTTCGGCGCCTTCCTCGACTCGACGGTCGACCGCGTGGGAGAGGGGTTCATGCTCGGCGCGATCGGCCTCGTGCTCATGCGCGACGGCCGCATGTGGGGCGTGGCGCTCGCCTTCGCGGCAATGGCCGGCTCCTTCCTCGTCAGTTACACGCGCGCGCGGGCGGAGGCTCTCGGCCTCAGGGGCGATGTCGGCATCGGCAGCCGTGCGGAACGGGTCGTCGTCATCACGACCGGGCTCACTCTGGCCCCGATCCACGAGCTCGTTCTGCCGGCCACGCTCGCCGTCCTGACGGCGACCGCTTGGCTAACCGTCGCCCAGCGAGTGCTAGCAGTCCGCTCGCAGCTCCGGCAACGTTGATAGTCTGCTAGCAGCTGTATGGCTGCTAGCAGAACAAGCATTCTCGTCCGTATGCCCCCAGCGCTCAAGCGAGCGCTTGCGCGCGAAGTGGGCCGCCGCGGCAGCACCATGAACGACGTCGCGGTTGAGCTCCTCGCCGCGAAGTTCGGCGTCTCCTTCAGGCCGAGCGGCCGCAAGGGGACGATTCCCGGGACGAGCGGCGCCGTGCTCCTCAGGGTTCCGCCCGAGCTCAAGCGGAAGCTGAAGGACGCTGCCGAAGAAACTGCTAGCACGACGAACCGATTGGTCGTCGACACGCTCTCACAAGAATTGCAAGGAAAGGACGTCATGGCACAGACGAACGGCTCGAAGAACGGCAGGACGCGCTCGGACAACAAGGTCCGCGTCGCGATCATCGGCGTGGGTAACTGCGCGAACTCACTCCTCCAGGGCGTCGAGTACTACAAGGACGCGGATCCCCAAGCGTTCGTCCCAGGGCTCATGCACGTCGACCTGGGCGGATATCACATTCGCGACATCGAGTTCACCGCCGCCTTCGACGTCACGACCGACAAGGTCGGGAAAGACCTGGCGGACGCGATCTGGGCGCATCCGAACGACACCTACCGGTTCGCGAAGGTTCCCAAGACCGGCATCACCGTCTCGCGCGGCATGACGCACGACGGCCTTGGCAAGTACCTGTCGGAGATCGTCGAGAAGGCCCCCGGCCCCACGGACGACGTCGTCGGGATCTTGCGCGAGACCGGTACTGACGTCGTCGTCAACTACCTCCCCGTCGGATCGGAGGAGGCGGCGAAGTGGTACACGGAGCAGATCCTGAACGCGGGCTGCGCGATGGTGAACTGCATGCCGGTGTTCATCTCGCGCGAGGCCTACTGGCAGAAGCGCTTCGAGGAGCGCGGCCTCCCGATCATCGGCGATGACATCAAGTCGCAGGTCGGCGCCACGATCACCCACCGCATGCTCACGACGCTCTTTCGCCAGCGCGGCGTCCATCTTGACCGGACGATGCAGCTGAACGTGGGCGGCAACTCGGACTTCCTCAACATGCTCGAGCGCGATCGGCTCGAGTCGAAGAAGATCTCGAAGACGAACGCGGTCACGTCGATGCTCGACTACGACCTGGGCGAGGGAAATGTGCACGTCGGCCCGTCCGACTACGTGCCCTGGCTGACCGACCGCAAGTGGGCCTACATCCGGATGGAGGGCTCCTCGTTCGGCGACGCCCCGCTCAACATCGAGCTGAAGCTCGAGGTCTGGGACTCGCCCAACTCGGCCGGGATCGTGATCGACGCGGTCCGGCTGGCGAAGCTGGCCCTCAACAATGGCTTGGCGGGCGCGCTCGAGGCGCCCAGCGCCTACCTGATGAAGTCGCCTCCGAAGCAGATCGAGGACGACCGCGCGCACGACCTGGTCGAGCGGTTCATCCGCGAGAACGCTCGCACCAAGAGCAAGACGAAGGCCTCGGCCTAGGTTGTAGGGGCGGGATTAATCCCGCCCCTACAGATTCGGTTTACCAGACCGCGAGAGCCCTCAGGGGACCGCCGGAGCCCTCTTCCCACGGGATCACGCCGACGAAGATCGTCGCGCCGCGGGGCCTGACGGAGCCGAGGTTGTTGAGGTTCTCGAGCCCGAAGAGGTCGGCCCCGAGCAGTCTGAAGTGCACCGGGAACGTGCTCGAGTTCCCTGGATCGAGGCTGAGCGTGTCGACGCCGATGCCTGCGATGTTCCGACGGCGGATCAGCCAGTCGACCGCCTCCTCGGACCAGCCCGGGAAGTGGTAGTTCGGGAATGCGTCTCCGCCCTTGAACGCAGCCGGGTCGTTCACCTTCGCGGCCCAACCCGAATTCATCGCGACGATCGACTTGCGCCGGATGCGGCCGTGCCGCCGCTCGAAGCGGCGAATGTCGTCCACCATGACCATCGTGTCCGGGTTGGTCGCCGCGCGGGCCGAGACGTCGACGACGGCGAGCGGGCGGATGAGCTCCCTCGCCTGAAGTTGAGGAGTGCGCCGACCAGTCGGGATGAAGTGCCCCGGGGCGTCCATATGCGTCCCCGAGTGCTCGTGGAAGCTCCACGTCTGGCTGTAGAAGCCGTCCGGGACGTAGTTCGCGTACGGCATGCGCGTCGGGGACGGCGGCCCGAAGGTCGGGAAGCCGGCGAAGAACAGATGGGTGAGGTCGCGGACCCGGTTGACCGGAATGTTCCGGGCTTCCGCCGTGCCGGGCCACGCGGCAGCGGCGGCGGCGGCGACGCCTCCGAGCAGCAGCGTGCGGCGATCGACGTGCTGTAGTCCCTCCTCCTCAGCACGCTTCTGAACGACCTCAAAGGTCTCAGGAACACACATGGGTCATCTCCTCTCCCGAGGTTTGCCACGACGCTAGCGCGCCCGGGCGCCGAGCACAAGGGGGACTAGAATCGCCCTCGATGGGCCTACGCATCTGCATGGTCACGCCGTTCGCCTGGTCCCAGCCGCATCCGGTCAACGAGCACGTCGCAGGGGCGGCGGCAGAGCTCGGGCGGCGGGGATACGAGGTCGTCGTCCTCGCGCCCTCGAACCGGGCCTCCGAGCTTGCGGCCGGGCGGAAGGCCTTGCGCCGCTTGAGCCGGGAAGGAGAGCCACTCGAGGGCGTCGTGGCGCTCGGGCCGGCGGTCCCCGTCACGCGCCGGAGCCGGCTGAGCGTTCCCCTCGGCGTTCGGGCCAACCTCGAGCTCGCCCTCTCCGCCGACTCCTTCGACCTGATTCATGGACACGAACCGGGGCTTCCGAGCCTCCCTTATCTCGCCCTGCGCGACGCCCGTGCCCTCGCCGTAGCGACCTTCCACTCCCCCGAACGGCTGCTCTATCCGCCGGGGAAGCGGCAACGCGAACGCCTACTGGGGAGGACCGACGCGCTGACCGCGGTCGGCGAGCCGGCTCTGGAGGCGGCCAGGGAGCGTTTCCCCGGTGCGTACACGCTCCTCCCGCTCGGCATCGACACCGAGCTTTTCCGGCCGGGAGAGCCCCGCAACCGCTTCGTGGTCGAGTGGCGGGCCGACGAAAGCATCCGCACTCGTGCCGCACTACGAGCGCTCGCCGAGCTCCCGGGCTGGCAACTTCTCATCCTGCGAACGCGCCCGCTGAGCGGCCGCCCCTATGTCCCCCGAGCTCTGCGCGACCGAGTAACCGTGCGCACCGTGCTCGACACACGCGCCCGAGCTGCCGAGCTGGCGGGGGCGGCCGGATTTGTGCCCGCCGTGCGAAGCTCTGGGCGCCTCGCGCTCGAGGCGCAGGCGGCCGGAGTGCCCCTGGTCGCCCCGAACGGCGCGGATGGCCAGCCCGAGCTCGTCGCCGCTGCGTTGGCCCGGCTCGCCGAGGACGGCGCGTGGCGCAAGGCCCTCGCCGACAAGGCTCGCCGGGAAGCGGAGCGTCAGAGCTTCACGGTCCTCGGCGACCGGCTCGAGCGCCTCTACCGCGAAGTGGCCGGGCGGAGGCGCCCGCCGGCCCGCGCTGCTCCCCTCGCAGACCGGCCGTTCGTCCTCTGCGATCTGCACCTGCACACCGAGCATTCGTGGGATTGCTCAGTGCCCGTACAGGAACTCCTCGACCACGCCCAGGAGCAAGGCCTGGGCGCGATCGCGATCACGGACCACAACGTCTTCACCGGGGCCGAGGAAGCGGTCGAGCTCGCCCGGGCGCGCGAACTCGTCGTCATCCCCGGGGAGGAGATGAAGACCACCTCCGGGGAGGTGATCGGGCTCTTCCTCGAAGGCCACATCCCGCCGGGCCTCTCCATGGGCGAGACGATTGCGGCGATCCGCGAGCAGGGAGGCGTCGTCTACCTCCCGCACCCGTTCGACCGCCTGCACACGATCCCCAATGCCTCCACGCTCCATCGGCACCTCGCGGAGATCGACGTGCTCGAGGTCTACAACGCCCGCCTCCTCTTCGAAAGCTTCAACGACGAGGCGGCGCGCTTTGCCCGCAAGTACAACCTGACCGCCGGCGCAGGCTCGGACGCGCACGTCCTCCAGGGCGTCGGCACGGGGCTCGTGCGGATGCGGGCCTTCGAGACTCCTGAGGAGTTCCTCATCAGCCTTCGCTCCGCAGAGATCCTTCGCCGCCCGAAATCGCTCGTCTACCTGCAAGGGCTGAAGTGGATGGCGAAGGCGCGCGAGCGGCGCAAGGCTGCCGTGTAGGAACCGCCCTCGGCGACCCGAACTAATCTCACGGCTCCCCCTTGCCCGCCTCGACCGACGACATCTCCGAGCGCTACCTGAAAAAGGCGATCGCCGAGATCAACGATCTCGGCCGCGAGATCGCCGAAGCAGCGGGCGCGGACCGGGCCCCGGTCGTCGGCTCCGGCCATCCCCTCGCAGACCTCTTCCTCCTCAAGCACGCGCCTCAGACGGCGGAGGTGCACGAGGGCGTCGCCTTCTTCGGCCGGACCGGGCAGGCGATCCTCAAGTCCCTCCAGCGCTTGCACGTCGATCCCATGGCCATCTACGGGACGAACTGCCTCAAATTCGCCGGGGGCGACGAGGACGAGGCGCTCGCCTGGCTCGCGCGGGAGGTGCACGTCGTCCAGCCCAAGCTCATCGTGGTCATGGGTCAAGATGCGTTGAGGTGCCTGAACGCCCTTCACTTTCCTCTCTCCTCGGTCGTCGAGGGCGAGACCGGCACGATCCAGCGGTTCACGCCGACGATCGCGGCGCTCTACGTCCCGGACATCGAGACCGCCCTGGACGAGCCGGCGCCGAAGCGGGCCTTCTGGGACGCCTTCAAGGCGATCGGGCCCTGGTGGTCCGAGCAGCCGCCGTACTAGTACTGCTGACGGCGTTAGCCGTCTACTACGCAGTCGCGGACGAGCTGTCCGGCCTCTCGGACTGGGGGGACGTGGCTTTCCTCGCACTCGTCCTCATCCCGGCCGCCTTCCTGCTCGTCTGGCTGGCGCTCCCTGCGCGCGACGCGGGAGCTGTTCCACTCGCGGTAGCGGCGGTCGCCCTGGGAGCTGCGACGGCTCTCCTCGATGTCGTCGGCCTCGAGGTCGCGGCCAACTTCACGAAGATGGCCGCTGTCGTCGCGGCGGGCTGGTGGTTTCTCGCGTTCTTCGAATCGGTCGCCTGGGTCCTGCTCGTAGCCGTGCTCATCATCCCCGTGGACATCGTCTCGGTCTTCCGCGGGCCGACGAAGGTAATCGTCGAACAGCAGCCGGAGGTCTTCAGCGCGCTCTCGATCGCCTTCCCGACTCCCGGCGACCCAAATTCGGCGCAGCTCGGGCTCCCGGACGTCCTCTTCTTTTCGCTCTTCCTCGGAGCGGCGGCCCGTTTCGGCCTCCGGGTGGCTCCCACATGGCTGGCCATGACGCTCTCCTTCGGGGCCACCCTCGCCCTGGCGGTGTGGTGGGAGGAGGCAGGGCTGCCTGCGCTCCCGCTTCTCTCCGCGTCCTTCGCGCTCCTCAACGCCGACCTGCTCTGGCGCGAGCTCCGACCTAAGAGCTAAGCCCGAGTGAAGAGGGCGACGCTCTCGATATGCGGCGTGTGCGGGAACATGTCGACCGGCCGCACACGTTCGAGCCGGTAGCCGAACTCAGCGACGAGCTCCTTCGCGTTGCCGGCGAGAGTCGTCGGGTTGCAGGAGACGTACACGAGCCGCTTCGCTTCGAGCGACCCGACTGCGCGCAACGCCTTGCCGGCGAGCCCGGCACGAGGCGGGTCGACGACCACGACATCGGGAGGTCCCGCGCGCGCTCGTAGCTCGTCCAGGTCCTTGGCCACGTCTCCGGCGAAGAAGGCCGCGTTCGCGATCTTGTTCAGCTCGGCGTTCTCGACCGCGCACGCGACGGACTCCTCCGCGGATTCGATTCCCCACACGGTGAGGGCGGAGCGCGCGAGGGAGAGACCGATCGTGCCCGTGCCGCAGTAGAGGTCGTACAGGGTCTCTTCCCCGGTGAGCTGCGCGTACTCGCCCGCGAGCCGGTAGAGCACCGCGCACATGGCCGTGTTCGTCTGCAGGAAGGCGTTCGGCCGCACCCGGAAGCGCAGTCCGAGGATCTCCTCCTCGATCGCCTCGTCGCCCCAGAGGAGCTTCGTCGGCAGGTTCGTGACCTCCGCGGGGGTGTCGTTGACCGACCAGTGGACGGAGCGGACTTCGGGGAAGCGCCTCACGGACGCGACGAAACGAGCCTCGGCCAGCTCGCCGGGGGCGGTCACGAGCTGGACGAGCGCCTGGCCTGTGTTTCGCCCTTCCCGAACGACGAGGTGCCGCAGGTAGCCGGTCTGTGCCTCCTGGTCGTAAGGCGCCAGCCCTGCGGCGCGCGCCCACTCCTTCACGGCGTTTCGGATCGCGTTCCCAACGTCGGTCGTCAGCCAGCACTTGTCGATGTCGAGGAGCTGGTCCCAGCGCCCCGCCCGGTGGAAGCCGAGGCCGAGCCCGTCGTCGTCGGCGGTGAAGGAGTACTCCAGCTTGTTCCGGTAATGGAAGAGGGACTCCGCCGGCACCGCCGGCTCGAGCTCGACGTCGAGGCCGCCGATCCGCCGCACGGCGTCGGCCACCTGGGCCGCTTTCGCCTCGAGCTGCGCCTCGTAGGCGAGATCCTGGAAGCGGCAGCCGCCGCAGGCGGGATAGTGCTCGCAAGGCGCCTCCACGCGCGGAGCGCCAGGCTCGACCACCTCGAGGACGGAGGCCTCGGCGTGGTTCCGCTTCACCTTCGTCACCCGCGCGCGGACCGTGTCGCCGGGCAACCCGCGACGGACGAAGACGACGAACCCGTTCAAGCGTGCCACCCCGTTCCCGCCGTACGCGAGGGAATCGACGTGGAGCTCGAGCTCCTGACCTGCGCGGACGGGCGTAGGCACGACTCCAGCCTAGCCCCCTGTCCTTCTGGACGTTCGTAACGACGCGTACTAGAGTCGCGGCGTCAACCGGGAGGAGGGGCACATGAGACGGCTGGTCTTTCCCTTGATCGTCGGATTCGCGCTGCTTGCGCTCGCACCGGGAACAGCGACAGGCACGAGCGAGCGATCGACGTTCCTGCTCGTGATGGATGCACCGAACATCGGGGTCGCGCCCAACGGCGACCGAGTGAGCATCACATGCGAGAGCCGGCAGGACGCGTGCGGCACGTTCTCGGCACATCCGAAGTCGGTCGAGGCGAGCGGGGAGTTCCAGCACACCGACAGCGCGGGCAACGTGGTCGGCGCAGGCACGTGGACTGCCACCGAGCTGCTGAGCTTCCACTTCTACGGCTGCCGGTTCATTCCGGCGGTCGACGTCGACCTCGGAGACGACAACCTCTGCGGAGGCGCGGTCAAGATGCGCGTGACGCTGCACACGCCGGTCGGGGACCTTCCCGGGATCCTGACGGTCTTCTGCATCGTCGGCGAGCAGGCGCCCGCGAGCCACGACACGCCCGAGGGAGAGGGAGTCACGCTCAACGTCCCGGGGTTGATCAACTTCACCCACACCGGCGGCGGGGAGAACATCTACATCCGGCAGTAGATCGAATCGGTCGGGGGCCCGCGTCCGTGCGGGCCCTCGCCGCCCTCAGCGCAGCGTTGTGACGTACACCTTGCGACTACGGGGGCCGTCGAACTCGCAGAAGAAGACGCCCTGGTAGCGCCCGAGGGCCAGATCGCCGCCCTCGAGCGGGATCAGCACCTGGGGACTCACGAGCGAGGCGCGGACGTGTGCGGGCGCGTTCGGCCCGTCGGCATCGTCGTGACGCCAGCCCCATTCCTCGCCGACGATCCGCTCGAAAGCCTCCTCGAAGTCCTCCGTGAGCGCGGGGTCGATGTTCTCGTTGATCGTGACCCCGGCGGTGGTGTGAGGTACGTAGACGAGCGCGGCGGAACCGCCGTCGCCGCCGCCGAGCGCATCGCGGACCTGCTCGGTGATGTTCACGAGCTGGGTCTTGCGCTCCGTCCGAACCTCGATCTCCTGCACGGTCAGTATCCTAAGCCGCCGATGGCCACGGCCCCGGCGGCTCAGAGGGAGCTCGATGCCTACCGGGAGGGCGCCGACCGGTTCATCGCCGCGCTCGACGAGGAGTACTACCTCCATTTCGCCGGGCTGAAAGAGACCTTCGACCTCGCTCCGATCTACGAGCGGCATGCCGAGCTGGCGACACTCGATGCCTGCCTGCGCCTCGGAGAGGCGGCGGCGCAGGGCGACCGTGGCGTCGTCGAGCTTTGGCGCTTCGCCTGCGAGGTGCACATCGGCGAGCTGGCGCGCGCGGAGACCGAGGCGATCGCGGCGCTGGAGGCATCGCTCGCCGCCCCGGTCGACGGCAAGGAGATCCCCTTCCGCATGCTCCGGCCGGCCATGGCCAACGAGCCCGACCGGGGGATCCGCGAGCGGCTCGACCGCGTGCGCCGCGAGCTCGCCGAGGAGCATTTGAATCCGAAGTACGTGTCGATCGACGAGATCCGTCGCGCGGCGGCGCAGGAGCTCGGAGCTTCGACCTACCGGGACCTCTACGTGCGCTTCGGCTTTCCGCTGGACGAGCTCGCCGGCCAGTGCGAGCGCTTCCTCGCAGAGACGGAGGAGCTGTACGTTCGCGCCCTGGACCGGCTGTTCCGGAGCCGAGTCGGCGTCTCGCTCGAGGAGGCCGAGCGCTGGGACGTTCCCAGACTGTTCCGCGCCTCCGAGTGGGACCCGGGGTTTCCAGCCGACCGAATGGTGCCGGCGCTCGAGGCGACGCTTGCCGGCCTCGGCATCGACCTGCAGGCGCAGGGAAACGTCGAGCTCGACCTCGAGCCGCGTCCGACGAAGTCCCCACGGGCCTTCTGCGCGCCGATCGAGGTCCCGGACCGGGTCGTCCTCGTCATCCAGCCGATCGGCGGCCCGGAGGACTGGCATGCCTTCTTCCACGAGGCCGGCCACACCGAGCACTTCGCGCATACGTCGCGTGAGCTGCCCGTCGAGGCGCGGCGCCTCGGCGACAACGCGGTCACGGAGGGATGGGCGATGCTGTTCGAGTTCCTGGTGAACGAGCCGGCGTGGCTCGAGCGGAGGCTCGACTTTCCGCGGCCGCACGACTTCTCCGCCGAGGGCGCGGCCGGACTCCTCTACTTCGTTCGCCGGCACGCGGCGAAGCTGCTCTACGAGTACGAGCTCCACGGAGACGCAGACCTGGCGGCAATGCGGGCCCTCTACGTCGAGCGGATGCGCGACGCGACGAAGATCGAGCTTTCCGAGACCGACTTCCTCGCCGATGTCGATGCCGGCTTCTACTGCTCCAGCTACCTGCGCGCGTGGGCCTTCGAAGCGCTCCTCCGGGACTTCCTGCGCGAGGAGTTCGGCCGGGCCTGGTTCACCCGGCCCGAGGCCGGCGCGCTCCTGCGCGAGCTCTGGAGCGAGGGCCAGCGGCCGACCGCGGATGAGCTCCTCTCCGACGTAGCGGGAGCGCGGCTCGAGCTCGCAGCGGTGTCCGAACGTATCGAAGAGGATCTGAAATAGAACGCCGCGTGGTCATCGCGGGGGCGGCAGGGCGGGACTTCCACAACTTCAACGTCGCCTTCCGCGACCGCGAGGACGTCGAAGTGGTCGCGTTTACCGCGACGCAGATCCCCGAGATCGAAGGCCGAACGTATCCCGCGCAGCTCGCCGGCGAGCGCTACCCCGATGGGATTCCGATCGTTCCGGAGGAGGAGCTCTCCGAGCTCGTGCGACGGGAGCGCGTGGACGAGGTCGTCTTCGCATACTCCGACGTGACGCACGAGCACGTCATGCACATCGGCTCGATTGCGCTCGCGGCCGGCGCGGACTATCGACTCCTGGGGCCGCGCTCGACCGAGCTCGCCTCGAAGAAGCCGGTGGTGGCGATCTGCGCCGTGCGCACCGGCGCCGGCAAGAGCCAGACCACCCGTCACGTCGCCGCCCTTCTCCGGGCCGCGGGCATGCAGGTCGCCGTTCTGCGCCACCCGATGCCCTACGGCGACCTCGTCAAACAGGCGGTGCAGCGTTTCGAGCGCTACGAGGACCTCGACGCGGCTGATGCGACCATCGAGGAGCGGGAGGAGTACGAGCCCCACATCGCCGAGGGAAATATCGTCTTCGCCGGCATCGACTACGCCGCCATCCTCGCCCGGGCCGAGGAGGAGGCGGACGTGCTCGTGTGGGACGGGGGGAACAACGACACGCCGTTCCTCACCCCTGACCTGCACATCGTCGTCTGCGATCCACACCGGCCCGGGCACGAGCTTCGCTATCACCCCGGCGAGACGAACCTGCGCATGGCGGACGTCTGTCTCGTGAACAAGGTCGACACGGCGGCCCCGGAGAACGTCGAGGCGGTACTCGAATCGATCCGGACCGTCAACCCGCGCGCCGAGGTCGTCCGCGCCGCCTCGCCCTTCGTCGTGGACAACGGCATCCACGAGATCGCCGGCAAGCGCGTCCTCGCCGTCGAGGACGGACCGACCCTCACCCACGGGGACATGGCCTACGGCGCCGCTGTGCTCGCCGCCAAGCAGCACGGCGCGGCCGCGCTCGTCGACCCCCGCCCGTTCGCGGTCGGGTCGATCAAGGAGACCTTCGCCAAATACCCGCACGTCTCCGAGCTGCTGCCTGCGATGGGATACGGCCGGCGGCAGATGGAAGAGCTGCGCGAGACGATCGCCCGCTCGGACGCCGAGCTCGTCCTGATCGGGACGCCGATCGACCTCCGCCGCGTCATCGAGCTCGACAAGCCGGCGCTCCGCGTTTCCTACCGGCTCCAGGAGCTCGGCGAGCCGACGCTGGCCGGCATCCTCGCCGCTCGCGGGATCATCGAAGGGGTTCCCGCCCCCTCATAGTGCTTACCGTTCTCGCGCTGGGCGGCAACGCTCTGCTTAGGCCCGGCGAACGCGGCACCGCCGCAGAGCACCGGGCAAACCTCGCCAAGACCTTTGCCGCTGCCGAATCGCTTCTGGCGGGCGACGCCGGGCTCGTGGTCACGCACGGGAACGGCCCCCAGGTCGGAAACGAGCTCCTGCGCCAGGAGCTTTCGGCGCGGGAGGTCCCCCCGCTTCCGCTCTACATCGCAGTCGCGCAGACCCAGGCGGAGATCGGCGCGCTCATGGCCTCGGAGCTGGGCCCGGTCGCCGGCCGGCCCGTGGCCGTCGTCGTCACGCGCGTCGTCGTCGACGAGAGCGACCCCGCCTTTGCCGAGCCGACGAAGCCGATCGGACCCTTCTACGGCGCCGACGAGGCCCGGGGGCTCGCCGACGAGCGCGGCTGGCAGGTCCACGAGGACGCCGGCAGAGGGTGGCGCCGCGTCGTGCCCTCGCCTCGGCCGCGTGAAATCCTCGAGCTCGAAGCGATCCGGACGCTGGTTGACGCGGGCGTAATCGTCGTTGCGGCGGGCGGTGGAGGCATTCCCGTGGTCGAGCGGCAGGGCCGATACGACGGTGTCGATGCGGTGATCGACAAGGACCACGCGTCCGCCCTCCTCGCCGCGGGCCTCGGAGCCGACCGGCTCGTGATCCTGTCACAGGTGGACGCCGTCTACGCCGGCTTCGGCACCGGGTCGACCCGGCCCCTGCGTGAGCTCGCGCCGGGCCGGGATGACGCCTTACTCGAGGAGCTTCCCGCCGGAAGCATGCGACCCAAGGTCGAGGCCGCGTTCGACTTCGTGCGCGCGACGGGCGGCGAGGCGCTGATCACGAGCGCGGAGGCCCTCGGAAACGACGAAGCCGGGACGCGCGTGGTCCCGGCTCCGTGAGATTTCCGGGCGGGGCATGCCCCGCCCCTACGGGTTTGTGGTTACTTCCGCGTCGCCGTTCCTTCGATCGCGTCCTGTAACCCGATCTGGATCCGCTTGGGCTTCTGCTCCTCGGGCCTCGGCACGCGGACCTCGAGGACGCCGTCCTTGTAGTCGGCCTGGATCGAGTCCTCGCTCACGCCGGTGGGGAGCGTGACGCTCCGGGAAAATGACCCGTAACGGCGCTCGAACCGGTAGAAGCGATCGTTCGAGTGCTCCTGGGTGCGCTCCCTCTCACCGGTCACCGTGAGAATGTTGTCATGATTGTCAAGTCGGTGGAACGTAGGATGCCGCGGTGGTTCCCGCCCACCTCAAGGGGCGCCATTTTCTCCGTGTGAACGACTGGGCAGCGGACGAGCTCGTGCTCGTGCTCGACTGGGCCGACCGCCTCAAGGCCCGTCAGCGCGAGCGGATCGAGCACCGCCTGCTCGAGGGGCGCACGCTCGGAATGGTCTTCCAGAAGCCCTCGACGCGGACCCGTGTCAGCTTCGAGGTCGGAATCTTCCAGCTGGGTGGGGCAGGCCTCTACCTGGCGGCGGGCGACCTCCAGCTCGGGCGCGGCGAGACGATCAAGGACACCGCAGCCGTGCTCTCACGCTACCTCGACGGGATCATGATCCGCACGTTCGCGCAGGCCGATATCGACGAGCTGGCCGAGCACGCGAACATCGCAGTCATCAACGGGCTCACGGACGACTTCCACCCTTGCCAGGCGCTTGCCGACGTCATGACGATCCGCGAGCGCTTCGGGCGGGTCGAGGGCGTCCGTGTCACTTACCTCGGTGACGGGAACAACGTCTGCCACTCGCTCATGGTCGCCTGCGCAAAGCTCGGGTCGCATTTCACCGCAGCTACCCCGGCGGGCTACGAGCCGAGCGACGAGGTCGTCGGCTGGGCCCTGGCCGCCGCGGAGGCCTCGGGCGGGACCGTCGAGCTGACGAGCGACCCGCGTGCCGCGGCGGAGGGCGCAGACGTCCTCTACACCGACGTCTGGACGAGCATGGGGCAGGAAGACGAAAAGGACCAGCGGCTCCGCGACCTCGCCGAATACCGGCTCGACGCCGGGCTGGTTGAGCTTGCCGGCGAAGAGGCGATCGTTCTCCACTGCCTCCCGGCCCACTACGGGGAGGAGATCACCGAGGACGTCCTCTACGGGCCGCAGTCGGCTGTCTGGGATCAGGCCGAGAATCGCCTCCATGCGCAGAAGGCGCTCTTGGCCCTCATCATTCGCTGAGACGGCCGTTGCTCCCGCTCAAAGACAACGTCCCGACCCACCACTTCCCGATCTTCACGCTCGGGCTGATCGCCGCGAACGTCCTCATGTGGGTCCTCTACCAGGACGCGGGCGAGATGCCGGGCCTGCAGCAGTCCGTGGACGAGCTCGCCTACCACCCCTGCGAGGTGGAGAACACCTGCCGGCAGGTGGGCGAGGACTGGCCGGTCACGATCTTCACCTCGATGTTCATGCACGGAGGATGGGATCACCTGCTTGGCAACATGCTCTTCCTCTGGATTTTCGGCAACAACGTCGAGGACACGCTCGGCCGCGTCCGCTTCCTCGCCTTCTACGTCCTCGGTGGGCTCGCCGCGACGGCCACGCAGACGTTCGTGACCGTCCAGTACGGGTCGGCCCAGGACGCCACGATCCCCAATGTCGGGGCAAGCGGCGCGATCGCGGCCGTGCTCGGCGCCTATGTCCTGCTGCTGCCCTGGGGCCGGGTTCTCACCTGGATCGTGCCGATCTTCTTCTTCGAGATCCCTGCCGCCGTCTATCTCGGGATCTGGTTCCTGTTCCAGCTCCTGATCGGGGGGGTGTCGTTCGTGCAGCCCGAGGAGGGCGGCGGTGTCGCCTACTTCGCCCACATCGGGGGCTTCGTCTTCGGGTTCGCCGCCATTCGGCTCTTCGCCGCGGGCCGGCCGCGCCCGCTCCGCCCGGCGTATTGACCTTCGAGGACCACGTACGGAGTGCGCTCGAATCGCTCCCGGCTGAGCTTCGCGGAGCGATGTCCAACGTCGAGATCGTCGTCGAGGACGAGAACCCGGAGGACCCGGACCTGTTCGGCCTCTACCTCGGCGTGCCGCTGGTGGACCGCGGCGAGAGCTACGCCGGAGCGCTGCCCGACAAGATCGCCGTCTACCGCATCCCGCTCGAAGAGGAGTTCGGCCACGATCCCGAGCTGCTCGAGGAGGAGATCCGGATTACGGTCGTCCACGAGATCGCGCACCACTTCGGCATCGACGAGGACCGCCTGGCCGAGCTCGGCTGGGGGTAGGGGCGGGATATATCCCGCCCCACAAACCAGAAACACGGTTAGAACATGCTCTCGGCGACGAAGAAGACGTCGTCCTCGCTATGCACTCGCACGTCCTGCACGAGCTTGTCGTAGTTCTCTGCGAAGGCGACGACTTCCGCGCCGCGGACGGCGACCCACTTGCCGAAGTGCTCGGGCCCGAGCTCCGGGCTCTGTTGTGATGTCGAGACGTCGAGGGCCATCGTCCAGTGCTCTCCCCGACCCACTGTGACGGAAAACGTCGGGAGATCGCCTCCCCCAAATGGCAGGTTTGTCGCTAGCCGGAAGTCGCGGTCTCATCGTGCGGAGCGCCAACGGGTTTCGACTCCGGCGAGCCGCGCTGCCGCAGAGACACCGTGAAGATGGCCATAGTCGCGACCGCGAGGAACTCCGACTGCCAGTTCTGGAGCGTCTTCTCCCAGAAGTCCGGACGTACGAGGTAGCCGGCCCACGACACGGTCGACTCGTCGTGGTCGCGCTGTTCGGAGTTGTACTCGCTCCACCCCGTGACGCCCCGCTGGATCAGCCACACCGTCGCGAGGATGAAGCAGGTGAACTGGAGATACTCCGATTGCCAGTTCTCGACCACGGCCTCGCCGAAGTCGGAGGACACATCCGCACGGGAACGCTCACGAGCCCGAACGAGATCGATCCACTCCAGATCGCGCGCGGCATCAGGCGTCCGCCTGCTCTTTCTCCGGATGGCCCGGGGTCACCGCGCGCTTGGGCGGCTCCTCGACGAGGTTGAGCACGCGCATGCCGTGCACGAACACGATCGTTCCGCCGAGCCAGGCGCCGAGCGTGAGGAGGGCGAACCCGAGCAGCGTCGCCGCGAGCGTCCACGAGCCCATGCCGCCGGCGATGTACCGGTCGTGCCCGAAGATCGCCGCGAGCGCGAAGCAGGCGGTGGCGCCGAGCATCGACAGCATGTGCCACGTCGCCGTCCACCAGAGAGGGCTGCGCCAGGTAATCGAGAGCCAGTCGGCCAGGCCGGTGAGGGCCGTCGGCGCGCTCACGATCAGCCCGACGATGAGCGCGAGCCACCAGCCTTTCGTCAGGTTGGGCTCGTCGACGCCGAACGCCGCGAGCACCCCGAGGGCCGCGGACACGGTGTAGGCGCCTATCGTCGCGCCGGTGAGCGGGGGATGGAGAGGATGACCGGGAAAGCCTCGGACCAGATAGGACAACCTCATGTAGCCCTCCTTGGGGTCGAATCAGTTATTTCGCAGCGGCGGGGATTCGCAAACGTCTCGTCAGCAGGCGAGCTGAGTTTCTCCGTCCCGAAGCCGGGGAAAACTCATCCCGGCCGATGGCTTCGGCCTCTGAGAGCCAGGAAGAGCGCGTCGCCGAGACCGAGGCGACGTTCCGGCGCGCCAACGAAGCCCTTCGAGGAGGTTCGCGGACAACCTGGACGCTTCGTCGTCATTCCCGGACATGAGATCGTCGAAGTCGAGCGAGTCGTCGAATCCGGCGAGCGGTACGACGTGGTCGAGAAACCGAGCCGCACGAGCTGAACCCTTTTCTTAATTGGCCGAAAGGCCCATACTCGTCCTCATGGCAACGACGAGCGAGCGGATCGGCAAGAACGAAGCCCTCTTCCGCGAGGTGAACGAGCGCATCAAGGAGGTCAGCACGGCCAACTTCGGGTTCGGGCCGGCGGATCTCTGCGAGTTCGTCTGTGAGTGCAGCCTTGCGACTTGCCATGAGCCCGTCGCCATGACGCGGCTCGAGTATGAGGACGTGCGTGTGAATGCGGCGTACTTCCTCATCGCCCCGGGCCACGTCCGGAGCCCTGACGTCGAGCGCGCCGTGGCCGAGTACGAGCGCTACTGGGTCGTCGAAAAGCAAGACGGCGCCCGCCGCGTCGCGGTCAATGAAGACCCGCGCAGCTAGCTCCCTAGTGGAGCGTGCCGGGCTCGAACCGGCGACCTCCGGCTTGCAAAGCCGGCGCTCTCCCAGCTGAGCTAACGCCCCTTAAAAACCCACTGTAGCCCTAATCCACGACGAGTCGGGTGAGCGGGATCCCGAAGCGTTCGGACACTTCGGCGTCCGCGTCCTTCTCGAGCCAGCCGGCCTCGTCGCCGCTCCGGGTCACGAGCACGATCTCCTCAGCAGGGAACGTGCGCAGGGCATCTTCGATCGCTTGCACCGGGTCGGAGTCGCCGACCTCGGTCTCGACGCGCTCGGCCTCGGGCTCGATCGCTTGCGCGGCTTCTCGGGCAACGGCCTCGGCCTCGCCGCGCGCCTCGTCCTCGTCGGTTGCCAGCCACTGAAGCGGCGAGACGTCCGAAACGGGCGCGACGACCTTGATCTCGGCGCCGTCGCCGGTCCTCTCCCGCAGGCGCGAGCGAAGGGCCTCCTGATCCACGGGAGCGGTCGCGACGACGAGGACGCGCTTCATGTCAAGCGGTCCGTACCCGTTCGGGGGAGGAAGGAAAACGACGTATCAGCCGAAACCAGTATCAATGCGGCTTCTCCTGCGGCTTGTCGTGCTCGTCCTCGGGCTGTTCACGATTGCGACGGCGGCTCTCGCGGGGTCCGCCCTTGCCGCCCCGGCCGACGCGACCGGCTACTACGTCTTCAAGGACATGCGTGCTGGGGCGGTTACGGAGTTTCGCGACCGCAGCGGCAAGCTCTTAGTGCGGGAGACTCATGCGGGGCACAAGGGCGATCGGCAGTCCGCCTGCGGCGACCCGCGTTTCAACTTCGCCGGGGGCCGCTGGCGGGGTGCTTTCCCTTCGTACCTGGTCAACGCTGGTTCCTCGGCGGCAGCCGGGCTCGATGAGTCGGCGGCGCTCGCCGATCTCCTGAGCGCCCACGCGGCCTGGACGAGCCCCCTTGTCACCGACTGCCAAGTCCCGCGCTCCTCCGCGTACGAGCAGCATTTCGCCGGCCCCACGGAGCAAGGCGCCTCCACGGCGCTGCTCGAGCTCGACGGCGTCAACGTGGTGGAGTTCCGCTCGCTGAGCGGCACCGTCTGCGACGGCGCAGTCGCGTGCGTCGTCGTCTACTCCGAAAGAGGCCGCTTCCTCGAGGCCGACATGGCGCTAGAGGCCGACGCGAGCCGCTTCGGACCCGACATGCGCTGGTCGACGGACGACCGCACCGATCAGGATGAGTTCGCGGTCATCGACGTGGCCACGCATGAGTGGGGCCACTTCGCGGGCCTCGACCACGTGGACAGGTCGCCGGAGCTGACGATGTTCCCGTTCATCCACGACGGGATGCAGACGCTCGGGCTCGGCGACGTGCGCGGCATCCGCACCCGCTACTAGCGGGCGCACGACCCCGGTCGGTTTTCCCCCCGGCTGCTAGTCGCCCCAGTCGAAGTCGCGCGAGCGGCCCCAGAGGGTTTCCTCCGGATCCACTTGGCCGTTGCCGTTGCCGTTCTCCGACTCGACCGGCCACGCAAGAACCTTGGTCGGGTCGATCTCCGGCTCGGCGCCGCTCAGCGTGTCTTCGATGCGGGCCTGCTCTTCGGACTTGAACAGTGGATGGTTCTCGAACGGATCTGCTACGCGGTAACGGTCGAGGGGCATTCGGCCGTCAAGCCGAGAATTCTGCCGTTTCAACTCGAGATGCTCTTCGATGATGCGCGAGAAGGTCGAATCCTTATCGAAGCTCATCCGCACCTCCGTGGGGGGTCGCCTGATGAAGCCGGGCATTCTAAACGACTCCCAGGAGGCCGTCGCCGGGTCCTACCGGCCGGCGGCGCGCGCCGCGCGCGGTAGGGGCCGCTTTCGCGCGCGTACGACGCAGTTCTTGCCCGCGGACTTGGCTTTGTACAGCGCGTCGTCGGCCGCGGCGAAGAGCGCAGCCGCGGTCGGCGCGTCCGGGTAGGCGGCGACTCCAAAGCTCGCCGTGACCGCGACGAGCCCGCCGGCGCTCGTGGAGATCGGCTTCGAGGAGAAGTTGCGCCGGAGCCGCTCGGCCAGGCGCCGAGCACCTGTCGCGTCCGTCTGCGGCAGCAGGATGGCGAACTCCTCGCCGCCGTAGCGGGCGGGCAGGTCGACCTCGCGGGCAGTTTCGCGCAGCACAGTCGCGAACGCTCGCAGGACTTCGTCTCCTGCCTGGTGGCCGTACCGGTCGTTGATCTGCTTGAAGTCGTCCAGGTCGGCGACGATGAGGGCGAGGGAGCCCCCGAAGCGCTCAGCCCTCTGGATCTCGACGTCGAGCACCTCCTCGAACTGGCGCCGGTTGGAGAGCTCGGTGAGCCCGTCCGTGGACGCCTGCCGTTCGACGATCCGATGGAGCCGCACGTTCTCCAGTGCTATGGAGGCCTGAGACCCGAGCCAGTGGGCCAGCTCACGCTCCTCGTCCGTGAATCCGTCCCGGCTCGGCCACAGGAGGAGGACGGCGTCGTCGCCGTTGTCGCCCGAGAGCTCGATCGTGAGCGGCTCGCCGCCCTTCTTCGGCCGGCCGGCCTTCGCCACTTCTTTGCCGTCGACGACGAGCCGGCCGCCCGCGGCGCCGGTCGCCTCGACGGTGCTGTCGACGATCACGGGCAGAAGCGCGAACGGGTCGTGCGTCGCCGCGAGCGCCTCACCGAAGCGGGCGATGGCGTCGCGAACCCGTCCCCGCTCCGCCTCGAGCTCGGCGCGCCGGCTCGCGAGCTGGGCAGCCATGTCGTTGAAGGTGCGTCCGAGCAGTGCGAACTCGTCGCTCCCGCGAACGGGCACCCTTCGCTCGAAATGGCCGCGCGCGATCGACCCGGCAGCGTCGGCAAGCTCCTTCAGCCAGCGGACCGTCGTACGCCCGAGCAAGTAGGCGAGGACCGCGACGACGGCGAGCGCCATGAACGTGAAGAGGAGGAACCGCTGACGCAGGTTTCCCACCGCACGCTCGATCTCCGCCTTCGGAGTCAGGCCGACGAGCTTGACCGTCGGCCCGCCGCCGAGAATGTCGGTCGAGACGGCGCGATACGTGGCATCGCCCAGGGTCAGGTACCGAGGCCCCGGGGCACCCGGCCAGCGTTCGTTCTGCAGGATTCCCGGCCCGACGACGATCCGGTCTGCTTCTGCCACGACCAGAAGGTCCGTCGGTCGGAGGCCGGCTTCGCGGACGAGCCGGCGAAGGGCGGCGTTGTCAAGGGGAACCGAGACGACGACACGCCCAAGCTCCTTGCCCGACTGAGCGAGCACCCTGGCGGCGCGCTGGGCTCCGACTCCCTGGGGTGTATCACCGGCGAAGAGCTGGCCGTTGGAGTAGAACGCCGCGTTCGGCAGCTCCCGCACGATGCGGATCAGAGCCGCCCTGTTATGCGTGGCGAGTGCGAGTTGGACGCTCCGCGTGCGCGCGAGCGAGCGCGCCGCTTCGGCGGCGTCCCGCTCGACGCTCTCCCGGTAGTCGGCGACCGCGACGCGGAGGGCCGCGTTCAGCCGTGCGTCGGCGTTGCCGACCTCGCTACGTCCCGCGACCTCGTTGAAACCCCAGGCAGCCGCAAGCAGCGGCAGCAGCGAAAGCAGCACGAAATACGCGACGAGACGGAGCTTGAAACTACCCATGAGGAGTTTGGACCTTGATCACGTAGCCGATAGGTCCATCGACCCCGAAGCAATCCCTCTTTAGAGGGATCCCTCCCCCAGACGGGGAGAATCAGAAAATCGGTCGCTCGAGGATGACCGCGAGCACCATGCCGACGAACCAGCTTGCGGTGACTGCGACCAGCGCCCACGCTGCGAAACGGCTCTGGAAACCGCCCATAGCGGCAGCCAAGAGCGCGACGAACATCGCTGCAGGGCCGACTCGCCCGGGGTAATAGACGAGCGCGACGAGGCCCGCGAAGAGCGCTGTCGCCGCGAGGAAGCCGGCGACGGTGTGGGAGGCAGGCTCGCGCCCGAGCGGGCGCTCCTCCGGAGTGCTCATACGGGCCGTTTCGACCGCACGGCACCCAGAACCGGGGCCGGACGTCGCAGGGGCGAGCCGTGAGGCCCGGGCCGACGGCTCGGCACGGGTCTACGACGCAGACGCAGACGCGGACCGGGGCCGCGACCGCCTCCGCCCAGCTCCCCGGCGGCGGGCCCTGAGGCCGGAGCCGGCGGATCCTTCACGGCCCACCAGAGGATGTACGCGAGGTAGAGGGCGGGGATCTTCAGGATCACCAGGAACCAGATGGTGAACCAGAGCATGGGCGCCTGAGTGTAGCCTAGCCCGCTCGGGGACATACCGAATCGCCCAGCGCCTCGCCGCCTGCGGCCAACTGCGCGGCGGGGCTCGGACTGAGGAGGAACTCGAATGCGCCTCACGCGCACGCGCGTGCTTTTGCTTGCGCTCCTGGTTTCTGTCGTCTGGAGCCCGGTCACGCACGCCCAAGAAGCAGCGAGCGGCCCTGCGCTCGTCAGCGAGGAGGAGCGGCTCGTCCGCGAGACAGCACGCCTTCGGCGCGAGACGAACCGCATGCGGCGGATCATGGGGAAGCGGCGCTTCAGCTTCCGGGTCGACCCCGCAGCGTTCGCCTCGACCCTCGAATACCGGCGCCGGCTACACGACGCCTGGAAGGCGCAGCTCGCCCGGACCGCGCGGCGCTTCCGCCACCCGCCCCACCTCAGGGCCTGGCGGTGCATCCACCGCTACGAAGGCCCGTGGAAGGACCCGCACGCGCCCTACTACGGCGGCCTCCAGATGGATCTCGCCTTCCAGCGGACCTACGGAAGAATGCTGCTGCGCAGCAAGGGCACCGCGAACCGCTGGACGCGCTTCGAGCAGATGTGGGTGGCCGAGCGGGCGCTCCGAAGAGGCCGGGGTTTCCACCCCTGGCCGAACACGGCTCGCTATTGCGGCCTGCTCTAGCGGGGAGGACGAAGGACCGCGAACGGGTCCGTGACCTCGAGCCGGCGGCGGCGAAAGCGGAAGACCGCCGCCGGCCTGCCTCCCGCCGGTCCAGGACTCCTCTGCTTCCCGGTTCGCTCGAGCAGGCCGCGACGCAGGAGCACGCGCTGGAGGTTCGTCGCAGAGACGTCGTGCCCGAGCGCGGCACGGTAGAGAGCTCGCAGCTCCGCGATCGTGAACGACGGCGGCGCGAGAGCGAAGCCGACGTTCGTGTAGGAGAGCTTCGCGCGCAACCGCTCGCGGCCTGCGAGGGCGATCTCACCATGGTCGAAAGCCAGTTGAGGCAGATCCTCGACCGGATGCCAGGCGGTGTCGGCGGGCACGCGCGGGTCGACTTCGGCGGGCACGAGCCCGAGATAGGCAGTCGCGATCACGCGCCGGCCCGGATGCCGGCCGGGGTCGCTGCACGTCTCGAGCTGCTCGAGGTGGGAGAGCTCCCGGACGTCCACCTTGGCGGCAAGGTGGCGGCGGATCGACTCCTCGAGCGTCTCGTCAGCCCCCAGGGAGCCTCCCGGCAGGGCCCAGGCCCCGAGAAAGGGCTCCCGGGCTCGCTGCCACAGGAGGACCTGCAACCGCTCGTCCCGGACCTGAAGGACGACCGCGAGCGCCTCGTTTTCGGTAGACTTCTCCATGAGTTATCGACTTAGAGTCGCAAACCAGGGAGACTAGCACCCATGGCAGTCGTCGAAGAGGCGCTCCCCCGCACCGCCCGGCTCGACGTCGAGGACGTCCTGCGCGCGGGCGGCTTCACGAGCTTCCACCGCCGGGCCGTCGCCCTGACGGGTTTCGCGTGGACGTTCGTCGCCATGGAGATCCTCCTCGTCGGTTTCACCGTCCCTCTCTTCACGACGATCTGGGGCCTGTCCGGGAGCATGGCGGGCTGGATCACCGCTTCGGCGCTGGCAGGCTCCCTGGTCGGCAGCGTCGTCCTCGGCCGCCTCGCCGATCGGATCGGCCGCCGGCAGATCTTCCAGTCGGCGATCCTCTGGTATGCGCTCTTCACAGCGCTGACGGCGCTGTCCTGGAGCCCCGGCTCGCTGTCCGCGTTCCGGTTCCTGGCCGGCATCGGCCTCGGCGGGATGCTCGTCGTCGACCCGTCCATGCTCGCGGAGTACCTGCCGCCGCAGCGGCGGGGCCGTTTTCTCGTCTTCCTGGACTTCTTCTGGCCCGTCGGCCTGCTTCTCGCCACTGGGCTCTCGTGGCTTTTCCTCGACCAGATCGGTGGCGACTGGAGCTGGCGCTATCTCTTCCTCGCCGCCTCGTTTCCCGCCTTCCTCGCCTTCGTCGCCCGTCTTGCGCTCCCCGAGAGCCCGTACTACCTCGCTCGGCGCGGCCGCGTACACGAGGCGGCCGAGGTGCTCACGCACATCACCGGCCGGCCGGTCGACGCGGAGACGCTCGAGTCGGTCCCCGAGCCGCGAAGCTCCGTGCGGGAGCTCGTCGCCACGAGGCTGCGAAGCACGTCGGCGATGATCGTGCTCGTCTGGATCGCGCTCAACATCTCCTATTACGGCCTCTTCCTCTGGCTCCCGTTCGTGCTCCAGGGGGAAGAGCAGTTCTCCATCAACATCTATCTACTCCTGACCCTGTCTGCCCTGTCGCAGTTCCCGGGCTATGCCGCGTCGATCTGGCTCGTCGAGCGGATCGGCCGCAAGCCGACGCTCGCGCTCTTCCTCTTCCTCGGCGGCGTCTCGGCCTTCGCCTTTGCCATCGCAGACTCGACGCCGATGTACGTCGCCGCGCTCTTCTTCGTCGGCTTTTTCAACCTCGGCGCCTGGGGGGCGGTCTATCCGTACACCTCGGAGCTCTTCCCCACGCGCCTCCGCTCGAGCGCGTTCGGAATGGTCGAAGGCATCGGCAAGGGCGCGGCCATCGGAGGCCCATACCTGTTCGGCGCGCTCATCGACTGGACCGGCGACACGGTCTGGTCGCTCACGTTTGTCGCGCTCGTAATGGCCGTCGGAGCAGCGGTCGTCCTCTTCGGACGCGAGACCCGGGGAGCCCGGCTGGGCTGAGCGTCCAGCGCGCGCGTGCGCTGCAAACCGTAGTTCGTGGGCAGCATCCCTGTTGCCGCCCACACGACACTCGCCCGCCTTTCGGCACGAAATTGATCCATTAGCCACGGCCAAAAAGCACGGCTTCGAGTGTCAGGCCCTCATTCGGGCCACCGCAGGCGTCGAGGCGGGTGGGTGCGAGGACGAGCCGCGGGTACGCTGGGCTCGATGAACCGCTTGGCTGAAGAAACCTCTCCCTACCTGCTCCAGCACGCCGACAACCCGGTGGACTGGTACCCGTGGGGCGAGGAAGCCTTCTCGCGCGCCCGCGCCGAGGACAAGCCGGTCCTGCTTTCCGTCGGCTACGCCGCCTGCCACTGGTGCCATGTCATGGAGCACGAGTCCTTCGAGGACGCGGAGACGGCGAGTCTCATGAACGACCGCTTTGTCTGCGTCAAAGTCGACCGCGAGGAGCGGCCTGACGTCGACGGGCTCTACATGGAGGCCGTCGTGTCGCTGAGCGGGCACGGCGGCTGGCCGATGACGGTCTTCCTCACGCCCGAGGGCAAGCCGTTCTGGGGCGGCACGTACTTCCCGCCCGAGCCGCAGTTCAACATGCCGAGCTTCCGCCAGATCCTGCTCGCGATCTCGGAGGCGTACGCAACTCGGCGCGATGAGCTCGAGCGGGCGGCTGGGCAGCTCGTCGAGGCGATCCAGGCCGGCGCGGAGCGGCCGCCTTCGACGGAGCCGCTCACGTCCGAACTGCTCACACGCGCAGTCTCGGCCCTCCGCGCGCAGTTCGATCCCGCGCAAGGCGGCTTCGGGCCCGTTCCCAAGTTTCCCCCGGCCTCCGCGCTGGAGCTTCTCCTCAGGACCGGGCGCGACGACGCGCTCGAGATGGTCCGCGTGACGCTCGACGGTATGGCCGCGGGAGGCATGTACGACCTCGTGGGCGGCGGCTTCCACCGCTACTCCGTCGAGGAGACGTGGCTCGTCCCGCATTTCGAGAAGATGCTGTACGACAACGCGCTGCTCGCCGGCGCCTACCTCCACGGCTGGGCCGTCCTCGGCGAGGAGCGCTACCGGCGGATCGCCGAGGCGACGCTCGACTACATGGTCCGCGAGCTGCGGCTTCCCGAGGGCGGCTTCGCCTCTGCCCAGGATGCGGACACCAACGGTGTCGAAGGCCTGACGTACACCTGGACGCCCGAGGAGATGCGGAACGTGCTTGGCGAGGACCATCCCGAATGGCTGCAGCCGTTCGAGGGCCGCGGGATCATTCGCGGCGAGTTCCCTTCAGAAGCCCGGCAAAGGCTCCTCGAGGAGCGCCAGCGACGAGAACAGCCTTCGCGAGACGACAAAGTGGTTACAGCGTGGAACGGGCTCGCACTCGCGGCGTTCGCGGAGGCCGGGTGGCGCCTCGAACGGCCGGACTATCTCGAGGTGGCCGTTTCGCTGGCCCGCTTCCTCCGGGAGACGATGACCGGCGAGGACGGGCGCCTCCTGCGCACCTACCGCGGCGGGGTGGCGAAGATCGACGCATACCTGGAGGACTACGCGAACGTCGCCAACGGACTCATCGAGCTGCACTGGGCGACCGGCGACCTCCACTGGCTCGAAGAGGCGCGGCTTATCGCCGCTCAGGCGCAGGACTTTGCCGACCCGGAGCACGGCGGCTTCTTCGTCGGCGACCACGGGCTGGTCGCACGCCGGAAGGAGTTCGACGACCACCCGACCCCCTCCGGAAACTCGATGCTCGCGTTCGTGCTCCTGCGTCTCGCCCGGATCTGGGGCGACGACGATCTGGAAGGAGCCGCCGTCGCGGTCCTCAGGCTCGCGCGCCCGTTCATGGAACGAGCGCCGGCGGCGGTGCCGCACCTCCTCTCGGCCCTGGATCTCCACCTCTCGCCGCCGCGCGAGATCGCGGTCGTGGGCGAGTCCGAGGCA
>Ga0214472_10001127_pt1 | contig 30608 bp, 32 predicted proteins | sample RVTome_6_FD_207662 | JGI IMG/M metagenome (GOLD analysis project Ga0214472, IMG submission 207662) | Soil microbial communities from uranium-contaminated site in the Upper Colorado River Basin, Wyoming, United States - RVT140D175 | ecosystem: Environmental > Terrestrial > Soil > Contaminated >...
ACAGTGTAAGGTAGATGTTTGAGTCATGGCCTTACATCGTAAGTTCACTCGCATCGAAAGGATCCGACCATGATACGCCATCTCCTGCCATGCAGTGCGGTCACGCTTGCTGCCGCGTTGGCATTCGCCCCTACCGCGTCGGCCCAGGACGTTGCCACGACGCGCGCCGATATCGAGGCCACGGTTGGCGGGGTGCCCACATTCGTCACGCAAGTGGCGGCCTCTGCGCTACCCGGCCTCTGGTTGCAGACCAAGGCGCTGGAGTTCTCGGATGATACCGCGCTGGACGCGCGAACCAAGGCGCTCATCTCGCTGGCCGTGGCAGCCCAAATCCCCTGTTCCTATTGCGTCTGGTCCGACACCAACGCCGCGCGCGCGAATGGTGCGACCGACGAACAAATCGCCGAGGCGGTCGCGATTGCCGGGCTGACCCGCAACTGGAGCACCAATTTTCACGGGCTCCAGGTCGATATGGAAACATTCCGCATGGAAATGGGCGGCGAATAGCACCCGACACCGGGCCCGGGAGCGTCGCTTCGGGGCCCGCGATCCATCGCCAAGGTGGCGGTTGCAGCACCCTGCAAGGAATGATTAGACAGGCGCATGGATGGCCCGCAAAGCGACGACCGACAACGCCCTGAACGGCCGCAACTTGGCGCCGACCGAATCGCCGACGAAGCAATGAAACTGATCGACGAGAAGGGATTGGGCGGTTTCAGCTATCGCGGCCTGGCCGCCCGGATGGGGTGCCAGGCCATGAGCCTGTATCATTACTACCCAAGCAAGGCGCATCTGTTCGAAGCTCTTGTGGAAATCTGCATTCGCGAAACTCCGGTGCCAGCGCCAGGTCCGGACTGGCGGTCCGGTCTGCGCGAGCTGGCACGCAACTACCGCGGCACAGCGTTGCGCCACCCAGGTTTTTTCCTGCACTTCATCATCTTCCGCATGAACAACCATGCGGGCATGACCCATCTTGAGCAGATTCTAAGACTTTTCGCCGCCACCGGGCTCGATACCGCTGCACAGGCTCGGCACTTTCGGTGCTTTGCCTATTATGTCATGGGCGCCGGACTCGACGAGGCGATGGGCTATGCGCACGGCCCAACAGCGACAACCCCGGTTTCGGCCGACGAGGCGCGGCGCGATTTTCCGGTCATCACGGAGGCCGGGGCCTACTTTGGCGCCGCGTATCACGAAACGACCTTCGAGACCGGCCTCAATATCATGCTGGACGGGATCGCGGCAGCAATCGACGCGCAGCCCCCGGCAGACCCTTTGCGAAATCGCTGACGTTACAGGTGTTCGCGCACCGCGCGCTTGCGCCCACACGCAGCGGGATGCGATCACGCGCGGAAGCCTCAGAAGCCAAGCCCGATCGGGCAAGCCACGCCGGTGCCGCCGATGCCGCAATAACCTTGCGGGTTTCGGGCCAGGTACTGCTGATGATAGGTCTCGGCAAAGTAGAACGGTGGCGCGGGCAGGATTTCGGTGGTCACCGCGCCCAAGCCCGCCTGCGCCAGTCGCGCCGCATATTCGGCGCGCGTCGCAGCGGCGGCATCGTGTTGCGCGGCCCCAAAGGTATAGATGCCTGAACGGTATTGCGTGCCGCGGTCGGCGCCCTGGCGCATGCCCTGCGTCGGGTCGTGGTTTTCCCAGAAACATTGCAGCAGCGCGGCATAGCCGAGCCTGGCAGGGTCGAAGATCAGCCGCACCACTTCGTTATGCCCGGTCAGCCCGCTGCAGACCTCTTTGTAGCTTGGGTTCGGGGTCAGCCCGGCGGCGAAACCCACCATCGTCAGCCACACGCCGGGCAACTGCCAGAACAGCCGCTCGGCGCCCCAAAAACAGCCCATGCCGAACATCGCCTGCTGCATGCCCTCGGGCACCGGCGCGTCAAGCGCGATGCCGGAAAGAAAATGCGGCTCGTGCAGCGGCATCGGCTGGGCGCGACCGGGCAGCGCTTCGGCGGCGGTGGGCAGGCGGTCCGGGCGTGGCATGGCGGCGATCTCCCTTTGGGCAAAGATAGGACGGGGCGGGCAGGCTTTCCAGCCCGCCGGTGGCGCGGACTGGCGCGCGGCTGCCGAATGCGGCCCGGCCGGCGCCGAATTCCGGCGCGCACATCACCTTGCCGTGACCACCGGGATAAATCCGCCGCCGCATCCGTCATTCACTAGGGGCGTGCGGATGTTCTGCTGCCCCGCGAAAATCAGGGAGAATGAAAATGATCGGCAAACATCTCGTCCTTGCAGGGTTCTTGGCGGTATTCGCAGCACCTGCATTGGCACAATCCGGCATCATGACGGCCGATACGAGCCTTGGCAAGGTTCTCGCCGATGCCAATGGCATGACGCTTTACACCTATGACGCCGATGCCGACGGAATGTCGGCCTGCTACGACGGCTGCGCCGCTAGCTGGCCGCCGCTGCTGGCGGCCGAGGGTGCCGTGGCCGAGGGCGACTATGGTCTGACCACGCGGACCGATGGCACGGTGCAATGGACCTATATGGGCAAGCCGCTGTATCTGTGGGTGCGGGATTCGGCGCCGGGCGATGTCACCGGCGACGGTGTCGGTGGCGTGTGGCACGTCATCATGGCAAACTGACCGCCGGGAGGCGACGCAAATGGGCGCCCGGGCATGACCTTCCTGGACGAAATCGAGGCCGCGATACCGGCGCTGCGCCGCTATGCGCATGCGCTTACGTGCGACCTCGCGGCAGCCGATGATCTGGTGCAGGATTGTCTTGAACGGGCGCTGGCCCGCCGCGATGCGTGGCGGGCCGAAGGCAGCGTGCGGGCCTGGGCGTTTCGCATTCTGGTGAACCTGCATCACGACGGGCAGCGGCGCATGCCGCAGGCGCGACAGCTGGTTGCGGTTGGCAGCGCCGACGTATCCGAACTGGCACAGCCCGGCGGGCAGGAAAGCCATATGGCGCTGCGCGAGGTGCAGGCGGCAATCGCCCGGCTGCCCGCCGAACAGCGCCACGCGCTGCTGCTGGTGGCGCTTGAAGGCATGACACTGGACGAAGCGGCGCAGGTGCTGGGCCTGCCCGCCGGCACCGTTGCCTCGCGGCTGGCAAGGGCCCGCGCGGCACTGCGAAACGCAACCGGGCGTATGAGCGAAGCAGGCGAACGACCTGCGAACGAAAGGACTTAGGGTATGACCGGGCATGGCAAGCTCGATGAAAGCCAGTTGCTGGGCTGGCGGCACGGCACATTGCCAGAGGCCGAACGGCAGCGGCTGGCGCTGCTGGTCGAGGCTGACGCGGCAGCGCAGGAACTGCTGCGCGAATGGGACCGGCAGGATGCCGCGCTGAAAACGCTGTACGGCGCCATTGCCGAAGAACCGGTTCCTGCACCGCTGCGTGAAATGCTCGACCGGGCTGCAGGCGAGGGTCTAAGGCGCGGCCGGACTGCCCCGGTGCTGCGGATGCACTTGCCGCTGCGGCTTGTCGCGGCGCTGGTATTGCTGGGGCTGGGCGCCGCGGCGGGCTGGTCGCTGGCGCGTTACACGCCCGGGGCGGTGCCTGGCGGCTGGCAGGCCGAGGCCGCGATTGCCGCGCACAACACCTTTGCGGTCGAGGTGGCGCACCCGGTCGAGGTGGGCGCCGACCAAAGCGAGCATCTGACGCGCTGGCTGTCGCGCCGCCTGGGTCATCCGATCGACCCGCCCGATTTTGCCGCCTACGGTTTCAGCCTGATGGGTGGTCGTATCCTGCCGGCCGAAACCGGCACCGCGGCGGTGTTCATGTATGAAAACGCCACCGGCCAGCGCATCACGCTTTACGCGGCGCCAGGCGCGGGCGAGGTCGAAACCGCGTTCCGTTTCGTGCAGCAGGGCGCGACGCAAAGCTTCTGGTGGGTCGATGGCACGCTGCGCTATGCCGTGGTTGGCGACGTGCCGCGCGACGTGCTGCGCGGCGTTGCCGTCGCCGCCTGGCAGCAGCTGGTCTGAGCCCGGTCAGAGAAAGCTCTGCGGGTCGATATCCACCGCCAGCCGCACCCGCGACGGAACCCGGATCTGCGCCAGCCAGGCGACAATCGCCGGCTGCAGCTGCGCGGCCCTGTCGGCCTTGATCAGCAGCCGCACCCGGTGGCGCCCGCGCACCCGCGCAATCGGCGCCGCGGCGGGGCCGTAAAGTGCCGCGCCAATGCGGCGCAGCGGCGCATCGCGGCGCGCCAGTTCGGTGCCGATGTCGAAAACCTGCGCCAGGTCGGGACCAGACAGGATGATGCCGGCCATCCGCCCGAAGGGCGGCACCCCGGCCGCGCGGCGCGCCTCGGCTTCGGCGCGCCAGAAGCCCTCTTCGTCGCCCGCCAGAATCGCGCGGATCACCGGATGCTCGGGCTGATGCGTCTGCAACAGCGCGACACCCGGGCGCTCGGCCCGCCCCGCCCGCCCCGCAACCTGCCGCATCAGCTGAAAGCTGCGCTCGGCGGCGCGCAGATCGGACCCCTGCAGGCCCAGATCGGCGTCGATCACCCCGACCAGCGTCAGCAGCGGAAAATTGTGCCCCTTGGCGACGATCTGCGTGCCGATGATGATATCGGCGCTGCCCGCGGCAATCTCTTCGATCGCCACCTTCAGCGCCCGCGCACTGCCAAAAAGGTCCGATGACAGCACCGCCAGCCGCGCCGCGGGAAACCGCGCCGCCACCTCTTCGGCCAGCCGCTCGACCCCCGGCCCCACCGCCGACAACCGCCCGACCGCGCCGCAGGCCGGGCAGGCTTCCGGCATCGGTTGCGTTTCGCCGCATTGGTGGCACATCAGGCGTTTGAGAAACCGGTGTTCGACCATGCGCGCATCGCAGTGCCGACAGCCGATCTGATGCCCGCAGGCGCGGCACACGGTGACCGGGGCATAGCCACGGCGGTTCAGAAACAGCATCGCCTGTTCGCCCGCGGCCAGCCGCGCCTGCACCTCGGCGACCAGCGTGGCCGAGATCCAGCGCCCCTGCTCGACCGCCTCGGCACGCAGGTCGATTGCCCGCATCTGCGGCAGTTCAGCGGCGCCGAAGCGGCTGCCAAGCGTGATGCGCGCGTATTTCCCCGCGCCGGCATTGACCCAGCTTTCCAGGCTGGGCGTGGCCGAGGCCAGCACCACCTGCGCGCCGCACAGCGAGGCGCGCAGCACCGCCATGTCGCGGGCATGATAAAGCGCGCCTTCCTCCTGCTTGTAGCCGCTGTCGTGCTCTTCATCGACCACGATCAGTCCCAGGTCGCGAAATGGCAGGAACAGCGCCGAACGCGCCCCCACCACCAACTGCACGCCGCCCTGCCCCACCATCCGCCACAGCCGGCGCCGCTCCGCCTGGGTCTGGCCCGAATGCCACTCGCCCGGACGCGCCCCAAAGCGCGCCTCGACCCGCGCCAGAAACGCCCCGGTCAGCGCGATCTCGGGCAACAGCACCAGTGCCTGCCGACCCTGCGCCAGACATTCGGCCACCGCCTCAAGGTAAACCTCGGTCTTGCCCGAGCCAGTGACGCCCTGCAAAAGCGTCGTGCCGTAACCGCCAGCGCGCAGCGCCGCGCGCAGCCCGGCGGCTGCCGCAGCCTGATCGTCGGCCAGCGCCAGCCCCGGCAGGCCGGGGTCCAGCGGCGCAAAGGGCGCATCGCGCGGGCTGGCCTGCTCGATCACCGCACCCGCCTGCACCAGACCTTTCACCACCTGCGGCGTCACCCCCGCCAGCGCGGCAAGCTCGGCCAGCGCAAAGCCGGCGCCGCCGTGATCGGCCAACACGCCCAGCACCCGCGCCCGCGCCTCGGTCATCCGTTGCGGCAGCGCTTCCGCGGCCCGGTAGACCCTGCGCATTCCCGGCGCATCCGCCAGTCCCGGCACCCTTGTGGCCAGCCGCAGCACCGCCGGCAGCGGCGTCAGCGTGTATTCCGCCATGCGCAGCAGGAACGCCCGCATCGCCGCTGTCATCGGCGCGGCGTCGAGCACGCGGGCGATGGCGCGGATCTTCGCTGGCTCATAGCCGCCCTCGCCCGGCCCCCAGACCACGCCGACAACCCGCCTTGGCCCCAGCGGCACCTCGACCACGGCGCCGGCAAAGCAGCCGCCCTCGGGCGCGCGGTAATCCAGCGGCCGGCCCAGCGGTTCGGCGGTCAACACCGCCACCAGCGCACCCGCCGCGAAAAACCCGGGCTCATCCATGCTGCCAGCCGCGCATTTTCTTGCCTCCGGCGGGGATATTTCTACAAGCAAGACGTGCAGATATCTTGCTTGCCGGAAATATCCCCCGGGGGGTGCGGCGCGGCAGCGCCGCGGGGGGGCAGGCAGACCCCCAAGCCACGCCCGCCACAGGCGACGGCAGCTGCAACAGGGGTTCCGGGTGGCAGCGTTTTGCGCTATCACGCCGCCAGATGCACCGCAGGAGCCAGCCCATGAAATTCTTTGTCGATACCGCCGATGTCGCCGCGATCCGTGAACTCAACGATCTTGGCATGGTTGACGGGGTCACCACCAACCCCTCGCTGATCCTGAAATCGGGCCGCGACATCGTTGAAGTCACCCGCGAAATCTGCGGCATCGTTGCAGGGCCGGTCTCTGCCGAAGTGGTGGCGACCGATGCCAAGACAATGATTTCCGAAGGTCTGACGCTTGCCAAGATCGCCCCCAACATCGCGATCAAGGTGCCCCTGACCTGGGACGGGCTGACCGCCTGCAAGGCTTTCGCATCCGAAGGCCATACGGTCAATGTCACGCTGTGCTTTTCTGCCGCGCAGGCGATCCTTGCCGCCAAGGCCGGGGCCAGCTTCGTGTCGCCCTTCATCGGCAGGCTTGACGACAACAACTACGACGGCGTGCAGCTGATCGAGGATATCCGCACGATTTACGACAACTACGGCTACAAGACCGAAATCCTCGCCGCCTCGATCCGCTCGGTGAACCACATCACCGATTGCGCGCGCATCGGTGCCGACGTGATCACCGCGCCCCCCGCGGTGATCAAGGCGATGGCCAGCCACGTGCTGACCGACCGCGGGCTGGAGGCGTTTCTGAAGGACTGGGCCAAGACCGGGCAGAAGATCGGCTGAAATAAGCCGCTGGATTTTCGCGCGAATGGTGTAAGCTGCCCCCAAAACGACCACCGGAACGGGCAGGAACACGGGCATGAGCAAGCAGGCACTGGCCAACCAGCTGCGCGATACGATCATCAGCGACCCCGAGGTCATTCTTGACGACCTTGACCTGATGCGCGCCCTTGTCGCGGCCAACGAACGCGCCATGGGCGGCAATATCGTCGATCTGCGTGGCGTTGCCATGCAGCGGCTGGAAACCCGGCTGGAGCGGCTGGAAGATACGCACCGCTCGGTGATCGCCGCGGCCTATGAAAATCTGGCCGGCACCAACCTGATCCACCGCGCCGTGCTGAGCATGCTTGAACCCGTCGCTTTCGAGGATTTCCTGCGCAATCTGGGCACCGAGGTGGCCGAGGTGCTGCGCGTCGATACGCTGCGCCTGGTGCTGGAAAGCCGACACTCGGGCGAAGATCCGGCGCTGCGCAATCTGGGCGGTGTGCTTTGCGTGGCCGAGCCGGGATTCGTGCACGAATACATGCGCTTGGGGCGCGGCGGCCAGCCGCGCGTGGTGGTGCTGCGCCAGACCCGGCCCAGTTCCGAGGCGATCCATGGCCGGGCCGCCGGCTGGATTCGGTCCGAGGCGCTGATGCGGCTTGATTTCGGCGCGGGGCGGCTGCCGGGCATGCTGGTGATGGGCGCCGAAGACCCGCACCAGTTCAAGCCGTCGCAGGGCACCGACCTGCTGGCCTTCTTTGCGGCGGTGTTCGAGCGGACGATGCGCCGCTGGCTGGGCTGAACATGCGCGCGGGGTTTTCCCCGGCGGCGGGCGATGCGCTGGTGCATTGGCTGGAACAACTGGCGGCGCTGGACGGCGCTGCGGCGCATACGGTCGCGGCCTACCGCGCCGATGTCGCCGACTTTCTGGGCTTTCTCGGCGCGCATCACGGCGAAAGCCTTGGCCTGGCGCGGCTGGCCGAAATCGGCCGGTCCGACATGCGCGCCTTTCTGGCGCATGAACGTGGGCGTGGGCTGGGTGCGCGCTCGCTGGCACGGCGGCTTTCAGCGGTAAAATCCTTCATCCGCTGGCTGGCTGATCGCGAGGGTTTCGACGCCACACATGTCTTGGCGGCGCGGGCGCCGAAATACCCGCGCAGCCTGCCCCGCCCGCTGTCCGAGGCCGGCGCGCGCGATGTCATCGCCGGCGCCGAGGCACAATCCGATACCCCCTGGGTTGCGGCGCGCGATGCCGCTGTGCTGACGTTGCTTTACGGCTGCGGGCTGCGCGTATCCGAGGCGCTGGCGCTGACCGCGGCCGATCTGCCGCTGGGGCCGTCGTTGCGCATCCGCGGCAAGGGCGGGCGCGAGCGTATCGTGCCGCTGCTGCCCGCCGCGGCGGCGGCGGTTGCGCGCTATCTGCAGATGTGCCCATATCAGCCGGAACCCGGTGGCGCGCTGTTTCGCGGCGCCCGCGGCGGGCCGCTGAACCCACGGCTGGTGGCGCTGGTGATGCAGCGCGCGCGGCTTGGCCTTGGCTTGCCGGCCAGCGCCACGCCGCATGCGCTGCGGCACAGCTTTGCCACGCATCTGCTGGCCGCCGGCGGCGATCTGCGCGCGATTCAGGAACTGCTTGGTCACGCGCGGCTGGCCACCACGCAGATCTACACCGCAGTGGACGGCACCCGGCTAATGCAGATCTATGAAGCCGCGCACCCGCGCGCCTGACCTGCCCGGCATTGCCAGCCCGGGGCTTTTGCGCCATGACTTTTTCATGACACCCCGCCTGAAAGCCCTCTCGGTGCACCTGCTTACCGCCGCCGGCGCGGTTCTGGCGATGCTGGCGATGCTGGCGGCGGTCAATGGCGAATGGAGCCTGATGTTCCTGTGGTTGCTGGGCGCGCTGATCGTCGACGGCGTCGACGGCCCGCTGGCGCGGCGCTATCAGGTCAAGAAGCACTGGCCCACCTATGACGGCGTGTTGCTTGATCTGATCATCGACTATCTGACCTATGTCTTCATTCCGGCCTTCGCGCTGTTTCGTTCCGGCCTGCTACCTGGCTGGACAGGGTGGATCGCGATCATCGTCATCACCTATGCCTCGGTGCTTTACTTCGCCGATACCCGCATGAAGACCAAGGATTGCTCGTTTGCGGGCTTTCCGGCCAGCTGGAACATGGTGGTGCTTGTTCTGTTCGCCTGGCAGCCAAATTTCTGGATCACGCTTGGCGTGGTGGTGGTGCTTGCGGCGGCGATGTTCAGCAACCTCAAGTTTGTGCACCCGGTGCGCACCGCGCGCTGGCGCACCGTTTCGCTGCCGGTGGCGCTGGTCTGGACCGGCTGCGCCTTCTGGGCGGCCTGGGTCGATTTCGACCCCGACAGCTGGGCGCACTGGGGGCTGATCCTGTCATCGGCCTATCTGCTGGGTGTCGGTATCGTGCAGCAGATGCTGCCGCGGAACGGCACTGCCGCCTAAAGCCGGGTCAGCACCACGCCTGCGACGATCATTCCCCCGGCCAGCACCTTGCCGCGGTTCATGCGTTCGCCGAAGGTCAGCCAGCCGATCAGCACCGCGAACAGGATCGAGGTTTCGCGCAGCGCCGCCACCACCGCGATCGGCGCCACCGTCATCGCCCAGACCGAAATCGCATAGGCGCCATACGAGGCGGCCGAGGCCAGCCCGCCCAGCGCCCAGCCGCGCAGCCCGCCCGCCAGCACCCTGCGCCCGCGCCAGGCCAGCATGCCCGACGCGAACAGGATGCCATCGACCACGAAGATCCAGCCGACATAGGCCACCGCGTCGCCCGATACCCGCGCGCCCAGCCCGTCGATCAGCGTGTAGCTGGCGGTGGCCGCGGCCGAGCCCAGCGCGAAAGGCAACAGACGGCGGCTTTCGCCATCGGAAAACACGCCGTGCGCCATCATCAGGATGCCCAGCCCCAGAACCGCGATTCCGGCATATTGCGCCTGGCTGACCGCATCGGCCAGAAACAGCGCCCCGATGATCGCCACGAACATCGGCGCGGCGCCCCGGGCAATCGGATAGACGCGGCTCAGATCGCCATGGTCATAGGCGTGGGTGAGAAAGAACTTGTAGCCAAAATGCGTCGCCCCCGCCGCCAGCACCCAGGGCCAGGACTCGGGGTTCGGCCAGGGCCGGGTCAGCGCGACAGCCAGACCAATCGGCACCTCCATCACCGACAGAACCACCATGCCGCCGATTTTCGAGGCGCCAACCTTGATCAGCGCGTTCCACAGCGCATGCAGAAAGGCCGCACCCAGAACCGCCAGCAACACCGCGAACGTCATGACACCCCCTGAACGGTCGTCCGCAATCGGTAATGCGGCGCGACTGCGGCGGCAAGGGCATGCGCAAGCGTCCGGCTGCCGCTTTTGTGCAACAGGGCCGCAACGCCGGGCGCGCGAACGCGGCGGCTTGGAGGATTGCCGCGATTTGCTTGGACAATCGGGCCCAAAAGTCCCATCTTATTCGTGTGTTGTCATGGGGGTAGCGCCATGGATTTCCAATCTGCGGTCACTTCGTGCTTTGCCAGATACAGCACCTTTACCGGCCGCGCCCGGCGGCCCGAGTTCTGGTGGTTCGCGCTGTTCGTCACCCTGGGCACGCTGGCTTTCGCGGTGATCGACCGGGCGATTTTCGGCCCAGCCATGATGCCCATGGGCGGCTTTGGGCGCGGCTTCGGCCTGCCCGATCTGCGGCTGCTGGCCTCGCTGTTCGGTCTGGCGGTGCTGCTGCCGGCGCTGGCGGTCGGGGCGCGGCGGTTGCACGATACCGGCAGATCGGGCTGGTGGCAGGGGCTGCTGCTGATCCCGGTGGTTGGCCCCTTGCTGCTGGCCTATTGGTTCGTGCAGCCCTCGGCCGCGGGGCGCAACCGGTTCGGCCCCGCCCCGAAGGTCAACCCCTGAACCACAGATCGGCGCGCGAAAACTAGCGCGCCTCCAGCCGTTCGACCGCTTCGGCGGTGCGCCGGGTGTTTTGGTAGATGCCAAGGCCCAGATACATCAGCCCGCCGATGAACACCACATAGATCGCGCCGCCGATCAGGATGCCAAGCCCCACCAGCGGGCCGCTTGGCGCGCCCTGTCCCATCATGCCAGGGCCGCCGAACGCCGCGATGCCGGCGGCCACCGCAACCCCGATGCACAACAGCACCACGATGATGCCGACGAGAACCTCGAACGCCCTGATGAAGAAATCGCGCATAGCTTTCCCTCGTCCGTTATTGCCGGCGCGACGGCAACCACTGGCGCCCCGCGCGGCGCGAAGGTTGGGCCAGAAACCCGAACTGGTCAAGCATATCTGGTGGTCAAAGCCGGGTCGCAGCGTAGATGTGGGAAAGATCGCCGCCCCACTCGCCCTGATATCTGGCCAACAGGCGGTCGGCCTGCACCTGCCCCGTGGCCAGGCTTTGTTCCAGCACATCAAGATAGCGGCCTTCGTCGGCGCCGTGCTGCACCCGGCCGCGGGCGGCCAGCCCGGCACGCGAAATCGCCACCACTTGCCGCGCCAGATCAAGCAGCCCGACGCCGCCCGCGCTGCCCTGCAGACCGGAAACCGAGGCCGCCACGCGCAGCCCCTCGCGGGTTTCCGCGTCCCAGCCCTTCGCCAGATCCCAGGCAGCGTCAAGCGCGGCCTGATCATACAGCAGCCCCACCCACAGCGCCGGCAGCGCCAGCAAATGCGCGCGGTCTCCGGCATCCGCGCCGCGGGTTTCGATGTATTTCTTGACCCGCGCTTCAGGGAAAACCGTGGTCAGGTGGTCCGCCCAATCGCTGAGCGTGGGCAGCTCGCCCGGCAACGCCGGCAGCCGACCTTGCATGAAGTCGCGAAAGCTTTGCCCCAGCGCGTCGATGTATTTGCCGTCGCGATAGACGAAATACATCGGCGCATCGAGCACCCAATCAACATAGCGCTGATAGCCCATGCCCGGCTCAAACGCGAATGGCAGCATGCCGGTGCGGCTGCCATCAAGATCGCGCCAGATGCGCGAACGCCAGCTTTTGTGGCCGTTGGGCCTGCCCTCGAAGAACGGCGAATTGGCGAACAGCGCGGTGGCGACCGGTTGCAGCGCCAACGCCACACGCAGCTTTTGCACCATGTCGGATTCGGATCCGAAGTCGAGGTTTACCTGCACGGTGCAGGTGCGATACATCATCTGGGTGCCATGGGTGCCAACCTTGCCCATGTAATCGGTCATCAGCCGGTAGCGCCCCTTGGGCATGCGCGGCATCTGCGCGTGGCTCCAGATTGGCGCCGCGCCGATGCCGGAAAAGCCCACGCCCATGCCCTCGACCACCTCGGCGCATTCGCGCAGGTGGCTGTCAAGTTCCGCGGCGATCGCGTGCATGTCGGTGTGCGGCGCGCCGGAAAGTTCCAACTGGCCGCCCGGTTCAAGGCTGATATTGGCGCCATCGCGCGTCAGCCCGATCAGCGCATCCTGTTCGTAAACCGGCTGCCAGCCGAACCGCGCCTGCTTTTCAAGCAGGATGGCGCGAATGCTGCGCGGCCCGTCATAGGGCAGCGGTGTCAGGCTGTCGCTGAGGTAGCCGAATTTTTCGTGCTCGGTGCCAATCCGCCACTCGGCTCGCGGCTTTTCGCCCGTGGCCATGTATTCGGCCAGTTGCTCGCACCGCTCGATCGGGCCGCCGCCCTGCTGGGGAATGGACATGGAGGCGCTCCGCGGCTTCGGGTTTCAGGTGAACGTAGGTGGCGCGCGGCCTGACGCAAGTCAAGCCCGCGCGCGGGGTCTTTGCCAAAGCACCTGCACAGCGGTCTGTGCAGGAACGCTGCCCCCCGCCGCAGCCGCCAGCCGCGCCATGTCGATGCCGGGAAGTGTGGCGAAGGCGTCGTAAAGCTGGTCGGCGCCGGTCGCCGCCAGCGGGATCAGCAGCGCCTGCCCGTCAAGCTGTTTCAGCCGCCAGTGCGGCACGCCGCGCAGCACCAGCAAGCGGATTTCGGCCAGATCGCGCAGCGCAATGAAACCGCCGATGCCGGGGCCGTAATAACCCAGTTGCCCCTCGTCGATCTCGATCCAGCCGGGCAGCGTGGCGGGGCGGGCAAAGCGCAGGCGGCGCAGCGCGATCAGCCCCCAGCCGGCACCCAGCAGCGCCAGCAGCGCCCCCGCAGGCACCAGCACATAGCCGCCGCCCGAGGCCAGCCACAGCCCCGCCAACAGCACCAGTGCCGCCGCCGCCATTTCGCGCCAGCGCGCAAGCTGCGCCAGCGCCGCGGGGCGCAGCCAGTTCATCGCCAATCCCCCAGCGCCGCCTGCCACAGCGTCAGCGCCGCGCAGGCCGCGGTATCGGCGCGCAGGATGCGCGGGCCAAGGCTGACCGGCACCACGAAGGGCGCACCCGCAAGCCGCGCGCGCTCGGCCGCCGAGAACCCGCCTTCGGGTCCGATCAGCACCGCCCAGGGGCCAGACGCAAGACCGGACAGCGTGGCAGCGGCGCCCAGCCGGGATTCGTCGGCCCAAAGCAGGCGCCGCGCCGGATTCCAGCCGTCAAGCAGCCGTGCCAGAGGCTGCAGCCCGGCCACCTCGGGCACGTAGGTGCCGCCGCATTGCTCGGCGGCCTCGACCGCGTGCGCCTGCAGCCGGTCCTGCCGGATGCGTTCGGAACTGGTGAAATCGGTCTGCACCGGCAGAATTCGCGCGGCGCCCAGTTCGGTTGCCTTTTCCACGATGAAATCGGTGCGCGCCTTCTTGATCGGCGCGAACAGCAGCCACAGGTCGGGCGGGTCAAGCTGCGGCGCGGCCTGTTCAAGCGCGCGCAGTGCGCCACTGCGCCTGCCCGCCTGCGCCACCTCGGCCAGCCATTCGCCCTGCCGGCCGTTGAACACCCGCACCATATCGCCCGCCGCCAGCCGCATCACCGCAAAAAGGTAATGCGCCTGCGCCTCTGCCAGGGGAAGCGGTTGCCCCGCCGCCAGCGGCTGATCTAGATAGAGCCTGACCTTTGCCTGTGCCATGGGGCCGAACCTATGAGAGCCGACAGCGAATTGCCAGAGCCGGGACCGGTTGCCGATGCGCCGCCCGGCAATTGGGTGGACCGCTTCGCCCCGGCGCCCGTGCGCCCCTATTTGCGGCTGTCGCGCGCCGACCGGCCGATCGGCACCTGGCTGCTGCTGCTGCCCTGCCTTTGGGGCGTGGCGCTGGCCGCCGCCGCCGATGCGCCACGCCTGTTCGATCTGTGGATCGTCGCCGCCTGCGCGCTTGGTGCCGCGGTGATGCGCGGCGCCGGTTGCACCTGGAATGATATCACCGACCGCCACATCGACGCCGCGGTGGCGCGCACCCGCTCGCGCCCGATCCCGGCGGGTCAGGTCTCGGTGCGCGGCGCGCTGGTGTGGATGCTGGCGCAGACCGCCCTGGGCGGCGCGCTGCTGCTAACTTTCAACGGTGCGGCGATCGCGCTTGGCCTTGCCAGCCTTCTGCCGGTAGCGATCTACCCGTTTGCCAAGCGCTTCACCTGGTGGCCGCAGGTGTTTCTGGGGCTGGCCTTCAACTGGGGCGCGCTGCTGGCCTGGGTCGCGCATGCCGGCAGCCTGTCGGCCGCGCCCGTGCTGCTTTACCTTTCCGGCATCGCCTGGACGCTGTTTTACGATACGATCTATGCGCATCAGGACAAGGAAGACGATGCGCTGATCGGGGTGCGCTCGACCGCCCGGCTGTTCGGCGCGCGCACCCCGCGCTGGCTGGGGCTGTTCTTGATGGCTTCGGTGTCGCTGATGACGGCGGCGGTGCTGGTGGCGTTGTTGCCCGCGGCGGCGCCGACAAAACTGGCGCTGGCGCTGGCCGCGCCCTGGGGGCTGGGCTGGCATTTGCTGTGGCAGATGCAGCGGCTGGATATCGACCGGCCCGAGATCTGTCTGCGGCTGTTTCGCGCCAACCGTGAAACCGGGCTGATCGCTGCGCTGTTTCTTGCCGCCGCGGCACTGGCATGATTGATTAGGTGCCCGCGCCCGCCTAAGCAGGCACGGTGCAACAACGCGAGACCCATCGCCCGATGCGACCCGGCCCGAAAACCCTGACCGCGCTTGCCTTCAGCCTGGCGCTGGTGCTGGCGGCGGTGACCGCGGGCGGCGGCGCCACGCTGATTGAGAAGCGCGCGCGCCAGGGGGTGCAGCTGCTGCTGGATCTGGAAGGCCAGTCCTGGGCGCATGTGACGGCCGACGGGCTACAAGTGATCGTCGCCGGCACTGCGCCCGATGAGGCGCTGCGCTTTCGCACCCTGACCGCGGTGGGCGAGGCGATCGACCCGGGCCGCATCGTCGATCTGACCGAAGTGGCGCGACCGGTGGCGGTAGAACCGCCGCGGTTTTCGCTGGAGATGCTGCGCAACGGCGATGGCATTTCGCTGATCGGTCTGGTGCCGGCAGACACCGACCGGGCCGCGCTGGTGGCCAGCCTGCGGCGCAGCGCCGCCGGGGCGGCGGTGACCGACATGCTCGAATCCGCCGACTACCCTGCCCCGCCGGGCTGGAACAGCGCGCTGCGCTTTGGCGTCTCGGCGCTGGCGACGCTGCCGCGATCAAAGATCTCGGTTTCAGGCGGGCAGGTCGCGATCACCGCCATCACCGACAGCGGCCCCGACAAGGCGCGCCTTGAAACCGATCTGGTGCGCCGCACCCCCGAGGGATTGACGCTGCAGCTGGATATTTCCGCGCCGCGTCCGGTGATAACCCCGTTCACGCTGCGCTTCTTGATCGACGCCGAAGGCGCGCGGTTCGATGCCTGTTCGGCCGATACCGAGGCGGCGCGCGACCAGATACTGACCGCCGCACGCGCCGCGGGGGCCGGCGGCGCCCTGGGCTGCACGCTCGGCATGGGCACGCCTTCGCCGCAATGGGGGTCTGCGGTCAGCATGGGGCTGGCGGCACTGCACACGCTTGGTGCCGGGGTCATCACCTATTCCGATACCGATGTGGCGCTGATCGTGCCGGAAACCGTTGACGCCGCGGTGTTCGACCGCGCCGTGGGCGAGTTGGAATCGAACTTGCCCGATTCGTTCTCGCTGCATGCCGAGCACACCGCACCGCAAGCCACTGCAACAGCCACGCCGGTGCTGCCTGAATTCTTTGTCAACCGCGACGACGATGGCGATGTGCAGGTGCGCGGCCGCGTCGGCGATGAACTGTTGCGCAGCACCGTGCAGAATGTTGCGGCGGCGCGATTCGGGCATGATGCGGTCTATGTCGCGGTGCGGGTCGACACCGGGCTGCCCGCCGGTTGGGCAGTGCGCGTGCTTTCGGCGATCGAGGCGCTGGCGGAACTGGACAACGGCAGCGTGCAGGTGCTGCCCGACCTGATCCGCGTTGCAGGCGAAACCGACGACCCGCAAAGCTCTGACACGATTTCGCGGCTGCTGGCGGCGCGGCTTGGCGAGGGGGCGCGGGTGGCGCTGTCGATCCGCTACGTTCCGCCGCCCGAACCTGAACCGGAAGGCCTGCCCCCCGAAGACTGCGTGGCGCAGCTGAACGCGGTTCTGGCGGCAAGCAAAATCACCTTCGAGCCCGGCTCGGCGGTGATCGCCGCCGAGGGTTGGCCGGCGCTAGATGCGCTGGCGACCATCCTGCACGAATGCGAAAAGGTGCCGCTGCAGATCGCCGGCCATACCGACAGCCAGGGCCGCGAACAGCTGAACCAGCGGCTTTCGCAGGAACGCGCGCGCGCGGTGCTGGTAGCGATGCAGCAACGCCGGGTGCTGACCGCGAATCTCGATTCTCAGGGTTTCGGCGAAAGCTTTCCGATCGCCGACAACGGCACCGAGGAAGGCCGCGAAAGCAACCGGCGTATCGAGTTTGTGCTGCTGACCGACGCGGAGGCCGCTGCGGCAGATGAGGCAGCAGCGGTCCCTGCCAGCGAACTGGCCGACGACGCGGCCCACAGCGATGTGCCGCCGGCCGAGGCGGACGCCAAGGCCGGGCAGTCGGGCGCCGATGATCTGGCCGCGGACGCAGCGGCGGAATCCAACGCGACTGATGCGGCAGACACAACCGATGCCACTGACACCACAGTGGACGCCGCTGCCGCGGTGCCAGAGTCCAAACCCTCGGAACCGCAGGCATCCGGCGCCCTTGCCACCGAGCCAGCCGGGCGCGACACCGCGGCTGACGTGCCGGTGCAAACCCCCGACGTTTCCACCCAGCGGCCGGTGCCGCGCCCGGCGCGACAGGCGCCATAGGCTCAGGCTGCAGGATCGAGACATGAACCGAGAAGAATTCATCACCATCACCGCGATCATCCTGTTTGCCGCCTTCTGTCTGGGCTGGTTCGCCTGCTGGCTGATCAACCGCCTGACCCGCATGACCCGCGCCGATATCGGCGAGTTGGAGCAGATGGCGCAGGCGCTGCATGAGGCCGAGGAAATGCGCGATCAGGCGATCACCTACATGGAGCAGCGCGAGGCCGAACTGGTCGGCCAGAACCAGCAGTCCGAGGCGGAACTGCGCGCCGCAATGGACGGGCTGCGCGACGCCCGGCAAGAGGCCGAGGAACTGCGCGGCTATATCGAGCGCGCCAATCTGCCGGGCTGAACCCGGCACGGCGGTCGCCACAGTTTTCGCCACGCTCAGCGCCCCGGTTGCCGGTTCTGCACTGGCGCTTGCCGCCGGGCCGGGCAGGGCCTACATCGGTGCGATGGATATTGCCCGACTGAACCCCCTTCGCCGCCGCCGGCCCCGCGTTCCGGTCATTCGCCTGCAAGGCGCCATCGGCGCCGTGCGCCCCACCGGCGGCGGCCTTTCCGATGCCGCGCTGGCGCCGCTGCTGGAACATGCCTTCCGGCGCGGCCGCCCTGCGGCGGTGGCACTGGTGATCAACTCGCCCGGAGGCTCGCCGGTGCAAAGCTCGTTGATCGCGGCGCGGATCCGGCGGCTGGCCGATGAAACCGCGGTGCCGGTGCTGGCCTTCGTCGAAGATATCGCCGCCTCGGGCGGCTACTGGCTGGCCAGCGCCGCCGACGAGATCTGGGCCGATGCCACCTCGCTGATCGGCTCGATCGGGGTGATCTCGTCGGGGTTCGGGTTCGCCGGGCTGCTGGAACGCCACGGCGTCGAACGCCGGGTGCATACTGCTGGCGCGTCGAAAAGTTTCATGGACCCGTTTCGCCCGGAAAAGCCCGAAGACGTGGCCCGGCTGCACGCGCTGTTGCGACCGCTGCATGCCGCATTCAAGACCCAGGTGACAGCGCGGCGCGGCGGCAAGCTGACGGCGACCCAGGATCTGTTCACCGGCGATGTCTGGGCCGGCGAAGAGGCGGTGGTGCTGGGGCTGATCGACGGCATCGGCCACATGGTGCCGGTGCTCAAGGCGCGCTTTGGCGACAAGCTGCGCATGGTCCCCTACCAAATCCGCCGCCCGCTGCTGCGCCGCTTCGGCGTCGGCGCGATGGCCGCGGCGGCGATGGATGCCGGGTTCGACGCCGCCGAGGAACGCGCGCTCTGGTCGCGCTACGGGTTTTAGCATGGTCAAGATCGTCAGCCTGTTTCTGGTGGCCATGGTTGCGCTGGCGCTGTTCGGGCGGCTGCGGCTACCGAAATCGCACCGCCAGATCCGCTGCCCCGACTGCGGGCGCTACCGTATCGGCAGCAAGGACTGCCCCTGCGGCAACAACAAACCGGGCGCGTGAATGTTGCAGGACGCTGGCCTGATTCTGGCCGGGCTGCTGGCGCTGGTGGCGGCGGGCGATGCGCTGGTGCGCGGTGCAGAGGCGCTGTCGCTGCGGCTGGGGATTCCGGCGTTGATCGTGGGGCTGACGGTGGTGGCCTTTGGCACCTCGGCGCCCGAGATGGTGGTGGCCGTGGTCGCTGTGCTCAGCGGCGCACCGGCACTGGCGCTTGGCAATGTGGTCGGCTCCAACATCGCCAACATCCTGCTGGTGCTGGGTCTGCCGGCGTTGCTGGTGGCTGTGCGCACCGATGTGGCCGACTGCCGCAAGGATTACAGCTTCATGCTGGGCACGGCGGTGCTGCTGATCGTGCTGGCCTTCGCCGGGCCGATCGGATGGCCGCAGGCGGCGCTGCTGCTGGCGGTTCTGGCCGCGATGATGGCCAGTCAGGTGCGCGCGGCAATGACGTTTCGTGCGATGCGCGCGCGCGTGCCGCCGGCCGGCGAAGAGGACATCGACATCGAAGCCACGCCCGCGCCAATGTCCTGGCCGCGGATTGCGCTGTTTCTTGCAGCCGGGCTTGCGGGCCTGCCGGTGGGCGCGCAGTTGCTGGTGTCAGGCGCGGTTGACATCGCCCGCGTGCTTGGCGTTTCCGAAGCGGTGATCGGCCTGACGCTGGTGGCGGTGGGCACCTCGCTGCCCGAACTTGCCACCTCGGTCGCCGCGGCGCTGCGCGGCCGCGCCGATGTGGCGCTTGGCAACGTGATCGGATCCAACATCTTCAACATCCTCGCGATTCTGGGCGTGGCGGGGCTGGTGGGCAGCCTGCCGATGCCGGCGCAGATGCTGCGCTTCGATCTGTGGGTGATGCTGGCGGTGGCGCTGGTGCTTGGCCCGTTCGTGTTTCGGCGCCGGCAGATCGGGCATATTGCGGGGGCGGCGTTTGTGGCGCTTTATGCGGGCTATGTGGTGGTGCTTGGCTTGGGGGCGGGGCAATGACGGCAGGCGCGGCACTGATCACCGGCGGCGCAAGGCGGCTCGGGCGGGCGATGGCGGAATATCTGGCCGCCCGCGGCCATGCCGTGGCCATTCACTACGACCGTTCGGCGCAAGAGGCCGAGGCGCTGGCCGCATCCCTGCGCGCGCAGGGCATCACCGCTGCGACGCTGCAAGCCAACCTGCTGGACGAGGCTGCCACCGCGGCGCTGGTGGCGCGCGCGGCGCAGGCGCTTGGCTCGCCACTGACGCTGCTGGTCAACAACGCCTCGATCTTCGAACACGACACCCTCCACAGCGCCACCCGCGAAAGCTGGGATCGCCACATCGGCTCCAACCTGCGCGCGCCCTTCGTGCTGATGCAGGCGTTCGCCGCGCAGGCGCCCGCCGCCGACCGCAGCGCGCCGGAACCGCGCGCCCGCGCCATGGTGGTGAACATGCTTGACCAGCGGGTGCTGAAACCGACGCCGGAATTCATGACCTATACCCTGGCCAAGATGGGGCTTTGGGCGCTGACACGCACCGCCGCGCAGGCACTGGCGCCCGATATTCGGGTCAATGCCATCGGTCCCGGCCCGACGCTGCGCGGTGAGCGCCAGTCCGAGGCGCATTTTGCCCGCCAACGCGCCGCCACCGTGCTGCAGCGCGGCGCCAACCCGGACGAGGTCTGCGCCGCGCTTGGCTATTTTCTGGATGCACCAAGCGTTACCGGGCAGCTATTGTGCGTGGACGGCGGCCAGCACCTTGGCTGGAAGACCCCGGATATGCTTGGGCCCGAATAACCCGCCTGTCCGCGCCGCCGCACAGATTGACACAGTGTCGCAGCATGTCAGGCTTGACTTGTCCACCCGGGTTAATGCGGTCACGAAACGGTTACGATTCTGTCAATGGTTTCAGTGTCTTGTTCACTGCAAAGATTTTTACATTGCAATTTCAAATGGTTGAAGAATTGCCTAAAAAACAGGCACACCCTTGAAGCGAGCAGAATACAAGGAAAAATCTGCGCTCGGGATTTTTTTCCAACAGAGTTGTCCACAGATTCAGTGGACAGCTTTTCTCTTGCGCGATGTCGCGTAAGGTTGCAGCGCCAGTCCAGGAATCACGCCGCGCATGAATGACACCCCGCCCCGCCCCACGCCAGCGCCAACCGGAACCGCGCTGATCCAGCGTTATCTGCGCGTGCTTGACGGCTCGCCCGGCGTTTACCGCATGCTGAACGCGCAGGCCGAGGTGCTTTACGTCGGCAAGGCGCGCAATCTGCGGGCGCGGGTTTCCAACTATGCCCGCGCCACCGGGCATTCGGCGCGCATCGCGCGGATGATTTCCGAAACCGCCTCGATGATGTTCCTGACCACGCGCACCGAAACCGAGGCGCTGCTGCTGGAACAGAACCTGATCAAGCAGCTCAAGCCGCGCTACAACGTGCTGCTGCGCGACGACAAGTCGTTTCCCAACATCTTCATTTCCACCGCGCATGATTTCCCGCAGATCCGCAAGCAACGCGGCGCCAAGACCGACAGGGGCGATTATTACGGCCCCTTCGCCAGCGCCGGCGCGGTGAACCGGTCTTTGAACCAGTTGCAGCGGGTGTTCCTGTTGCGCACCTGCACCGATGCGGTTTTTGAGGGCCGCAGCCGGCCCTGCCTGCTTTACCAGATCAAGCGCTGCGCCGGCCCCTGTGCAGGCAAGATTTCTGCGGCCGACTATGCCGGGCTGGTGGCCGATGCGCAGCGTTTCTTGCAGGGCAAATCGACCCGCGTGCAGGCCGATCTGGCGCGCGACATGGCGCTTGCCGCCGAAGCGATGGAATATGAACGCGCGGCCGCCTTGCGCGACCGGATCAGGGCACTGACAGCGCTGCAATCGGCGCAGGGCATAAACCCGCGCGGCGTGACCGAGGCCGACGTGGTGGCGCTGCACATGGACGGCGGCCACGCCTGCGTTCAGGTGTTTTTCATCCGCGCCAACCAAAGCTGGGGCAACCGCGATTTCTACCCCCGCACCGGTGCCGGCGCCGAGGCGCCCGAGGTGCTGGAGGCGTTTCTGGCGCAGTTCTACGACGACAAGACGCCGCCGCGGCTGGTGTTGCTGTCGCATGCCATCGAGGACGCCGATCTGATGGTGCAGCTGCTGTCTGACCGGGCCGGTCGCCGCGTCGAACTGGCGGTGCCGCAACGCGGCGAAAAGGCCGAACTGGTGGAAAACGCCGCCCGCAACGCCCGCGAAAGCCTGGCCCGCAAGCTGAGCGAAAGCGCAGCGCAGAACCGGCTGCTGGAAGGGCTGGCCGAAGCCTTCGCGCTGGAAGCCCCACCGCAGCGCATCGAGGTTTATGACAACAGCCATATTCAGGGCAGCCACGCGGTGGGCGGCATGATCGTTGCCGGGCCGGAGGGCTTCATGAAAGGCCAGTATCGCAAGTTCAACATCAAAAGCACCGAGATCGCCCCCGGCGACGATTTCGCGATGATGCGCGAGGTGCTTGGCCGCCGTTTCGCGCGGCTGCTGAAGGAAGACCCCGAGCGTGCACAAGAGGGGCTTTGGCCCGACCTGATCCTGATCGACGGCGGCGCCGGGCAGGTCTCGGCGGTGGCCGCGATCATGGCCGAAATGGGCGTGGACGACATCGCCATGCTGGGCGTCGCCAAGGGCGTTGACCGCGATCTGGGGCGCGAAGAGTTTCACCGCCCCGGGGCGCGGCCTTTCGCGTTGCGCAGCGGCGACCCGGTGCTTTACTTCGTGCAGCGGCTGCGCGACGAGGCGCACCGCTGGGCAATCGGCGCGCACCGCGCCAAGCGGTCCAAGGCGGTTTCGACCACACCGCTTGACGAAATTCCCGGCGTGGGGGCGGCGCGCAAACGCGCGCTGCTGGCACATTTCGGTTCGGCCAAGGCGGTGTCGCGCGCCGCACTGCCGGACCTGCTGGCGGTGCCGGGCATTTCCGAGGCGATGGCCGAAACGATCCACAACTATTTCAGCGCAAGGGGCTGACCCCGGATCACGGCCGCACGGATTGCAGCCAGGCCGGATCACGAAATCCGTTGCGACAAATTGCCGCAGTTTGTAGCCTTGCGTCTCCGGCCTGCCGCCGGGTCGGAAATTGGCTATAACCTTGAAGGAGGCTGTTGTGCGAGGCGTTTCACTTTGGTTCGTGGCAACTGGATCGGTATTCGTGACATTGGGTATGGTCGGCGGTATCGCCATGGCGATCAGCGGCGATCACACGCTGGCACCGGCGCACGCACACCTTAATCTGGTCGGATGGGTGACAATGGCGCTGTTCGGCATCTACTACCACCTCGTCCCCGTGGCCGGGGCAACTGCGCTTGCCAAGGCCCATTTCGCGATCGCCGCCGCGGGCGTGCTGGCGATGGTGCCGGGGATCATATTGGCAGTGCTGGGTCGCGGCGAGGCGCTGGTGGCCATCGGCTCTATCCTCACGCTACTTTCGATGTTGATCTTTGTGTTCACGGTATTGCGCTACCGCGGCTAGCGGGCGCGGCCTGACCAGTCCGCGACAGCATCGCACCCCCTGCACCTGCGCCGCACCTTCTGCTAGTGTCGGCCATCATGCCCGCGCTTTGCCGCGACTGTCTTGCCAGCTTTGAACCCGCCCCGCGTTGCCCGGTCTGCGGCGGGCCGCGGGTGCTTGCGCATGCCGAACTGTTCGGGCTGAGCGTGGCGCATGTCGATTGCGACGCCTTCTATGCCAGTGTCGAAAAGCGCGACGACCCCTCGCTTGCCGGCCGCCCGGTGATCGTCGGTGGCGGCACGCGCGGCGTGGTTTCGACCTGCTGCTATATCGCGCGCATCAGCGGCGTGCGTTCGGCGATGCCGATGTTTCAGGCGCTGAAGCTGTGCCCCGACGCGGTGGTGATCCGCCCGCGCGGGTCGCATTACGCCGCCGTCTCGCGCCAGATCAGAACGCTGTTCGAGGCGCTGACGCCGCAGATCGAACCCTTGTCACTGGACGAGGCGTTTCTGGATCTGTCGGGCACCGAGCGGTTGCACGGCGCGCCGCCGGCGCTGCTGCTGGCGCGTCTTGCCAAGGCGATCGAGGACGAGGTGGGCGTAAGCGTTTCGGTCGGGCTGTCGCACAACAAGTTTCTGGCCAAGATCGCCTCGGATCTGGACAAGCCGCGCGGCTTCGCGGTGATCGGGCGCGCCGATACCGAGGCGTTCTTGCGCGACCAGCCAGTGCGCATTCTGTGGGGTGTCGGCGCGGCCACACAGGCGGCGTTGGCGAAAGCCGGCATCCGCACGCTGGCTGACATCCGCAGGCACGACCGCGCCGCCTTCGCGCGCCGCTTCGGTGCGGCCAGCGACCGGCTGTGGCGGCTAGCGCATGGCCAGGACGCGCGCCGGGTGCAGCCCGATGCGGCGCTGAAATCGGTGTCCCATGAGACCACCTTTGATGCCGACACCGCAGACCGCAGGTTGCTGGATGCGCATCTGTGGCGGCTGGCGGAAAAGGTTTCAGACCGCATGAAGGCGCAGCGGCTGGCGGGGCGGGTGGTGACGCTGAAACTGCGGCGCGCCGATTTCAGCCTGCTGACCCGGCGCACCAGCCTGCACGACCCCGCGCAACTGGCCGATACGCTGTACCACGCCGCAGCCGGGCTGTTTGCCGCGGTGCGCGAGCCGGGGCCGTTCCGGCTGATCGGGGTGGGGTTTTCCGACCTGTCGGCGGCCCCCGAGGTCGATCCGATCGGCGATCTGCTCGACCCGGCTGCCGCCGCCCGCGCCAAGGCGGAACGCGCCAGCGACGCAATTCGCGCGCGGTTTGGCGCGAAAGCGATCATCAAGGGGCGGGCGCTGCTGTGAACGCCGTGCCGCCGGGGGGCTATTCGGCCGCCAGCCGCTGCGCGTCGCCGGCGCCAAGCGCCGCCAGCCGGGCGATCACCCGCGCCATCAGCCCGGCAAAGGCGTCGAAATCGGCGCTTGGGCGCACTGCGGCCTCGTCCATGTAAAGCGCGCGGTCAAGTTCGATCTGCACGGCGTGACGCCCGCGCGCCGGGCGCCCGTAGGTTTGCGCGATATAGGCCCCCGCGAAGGGCGCGTTGCGCGCCACGCGCAGCCCTTCGGCCGCGAATGCCGCCTCGACCGCGGCGGTCACCTCGCGCCCTGCAGAACTGCCGTGCCGGTCGCCCAGCACCACCTGCGGTTTGCGTGCGCCGAAATGTTCCAGCGCCTCATGCGGCATCGAATGGATGTCGAACAGAAAGGCCACCCCGCAGCGGCGGTGCGCATCATCCATCAGCGCCTGCAGCCGGTCGTGGTAGGGCCGCCAGTGCTGCTCGATTCGCGCCTGCGCCTCGACCCGCGTGAGGCGGCCCGCATAGATCGCGCGGCCGCCGGAAACCACCCGCGGAATCACCCCCAGCCCCGCCGCCACCCGGGCGTTGCGCGCCACCGGGCGCAGCCCTTCGATCAACGCCGGGTCAAGCTCGTCGGGGCTGCGGTTCAGATCCAGCCAGGCGCGCGGCAGCCGTGCGGCTATCAGCGCCGCCCCCTGCGCCGGCGCCGGCGCCAGCAGGTGTTCGACAAACGCATCTTCCGACGAGCGCAGTGCACGCGCATCCAGCACCGAGCGGTGCAACATTTCAGCGGGGTAATCGGCACCACTGTGCGGCGAGGAAAACACCGCCGCGGCGGCGCCATCTTGGGGCAGCGATAGCCGGTAGGACGGTGCGGTGACAGTATCGTGGGGCATTGCGGCTCCTGTCTGGCGCGGCCAGTATAAGCCGCAGTCGCGGCGCGCCAAAACCCCTTGAAAGGCGCGGCGTTACCTTTTATAGACCCTGCACCGACGCGGTTCCGCCCGCGTCCTATTCTTTTGGGGCAGCGGAATTGCACGGGCGTGGGCGGTTAGCTCAGCGGTAGAGCACTACGTTGACATCGTAGTGGCCACTGGTTCGATCCCAGTACCGCCCACCATGTTCACCGCCCGCAAGGGCAATTGATGGTTTCAAGGCGCGACGGCGCCGCGAACAGGAGAAGGCCGATGAAGGTCCGTAACTCGCTCCGCTCGCTCAAGCAGCGTCATCGCGATTGCCAGATCGTGCGCCGCAAAGGCCGCATCTATGTGATCAACAAGACGCAAAAGCGTTTCAAGGCCCGTCAGGGCTGACGCCGCTTTCGCGCGCAGATCAGGGCCGCCACGGGGTTCCGCGGCGGTCTTTTTCTGTTTGGGGCGGCGCATTCGAAATAATGCGGCGTGTATACAAACCACTGTGGCGCTACTCGCCAAGGCTGAAAAAGCCGCCGGCCAACAATTGCGCCATCATCGCCTGATCGAGATACCCCGTCACCGGCAGGCCGCGCGCCTGCTGATAGCGCCGGATCGCGCGGCGGGTGGCGTCGTCGAATTCGCCGTCGGCGGGGCCGGGGTTCAGGCCAAGCTGCGCCAGCCGCGCCTCGGCCAGCGTGCGCGCAATCGGGGCCAGGTTCAGCGCGGCCTCGCCGGCCTCGGCGGCGGCCTGCGCGGGGTCAACCTGCACATCGGCGCGCAGCGCGGCAATGCGCGCGCGGGCCGCATCGGCAAAGGCACCATTGGGCAGCGCCGCAAGATAGGCTTCATAGGCGCGCAGCGTGTCGGCATCCTGCGCGCGGCGCCAGGCGGCGCGGTCGGCCTCGGCAGCACCCTGTTGACGGCCCGTCATGATCACATCCAACCGCTGCTGCGCAACATCGGCATAAAGCCCATCGGGGAGGCGGCGCAGATAGGCACGCAGTCCCGCCTCATCGCCCGCCGCCCCGGTCTCGGCCCAGTATTGCTGATCAAGCCGGTCCTGTTCGATTTGCCGGGCGCGGGCGGCGGCCTCCAGTTCCTCGGCGCGAATCGCGGCCTGCGCCGAAAGCCGTTCGCGCTGCGCGCCGTTGATATAGCCGCTGCTGGCAAAGCCGCTGTCGGCCTGCCAGCTGCTCAACGCGGCGCGTGTGCCCGGGCCAAAGATGCCGTCGATGCCCCTCGGATCATACCCCAGCAGCGCCAGCTGCCGTTGCACCTCGCGGCGCGCATCGCGGTTCAGCGCCAGCGCGATTTCGGCCTGTTGCGCCAGCCGCGCGGGGTCGTTGCGCAGCCGGATGGCCTCGCTGCGCGCCGTGGCGGCGAACAGTCCGTTCGGGTAGCGCGCCAGATAGCTTTCATAGGCTTCGGGTGTGCCCTGCACGCGGGTGGCATCCCAAAAGGCGCGCTCGGCGGCAAAAGCGTCGGCGGGCACGTTGGGAATGACTTCCTCGCGCACCACGGGTGCGGGCAGGAAATGCGCCTGATCGCCAGGGTAGCCCTGCGTCAGCAGTTCAGGATGCGCCGCCAGCTTGGCGCGCAGCGATTCCCCCGCCACCGGCAGCACCTGCACGGCAAACGCAGCGATGGCGCTGGCCTCGCCCGAAACCACGCTTACCCCTTGCGGAATGTTCAGCGCGCCGATGCCCGGCTGCAGCCCCGCCCCAAGGGTGAAAGACCGCGCCTCGCTGCCCAGCAGCACCACCGCGCCGCCCGGCGCAGCCGCGGCAATTTCAAGCACCGTGCCCAAATCCAGCCCGGCGCCGCCTGCCGTGGCCAGATCCGGGCGGCGCGCATCGACGCCCAGAAACCAGGTCTCGCGCCCGGAGTTCACGAAATGCCCGGCCAGCACGATCACCAGGCGCTCGGCCGGCGCAGCCTGTGCCAGCATTTGCGACAGTGCGGCGCGTTGCGCCGCGGCGCCAAGATCAGCACCGGCAATCACCCGGAACCCGGCAGCCTCCAGCGCGGACCGGGCCGCCATCACATCGTCGGCGCCCGCGATGTCGGTGCCGGCGCGGTAGTTTTCATTGGCAATGACCAGCGCGCGGTTTTCGGCGAAAGCGGGCACGGCAAAGCTTGCGAGCACAAGCAAGAGCGGCAAGCGCATTGGGGATCCTCCTCCTTTGCGGCGCTCCAGTTTACTCGTATCGGCGGGTGTCCTCGATCACCTTGCCGTCATTTGGCAGGCTTCCGGGCGGCACCAGCACGATCTTGCCACGCAGTTTCAGCGTTTCCAGCGCGCTGGCCTCAAAACGCGCGGCATCGCCCGCCTCGGTTTCAAGCTGCAGCGTCATGATATCCATTTCGCCCTCGCGGCTGGCCACCACCCGCGCCCGCGCCACCTCGGGGTGGCGCGCCACCAGTGCGGCCACCTGTTCGGGGCGCACGAACATGCCCTTGATCTTGGTGGTCTGGTCGGCGCGGCCCATCCAGCCGCGGATCCGCATGTTGGTGCGCCCGCAGGGCGAGGCACCGGGCAGCACCGCCGAAAGATCGCCGGTGGCAAAGCGGATCAGCGGGTAATCGGGGTTCAGCGTCGTCACCACCACCTCGCCGACTTCGCCTTCGGGCACCGGGTCGCCGGTGCCGGGGCGCACGATTTCAACGATCACGCCTTCATCGACGATCATGCCTTCCTGGGCCGGCGATTCGTAGGCGATGTTGCCCAGGTCGGCGGTGGCATAGCATTGCAGCGTCAGGATGCCGCGTTCGGCATATTCCCTGCGCAGGCTGGGAAACAGCGCTCCGCCGCCGACCGCGGCGCGACTGATGGCCAGCCGCTCGCCCATTTCGTCGGCGCGCTCAAGGATGACCTTCAGAAAATCGGGCGTGCCGGCGTAAACCGTGCTGCCCACATCGGCGGCGGCGCGCACCTGCAGTTCGGTCTGGCCGGTGCCCGCGGGCAGCACCGCGGCGCCGACGGCGCGGGCACCGGATTCGAAAATCATGCCCGCCGGGGTCAGGTGGTAGCCAAAACAGTTCTGCACGATGTCGCCCGGCCCGACGCCGCAGGCATGCAAAAACCGCCCCATGCGCCACCAGTCGGGGCTGGTGCGTCCCGGTTCGTAGATCGGCCCGGGGCTTTGAAAGATATGCTCGAACCCCGCAGCGGGTCGCGTCGTCAGCCCGCCGAACGGCGCCTGCGCCTTTTGCGCGGCGCCCAGCCCGGCCTTGCGCAGCACCGGCAGCCGCGCCAGCGCCGCGGCATCGGTAACCGCCGCCGCCTCGACATCGACCAGATGCGCGGCCATGCCCGGCGCGGCAAGCGCCCGGGCTATCTGCGCGGGCAACGCGTGCGCCATGGCGGCAGCACGGGCATCGGTGGAACGGACCTCCAGGGCGTCAAAATACTGTTTCATCGCGCGCCGGGGTTGCCCCCCTCCCTGTCCCGCGCCAGATGTGACGGGGAAGTGATTGTAATTGTTATTCTTTCGTCACGCCAGCCAACGCTTGCGGCGGCGATAGCTGCGCACGTCGCGAAACGATCTGCGGCCCTCGTCGCCGACGCCCAGGTAGAATTCTTTCACATCGGGGTTTTCGCGCAGGGCGGCGGCGGGACCATCCATCACCACCCGGCCGCTTTCCAGAATATAGCCGTAATGCGCAAAGCGCAGCGCCACGTTGGTGTTCTGCTCGGCCAGAAGGAAGGTCACCCCCTCGCCTTCGTTCACCGCCTTCACGATCTCGAAAATCTGTTCCACCAGTTGCGGCGCAAGCCCCATGCTGGGTTCGTCCAGAAGGATGGTTTCGGGCCTGCTCATCAGCGCGCGGCCAATCGCGGTCATCTGCTGCTCGCCGCCCGAGGTATAGCCCGACTGGCTTTTGCGGCGTTCCTTGAGGCGCGGAAAGTAGGTGTAGACCAAATCCAGGTCGGTGGCGATGGCGCCGCGCCCGTCGCGCCGCGTGTAAGCGCCGGTCAACAGGTTTTCCTCGACCGTCAGGTGCTCAAAGCAATGCCGTCCCTCCATCACCTGTATCACCCCCATCTTCACCAGATCGGCGGGCGCCATATGGGTGATGCTTTGACCGCGGTAGGTGATTGCGCCTTTCGACACCTCGCCGCGTTCCGATTTCAGCAGGTTGGAAACCGCCTTCAGCGTCGTGGTCTTGCCGGCACCATTGCCGCCCAGAAGTGCTGTGATGCCGCCCTTGGGCACGGTCAGGCTGACGCCTTTCAGCACCAGGATCACATGGTTGTAAATCACCTCGATGTTGTTGACCTCAAGCAGCGTGGTCTCGGAATTGGCAGCGTCGAGCATCGGGCTTCCCCCTGGTTGGTGCCCCGGCCCGCACGCATCGCGGGCCGGGGAAGTGGTGCCTAGTTGCAGCGCGGCGTGATGCCCGCCTCGGCGGCGAACGCTTCCGAGTCGGCCGCGATCAGCGGGTCGAGCACGGCCTGATCGGGGGCGATGAAGCCGGTGATCAGGGTCCACTGCTTGGCCGTTGCATCCCACTGTTGCAGCATTCCGGCGCCGGGGCCGCCGTGGTCTTCGCACGAGGCCGCGAAAGGCTGGCCGAAGTTCGGCAGGCCCAGTTCGGTCATACGCGCCTCGGTGATTTCCAGCGCTTCCAGACCGTCGCGCATCTGCACGGCATTGATCGCCGAAGTGCCCGCCAGTTCCTGCGCCTTGCGTGCGGCTTCGGCGATGACCATGGCCGCATAGACTCCGCGCGAATAAAGCACGGATCCGATCTGGTCGCCGTTGCCCGAGGCCTTGCCCGCGTCATAGACATGGGTCTTGAGATCGGCGTAGAGCGGATAGTCCATCCCGGTGCCGTGCATCGCGAGGCTCTTGTAGCCATTGGCGCCATCGCCTGCCGGGACCACATCGTTTTCTGAACCGGACCACCAGACGCCGATGAAGTTTTCCATCGGAAACTTGATGTTCGCGGCCTCCTGCACGGCAACGGCGTTCATCACGCCCCAGCCCCACATCAGCACATAATCCGGCTTGTCGCGGCGGATCTGGAGCCACTGGCTTTTCTGTTCTTGGCCGGGCGCGTCGACGGGAAGCTCGGTCAGTGTAAATCCGTGTTTGGTGCCAAGGTCCTGAAGGGTGCGGATCGGCTCTTTTCCGTAGGCAGAGTTGTGGTAGATGAGCGCGATCTTCTTGCCCTCAAGGCTGCCGCCGTTCTGGTCAAGCAGATACTTGATCGCCACCGAAGCGCCATCCCA
>Ga0214472_10001128_pt1 | contig 30603 bp, 30 predicted proteins | sample RVTome_6_FD_207662 | JGI IMG/M metagenome (GOLD analysis project Ga0214472, IMG submission 207662) | Soil microbial communities from uranium-contaminated site in the Upper Colorado River Basin, Wyoming, United States - RVT140D175 | ecosystem: Environmental > Terrestrial > Soil > Contaminated >...
TCATGAAGGATTTGAGTGGAGCGATGGAATTATCCAGGGCGTCAGAGATGTATTGGATAAAACAGCGGTAGAGTTAAGAGTTGTCCGTATGGACACCAAGCGCAATACATCCGAAGTCTTCATAAAATCCGCGGCCCTGGGGGTCAAGGCGGCTATCGAGGAGTTCGAGCCGGATGTCGTGATCGCCAGTGACGATAACGCATCGAAGTATGTCATCGTCCCCTATTTTAAAGATACCAACCTACCCGTTATATTCTGCGCAGTGAACTGGGATGCATCCGTCTACGGTTTCCCGACCGAAAATATTACCGGCATGGTCGAAGTGACACTGGTTACCGAGATTATCAAGGACCTGAAACACTATGCAAAAGGCGACAGTATCGGGTTCATATCAGCCAACACCCTAACGGCAAGAAAGGAGTATGAGAACCACCGCGACCTGTTGGGTATTACCTATAAGAAAGCCTATTTCGCACGGAACTTCCAGGAGTGGAAGGCTATGTTTGCAGAGCTTCAGGACGAAGTCGATATGGTGATTATGCTTAACCATGTCGGTATCAGTGGCTGGAACGACGCGGAAGCCATAAAATTTGTGGAGGACAACACCAAGATACCCGTAGGAACCTGGAACAGCTGGGTCATGCCCTATGCACTGCTGGGCGTTGCCAATATTCCCGGTGAACAGGGAACCTGGGCGGCCCGGGCCGCGCTCAAGGTGCTGGAGGGCGTTTCACCCGGCAAGATCCCGCTGACACGCAACAAGAAAGGCAAGCTGTTCTTCAACCCCAGAATAGGTAACCGGCTTGGAATCGAGACGCCGCCACCCTTTTCGACACTGTCGGATTGATTGGCATGCGCGCACCGATACGGCACAGATGAGACGGACATGACAAACAGGTCATACTATAGAAAATCCCTCACCAGAGGGAGTCTCATAAAGATCAGCATCGGAATATCCGCCGCGGTTTTTGTTATCACGATTATCACTTACATATATGTATCTTCCAGTTTAAAGGCAAGAGCACTCGAAGACCTTGAAGAGTATATAAATCAGCGCGGCATACGGGAAAGTATTCCCTTTACGCTGGCGATGGACAACCAAAAAGCCTTTTCCATCGATTTGGTCAGACGTCTTGAGGCGCAGAAGGCAGAGCCGCATGATCGTGATGATAAGCTGGACACACTGTTCTACCGGCATCCTGACGGGACGTTACGCATAGCAGGTCGTTTTTTCGAAAGAGACGGTATCACCGGCGTCATCAGCACATTGGGGAGCAGTGCCGTTTATGATGGCGACAGCGCGGCGTTTCCCCAGGCGTTTAAAAACACCCTTTCCGTTGCCTATGATATGCTGGCCCAGTATGGACCGGCATGGCATAACCGCTTTGCCAACCTATATGTCACCTTCCCCGAAAACGGCATCTTCATGTACTGGCCGGAAACCCCATGGGGATTAAGAGCCGGCTTTTGGGAGATCAACGCGAAACTGACGCTGAACAATAAAAACGGCGAAGATGTCGTCGTCATTGACGATCAAACCAGTAAAGACGCCACGCCAAGCTGGAGCAATCTTTATTACGACTATGCTGCGGACAACTGGATGGTATCTGCTTCGACACCCGTTATATCCAACGACAAGCACATACTGTCCGTAAGCAACGATGTTCTGCTGCATGAGTTATTCGAACGCACTATCACTCAGCATCTGGAAGGCACCTACAACCTTATATTCGATGCAACAGGAAAACTAATAGTACACCCTGAATTCATGGATGCAATTCAAGCACAGGGCGGCAACTTCCCGATTATGGAAGCCGACAACGAAAATCTAAAACGCATATTCGAGCTGACCGTTGCCAATGGAAAAGGGGTCGTTGAAAACATCAATGACAATGAATATTTAGGTATTACCCGCCTGGATGGCCCCGGCTGGTACTTCGTCACTGTATTCCCGAACTCCATTATATCCAGCGGTGCTTTCAAGACCGCCGGATTTATTCTGCTCATCGGGATTTTCGCTCTGTTACTGGAGATATCCATCCTCTACTTCTTCCTGAAGAGGCAGGTCGCCAAACCCCTGACACACTTGATGGACGCCACCAACCGCATCGCATCCGGCGACTTTTCCATAGAGCTTGATGTCGCCCGACGGGATGAGATCGGTCTGCTCGCCTACCAGTTCAACACCATGTCCAGAGAGATCAACGCGCGGGAAGTGGCGCTGAAAAAGGCGCGCCTGGAACTGAAGGAGGTGAACGACAACCTCGAAATGAGTGTCAAGGCGCGCACCCAAGAGCTGGAGGGGGCGTTGCGGGAGGTGGAGGAGACGCAGGAGAAACTGAGGCAATATACGGATAGCTTGAAGAGCGCCATCGCCGCAGCCGAAAGTGCCAATAAGGCCAAGAGTGAGTTCCTGGCCAATATGAGTCACGAACTGCGCACGCCATTGAACGCTATCCTCGGCTTCTCCAGCCTGATGGCACGCGACCCCTCGCTGCCGGAAAGCCTGCGCAAGAACAACGACATCATCTGCCGGAGCGGCCACCACCTGCTGGGCCTGATCAACGATGTGCTGGATATGGCCAAGATCGAGGCCGGCCAGGTGGAGCTGGAAAACGCCCCCTTCGACCTCGGCACCCTGGTGCGCGAGGTAACCGACATGATGCGCCTGCGTGCGGAAGACAAGGGCCTGACGCTGCAGCTCGACCAAAGCTCGCTGTTCCCGCGCTATATCGTCGGCGACGAGGCGCGCCTGCGTCAGATACTGGTCAACCTGATCGGCAACGCGCTGAAGTTCACCGACCGGGGCGGTGTCACCCTGCACCTGGGCACCAAGGAGAACACGCGCCGCCACCTGCTGATCGAGGTCAGGGACAGCGGCTGCGGCATCATGCCGGAAGACCAGCAGCGTATCTTCGAACCCTTTGTGCAGATAGGTGAACAGGCGGTGCACAAGGGCACCGGGCTCGGGCTGTCCATTACCCTCCAATACATAAAAATGATGGGGGGCAGCATCGGCCTGGAGAGCGAGCCGGGCAAGGGCTCGCTGTTCAGAATCGACCTACCGCTGAACGAAGCCAAGGAGAGCGATGTCATCCGGCAGCCGGACCGCGAGGGAGAGGTGCTGGAGCTGGCCCCCGGGCAACCGCGCTACCGCATTCTGATCGTCGAAGATCAACGCGATAATCAGCTGTTGCTGTCGCAGTTGCTCGAGTCGGTCGGCTTCCAGGTCAGGATTGCCGACAACGGTCAGCAGGGGGTCGAGCTGTTTCAAAGCTGGCATCCGCATCTGATCTGGATGGATGGCCGTATGCCGGTGATGAACGGCATGGAGGCGACGCGACGCATCCGCCAACTCCCCGGCGGCGGCGATATCAAGATCATCGCGGTGACCGCCTCGGCATTCTCCGCCGAGCGCAAGGAGATGCTTGTCAGCGGCATGGACGACTACATACGCAAGCCGTTCCGGGCGCAGGAGATCTACGACTGCATGTCGAAGCATCTGGGCGTGAAGTATCTGTACACCACCTCCGCCTCGGCTCCCGAGCAGGAACAAACCTTGGCACCGGAAAAACTGGCGGACCTGCCGCCGACGCTGCGCAACGATCTTATCGAGGCCTTGGAAAGCCTGGAGACCGAGCGTATAGACGCCGCCATCCGGCAGATCTCGGCGCACGATCAAAGCCTGCGGAAGTCACTGAGTAATCTTGCCGACAACTTCGACTACACGGCGATACTCCAGGCGCTAGGGAAGACAGGGGATTGATCCGACCCTGAACCAGGTTTGCACGACCCACCCAGCCGGACAAAGGACACACCATGAGAAAAGGGGTATTCGCATTATTGCTGGTGACCACCGCCGCCATCGCCCAACCGCCGGGCGGCGGACCGCCGCCGCAGGCGATCGACGCCTGTCGCGGACAGAGCCAGGGCGAACAGTGCGGCTTCCAGGCACCGCACGGCCGCATCGAGGGCAGTTGCCGACAGGTACCCGAAGGGTTGGTGTGCGCGCCCGACTTCGCCGATCGAGGAGCGGGGGGCAACCGGCCCGAAACGATGGCACAACCCTTTGCTCAGGACCGGGCAGCAGCGCAATCCGGCAGCGACCGCCCCGGCACAATGGGTCGTCAGGGCGCCCCCTTCGGCGCCGATATCGCCAAGACCGGCCGCGATGCCCGAGCGGTGGCCGGCCTTATTCCCGATACCAACCAGGGCAGCTGTTTCGATAACAGCGGCATGCGCGAATGCCCCCGCGACGGCGAGGCGTTCCACGGCCAGGATGCGCAATATTCGGGCGCCGAGCCGAGCTACTCGGTGCAGCAGGGGATCGTCACCGACCGGGTCACCGGCCTGATGTGGCAGCAGGCACACAACGCCACCCGCCTGAGCTGGCCCGCGGCACGACAGGCCTGTGAACGGCTGACACTGGGCGGCTACGACGACTGGCGTCTGCCGTCGATCACCGAGCTGTTCTCGATCGCCGATTTCCGCGGCTCGCAGGGCCGACGACCCTATCTTGACGAAGTGTTCGAGATCCGCGAGCCCGATGCCTCGATCCTGCGCGACGACCCGTTCGCCGCCACCCACTCCACCGACATGATGGGCCAGACCTGGTCGGCAACGCTCTACAGCGGTAACCACTGGGACCGCAAGGGGGTCGAGGCCGCCTTCTTCATGAACTTCCTCGACGGCCATATCAAGCAGTCACCCACCGGGGGGGGTCGCTCGGAGCTGTTCTACCGCTGCGTGCGCGGCGAGTCCTGGGGCGACAACGATTTCGTCGACAACGGCGACGGTACGGTGACCGACCGCGCCGCCGAGCTGACCTGGCAGCAGCGCGACGACGGTCGCACCCGCAACTGGCAGCAAGCGCTCGCTTACTGCGAAACCCTTGAACTGTCCGGCCATACCGACTGGCGCCTGCCCAACATCAAGGAGCTGCAGAGCATCGTCGACTACAGCCGCCACGATCCGGCGCTCGATTCCCGCTTCCTCGAGCAACAGGACCGCCGCGGCTGGTTCTGGTCATCGACCACCCACGGCGACAATATCCGGCAGGCGGACTACATCTGTTTCGGCAAGTGCGTCTCGAGCGAAGGGGTGGATGTCCACGGTGCCGGCGCCCAGCGCAGCGATCCCAAGGCGAGCGACGTACGGCACGGCAGCTCCCAGGGCGGCCAGCACGACGAGATCCGCATCGACAACTACGTGCGCTGCGTACGCTGAGGCCGGATACCCGGTCTCAGGCGGCCACCGGTTCGATACGGTTGCGCCCGGCGCGCTTGGCGGCATACAGCGCCTCATCCGCGGCGCTGAGCATCTTCTCGATGCTGCCCAGCGCCACGGAGTCGTCAAGGCCGATACTCAGGGTGACGCTCAGGTTCGGATGCACGTCGTGCCAGTCGCCGCCCTCGATCTGCCGACGCAGCAGTTCGCAGCGTTCGTAGGCCTGCTGCAGAGAGGTCTGCGGAAACAGGATCACGAACTCCTCGCCGCCGTGTCGGGCGAGGATATCGCTCTTGCGGATATTCTCTCTCAATATCCGCGCCACCCGCTTCAACACCTCGTCGCCGACGGCGTGGGAGAGGTTGTCGTTGATCCGCTTGAAATAATCGAGGTCCGCGATCATCACGCACAGCGGCTGGTCGTAACGCACCGCCTGCTCGAACGCCAGCGCGGCCTGCTCGTTGAAGTAACGGCGGTTGTGCAGTTGGGTCAGCGGATCGCGGATCGCCGCCTCGCGCATCTCGGCATGGGCGTGTGCCAGCTCGCGGCTCATGCGGTTAAAGGCCGTGGCCAGTTCGCCGATCTCGTCCCTGGCGCGCACAGGCACCTCCTGCTCCAGTTCACCGTCGGCACGCATGGCCTGCACCGCCGAGATCAGCTCATACACCCGCCCACACACCCGACGGCTGAACAGCACGCCGAGCAGCAGCGCCAGAACGACGGCACCGACCAGGCCAAAGCCGAGCGCACGGCGCATCGCCGCCAGATAGCTTTGATCCTGGGGCGTAAGATTGGGAATACCAAGGGGGATCGCCAGCAGCCTGACCCGCCCGTCCACCTCGATGGGGCGCGCGTCATTCAGCAGCGCATCGGGGATCCTCTCGCCCGGTCGATGATCCCCGCCGGGCTTGACCACCAGGCCCGACGGGTCGGTCAGCATGAACAGAAAGGGCACCGCGCCCATGCCGGCAGGATCCACGGCCTTCGGTGCCGCACCGCGAGGCGGCATCGGCCCCGGCATGCTCCGGGCCCCCATCAGATCGGGCAAGCGCTCTTCGACCATCAGCGCGCGCGTGCGCCGCACGAACTCCGGGAAGGGTTCCCGCGCCACCCCCTCCTGCCAGGAACCGTAGCGTTCCAGATAGGCCTTCACGTCGACCTGAAAGTTGCTGAACGCCTGATCCTGCACCGATTGCCGGAAATCACGCATCAGCAGCCAATAGGCGATCCCGCCCACCAGCATCGACGCGGTCACGCCGACCAGCAGCATGCTCAGGGTAAGTTTGGTGCGCAGTTTCATGTTCCGGCCTCCGGTTACACGTGCCAACTGCTGTTTATAACATAACCTGCTGTCGCTGGGTCGCCTCTCGCGCCCGGCACCGATACATCCGCGCCGGGCTGTTTTACACTGAGGGGGTACCAGAGAACCTATGGATTCGTTCAGTGAAGATCACCTTTCTCGGCACCTCGTCCGGCGCCCCCACCCGTCAGCGCAATGTCAGCGCCACCGCCGTCCAGCCCGAGCGGGGCAAGCCCTGGGTACTGGTCGACTGCGGCGAGGCAACCCAGCATCAGTTGCTGCGTACCCCGCTCTCGCCGTTGCGGCTGGAGGCGATACTGATCACCCATATCCACGGCGACCACTGTTACGGCCTGCCGGGGCTGCTCGCCTCCTGCCAGCTCAACGGCCGCAAGACGCCGTTGACCCTGGTCGGTCCGGTCGCGGTGTGGGACTACCTGCAAGCGGTGTTCAGGTTCACCGAGCTGTATCTCGACTATCCGCTCGAGTTCGTTCCGGTCGATGGGGGACTGGATATCACCGCCGCCGGCCTGCGGATCGGCGCGGCACCCCTGAGCCACCGCACCGAGTGCTGGGGTTACCGTTTGACCGAGGCCGATATCCCGCTGCAGCTGGACCACGAGCGTCTGCAGGCCGAGGGGATAGCACCGGGCCCCGACTATGCACGCCTTCAGCACGGCGAGGATCTGCAGTTGGCCGACGGCCGCCGGCTGTACAGCGCCGATTTCACCCGCCCGTCGCGCGAACCGCGGGTCGCGGTGATCGCCGGCGACAACGACCGCCCCGACCTGCTCGGCCCCCTCTGCGAGGGTGCGAATCTGCTGGTGCATGAAGCAACCTACACCGCCGACGTGCTCGAACAGGTCGGACCCGAGCCGCAACACAGCAGCGCCGAGCGGGTGGCCCGCTTCGCCGAGCAGGCGGGGATACCGAACCTGATCCTGACCCACTTCAGCCCGCGCTATCTGGCCAAGGCGAGGCGGCGCGGCGACCGCCTGGTCGGCGAGATCAGGACCGAAGCCAGGCGCCACTTTCATGGCCAACTGCAACTGGCCGAGGATCTCGCCGCCTGGCTGATCAGCCGGGACGGGATGCTGCTGCCGCTGTAATCGGCCGATGCCGGCGCGGTTGATCAGGGCTCTGCAGCCGCGGCACGGCGCTCAGAGAAGTACGGGATCCACCGAATAGGCCAGCGCCGCGGCCAGCAGCAGGGCGCTTTCGCTCAGCTCGATCAACGCCCCGGCGGTATCGCCGGTACAACCCCGCAAGCGCCGCATCATCGCCAGTCGCGCCAATCCATACAGCACCCCCGGCACGATCAGCCAGAGCGGGTGGATCAGCAGCAACAGGAGACTCACCGCCGCAGCCAGAACGTAGACGGCGGTGTCGGACAGCTCGGCCAGCATCTCGCCGGCGATGCCGCCGCGGCGAACATAGGGGGTGTGCGCAAACAGCAGCAGCGCCGCCGTACGTGCCGCCACCGGTGCCAGCAGCAGAACCCACCAGTCGGTCTGCGGCAGCAGCACCAGCAGCAGGCTCCATTTCAGCAGCAGTTGCAGCAGCAGCGCGATCACGCCGGTGGCGCCGATATGCGGGTCCTTCATGATCGCCAGCGTGCGTTCGCGGTCGCCCAGGCCGCCCATCCAGCCGTCGGCCGTGTCGGCCAGGCCATCCAGGTGCAGGCCGCCGGTCAGCGCACACCAGAGCAGCAGTACCAGCGTGGCCTGCAGCACGCCGGGCAGCGCCGCCGTCAGCCAGGCACCGAGGCAGAGCAGCGCGCCGATCAGCAGCCCGACTGCGGGATAGTAGAGCATCGCCAGTGCCTGCAGCCGTCGATCCGGCAGCCCCGACGAGGGCACGGGGATCAGGGTCAGGAACTGCAGCGCATGGACAAACGCCCGCAGATGGCGGTGCAACGGCATCAACGCTCAATCCCCGAGAAACAGTGCAGCGAGCCATGCTTGGGCATGCATTCGAACAACTGCTGCCGAGGCAGGCGCTGGATCAGGCAGCGCAGCACACAGATCACCCCGCCGTGACAGATCAGCAGCACCCGACCGCTATGACGACGCTGCAGCTCCTCCAGTACCGCTTCCTGCCGCGCAAAAAACGCCTCCATATGCTCGGCACCGGGGGGCGGGTGGCGCCAGGGATCCTGCCAGAACCGCTCCAGCGCCAGGGGGGCACGCGCGTAGAGCGTCTCGCCGGTAAGCCCGTCCCAGTCGCCGAAGTCATACTCGGCCAGACGCGGCTCGACCACCAAAGCCTCCGGCCCGGCCCAGTCGCGGGCGAAGTCCAGGCAGCGCGCCAGCGGCGAACTGATGATCGCCGCGTAATCCTCCGGCGCACGCCGTGCCAGCCCCTCGCGCATCTGTTGCCGGCCGCGTTCGGTCAACGGCGCATCGGTGCGCCCCAGATAACACTGCCCACGGCTGGTTTCGCCGTGCCGCAGCAGTTCGATACTCAGACTCACCCGGTCGCTCCCGATACCGCCGCCTCGTCGAAGGTGGCCATCTGCTCATGCAGCGTACACGCCATGCGCAGCAGCGGCAGGGCCACCGCGGCGCCGCTGCCCTCGCCCAGGCGCATCCCCAGATCCAGCAGCGGCCAGGAGGGCAGGTCGTCCAGCAGCACCGCATAACCGGGTTCGGCGGAGCAGTGCGAAAAGATCAGCCAGTCACTCAACTGCGGCTGCAGGCGGCAGCCGATCAGGGCCGCCACGGTACAGATGAAGCCGTCCACCAGCACCGGTACGCCCCGTTGGGCGCAGTGCAGATAGGCCCCGCACAGCGCCGCGATCTCGAAACCGCCGAGGCAGCGCAGCAGCTCCAGCGGTCGATCGGCCCGGGGCTGATGCAGCGCCAGCGCGCGTTCGATCACCGCCACCTTGTGCAGGATCCCGGCACTGTCGAGGCCGGTGCCGGGGCCCGCCAGCGCCACGGCCGGCTGCTCCAGCAGCGCGGCGGCCAGGGCGGTGGCCGCCGTGGTATTGCCGATCCCCATCTCGCCGCCGATAAAGACCTCGACCCCGGTGCTCTCGGCCAGCGCACTCTCCACCGCCCGGCGGCCGACCGCCATCGCCTGTGTCAGTTGCGCCGGGGTCATCGCCGCCTCGACCGCCAGATTGCCGCTCTGCGGTGCGATCACGCAGTGTTCCACCCCCGGCATCGGCACCGGCTCGGTGACCGTGCCCAGGTTGTAGACCCGCAGTCGGGCATCGAGCGCCCGGGCCGCGACGCTGATCGCCGCGCCGCCGTTGGCGAAGTTGGCGATCATCTGTGCCGTCACCGCCTGTGGATAAGCCGATACCCCCTCGGCCGCCACGCCGTGATCGGCGGCAAACACCGCGATCGCCACCCGGTCCGCCCGTGGGCAGGCCCGGCCCTGCATCTCGGCCAGCCGGATCACCAGCCGCTCCAGATCGCCCAGCGCGCCCAGCGGCTTGGTCAACTGCTGCTGACGCGCCTCGGCCTCCTGGCGGCTGACCTGATGCAAGGGTGCCGCCGGCGAGGTCAGCCAGTCCAAAAACTCTTGATCGTAGCCGTTCGAATCGCTCACAGCCTGTCCCCCTTTACCGTCAGCGGCAACCCCGCCACCATCAACACCACCTGATCGGCCCGCGCCGCCACCGCCTGGTGCAGCCAACCCGACTCGTCGACAAAGCGTCGACTCAGTTCACCCATCGGCACTACGCCCATACCGGTCTCGTTGGAGACCAGGATGATCTCGCCCCGGGCACATGCCAGTTCGGCGATCAGTGCCTCGCGCTCGACATGCAGGTCGGCCTCGGCCAGCAGCAGGTTGGTGACCCAGAGCGTCAGACAGTCGATCAGCAGGCAGCGCTCCGGCCCCTGCTGCTCGCGGATCACCCGCGTCAGCGCCAGCGGCTCCTCGATGGTGTGCCAGTGTGCGGGGCGGCGCGCACGGTGGCTGGCCAGGCGCGCGCGCATCTCGGCGTCCTCGCCCCTGGCGGTTGCAATATAGATCACCTCGCGCCCGGACTCGGCGGCCAGCCGTTCGGCACGGCTGCTCTTGCCGGAGCGGGCGCCGCCGGTGATGAAACGGATCATGCCGCGTCCCCCTCTGTCAGTCCCAGCAGCGCCAGCAGCGCGTTCAGGTCCAGATGCCGCTCCAGCGTATCGGCCAGACGCTCGATAGCCGCCTCGCGCAGGCCGTGGTAGTCGATGCTCTGCGCCCGTTCCAGCCCGGCCCAGTGCAGCAGGGCAGCACACGCCTCGGGCTGCTCGAACAGACCGTGCAGGTAGCACCCCGCCACCCGGCCATCCTCGGACAGGGTGCCGTCCAGCCCCTGCTCCAGCGCCAACAGAGCGTGGGCATCGGTCCCGACCCGGCTGACGCCACAGTGGATCTCGTAGCCGCTGATCGGCACCTGCCGCCCGTCGAGAAACAGCGTGCCGCTGCTGTTGCGCAGGATCTTGTCCGCCTTCAGTTCGGTGCTCAACGGCAGCAGATCAAGCCCCGGACTGCTGCCGGCCGGGCCTTCGATGCCCAGCGGGTCGTGCACCCAATCACCGAGCATCTGGTAGCCGCCGCAGATCCCCAGCACCCGGCCGCCGTAGCGCAGATGTCGCCTCAGGTAGCTCTCCCAGCCCTGGTCGCGCAGCCAGGCGAGGTCCGAGCGCACCGCCTTCGAGCCGGGCAGGATCAGCAGGTCCGCCGGGGGCTTGGCCCGACCGGGGCCGACAAAGTCGAGCCGCACCTGCGGATGCAGCCGCAGCGGGTCGAAATCGGTGTGGTTACTGATATGAGGCAGCGCCGGCACGACAATGTTCAGCGCATCGGCGCTTTTCTCGCCCACCGCATCGGTGGCGATCGCGTCCTCCGCCTCCAGATGCAGGCCGTGCAGATAGGGCAGCACGCCGAGCACCGGCTTGCCGGTGCGCTGCTCGAGCCACTCCAGGCCCGGTTCGAGCAGCGCGATATCGCCGCGAAAGCGGTTGATGACGAACCCCTTCACCCGCGCCCGCTCGCTCGGAGCAAGAAGCTCCAGGGTGCCGACCAGATGGGCGAAGACGCCGCCGCGGTCGATATCGGCGATCAGGATCACCGGGCAGTCGACCCGCTCGGCGAAGCCCATGTTGGCGATATCGCGATCGCGCAGATTGATCTCGGCCGGGGAACCCGCCCCCTCCACCAGCACGGCGCGGTACTGCTCGGTCAGCCGCCGGTGCGACTCGGCCACCGCCTGCCAGGCCACCGCCTTGTAGTCGTGGTAGCGCTTGGCTTCCATGTTGGTCACCGCCCGGCCGTGGATGATCACCTGGGCGCCGGTGTCGGAGCTGGGCTTGAGCAGCACCGGGTTCATATCCACATGCGGCGCCAGACCGCAGGCCTGCGCCTGCACCGCCTGGGCACGCCCGATCTCGCCGCCCTCGGCGGTCACGGCGCTGTTCAGTGCCATGTTCTGCGGCTTGAACGGCGCCACGGCGATGCCGCGCCGCTTGAGCACCCGGCACAGCCCCGCCACCAGCGTGCTCTTGCCCGCGTCGGACGTGGTGCCCTGCACCATCAAGGTATGAGCGCCCTGCCCCCGCGGAGCCCGCTGTTCGGTATCGTCCGTCATCCCGTCGCCTCCCGTAACGCTTGCGCCAGCCGTTGCCATTGTCTCTCCTCTCCCGGCAGACCGAACCTGAGCCCGGGCGGCTCGTCGAACTCGCGCACCAGCACCCCCTGCAGCGCCAGGCGTCGGCCGATCCGCCGCGCTGCGTCGGTTTCGACCCAGGCGAACAGCGAGGTACTGCGCACCGAACCGGGCAGATGCTCTTGTATATGGTCGTGCAACAGTTGCACCAGCCGCCGCCGCTGTTCATCCAGCCGCTGCCGTGCGCCCTGCTGCCACGCCCGATCTTGCAACGCGCGAGCGGCCAGCCAGCGAGAGGGGTTGGCGATCGCCCAGGGGCCGATACGGGTCGCAAGCGCCGCCCTGATCGCATCATCGGCGAACAGAAAGCCGACGCGCAGGCCGGCCAGGCCGAAAAACTTGCCCAGCGAGCGCAGCAGGATCAGCCCGTCCGGGATCTCGGGGGCGATCAGGCTCAGTTCGGGCGTGGCATCGATAAACGCCTCGTCCACCACCAGCCAGCCGCCGCGCCGCGCCAGCTGTTGCCGCCAAGCCTCGAGCTGCCCGGGCTCGAAGCGGCAGGTACTGGGGTTGCAGGGGTTGATCAGCACCAGCACGTCGAGCTGCGGCAGCCGCGCCTCGATCTGTGCCGCGCTCACCGCTTCGACACTGTGGCCGTTCAGTTGCCAGTGGTGGCGATGCTCGGCATAGCCGGGCGTCAGCACCCCGACACGGCCGACGCCGTTCAGCGCCAACCGCAGCCGGGGCAGCTCCTGTATCGCCTGCTGGGAACCGGCCAGCGCCAGCAGTTGGTCGCTGCCGTAGTAGTCGGCCGCCGTCGATTCCAGCTCGTCGTCGGCCTCCGGCAGGCGGGTGAACAGCGCCGGCGGAATCTCCGGCACCGGCCAAACTTCGGGGTTGATGCCGGTGGAGAGATCCAGCCACTGCTCGCGCGGGATGCCGTAGCGCCGGGCCGCCGCGTTGACGCCGCCGCCATGTTCGGGCGCAGCCTGCACCGCCGGGCCATTTGCCGACAGGCTCAAGGAAACCATGCTCCACCTCCAGAGATCAGTTGCAGCGCCAGGATCGCCACCAGCCAGAGGATAAGGCTGCGCCCGACCAGAGCCAGCGCCCGCTGCAGATCCTCGGCCCGCGCCGCGCCACCCTCGCCCAGATAGGGCTTGTCGACCCAGACGCCGCGATAGCAGGTCGGACCGCCCAGACGCACCCCCAGGGCGCCGGCGCCACTGGCCATCACCGGACCTGCATTGGGGCTGTCGTGGGCGGCCCCCTGCTGCCACCAGCAGCGCAGCGCTCGACGGGTGCCGCCGCACAGGGCGTAGCTCAGCGCGGTAAGCCGCGCCGGAATCAGGCCGACCAGGTCATCCAGCCGGGCCGCCGCCCAGCCGAAGTGCAGGAAACGCCCGCTCTTGTAGCCCCAGCTTGCATCCAGCGTGTTGATCAGGCGGAACGCCAGCGCACCGGGCGCACCGGCGACACAGAACCAGAACAGGGCGCCGAACACGGCATCGCTGCCGTTCTCCAGAATCGATTCCACGGCGCTACGCTCGATCTCCAGCCACGCCTCGTCGCGGCTGCAGATCCGTGCGGTCAACCGTCGCGCCTCGTCTCGGTCTCCCTGCTGCAGGGCGGCCAGGATCGGCAGCGCGTGGCCACGCAGGCTGTTCAGCCCGAGCGCGAACCAGAGCGTCAGCACCGATACCGCCGGCCCCAGATAGGGCAGTTGCGCCATCCAGGCACAGAGCAGCACCGGCGGCAGCACCAGCAGCGCCACCGCGACCAGCCCCAGCACCCGACCAAGCAGGGCGCCTCGGCGGTTGAGCCGGCGCTCGATCCAGGCCACGCAACGGCCGAAGCCGATCAGCGGATGCCAACGCTTCGGCTCGCCCCACCAGAGATCCAGTACGACCGCACAGACCAGCAGCAACGCCGTCATTTCGTCCCCTCCGGCCAGACGTTCTCGGCCAGCAGCTCGCTCAGCGGCGCACCTTCGGCCCAGCCCTGCTGCTCCAGCATCGGTCGCTCGTAAAACCGATCCACCGGGCCGATGCAGAGTATGGCGACGGCGCGGCTGCCCGGCGGCATCTGCAGCAACTCGCCCAGAGCGTCGGGATCGAACAGCGACACCCAACCGACCCCGACGCCCTCGGCTCGCGCCGCCAGCCAGAGGTTCTGGATCGCGCAGGCGACCGAGGCCAGATCCATCTCCGGCAGGGTACGGCGGCCGAACACATGCCGCTCGCGCCGGTCCATCAGCGCCACCACCAACACCTCGGCACAGCGGTCCATCCCCTCCACCTTCAGACGCAGGAACTCCGCCTCGCGCTCGCCCAGCGCCGCCGCCGTTGCCTGCCGCTCCTGCTCGACCAGGGTGCGGATCCGTGCCCGCAGTTCGGGCCGGGTGATGCGGATAAAACGCCAGGGCTGCATCAGGCCGACACTGGGCGCCTGATGGGCCGCCTGCAGCAGGCGCTCAAGTATCTCGGGGTTCAGGGGTTCGTCGCTGAAGTGGCGCATATCGCGCCGCTCGCGGATGGCGCGATAGACCGCTGCGCGCTCCCGGTCGCCGAACGCCATGCTCATCGCGGCAGCGCCTCGTTCATCGTCTCGGCACCCTATTCATGATCGGGGTCCGCCGGCCCGGGAGGTTCGACTGCTCGGATGCAGCAGCTCCGCCACCGCCGCCGGGTTGGAGGGGAAGTAGAAGTGGATATAGGACGCCGTCAGGCGGCCACGCCGATACACCGGTTCCGCCGCACGGCGACCGTTGGGACACTCGCCCCGCGCCACCGGTTCGAGTTCGGTGTCCAGGCTGGAGTGGTGGAAGGTGTGACCGCGCAGCTCGGCGATGCCGTCTTCGAGCGGCAGTTGCAGCCGCTGCAGCCCCAGCGCGGTGAAACGCGCATGCATCCGCCCCTGTGCCGGCAGCACACCGCAGAGTTCGATCCGATCGCCGTTCAACGAGGTCAGCGAATGTCCGAGCCAGAGCATGCCGCCGCACTCGGCCAGGATCGGCTTGCCCAGTTCGTGATGCACGCCGACCTGCTCCATCAGACCCCAGTTGGCGCCCAGTTCGGTCAGGTAGAGTTCGGGGTAGCCGCCGGGCAGGTAGAGGCTGTCCACCTCCGGCAGTTGCTCGTCGGTCAGCGGCGAGAAGAACCGCAGCTCGGCACCGAGTGCACGCAAGGTATCCAGGTTGGCCGGGTAGCAGAACCCGAAAGCGGCATCGCGGGCCACGCCGATGCGCACGCCCTGCAGCAGCCGCAGCGTCGGCGCCAGATCCTGTGGCTGAAACCCGACCGGCGGCGGCAGCTCGGTTCCGGCGCTGTCGGCAAGTGCATCCGCGGCGGCATCGAGGCGTCGATCCAGATCGTCGATCTCGCTGCCCTGCACCAGACCGAGGTGGCGGCTGGGCAGCTCGAAGGCGTCATCCCGGCCCAACGCGCCGTACCAGCGCTGAGTCTCCGGCAGCGCCTCCCGCAGCATCTGCGCATGACCGGCACTGCCGACCCGATTCGCCAGCACGCCGCCGAAGGCAAGACCACGGCGATAGCCGGCCAGGCCATGGGCCAGCGCGGCAAAGGTCTGCGCCATCCCGCCGGCATCGATCACCGCCAGCACCGGAATGCCGAACAGTTCGGCCAGATCGGCGCTGCTGGGGTCACCGTCGAACAGCCCCATGACACCCTCGATCAGGATCAGGTCCGCCTCGCCGGCGGCCTGCCACAGCTGCTGCTTGCACTGCTCGGGCGAACCCATGAACAGGTCGAGCTGATGCACCTCGCCGCCGCAGGCGCGCGACAGGATCATCGGGTCGAGAAAATCCGGTCCGGTCTTGAACACCCGTACCCGTCGCCCCAGGCGGCTGTGCAGACGCGCCAGCGCGGCGGTCACCGTGGTCTTGCCCTGCCCCGAGGCGGGGGCGGAGATCAGCAGCGCCGGGCAGTGCCGCGCCGCCGTGGTCGAAGAAAAGGCGACCGAAGTCAAAGCTCGACCCCCTTCTGTGCCCTGATTCCGGCCTTGAACGCGTGCTTGACCACCTGCATCTCGGTGACGGTGTCGGCGGCATCGATCAGCGCCTGGGGCGCGCCGCGCCCGGTGATCACCACATGCTGCATCGGCGGCCGCTGCTGCAGGGCTTCAAGCACCCGGTCCAGTTCGACGTAGCGGTACTTGAGCGCGATATTCAACTCGTCGAGCACCACCATCGACACCGACGGGTCGGACAGCAGTTCGCACGCCACCGCCCAGGCCGCCTGCGCCGCCTGCAGGTCGCGCTCGCGGTCCTGGGTCTCCCAGGTGAAGCCCTCACCCATGACGTGATAGCGCACCTCGGGGAAGCGGCGGAAGAACGCCTCCTCCCCGGTGCTGAAACTGCCCTTGATGAACTGCACCACGCCGACCTGCATGCCGTGACCCAGGGCGCGGGCGAGCATGCCGAAGGCGGAGCTGCTCTTGCCCTTGCCGTTGCCGGTCAGCACCAGCACCACGCCGCGATCGGTATCGGCGCGGGCGATCGCCTCGTCGACCACCGCCTTCTTGCGCGCCATCCGCGTGCGGTGGCGCTGCTCGGCGTCGTTATCGCCGCTCATGCCCGCGCACCCGCCTGCCTGCGGCTACCCAGCAACCAGAGCTGGACGGTGCCGCCGACGACCGCGACATAGCCGAACAGGGTCAGCAGGCGATCCGGCAGATACAGCGCGATCCGATCCCAAAGCCCGGCCAGGGTCGGCTCGGCGTAGACGCCGGAGAAGTAGTAGTAGCCGCCGCTGGAGAACAGGTTGGAGACGAACGCGCCGGCCAGCAGGATCGCCACCAGCGGCGCCAGGGTCAGCCAACTGTCGCGGTGGATCCGGGCATAGCGGCGCCCGCCGAACCAGAGCGAGGCGTAGGCGGGCAGCAGCAGGGCGTAGGCCGGTGATACGCAGTGGTGTTTGGCCGCCTCGGTAAAGCCGCCGAGGGAGACGACATCCAGCGCCACCGCCTGCAGGAACAGCAGCGGAAACACCCAGGCCGGACGCAGCAACATGCCGGCGAGGAAGAACACCGCCCAGGAGGCGCTGGGCAGCGCCTCGATGCTGGCGAAGTGGTGGCCACGGGTGGCCGTCATCAGCAGGATCAGGCCGAGGCCGATGGCGTACTGCTGGGTTTTGCTCAAGTTTGGCATGGACAGGTTCAACATGGATGACTCCTTTCAGTGATGCCCCGCCGCCTCAGGCACCGGGGATGTAGTGCAGCGACAGCCAGTACTCGCGATCCGGCTGATTGAAGTTGTTGGCGGTCTGGTACTGCTCGTCGAACAGGTTGTCGATCCGCCCCTTCAGCGACCAGTCTCGTCCCAGGCGGTAACCGGCGCGCAGATCGACGGTGGTGTAACCGGCCAGGTGGGCCGAGCTGTCCTTGCGCTTGCCCACCGCCTGCAGCGAGCCGCCCAGCGACCAAGTGCCGAAGTCACGATCGACGGCCAGGTTGAGCACCTTGCGCGGACGGCGCGAGAGCAGACTGTCGTCCTCCAGATCCTTCGGATCCGTCAGGTCCAGGCTCGAGCGCAGATCCCAGCCGGCCAGCCGGGTGGCCGCGCTCAGTTCCAGGCCGCGGATGCGGGCATGGTCGACGTTATTGGGGGAACTGAGCGCCGAATCGAAGGCGATCAGGTTGTCGATATCGGTCTGATACAGGTTGGCGCTCCAGCGGATATCGGCATGCTCGCCGGACAACCCGACCTCGTAGCTTTCCGACTCCTCCGGCACCAGTTCCGGGTTGCCCTTGAACCAGCCCTCATCGGGCCAGTAGAGGTCATTGAAGGAAGGCGCCTTGAACGCGGTGCCGTAGGTGGCGAACAACCGCAGATCCGGATCGATCTGGATCCCCCAGGCCAGGGAGCCGGTGTTCTTGCCGCCGAACTGTTCGTTGTCGTCGTGGCGCAGGCTGACGGCGATATCCTGAGCACCGAAGTAGAGCTGGTAGAGGCCGAACACGCCGGTATTGTCGCGCGAGGTTTCGGCGTAGTCGTTGCTGCTGTCCACCTCGTCCTGCTGATGATCCACACCCCAGGTGAACTGGCTCATCTCGCCGATCAGGTGTTCGCTGACGATGGAGACAGTGTCGCGTTCGGTATCGATATGGCTCTGAGGCGCGCCGTCGCCATACTCGGTGGATTCGTCGCGGCTGCGCCCCAGGGTCAGGCTCAGCGCCCAATCGTCGCTCGGGGTCAGCTCCAGCACGCCGCCGAGGGTATCCAGCCGCTGATGGCTCTCGTAATCATCAAAGGTGGAACCGCCGTCATACTCGTTGATCCCCTCGTTGCGGCTCCAGTTCAGCCGTCCGCTCAGACTGTCGCTGAAACGATAACCGCCGCCCAGCGCCCAGGAGCGGTTGTTGTAGCCGTCGTCGTCCGGGTTGTGGCCGAAAGAACCTTCGGTCTTGGCATCGAACCCCTGGGTGGAGAAGTCGCCGATATCCAGGCTGTACCAGCCCCGATCGCCGCCGCCGGAGGCGCCCAGCGTCACCTCGCGGCTGTCGTTGCTGCCGATGCCGGTGCTGAAGCGGGGGCTGAACCCTTCGCCGCCGCGACGGGTGAAGATCTGGATCACGCCGCCGATCGCCTCGGAACCATAGAGCGAGGAGCGCGGCCCACGCACGATCTCGATCCGCGCAACCTGATCCACCGCCAATTGCTCGAGCGCAGTTTTGCCGGACGTTACAGAGCCCACTTTGACACCGTCGATCAGTACCAGCACCTGATCGGAGTTGGTGCCGCGCAGGAAGAGGGAGCTGGCCTTGCCGCGACCGCCATTGTTGACCAGCATCGCGCCCGGCGAACTGCCGAGCAGTTCGGTCACCGTCTGCGCCTGGGTGCGCTCGATATCGTCGCGGGTAATGACCGTGACCGCGGCCAGGGTTTCGTCGACGGTCTCGGCACTGCGGCTGGCGGTAACCACAATGGTAGAGGGAAAGGTCTCCGCCTGAACGGCGGAAATGGCGGAGCTGCCCAGCAGCAGCGCTGCCGGAATGGAAAGTCTGTTCATCGATTAGTTGCCCTTTGCGCGCCACCCGCACGCATGCGTGAATAAAACGGCTTGCAAGGGGAAAGGGAGGAACAGGGCAAAGAGAGGCCCGCTCCAGTACTCATCGCCCTCCGCAACGCCGACTGCTCTGCTTCAGGCCGGTCTCCGGGCTCAGGAGTCGATGACGGATCGCATCCAAGAACAGCGCCTTCCCATATCCTGCGATACAGTGGCCCGTGCCGTTCTCACTCCTTTACCGTTGCGGGGGCAGCGCCGGCATTGCACCTGAACCGAATGTCAAAGTGCGCACCGGCTTCCCGATTAAGCTCCGACCCTGGGTTTGGGCCGGTACACCGGAAGCAAGGCGGAATTGTAGATAGCGGGCCGCAGGGGGTCAACGAAGGTCGCTCATGTGGAGTTGAGGAAATGTATTGATCTCGTAGGGCGGGTGGAGTCGAGGGCAAACGCAGTATACTGTTTGAACCAACCGAAATGGCTGCGGCCGAGATCGACTGTTAGGGTGGGTGCATGCATCGCGAAAGCATCGTTTCTACACTGCGACAACGGGTTCCGAACCTGCTGGCCATCTATGCGTTCGGCAGCCGTATAGAGGGTACGGCCGGGGACGGCAGTGACCTGGATCTGGCGGTGCTGGTGGCGGGTTATGCCGAGCCGGTCAGCCTGTGGGAGCTGGCAGGCGACCTGTCCGACCAAACCGGTTGCCCGGTGGACCTGCTCGATATGCGTTCGGCATCGACCGTGATGCAGTATCGAATCATCACCACCGGGCAGCGCTGGTGGTACAAGGATGCTCAGGCGGACATGTTCGAAGCGATGGTACTGAGCGAAAAGACCGAGCTCGACAGTGCACGAGCCGGTCTGCTGGATGATATCCGTGAAAGAGGAAAGGTTTATGGCCGATGATGTGCTCATCAACAAAGCCGCCACCATCGAGCGGTGCGTAAAACGCGCCCGCGAAGAGTATGACCACAACCCGGCCGGATTCGACACCGACTTCACCCGCCAGGACGCGGCGATACTGAACATTCAACGCGCCTGCGAGGCGGCACTGGACATGGGTCAGCACCTGATCCGCCGCGAACGTCTGGGCGTGCCGCAAAGCGCGCGCGATGTCTTTGCACTGCCGGCACAGGGCGGCTGGATCGATGGCGCACTGGCCAACGCCCTCAAGCGCATGGTGGGTTTTCGCAATATCGCGGTACATGACTATCAGGCGCTGCAGCTACCGATCACCGTCAACATTATCACCACCCACCTTGATGAATTTCTGCAGTACAGCCAAGCGTTGCTGCTAGGTGACCGGGATGATCGCAGCTCTCGAACCTAGACCTGTCCGCCGATGACGCGATTGAGGCCCGATTCCTAGGCCGAGCAGACACCGGCGTTTCAGGCTGACTACTGCAACCAACGAGACCTGCCGGGTAGTTTATATACCACCTATGGTTTATATTTATAAGTAAATTGAATATTTCATAAACCCGAGACTCAGTATGATCGGCGAGCGACTGAAGCGCGCCCGTACTGCTTCCGGCCTGTCCATGGACAAGCTCGGCAAAGCGGTTGGGGTGAGCTCCAACATGATCAAGAAGTACGAGCATGACCAGAGCATGCCCTCCTCTTCCGTGCTTATAAGGCTGGCGGATGAACTCGGCATGCGAACCGAGTTCTTTTTCAGGCCCAACCGGATCCGGCTCTCGGGCGTGGAGTACCGCAAAAGAGCCAACACCCCGAAAAAGGTTCTTGATCGCATTGCCGCCGATGTCTTGGATCAGGCAGAGCGTTGGTTCGAGCTGAAAAACCTGTGGCCCGAGTTTCCCGTGCCGGAATTCTCATTACCGGTAGACCTGCCTGCGGCCGAGTCGCTGGATGATATTGAGCAGATCAGTCTGGCACTCCGACAAGAGTGGCAATTAGGACTCAACCCCTTGCCGGAGCTGATCGACCTGCTGGAATCCAAAGGGGTTCTGGTGATCCTGACCGAGTCAGATCAGGCCGATAAGTTCGACGGTCTGCAAGCTCAGGTCGAAGGACAACCGGTGGTGGTGGTTTCCAGCCAATGGCCGGGATGCCGCCAACGCTTCACTCTGGCCCATGAACTGGGACACCTACTGCTACATGACCGCCTGCCCGATCACCTCGATGAGGAGAAAGCGTGCAGCCGCTTTGCCTCCTCCTTCCTGCTGCCGGCCGTAGGCGCATTCGAGCACCTGGGGCATAAACGTCAGAATATCGATTGGAAGGAGCTTTACCTGCTCAAGCACGAATATGGCCTGAGCATGGCCGGTATCCTCTACCGCTGCAAAGATTTGGAGATCATCTCCACTGAACGTTACAAAAGCCTGACCATCGAGTTCTCTCGCAGAGGCTGGAAGCGAGAGGAACCGGGCGAGCCCTATCCGGCAGAGCGTACCCAGCTGTTTGAACAACTGGTCTACCGCGGTGCCGGCGAAGGCTTGATATCCGATTCGAAAGCGGCCGAACTGTTACTGATGCCTCAGGCGATGTTCCGAAAATCGAAAATGATGGAAGGAGCCGTCGCATAGATGCAGGTGCTTATCAGTGACGCCAATGTCCTGATCGACATGGAAGCCGGGCAGTTGCTTGAACCGATGTTCCGCCTGCCCTTTCAATTCAAGGTATCCGACCTGCTCTACCACGACGAACTGTCCCATCAACATGCCCACCTGCCTGAACTGGGACTAAGTCTGGCAGAGCTCACATCGGAAGGGATGCAGGATGCCTTCCGGATGACCCAGACCTATGCTGGTCCCAGTCGATACGACTGCTTTTCCTTGGCATTAGCCAAGCAGGAGAGGTGCCCTCTGCTGACCGGAGATGGAGACTTGCGCAGAGCGGCTGCACAAGAAGCCGTCATCGTGATGGGTACGCTATGGGTTGTGGAGCAGCTTGTTGTCCACGGCCTGATCAGCAAGGACGGTGCTCGAGAGTCCTACGAATTGATGAAAGCTGCAGGCAGTCGGTTGCCTTGGCAACAGGCCTTGTCTCATTTGGAGCAGTTATAGCCCTTCTCCCGTCTATAGCTCCCGCCAGGGCACCTCCTCGGTAAACCGCTCGATCAGATAATCACACAGCAACTTCAACCGCGGCAGTTGCTGCCGCGCCTTGGGGTAGACCAGCCAGACGCCGGAGTGGGGGTAACGGTAGTTCTCCAGCAAGCTGATCAACTCGCCGCGCTCCAGCAGCGGTTCGACGTAGTAATCGGGTAGCTGGGCGATGCCGAGGCCCGCCTGCACCGCCGACAGCACCGCCGGGCCGGAGTTGCTGTGCCAGTTGCCGTGCACACGCAGTTCGCGTCGATGACCGCGGTCCTGAAACAGCCAGGTGGGGCTGGTGCCGAGCAGGCAGTTGTGCCGCTGCAGCTCGTTGAGCGTATGCGGGGCGCCGAAGCGCTCCAGGTAATCCGGCGAGGCACAGAGGTACTCGCGGCGGTCGCACAGACGTCGCGCCAGCAGGCTGGAGTCCTCCAGCGTACCGAGGCGGATCGCCAGGTCGTAGCCGTCGCGGATCAGGTCCACCAGTTGGTTGCTCAGGTGCAGGTCGATCTCCAGCTTGGGGTAGCGACGCATGAACTCCGGCAGCAGCGGGGCGATAAAGCGCTCGCCGAAGGTGGCGGCGCAGGTCAGTTTCAACCGTCCGGCGGGCTCACTCTGCTGACGACTGATCCGCTCTTCGGCGCTTAGAAACCCCTCCAGCAGTTGGTGGCACTGCTGGAAATACGCCTCACCCGCTTCGCTGAGGCGGATCGAGCGGGTGGTGCGGAAGATCAGCGGCGTACCCAGATGGGTCTCCAGCTCCGCCACGCGGCGGCTGATATGCGAAGGCGACACACCCAACTTCTCCGCCGCGGCCGAGAAGCTGCCCTCCTGTACCACCGCCACATAGGCTTCGATCGCGTCCCAACGGCGCATGCCGGACTCCTGCCAAAAATCGGATTTATGCCAGTTTTATTGCTGTATAGCAAAAATGATTTTTCATCTGTGCCGAGATGAAATCCATAGGTTTCACTACACTGTGTAGTCATCTTTTACCGTTACCGACACTCCGATGCCGGACGGTATCTCATCGGCCAATCGATACAGGAGATAACCATGAAATCACGCGCTGCCGTAGCCTGGGAAGCAGGCAAACCGCTGACCATCGAAGAGGTGGACGTTCAGGGCCCGAAGGCCGGTGAAGTACTGGTGCGCATCGTCGCCACCGGCGTCTGCCATACCGACGCCTTCACCCTGTCCGGTGCCGATCCGGAGGGTATCTTCCCGTCGATCCTCGGTCATGAGGGTGCGGGTATCGTCGAAGAGGTCGGCGCCGGCGTTACCACGCTGAAGCCGGGCGATCACGTCATTCCGCTGTACACCGCCGAGTGCGGCAAGTGCAAGTTCTGCCTGTCCGGCAAGACCAACCTGTGCCAGGCGGTTCGCGCCACCCAGGGCAAGGGCCTGATGCCGGACGGCACCACCCGCTTCTCCGTCGGCGGCAAGGAAGTGTTCCACTACATGGGCACCTCCACCTTCTCCGAATACACCGTGGTGCCGGAGATCTCCCTGGCCAAGATCAGCATCGACGCGCCGCTGGAGAAGGTCTGCCTGCTCGGTTGCGGTATCACCACCGGTATCGGTGCGGTGCTGAATACCGCCAAGGTCGAGCCGGGCTCCACCGTGGCGATCTTCGGTCTCGGCGGTATCGGTCTGTCCTGCATCCAGGGTGCCCGCATGGCCGGTGCCGAGCGCATCATCGCCATCGACATCAACGAATCCAAGTTCGAGATGGCGCGCCAGTTCGGTGCCACCGACTGCGTCAACCCGAAGAATTACCCCGATCCGATTCAGCAGGTGATCGTCGACATGACCGACGGCGGCGTCGACTACTCATTCGAGTGTATCGGCAACGTGCAGGTGATGCGTTCGGCGCTGGAGTGCTGCCACAAGGGCTGGGGCGAGTCGATCATCATCGGCGTGGCCGGTGCCGGCGAAGAGATCTCCACCCGTCCGTTCCAGTTGGTCACCGGTCGCGTCTGGAAGGGCTCCGCCTTCGGTGGCGTCAAGGGCCGCAGCCAGTTGCCGGGCTACGTCGAGGATTACATGAACGGCAAGATCGAGATCGATCCGTTCATCACCCATACCATGGGTCTGGAAGATATCAACAAGGCGTTCGATCTGATGCACGAAGGCGAAAGCATCCGCTCCGTCATCCTGTTCTGATCGATTTCGTAACGGCGCCGTCCCGCTTCGGCAGGTGGCGCCGTGCCATTCGAAATATGCCGCAAGGAGACTCGCGACATGTCTGATCTTTCTACCAACCCTGCAGCCCCCGAACTGATCGCCGGCAACAAGTGCTTCGGCGGCTGGCTCAAGCGCTACAAGCATCAATCGACCAGCACCGGCACGGAGATGATCTTCGCCATCTACCTGCCGCCGCAGGCACAGAATCAGTCGGTGCCGGTACTCTACTGGCTCTCCGGCCTGACCTGCACCGACGAGAACTTCAGCCAGAAGGCCGGTGCCTTCCGCCTGGCCGCCGAGCTGGGCCTCGCCATCGTCTGCCCCGATACCAGCCCGCGCGGCACCGACCATCCGGGCGAACACGACAGCTACGACTTCGGCTCCGGCGCCGGATTCTACGTCAACGCCACCGAGGCGCCCTGGTCCGAAAACTACCGCATGTACGACTATGTGGTGCAGGAACTGCCGACCCTGATCGAGGAGCACTTCCCGGTCACCGATCAGCGCTCCGTCAGCGGCCACTCCATGGGCGGGCACGGCGCGCTGATCTGTGCGCTGAAAAACCCGGGCCGCTACACGTCGGTATCCGCGTTCGCACCGATCAGCAACCCGAGCAACTGCCCCTGGGGCGAGAAGGCACTGACCGGCTACCTGGGCGCGGATCGTGAAAGCTGGAAAGCCTGGGACAGCTGCGAGCTGATCGCCAACGCCGAGGAGCGTCTGCCGCTGCTGGTGGATCAGGGCGAGGCGGACGGTTTCCTGGCGGAACAACTGAAGCCGGAAGCGTTGACGCATGCCTGCGAAGCGGCGGGTCACCCGCTCGAGCTGCGCATCCAGCCGGGCTACGACCACAGCTACTTCTTCATCGCCACCTTCATCGGCGACCACCTCGAGCACCACGCCAGGGCGCTGGGGCTGAAGTAATCGCTGCACGGCATTTTCGTATCTCCTCAGGGCGGGTATCTCCCGCCCTGTTCGATCGCACGCATGCCGCTCTTGCTTTCACGCCGATTCGCGGATAATTTAAAGCCTGCTTTATGCATCAAGAGAAGGGCTGACGTCCTCGCCAACCTGCCAACCTGGGCAAGGTGGTTGCCGCCAAGCGGCGATGCGGTCGATACCGACAACCAAACAGGTATCCGCACACCAAACGTCAGCTCCAAAGACAGCCTTCGCGACAGCGCGAAGACAGAGGAGCACGACATGTTCGAAGCACATTATCTATCTCAAGCCGATTACCCTGCGTTCCGGGCGGAACCCGAGCGGGGCCTGACTCGCCGCGTGTACAGTCACGCGCACCAATGTCCGCTGTACGTCTGGGCGGCACGCGGCAAGCGCAGGGATGACCGGGGTGTCCCGCGACCGCACTGGTTCCTGTACGTCGAATACTGTCGCCGTGACGGCGCACGCGATTGGAAACTGATCGAGCGCCCCTGTACCCGGGAGATCAACGAGCTGTTCGATGAGGTACCCTGGCTGGAACTGCCGACGATCGATCCAAAACGTACCCGCGAGTGGCTCGATCTCGACAATTGATCGACGGGCGGAGGGGCCGGCGGCGTCGGCTCATGCCGCCGAGCCTGCCCCTCCCGACCGCCGACGAGCGGTCAGAGCGCCGCCAGAATGGTCTCCGCGCTGGACTTGTCGACGCCCTTGTCGTCCACATTGAGCAGTTCGACCCTGCCGTCGTCGACGATCATCGCATAACGCTTGCTGCGCACGCCGAGACCGCCTTCGGTCAGATCCATATCCAGACCGATCGCCTTGGCGAAGGTGGCGCTGCCGTCACCGGCCATAATGATCTCGTCCGCATTCTGCGCCTTGCCCCAGGCATCCATGACGAAGGCGTCGTTGACCGCGGTGCAGACGATGCTGTCCACCCCCTTCGCCTTGATCTCGTCCGCCTTGACGACAAAACCCGGCAGATGAGTGAGAGAACACCCCGGAGTGAAGGCCCCCGGCACCGCAAACAGCACCACTTTCTTGCCGGCGAACAGGGCTTCGGTGGTCACCGATTCCGGCCCCTTGTCGCCCATCACCTTGAACGTTACCGACGGCAGTGTATCGCCAACCTGAATAGCCATCTCGACCTCTCCTCGGTGCAGACCTATTGTTGAGTTGATGACTCGGAATTGTAGCAGTGCACCGCTACTCTGCCCATCGCCCGGTAACCCGTCAGGAGTCGTCCGCGTCGATCGGCACCCAGCTGATCTGCACCTTGCGCACGCCCCAGTCGAGCGCCGCCCGTTCATCGTTGCCCATGTAGATATCGATCTTGCGTGTCCAGCGCGGGTGCATCTTGTCCAGCACCCGATATCGTCCCCTGAGCCCCTTGATCCGCACCTCGGTGCCGTAGGCCAGCCCCTCGCCGAGCAGATCGCGGGAGACGGCGATCACCTTCATGCCGGGTTGCAGACGGTCGCCCCAGGCAGCCAGAGTCGGCTCGTCGTTGGTCTGATCGGGAAGAGAGTTGTAGGCCGAGGCCATCACCGTCATGTATCGCGGCTCCTCCTCCGCCCCGCAGCCGACCGTTGCCAGCACCAGCGGCAGCGCCCACAGCGTGCGCAACCTCATCGGTTCGGCCTCGGACAGTCGCCCGATCGAAAGCCTGACTTCACACCCTTACCTCCATTGACCAAACCAAAGCACTTTTCGCGTGACTAACCCAGGGATAGGCGCTATATAAACACTCCCGCCCTGGAGTGTCACTGCCGAACGCTCATGAACCACATGCCGAACGCCGCCATCGATCCACTGTTCGATCGCATCGCCGATGCCCTGGTCGAACAGGGATACATCATCTGCGACCAGGCGATCGATGTCCCCCTGACCGAAGCGCTCCATCAACGCATCCGGCAGCTCGATGCCGAGGCATTCCAGCGCGCCGGAGTGGGCCGGGAGCAGGATCAGCACCTAAACGACCGCGTGCGGCGCGACGCGATCCGCTGGCTCGAACGCGGCGATACCGCCGAGGCGGCCTACCTGGCGTGGATGGAGCGGCTGCGCGAAGGGCTGAACCGACGCCTGTTCATGGGCCTGTTCGACTACGAATGCCACTTCGCCCACTACGCACCCGGCGCCTTCTACCAGCGCCATGTCGACGCCTTTCGCGGCCAGACCAACCGCATCCTGACCACCGTATTCTACCTGAACCCGGACTGGCAGCCCGACGACGGCGGCGAACTGCTGATCTACCCCGACCAGGGCGACTGCGTGCCGGAACGGGTCGCGCCGCGTGCGGGCCGACTGGTGGTGTTCCTCAGCGACCGCTTCCCGCACGAAGTGCTGCCGGCACGGGTCGATCGCTACAGCATCGCCGGCTGGTTCCGCGTCAACGCCAGTATCGGCAACCAGATCGATCCCCCGCGTTAGGCGACGGCGCCCGACCGGTTCGGCCACACCCGGAATCCGGCTTGTCGGGCGCATCGATAATGCCGTGTATCTGCTATACTGCGCCGCTTCGACCGCCATGCGCCCCGCGCATCGACGCCTCTGAACGCTTATCCCGGAACGCCCGTGACTCAGACCCAAACCCAGACCCAAACCCAGACCCGATTCGATGCCCTGAATCTGCCCGCCGCCCAACTCGAAAACCTGGCCGCAATCGGCTACGAGCGGATGACGCCGATCCAGCAACTGAGCCTGCCGGTGGTGCTGGCGGGACAGGACCTGATCGCCCAGGCGAAAACCGGCAGCGGCAAGACCGCCGCCTTCGGCATCGGTCTGCTGACACGGCTGAAGCCGCGCCTGTTCGCGGCCCAGGCACTGGTACTCTGCCCGACGCGCGAACTGGCCACCCAGGTGGCGCGCGAGCTGCGCAGACTGGCGCGCTACCTGGACAACATCAAGATCGTCACCCTGTGCGGCGGCACACCGATCGGCCCGCAGATCGGCTCGCTCGAGCACGGTGCGCACATCGTCGTCGGCACACCGGGGCGGATCAAGGACCATCTGCGCAAGGGCACGCTGACGCTGGACCGGGTCGACTGTCTGGTGCTGGACGAAGCGGACCGGATGCTCGACATGGGCTTCGCCGACGACATCGACACCATCATCGACTGCACCTCCGCGGGCCGCCAGACCCTGCTGTTCTCCGCCACCTACCCGAAGGATATCGAGCAGCTCTCCGCCCGCTACCAGCGCGAGCCGCAGCGGGTCACCGCGCCGGAACAGCACAGCGAAGCGGAGATCGAACAGCGCGCCTACCTGTGCGACGAACCGTACAAGGCCGATACCCTGATCGCCCTGCTGCAACGGCAGGCCCCCGACGCGGCGGTGATCTTCTGCAACACCAAGGCGCGCTGCGACGAATACGCCCAGGCGCTGAAAAGCGCCGGCTTCCCGGTCGGCGTGCTGCACGGCGATATGGAGCAGCGCGAGCGCGACCAGCGCATCACCCTGTTCCGCAACCGCAGCCTGACCCTGCTGGTGGCCACCGATGTGGCCGCCCGCGGCCTGGATATCGACGCCGTGGACCTGGTGGTCAATATCGACCTGCCGCGCGAGCCCGACGTCTATACCCACCGCATCGGCCGTACCGGCCGTGCCGGACGCAGCGGCACCGCACTGAGCCTGGTCGGCCCGAAGGAGACGATCAAGCTGGAGCGGATCGACGCCCTGCAACAGACCCCGATCCAGGTGATCGAACAGCTGCCGACACCGAACCCCGACTACCGCCCGCCGCGCGCCCCGATGCGCACCCTCGCCATCGCCGGCGGACGCAAGAACAAGCTGCGTCCCGGCGATATCGTCGGCACCCTCACCGCCGGCGGCCAACTCACCGGCGAGGATATCGGCGATATCCATATCGATGATTTCACCGCCTACGTGGCGGTCAAGCGGGAACTATCGGAGATCGCGCTGGACAAGCTGAAATCGCGCACCATCAAGGGCAAGAGCTTTCGGGTGCGCAAGCTTTAGAGTCGAATGCCGCGTTGACGGCCTTGTTACGCATCACTACACTCTTGTACATGATCACGTACATGTTGAATTTTAGAGGTTGCTATGGACGCCATAAGCTATACCGCCGCACGCGCCAACCTGGCGAAAACCATGGAAAAAGTGTGCGAAGACCATGACCCTGTCATCATTACCCGAAAGCGTGAGGCGCCTGTGGTCATGATCTCTCTGGAGGATTTCCAGGCCATGGAGGAGACCGCATATCTCCTTCGTACGCCCGCCAACGCCCGCCGCTTGCTCGAATCGATAGCCGAGCTTGAAGCGGGCAAAGGCGTCGAGCATGAGCTGATTGAATGAAACTCACCTTTTCCGGCAAAGCTTGGGAAGAGTATTTGTACTGGCAGAAAACCGACAAGACGATTCTCAAAAGAATCAATACCTTGATTCAAGCCATTCAGCGCGAACCTTTTGACGGCATCGGGAAACCCGAGCCTCTAAAGCATGGCCTTTCCGGTTACTGGTCCAGACGAATCAATGATGAGCATAGACTTGTCTACAAGATCTCCGAAGATCATATTCTGATAGCGCAGCTTCGCTATCATTACGAGTATTGATTCTGATATTGCTTACCAAAAGCATGACAACGAAAATACATGACCTTTTTATATTCCGGCGGCAACCGCTGGCTATTCACGCTTCACCGTCATGCGTTCGAGCCGTTTAATAATTTACAGCCTCATGGATTTCACTTACAGAGTGAAAACAAACTTTATTTCTACCAGACTCTTTAGCTTCATACAATGCTTCATCAGCTCTTTTAATACAGTCTTCTACCTCATCGCCATCTGCACTTATTGATACTCCAAAACTAGCAGTTTTTTGTCCAATATAATGGAAATGATATTTTTCAAGTCTTTTTCTTATTGATTCGGCAAGTTTCATCATCCCCTTTTCATCAGCTTCTGGAGTTATTATAAGAAACTCCTCTCCTCCCCATCGCCCGACCACATCATTAAATCTACAGCTATTTTGCAATAAATTCGCAAAAGTACATAGAACACTATCACCCGCTTGATGACCATAAGTATCATTAACTTGTTTAAAACAATCTATGTCCATTAGAATCAATCCAATTTTATGAGAATATCTTTTTCCTCTTTCTAATTCATAATTTAAAACATCTTCCAATTTCGTACGATTATAAATTCCTGTCAATTTATCAGTGATAGCGAGCTTTTCCATCTTTAAGGCAAGATTTTGGTTCTGTATGAATTTATATGCAGCAAATAGCATCAAAATAATAAATAA
>Ga0214472_10001129_pt1 | contig 30593 bp, 24 predicted proteins | sample RVTome_6_FD_207662 | JGI IMG/M metagenome (GOLD analysis project Ga0214472, IMG submission 207662) | Soil microbial communities from uranium-contaminated site in the Upper Colorado River Basin, Wyoming, United States - RVT140D175 | ecosystem: Environmental > Terrestrial > Soil > Contaminated >...
GAGCAGCATCCGGTGGTTTGAACCCTGGTCCTGCAACCCGAGCCCGAGGGGCCTACCCTCATCTCTCGTGCAGCAAAGCTGCTTCCATTCGACCTTACAGTCTCCTTTCCGCGCCGTCGTGGCGCACTATCGTCGGCGTACCGTGTGTAGATCATCCGCTCCCACTTCCCCGCTCCTCGGCGCTTGTCCATTTCCTCTTCCATCGCTTGGTCCAACTCGTTCAAATACAGATTGGCCAACAACGGCGAGAGCACTCCCCCTTGAGGGACTCCGCGCTTGCCGTTGGCCTTCAGGATCTGCTTGACCAGATGTAGAATCGCCGGGTCTTGCACCCGCATGGCCAATTTCCGAAGTAACAGGTGATGTCGGATGTTGTCGAAATAGCTCTTAAGATCAACATCAATGACTCGGGTGAGCCCTTGCACCAGCCCGTGCACTACCCGGTCCAGCGCTTGGTGCGCTGTCCGTTTGGCCCGGTACGCAAAAGAACTCGTGTGAAAATCAGCTTCAAAGATCGCCTCCAAGATGAGCTTTAGCGCTCCCTGAACCACTCGATCCTTGATGGTGGGAATTCCGAGCCGGCGCGTCTTGCCATTCCCTTTCGGTATCTCGACCCGCCGGTTCTTCGAAGGCTGATACGTTCGTGCAAGAAGTTCCTCTCGTATCACACTGAGAACCTTCCCCACCCCCCGGGCCTCGATGGACTGAAAACTCTCGCCATCGATTCCTGGTGTTCCGTCGTTGGCCTTCGCCGCTTGATACGCCGCTCTCAAGGTCTCCATCTTGCACACATGAACGTAGAGACCCCAAAACCGCCTCGTCTTCTCGGCTTTCGCCTTACGGTATATCCTTCGCCTCAGTTCTTGCAGATTAACGGAAGGTTTTATCATGCCTCCCCTGCCTCACCTCGCGGTCGAAGAAATCAAACTCAGCATGGCCCCTTCGCTCCATCCGCATTACCAGACTTCACAGCTCCTACGGGCCACTCCGCCATCCTGTTGCCTTCGACCCCTTTCCCGTGTCAGCGGTTATAGGGCCGAGCTTCTCCGAAGATTTCTCTCCGGGGCATACAGGACTTCTCCAGTTTCTGTCGTCTCCCTGTCACCGTGTCGCCGCCATTACCCCGCCAGTGTGGTCTATCCCTTCAGCCAGTGTGAGATAGCCCATGCTGTCTTCGCCGTATTACTACCGGCTCGACCACCGGAGTTCGACTTTAACGAGGCTTGCTCAGCGTTTACTCACGTTGCAACCCGGTCACTCGCTCATCAGCCCAAAGCTGACTTTGTCGGTAGGCTTCAGCATCTCGATTACTCTCCATGCTGCTACCCAAGCTAGGCGGCTTCTGGCTCTTACCGCCGCGGGACTTCCCTCACCAAAGTGAGAGTTACCCTATGGATCACGACAGCGGTTCATCTGGACACACAATAACTAAATTTCTGACACCGATCCCGGGCTTTTACATCTCAACAATCTTTGGAGGACGATGGGCAGATCGCGGCTCGAGGCGTGAGAGGAAGCTACGAAAAACCTGTCAGGGGCGAGAGATCAGGTATCAGGCGATAAGGGCGCGTGCTGCGGCGTCAATATTTCATGACGCGAGGCATCAGCCGGCGACTGCCTGTTGCAGAGAAGGACTGAGGAGCTTGGCGGTTATTCCCTGTTCTCGCGCGGCGATAGTGAGGAATTGATTTACTGGAGCGGAACCAAGAATATTCAGGAGCAGCGGCTTAACGTCGCCCTGCTCCTCGATCCCCGGCAAGGGAATCTCGCGCGAAGCGGACGCATGATGAGAATAATTGAAGATCGTCAAGCCAGAAGCCGTCTGCGCCTTGGGATCAACTCGCAGCAGTATCTGATCCGAGAGTTGATAGCCGGTAGAGGCAGTGGGTTGCCCAAAGGTAACGTAAAGGATATCGCCGTCGGGATCGTAGGTGATACGGGTTGGTCTCATCAATTCTCACCTCCTCTGTCGGAAAATTTGGTAAGCCGTCACAATGAAATTGTTCTCAGAGCCATCCGACGCGAAGCCGAAACGAACCACGACAACAACAGTGGTATTGCTGGAAGGCAGACCTTCGAAGTCCCGGTAATATAGAAAGATATCGGGACGTATCGAATCCTGAAACCTTCGCCCATTCTGGACGCTCGCCAAGACTTGGCTTTCGCAGTCGAGCATTTCGGGATGCTCTTCACAAATATGCTTCCATCGTTCATCGGTCAGGTATATCTCGTGTCCAAGCTGATCTTTAACCGATCTAGGCATCGCACAAGGCTATTCAAGAAATTCAACTACGAATCTCAATCGGAAAATCGTTGGGCGATAATCTCTCGAATGAGCGCTTTGCCTTTTTCGCCGGGCTTTCAGGATGGATACCGACAAGCGCAAGAAGTTCGGCGTCGATTTTGACGCTGGCGCCTTGCGCCGAGATTTCCTCGCGAGTCGCGGTGTTACCGTTCGTCGGCCGCTTGTCTCCGAGCCTTTGCCTCAAAAGAAGATGGAGCTTGTGGTCGAGAGCGCGGAGCGTGGGCAAATCTTGGCCTCGCATCGGCTTAAGGAACTCATCCAGCGGTTTTGGTGTTTTCGCCATGGTGAGAGGGATTATAGACGCTGGTTTGGCGACCGGTCAAGGCGGCAGGCAGTACCGTAGCCCAGATGGAATGCAATGGAATCGGGAATTCCGGGGACAGCATACGGCAATTCAGCGATTGAACGATGTCAGACTTGCCCCGCTTGATTAAAGAAATCGAGGACCGCTTTGGCCGTCTCTTCCGGTTTTTCGGCATGCACGCTGTGGCCGGCGCGGGGGATGATTTTTAATTCGCTGCAATTCGGAAGTAGCTTGGCGTAGGTCTCGCCGTGGGAGCGCGGCACGAAGTTGTCTTTCTCGCCCCAGATAACCAGCGCCGGCAAAGTAATGCGGTGCAGGCGGTTCCTGAGCGGGCGGTTGTATGTGTAGAAGTAGGGGGGTTTGAAGCCGATGATGAACGGAAGGTTTTTCAGCAGATTCGATTGTTATGCCTGCCCCCGCGCCTGTCGTTTCACCGGCGGAAAATGGACCGGCCGGCGTGCTCTGAGCGTCGGTCCAATTACCCAGGCGCCCCGGCAGCCGGCTTGACCGCGACACATGCGGTTAAGTAACCGTGGCTGCGTAAAGCCGGGAAACGGCGATAAAGCGCGGCAAAAACTCTTACCAACGGGCCCGTGATCGCGGTCAGCCGGGGAACGCGACAGTGGCACCATAAGTCCGCCATGCGCAGCCAGCCGGGCATGAAAAGAATGCCGGTCCGGGTCGTCACTCGAAACCCGACCGATTCAAGAAGCTGCTGCAGTCCCGCCGGAGTGAATGATTTTTCCATGCCATAGGGATACAGCCGGAAGAAACTCAGAACCGCCACCAGCAACGGCCGCAGAAAAGGGTCCAGCTTGTTCGGCACGCCGATGATCGCCGTGCCCTGGGGCTTCAGCACGCGAAAAAGTTCGGCGGCGGCTAGTTTGTATTCCGGAAAGTGCTCGATGGTTCCCATGGAATAGAGAAGATCAAAAGCATCGGTCGCGAACGGCAGGTGGCGCGCGTCAGAGTTAAGAAACGTAAAGCGATGATTGCCGAACACCGCCGTCGCCTGGCGTACTAAATCGAGCGCGATATCGAAGCCGACGGGTCGTGCTCCCTGGGCCGCGGCCCAGCCGAGGATTTCGGTGTTTTTCGCTTCGTTCCAAAGATCGGTTTTCAGCAACAGCTTCCCGGTCAGACCGGGAAAGAAATCCCGATAGAGGATTTGCTCGCATTCGAAATAATACCGCGTCGACGGCGCGCCCTTAAGCGAAGGAAAGCGGATCGCCAAATCGCCCCAGAACGACGGTGTTTCGGAACGCTCTTCTTTCAGATATACCTCCATCCCACAGCAAATCTCACAAGGCGCTTCCCAGGTCCACGGGGTGCAGCGGAATTACCGTCGCCGATTTTCGCCGCGCGCCGAGCTCGTTTTCGTCGGCGGTGCTCACCTCAACCCGGATTCGATTACCAAGTCTCTCGATCATAACTTGGGCAATACTCTGCGAAACTTGCGGGGAGTATCCATGACCTGGAACGACTCTAACAGTAAACGCATCCAGCGCCGTTTGCACCACTTGGTAACGCCTGATTTCCGGATAGCGACTCATGATCTCCGAAAAGCCCGCAAAATACCTGCCGCCCGGCAGCGGCACCACGTTCTGACTTCGCCCCTCCAATTGACTGAGCATCGGCAAAGTCACTCCGCATGCACAAGGGTTATGCGCAACGGCCGCGATGTCGCCTGGACTATAGCGGATCAACGGCATCGCATATCGATAAAGCGGTGTGACGACGACTTCACCTGTGCCGCCGGGCGCGACCGGCTCGCCGGCGCACAAAACTTCCACGCATAGCCAATCCGCGTTGACGTGAAGCCCCTGCCGCCGTTGGCACTCCCACGCGACATCACCCAGTTCCGTGCAATTGTATAGGTCCAGAGGCTCGCAGTAGAACGCCCGCGCCAGCAAACGTCGATAACCGGCAGTGAGAAGATCGGAACTCGTCGCGAGCAGACGCGGCCTGACATTATCGATTCCACCTCTGAGCATCAAGTCCGCGGCAATGGCGAGATTGCTGGCGAAGCCATAGATGACGGTCGGTTGGAGGCGCTGCAACTCCTGAATGATCGCCTCGGGCTGCTCGTGAAACCAGATATTCCACAGCGCAGGCGAAGCCGGACATTTTTGCAGCCAGCGGAAAGTAGAACCCGACGGGGACCGGCTGATCGTAACGACCCGATCGTTCCAGCGCAGGCCGTTGTAAAAAAAAGTTCGCAGCGTGAGAAATCGCCTTAGCCATGCTTCTTGGCGCGTGCGATACAATGCAACCGGCGTTCCGGTAGAGCCGCTCGTTCGCGAGATATGCAGGCGATTAGAACGGACGGCCCGCGAGATCAGTTCGTCGCGGGAAATTTCCTGCAAGCGCTCCCGTCTGGTGACGGGAATGGCCTGCAAATCGGCGAGCCGTTTCAATTGTCGCGGCTCGAAACCTGCCGCGTCGAACAGCCGCCGGTAGTAAGCAACATGGTCATAGGCGTGCTCCACCACTCGTCGCAGCCGCGCTAGCTGTAATGCCTGTAACTCATCCCGGGCGAGGTAGAGACCCGCTCGAAGTCCTGTTGAGAAGGAAACCAAACCTGGCGCTTTCACCGGTCTAAAGTTCCTAGACTAGGGACGGGAAATCTAGCCCTAAGAAAGTCCAAGATTGTCCCCTCGACGGTCACTGAAGCAAGCCGGGCGGTAGCGGCTGAACATCTTAACGTCGTCGAGCCTATAATCAGCGGTTGGGCGCGCACCATAGTATTGAAGAGAGTCTGTCATGCAAGCGACGGAATATCCTTTCGCCCGTCACCCACTAACACGAATCCAGCGGGGTTACTAGTTTGCAGCGATTTACAATGTATGATGAATTGAAAATCAAGTCCAGATTAGTCCAATGTAGTTTTTCCATAGATTCAAGACCTGTTGATGTCAGCGCAATGAAATCATTAATTCGCCGAGGAGTCCCTCTTTTCATCCTCGTGCTGCTAGGATTTGTCGCATATCTCAATTCTCTCCCCAACAGTTTTCATTTCGACGACTACGACGCCATCGTCAATAATCCGGCGATCCGGGATCTCAAGCATCTGCCCTCGTACTTTACCGACACGAAGACTTGGACGATGTCCAGCCAACAAGATTGGCGACCTATGGTTTTGACCACTTTCGCTTTGAACTACTGGATGGGAGGCATCAATCCGGTGTTCTACCGGTTGACCAATCTAGCGCTGCATATCAGTGTAGCGTTTTTCTTGTTTTTGATCTTCAGGAATATCGCCGCCCGGAGCGCGGCTCGACTGCCGGGCCTCTCCACACAAACGGTCAACTGGCTCGCTCTGTTTGCTGCCGGGCTTTTCTTGGTTCACACCGCCAACTCCGAGGTCGTAAACTACATCTTCGCCCGCAGCACGCTGCTTGCGACATTTTTTTACGTCGCGGCGTTCCACTGCTATCTGCGCGGTCCCTTCAGCGGGCGGGAACAATATTCCAGGCTTTCGCACATGGCCGCATTGGGCTTGTTCATCCTGGCGGTCTGCTCCAAGGCGTCGGCAGTGACGCTGCCCCTGAGCTTGGTGGTCTTTGAAATCATCTTTCTCAACCCGTCAGGGCAATCCCCGTGGCAATTATTTAAGAGCGATCCCGGACGTCTCAAAAAATACCTGCCTCTCGTCCTTCTTGGATTCGCTTACGTCGCGCTCCGTCCATCGTTCGTGCGGCGGCTGATCGTCGGGGTATTCACAGGGGATAAAACCGAGTCCGCTCTCGATTACCTGTACACCCAGTTTCGCGCCTGGGTTTATTACATGAGACTTTTCTTCTGGCCGGATGCGCTAATTTTCGATTACCCCGGTTTCGGTCTGTCAAGCTCGCTTTGGGAAGCCAGGGTTTTGCTTTCCCTCGCGCTGGTGTCGATCATTCTAGGAATTGCCTGGAGGCTATGGAAGACAGCGCCGGTCATCTCTTTTTTCGTTTTCTGGTATTTCATCGTGCTTTTGCCCGAGGCGAGTTTCATCCCGCTTACAAACCTTGTGAGTGGATATCGCCCCTACCCCGCGAACTTTGGCCTGTCGATCTTCTTCGTCGTTCTTGTTTATCAAGTAACTTCGTGGCTATCAAAAAAAGCCGGCGGCGAGATTCGCGGAGGCCGGCGCGCGGCGCTCTGCGCCGGAACCGCTGCGATTCTTCTTTGCTCCCTCACCATCGCGACCATCAAGCGAAATGAAGTTTGGCGCGATGGTGTCACGCTCTGGCGCGACGTATTGAGCAAGGACCCGACCAATCCGCGCGCCTATATGAACCTGGGCGTGCACTTGCAGCGGGTCGGCGAATATAAGCAGGCGGAAGAATTGATCGAAAAGGCCGTTCGCATAACGCCCACCGACGCGTTTGCTTACCTATTGCGGGCTCTATTTAACATTGAAATAGGTCGAAGCGCGGCGGCGTTACAGGACCTCAATCGCGCCATCGACCTCGACGGTAAGGCGCTTCACGCTTACTATTATCGCGGCGAGCTTTACAGAAAAATGGGCGAGCATCAAAAGGCTCTCACCGATTATCATTCGGCCCTCAAATTGCGGCCGCTCTACACCAACGCGCTCTACGGAATCGCGCAGGTGTTAACCGAAATTGGGCAAGACACGCAATTAAAGAAAACCTGCGAAAAAATTACCGAGATCAACTCCAGAGACGTGCGCGGTTACAGTTGTCTCGGAAAAGTTTTTTTGCGCCGCAAGCAGTATCGCGAGGCGATGGCCATCTACCGTAAGGGCACGATGGTTGCGCCGAAGTCAGCTACCTTGTGGCATGAATTGGGTGGACTGTATGAGAAACTCGAGATGTATAAAGAAGCAGGGGACGCCTACTCGCAGGCCAGTTCTCTTTTGAATCCCCCGGCCTTAGAAAGCGTCCCCTGATGAAAGTGAAGCCCGAGCTAATTGATTCGAGATCGATTAATCCGTGCGCTCCTCGCGCTAAACGACGAACCTCGCTCAAGAACTTCTGTGCCGTTAATGCTCCCGCCGGCGCCGGCATCGCCAAAATTGGGTTCCAGATAGCGGCGGCGTAGCTCTTTAAGACTTGCGCCGAGCTTGTCAAAATAGAACGCGATACCGGAAACCACTCTATAACGACCGTGGTTGTCGATGGTCCCTTTGACTACGTTGATTTCCCAGCCTCTCATCGGCATGAATGCGAAACCAAACACCGGACCTACGCCATTCTGGAGATTATGACTGCCGGCGCCGCCAAAACTGTTTGCCTGCACGCCGAGCATGAGTTCCACGTTATCCTTCCTCATGAACGGCGCCAGGTCGAAACCGGGAAAATAATTGAACGTTCCGACGAGATGGTTAATACCGTACTGGATGCGCCGGTCGATAAAGACTCGTCCGTCTCTTTGTGGGTCGGACACCGGGTGTGAATAGTATAAGTTGATGCTCGCCTGCGGTAAGTAAAACGCAATCGACGGCCGTAAATGCACGAAGTTATTCGAGTTGAGAGTGCGATGCTGATAAGCTACGAAGAGCCCCGCCTTTCCTGATCCCCATGAAAACAGAGGGCCTGCGCTGAGCCCAAACCGGCTACCCAAGCCGCCGACGTAATGAGCACGTGCCTGGAGACCAAAATTCCCCGCCAGAGGCATCACGCCCATAACCCCCAGGTTCACCCGTCCGCCGGCCTCTGATCCCTGTTCTTTCTCTGCTCCACCCTCAACACTCAATTTCCCGACCGGATCAATACCGGCCAGTTCGGCGCGGGGCGCCCAAAATACGATCAAGGCAATGGCCAGCAAAGCGCGCGATGCATTTTTCATGGGTTATCCTACCTCCTCGACACAATCAGCCATCGCTACTTAAATAATCTATCGGCCAGAAAATGTCAAACCAAATTATTTCTTCTAGTAATTGCCGGGAAATCCCGCAAATTCTGATTAAACCGACGTTTTTTGCCTCCTAGGGCACCGATTAAACGGCGCTTATTTACGGCGCCGGGTTGACCCAGGCCGCTCACTAGGGTAGCCTCCCGCCAGACAGTCCCAAGAATAGGAGCATACTTACTATGGATAACGTCATGATCGTGACCGGCGGCGCTGGCGGCATCGGATCGGAGATTTGTCGCGGCATGGCCGCCGACGGATTTAAGGTGGTGGTGGCCGATTACGCCAAGGAGGCAGCGGAAAAGGTCGCCACCGAGATTCGCGACGCCAAGGGCGACGCCATTGCGGCTAAGGTCGATGTCGGCAATCCGCAGAGCGTCGCCGAGATGATGGCGCAGGCCATCGCAAAATATGGCCGGGTCGACTACGCCTTTTGCGGCGCGGGCGTCATGGATCGGATCGCGGTCGTCGATATGCCGGAAGAAGAATGGGATCGCGTTATGAGAATCAATCTAAAGGGAGTGTTCCTGTGCGCCCAGGCCGCCGCCCGGCACATGATTCCGCGGAAGCAAGGCCGCATCTTGAGTATCGCCTCGGGGCGCGGGGTTGCAGGTCAACCGCGCTCGGCGCACTACGCCGCTTCCAAAGCGGGGGTCATCGCATTTACCAAATCCCTCGCCGTGGAATTGGCGCCACACAACATTACGGTCAATTGCGTCTGCCCCGGCGCAACCGATACACCCATGTCGCGCAGCGGCATGACGCCGGAGCAGTTCAAGCAACGCGAGGAGATCCCGCCGCTCATGGATGGACTCACCCTCAAAGACGAGATCGTCGGCCTGGTTCGTTATCTGCTCACCGACGCGACCCGGTTTGTTACCGGGCAAACTTTTTTCCTGCGCACCCCGAAGTAGAAAATGACCGGCAGTGGCTCGGCTCCCAGCCCCCCGGTCACTCCAACTGCCGTAGGCGAGGAGACGGTTGGCGAGTCGTCAGTTGATCTGACCCGTCGCGCTGTCTAGAGTGAAGCTCGGCTGCGTGCCATTGGGCGCGTCGGCCGTCAGCGTATAGCTGTTCGGCGAGGTCACGTTGATTGTTAAAGTCACGCCGGCGGTTGGGTTGAAACCGACTGCGACGATGGCGGTCATCGTAGTTGGATAGGACTGCCTTTCGGCGAAGTAACTTTCCATCGCTACGGCGGCGTTCTTTAATACCGATTTCATCTGACTATCGAACGCTGTCGCTCTATAAGCGATAAACTGGGGAATGGCGATAGTGGCGAGAAGGCCGATGATGGCAATTACCAGAAGAACTTCGACCAGCGTAAAACCTTTGGTTCGGCGGTTGGCCACAGGACGCGGAGTTCTTTGCACCATAGAGGCGATGGTCTAGACAGTCGCGTAGGTCAGGATTCAACTAACAATTCTGCTAAAAAACCCTCGGTTCATCCTTCGCGAGCCTCAGAGCCCGTCCTGAGCCTGACGAAGGAACGTACGGAGGAGCGGTTGAAATCATTGGAGATTTTCCTTTCATGCCGAGCCCAATCGAAGCATTCACAGGGTTTTTCAGCAGAATCATCCAACCGACCTTAGCACAAAACTCCCAGCGGGAGCCAACTTTTTTCGGGTTGTTCCAAAGATACCTGGATATCGCCGGACGCCGGCGTTTAACCGCCCATCTATAAATTTGACCAAGCGGCGTCCCCGCGCAACTCTCAGGTATAAAGAACCGTTAGAGACACTACACTACTAGCGCCGCCCCGCCCATCGCATTAATCGGCGAACCGCTCGGGTGAAAAGGCTTCTGATTTTTTCCCCGGACCTGCGAGGAGAAGATCCGCCGCGAGGGCGCCCACCGCCGCGCTGGTGGTCACGCCATGCCCGCCGAGGCCGGCGACCCAAAAGAAGCCTTTCACCTTACCGTCCCAGCCGATAACGAAGCGGCCGTCGGACGAAAGCGTTCGTAATCCCGCCCACCCGCGGCTGATGCTCACGCCCGAAAGCGCCGGCATGTGACGCGCGATCTTCTCCGCGAGCAGTTCTTTGATCGCTTCATCGACCGGCGGATCGCCCGGCGGTAGCTCCGTCTGATCGCAGGCGCACAGGAGCAAGCCCTCGCCCTCGGGACGAAAATAAATGTCGTGGGTCACATCCCAGACAAACGGCCAGTTCCGGTCGACCCATGCGAGCGGCGGCGAGACAAAGAGATGGCGGCGGCAGGGACGAAGCGGCAGCTCCGAAGCACCGACCAGCTTGGCAACCTCGTTAGCCCAGGCGCCGCTCGCGTTGATAACGACTCTTGCCTGAACGGTCTCGCCGTTAATGACGACTGTAAAGCCATCTTCAGCGGCGTCAATCGACTGCACCACGCTGGCGTAGCGAATCCGCGCTCCTCCGGCCGAAGCCGCCCTGAGATAGCCGGAAAGCAGAGCGTGGATGTCGAGCACGCCGTCGGTGCCGCACCATGCGGCGCCGTCAAACTCCGCTTCCTTGAGCACCGGTACATGCCTCTTTGCTTGCTCCGGGGTCCATAGCTCCATTTCAACGCCGAGACTGCGGCCCAATTCCGCGTCGCGTTGTAACTTCGCCCAGCCGTCGCCGCTGCCCAACAGGAGCGAGCCGTTCTGCTTGAACTGCGCGAGCTCGGGCCAATCATGCGGCAAATTCCGCAGAAACCGCGAACCGTCACGGGTTAAAGCCAGCAAATCGGGATCAGGCACGCATTGGCGAATCATCGCGGCGTTGCGCCCGGAGGAGTGAAACCCGGGAATCGCCTCCTGCTCGACCAAGAGAATATCGACCACGCCCCGGCGCGACAGATGATACGCGGTAGCCGCGCCGGCAAAGCCGGCGCCGATGATGACGTATTCGACGGCGTTCATGATTGCATTAGTGATCTATCATTTCATAACCTATTCACGAAACCTCGGCCACCCCCACCCATCCACTCTTCCATTTTGAGCGGATTGGCGCGGATCAGGGCGGTTCGAATCAGGGTTTTAATCCCGAAAAAACTGCGCTATAGTTCGATGGCCATGAGAATTCACCGCTACACCCAATGGGACGGCAGGCAGCAAGTTCTCTTCCCCACCGCCGACGATCTCCTCAAGCATCTCTCCGACAATCTGCTTGAGGAAGAAGGGGTGCGCCGGGCGCTGCGCGATCTGATGCGCCGCGGGTATCGCTCTGAGGATGGCTCGCGCTCGGTCAAGGGCATGCGCGACTTTTTGCGCGAGGCGGACCAGAAGCGCAAGGAACTGCTGAACAAATATTCGCCGGACTCCTTCAAGCTCACGCCTGAAGAACAAAAAGCCCTGAGCGACAAACTGAGCAACCTGGCGGAAAAGCTCGAAGCCTACCATGAGCAGATGCGCAACTTCATGGAGCGCATGTCCGGCAAGTACGCCGACCGCATGGACGAGATGAGCCAGAAAATGCAGGAGGCCTACCAGCGCTTCCGAGAATTGCAAAACCGCCTGCAGAATCAAATCCGCGAGCGGGGCATGCAGGGGCAGCCGAATATGAGCGGTCAGAACCCGCAGTCCTTGATGGACATGCTGGACCGCATGAACCAGCTCCTGCAAGACGAAAATTTTCTCAAGAATCTGCCCGCGATGATGGATGCCGCCATTAACAATCTCGAAAGCATGTTGGAGAACATGAGCAACATGACCGAGGAACAGCTCCAGCAGCTGAGCGATATGATGAATCAGATGCAGCAGCTCGAACAGCTCATGAACCAGTACCCCTTCCAGGGTTCCCAGCGCATGGGCATGGGCGATGCCGGGCAAATCCTTGGCCAGTTGCGCGGCTTGGAGCGCTTTCTGCGCTGGGGCCAGCGCGGCATGGGCGATCCCTCGGATCTCGACCTCGAAGAGCTGCGTCAATTCCTCGGCGAGGAGGCCTACGAACACCTGAAGTATCTCAAGGGCGTCGAGCAGATGCTCGAGGAGGAAGGCTACATCGTACGCACGAGCCACGGCCTCAAGCTCACCCCGAAAGGGATGAGAAAGATCGGCGACAAGGCGCTGCGCGAGATTTTTCAGATGCTCAACAAGGGGCGCTGGGGCAATCACAACACCGCGGCGCGGGGATCCCAGGGAGACCGGCTGGAGGAAACCAAGAAATACGAATTCGGCGACCCGATGAACGTCAACATCACCGAGACGCTGATGAACGCCCTGGAAAAACGCCAGCGGGGCGAGCCGTTAAGAATCGCGCCTGAAGATTTTTCGGTCCAGCGCGTGGAATATTCCACCGCCAGCGAAACCGCGTTGTTGATCGACGTGAGTTACTCGATGTTGATGAACGATGCCCTGCACGCCGGCAAGAAGGTGGCGCTGGCGCTGCACCGGCTGATCGAGACCAGGTACCCCCAGGACTCGCTGCATTTGGTCGCCTTTCGCTCCGACGCGAAGTTGATCAAGGCCGAAGATCTGCCCAATATCGTGTCGCTCACCTATTTCATGGAGCACGGCACCGATATTAAAGAAGCCTTACGCTTCGCGCGCCAGTTGTTGGGTTCGCACAAAACCACCAACCGTCAGATCATTCTGATTACCGACGGCGAGCCCACCGCGGCGACGCTCGACCGCGGCGGCCGCCTGCACAGCGGCTGGGGCTCGGCGATGCTGCACAGCCGCATCGTTCACGAAACTCTCAAAGAGGTAAAGCGCTGTACCCAGAGCGGCATCAAGATCAACACCTTCATGTTGGGCGCGGACTTTTACCGGCAAGGGTTTGTCGACCAGCTCTCCCGGCTGAATACCGGCCGCGTGTTTTACACCTCGCCCGACCAGATCGGCAACTACATCGTCGTCGACTACATCGCCAACAAGCGCAAGCGCGTGCGCGCCTAGCCGCCCAACCGATCCCCGCCCCAAGCGGCAAAAAGGGGGACAGTCCCCTTTCCGGAAGGGGGACTGTCCCCTTCAGTGCATTATGGATTTTGGATTGCCGGAAGCGGTCCCGAATCAGGGGTGCAATATCGCATGCCGATTTAGAATCGTCGCACCCTCCATCTTTTTAACCGTCGGATTTGTCCCCGATCAACAGGAGCAGGCACGAAGCCAGGCCCGCCAGGGCCGCGCCGAAAAAGAACGGAGCGGCCGGACTGAACCATTGCCAAAGCAACCCGGCGATCAGACTGGCGGGAAAAACCGTGACACCAATGGCGCCGTTAAAAAGACCATAGGCGGTTCCGCGACGCTCGGCGGGGACGAGGTCCGCGACCAATGCGCTCGCCGCCCCCTGGAAGGCGCCGTAGTAAAATCCATAAAGAATGTAGAGCGCGCACACCTGCCAAGCGGTAGTCGCTAGGCCGAAGCCGAAATAGACAATGGCATAGATAATCCAGCCGGCGATGATCAATCGCCGGCGTCCTAAAAGGTCCGAGAGAATTCCGGCGGGCATTGAAGTGAGGGAAATGATCAGGTTGAACGCCGCGACTAACAGGAAAATCTCCGTCGTTGACAGACCGACCGTCTGCGCCCGCAACATCAGGAAGGCGTCGCTGGAGTTCCCCAGCGTGAAGAGGATGACGACGCCGAGAAAGGCCTTAAACCGGCCGTCAAAGCTACGCCAGCTTAGAACGCTGATGCCATGAGCCCTGACATGCGAGCTCGCCGGTTCCCGGACACCCGCTGCAAGAATCGCCACAGCCGCCAGGCCGGGAATGACCGAGAGCAGGACCAGCAGCTGATAAGCAGTTTGAGTCAACGTCCCCTGACCGGATTCCACGGCAAATAAGATCCAGGCGGCGCATAGCAGACCGACCACTGCTCCGACCTTGTCCATCGCCTTGTTGAAACCGAAGGCGCGACCCCGGTCCTGCGCCGGCGTCACCTCCGCAATCAGCGCATCTCTTGGCGCGGTGCGGATTCCCTTGCCCACGCGATCCAAGAAGCGGACCACCAGAACAAGTCCCCAGGTATCGGCGAAATACAGCAGCGGTTTCGTAAAACCAGAAACACCGTAACCCCACAGCGTGAGACCTTTCTTCTTGGCAAGCCGGTCCGCAAGGTAGCCGGACGTGATCTTGAGAAGAGTGGCCGTGCTCTCGGCTATTCCTTCGATGAAACCGATGATTCCTGCCTTCACTCCAAGGACGTTGGCGAGAAATAACGGCAGCGTGCGCACGGCCACCTCGCTGCTGAGATCATTCAGCAAAGTGACCACACCCAAGACCTTGACGTTCCGATCGAGGCCCCTCAGACCGACCTGCTGTCCTTCTGAAGTCTTTTCAGCAAGTCCGATCTCGGAAGGTTTGCTCATGTCGCCTCCTTTGTTGAAGCATCGGGTTAGCGCCCTTCGGCAATGATTCGCCGCCAGATTGCGTCGATTGCATGTTGCAGTTCCGGGCTGGTCTTTGCGCGCTGTTCGTAGAGGTATAACGCAGCAGCCTTACCCATGACAATAATAGCTTCCTCAGCCATGCGCCGCACGATCGGATCAGGATCTAAAAGCTTAGTCGCTTGGCATCTCGGCCTTATGCCTCGATGAATCTGAGCCGACTCGGATACCTTCGTTAGCACCCCGGCAGGGTCGAATGTAAGCGAAGCGCCAAGCTCCCCCATGTTGCCTCCCTGCTGATTCACAACCGCTTGGCCGGAAACTTCGAGACCGCCTTTCTCCAGTGCGCCGACTCGTATGGAATCCTCAGGGACCAAAAAGCGAAAAAAGCCATCCTGATGGAATTCCTGTGCAAGCCGTAACCAAGCTTTGGCAGCGTCCCTCGCTTGGGCCTGTGTGGTAACAGGAGGAAGAGCAGCGCGGAAGAAGGTCTTCAACGTCTCGGATTCCCGCAAGTATTCGACCGAGCCATCCGGTTTAACTATGAAGAGATTATTCGACCCGAGCGGTTCAGGCGGGGCCAGCGCAATCGGATACTGTCTAAAGCGCAGCACGTAGAATGAGTACCCAGGGAACGCACGGGTCAGAGATTCCTCCTTTACGGAGATAATCTGCCCACGTTCCGCGCCCTTAAACTCGGCTAGTCTCTTTGCCAGCGAATCCGGAATCTCCTGGGCAGATACGATGTCAACCGAAAACAACACGAGAGCGGCAAATATCAGGACGCAAATCACGCATAGACGGTGTAGGGACTTTGATTGATACGCACTTTTTTGTACGCTTCCTCTGGTATTACGCATATGAATCCTCCTTCGGCTTTCGTCCTTGTGACCCATCGCCTGAACGGACTCCAACGATCTTCCCCCACATGTCATTACCCGCGGATGAGAAACCCCAGACCGGCCACGAGTAGCGTCGCCTCGATCAGAAGAATGAAAATCCTCTCCGGCAGCCGGTCCAAGATCTTTTTTCCGACGAAGGAACCGAGAATCATGATCGATCCCAGCGCCAGCCCCACTGTGATGCTACGGCTCGTCAGGATGGCAGTGATCCCATAAGCAACCAACTTGGTGACGTGCATCACGACCGTAGCCAGCGCCTCGGTGCCGATGAGGGCGCCTTTGACGAGACCGTAAGCTAGAAAAAAAGGAATCATGATGGGTCCGACGCTTCCTAGCAGGGCCGAAAGGAAACTGAAGACGGCGCCCAGGATCGGGAACGCGCGCTGCGGCAGTCGCACTGTGCCGCCTTTGCCGGCGTGGCGATAGACCACCACGGTGATAAGAAAAATTCCCAGAAGCCGCGTAAGAAAAGCGAGCGGTGCCGAAGCAAAGAGGACTCCGCCGATGAGGGCGGCGGGCACGCCGCCGAGGGCGAACCAACCGACGACGGGCAAATCGAGATCCCGTCGGTTGAACCAGACGCGGCTTAAGTTGCCGATCAGTTGCGCGACGGTCAGGATCGGTATTGCGTCGCGCACACCAAACACTAAGACCAGCGGGGGCAGAAAGAGCGCCGAGCCGCCGAATCCCGCCACCGCTGCCAGCGTGGACGCCAGAAAGGCGCCGCCGCCGAGCAAAATCAAATTCGCGGCGGACATCGACGCATCCATACAACGGTTGCCGGCTAGGATTTAACTGCCGCTTCTTATAACCAATACCGAACAATGCGCGTGGTCTACAACCTTGTCCACTGTGGTGCCAAGAAATCTCCGCCGCAATGCGGAATGGAGATTGGTTCCCAAAACAACGAGGTCAACTTTCAGATCCTCTGCGATCCTTAGGATGACGTCGCCGGGCTTTCCAAAGTCTACATGGGAGGTTGCGGTTAGATCCCTCTGGCCTAATTTGCGAATCGCTTCGTCCATGATTTTTGAATAAAAATTACTAGCCTGTTCCTTGGCTTCATCCACTTCGCTCACGGTTTCGGCATACTCCGGAATCCTGCCCACAGCCAGAATGTGGAACTCGGCATTCGTCAATTTCGCGATCGCCGCAGCTTTATCGAACGCAAGCTTAGATCCCTCTGAACCATCATAAGCCAACAAGATCTTCTTAAACATTTCTTTCCCCTCCTTCGAATAGGACTTCACGCTCTCTGCCCTTCGGTTCAAAAAAGACTTGAGCGATGAGTGTCGGGATTATAGCAGTCAAGATAACCACGACGACCAGAATCGAATACTGCTCCCTGTTGATGATCTCGTGGGTGAGTCCGTAGAGAGCGGAGATCGTACCGAATGTCAGCCCTGTGCTCATCATCAAAGTAGTATAGAGATTGATCTTTGTGGTGAAACGGAAGAATACCCCGGCCGGATACAGGCCGAAAAATTTCGCCAGGCTCTTAGCCAAGAAGAAAACCACGACGACGCCAAAACCCGTAAGGACGGCCTTTAAGTCAACCAGGCTTCCGGCCTTGAGAAAGTAGAAAGGCGTGAGCAAGGCAAACGTGGTCGCTCTCATCCGCCTTATTAGTTCCCTGTTACCAAGGAAGGTATCGGCCAATACCATGCCGACTAGGTACGCTGGAAGTACGCCCTCGCTACCACCCCGCACAGCAAGATACGCGAGGACGAGCAAAACAAGGTAGATGTACTTCACCTCGGGCTCGCTGGAATGCGCGTTAACCTTCTTAAGGTAATGCGGCGTAAATTTCGGTAGAAGAAACAGCGCAACAGCAGTTAAGACAACAAAGATCCAGAACCAGGGTCCGAAACTGGTAAAGAGCAAGCCGAGGGCGATCACCGTTCCAAGATCGTCCACGAAACAGGCGGCCAAAATCAGTTTCCCTATAGGTGTTTCGTTAAGACCAGTTTCCACCATGACCGCGTAGACGACGGCAACCGATGTCGTGGACATGGCAATCCCGGCGATTTGCGCTCCTCTGAGATCCCAACCCAGAAGAAACTGAGCCGCGGCCCACGCCAAGGCGAACGGCGCAAAAAAACCTATAATCCCCAGGACCAGGCTCTCTTTCCAAAATCGCTTTAGCGTCCGGCTTTCAAGCTCGGCGCCGGCGAGAAACGTGAGGATGACGGCGCCAAAGCTAGCAAGAAAATTTATCCACTCGGAAATTTGCGGGCGAAAGGTGTTTCCCGCGATGATGCCGACTATCAGCTCAACGAGAGCGACGGAAATCCCGATTCTGAGAGAAATCAGACTTGATATTAGGGCGAGCGCAATCCACAGAGACGCGTCCCACCAGAGCTGTTCCATCCTAACCTCCTCATCTACGCAGGCGTCATCAGCCCTGGCGGGCGGTTAGAGGAGAACGCCATCTCCGCGAAGTTAATTTCTTATAGCAGATGACGGGCTGGGCATCAATTCGGCCGCGCCCGACCTCCCTCATCCTCCGTCCCCATTTTTGGATTTTGGATTTTCGTCCGCGGGGCCGCTTTTGGATTGTCGGAGGGGGGAAGCCGAATTTTTCATCGCCCGCTTCGTTCCCTGATCTAAGATCGGATCTTCCCTTGAACTTTGAACGATTGAACCTTGAACCTCATTCCGTGATCAGCGCCAGGACTCCGGTATACGCGAACAGCCGGTTCGCTCTGCCCAGCGGCGCGAGCTCGTAGCCGCCGAACATGCCGATGAGCGGAAAATCGCCCAGGGCTTGCTGGATATAGGCCGAGTCGATGCCGGGGATGCCGTAGAGCGAGCTGCCGCGCGCGCAGCAGTTGAAATACAAACCGAAAGCCGGCTTTTCACCGCGCAAATTCGCCGCCTGCCGCGCAAGCATTTGATTGAGATCCTCGCGCGCCCGCTCGCCGTCGCGAAAGGCGAAAATCATCGCCTGTCCCTCGCGCACTTCCTCGGCAACGCCGAGGATGCCTTTCTCGGGATCCAACCCGATGATGTTGCGCACCAGATACTTGCCCGGCTCCACGCTGTTTTCATTGCGGTCGGCAGGAAGCCCGATGAACAGAACCGTCAACGCCCGCCGGATGTCTTCCGCCAGCGGGCCCTTGAGCAGCCGCGCGAACACCTCCAGCGCCGGGCGGTTGTCGATTTCAAAAATCAAATTCTTTTCGGCCCTGGTGATCACCATCGGCCCGGTGATCGGCTGGCAACCTTGCGTGATATCGATGCTGGCATGAAAAGAACCCGACAAAACCATTCCCGCCACCGCGTTCGTCGTCAGCGCATCACCGCAAAACTGATAGGTCGCTTGCGCCGTGCCGCTCTCGGCGGCGCCCGCTCCCACTACCGGAACGAAACCGCCCTCCTGTTCGAGCGCCTGGAGCAATCGTTGCGGTTGGCCGTTGTAAGTATCGGGAAAAAGCGTGAGCAGGGTATTTTGCTCGGCGCGATCGGCGGCGCATCGGGCAATCTCGGTGCCGACTTCTCGATCTCGTTCGCGCAGCGATCGGAAGACGAACGGACGCGCCGCCATTTGGTCCGATGCCAGGACCAACACCGCCAGACCGCGGCTTCTCTCCAACTCGCCCGCGCCGGTAAGAATCCCGGCGGCGCTGGCGCCGACGATTTGATCCGTTCCGGTGACGCGGCGAAGCGGTTCGAGCAATTCTCGTGGGGATTTTGCGTGGTCGGCGGTGAAGAATACGAGCGCAGTGTCGGCGTGAGCCATCCCCGCTTGCGCCATCGCTCGATGGGCAGCCTCCGCCGCCGCCTGCTCTGTGGAATGATGAGAGGACTGTCCGGCGCCGGCGCGAATCATGACGCCAGCACTATAAGAGAGTCGCCGCGTTGGGGTCAAGAGCGATTACTGAGGGAGATGGGTGGAGATTTCTCGCGGAAAAGTCACGCGAAAGACCGAGCCCCGGCCGACCTCGCTGGCAACGTCGATTTCACCCGACATCGCGCCTACCAGCCGTTTGACGATGTTCAGACCGAGCCCGGCGCTGGCATGCTCCTTTTGGGACGGATCGACCTGATAGAATAGCTCAAAAATTTTTGGCAGCAGCTCGGCCTTGATGCCGACGCCCGTATCCTTGACGACGAACTCGACCCGCTCGTCGTCCTTGACCGCGAACTCCAAAGACACTTTGCCCTGCGCCGTATACTTGCGCGCGTTGTCGATGATATTTCTCAGAATCTCCTTAAGCTTGACGCGGTCCGATTTGATCGTGGAGCCGAGTGGCGGATGGTTTACTTCCAGCGCCAGGCCCTTCTTGGCGAATGCTTCCGAGAACTCAGACTCCAACTCCGCCAACAGCTCGCGCACCCGGATCTCCGTCACTAAGAGCGGCATCTTGCCCTGCTCCAGCCGTGCCATATCCAAGCTGCTTTCGATGAGCTGAAGCATCTCCTCAGAGCCGGCTTCGATCTTCCCTATCCGTTCCCGCTGCTCCTGGTTGAGCTCCCCGCACATGCCTTCCGCCAGTAAGCTCGCCGTCCCCAGGATGACCTGGATCGGCGTTTTTAGCTCATGAGCCATGACGCCGGTCAGGATCGACTTGACTTCCAGGGTTTGTTCCAAGGTTTCGTTCGCACGCTTGAGCCTGTCGTAGAGCTGCGCGTTGTGGATCGCAATGGCCGCCTGGCTCGCCAAGGTACTCAGAAGTTCCACCTCTTGCGGACTAAATTCGTGGCGTACTTTCGAGAAGAAACCGATCACCCCGAGGATCTCATATTTGACGATCAGCGGCACACCCAAGTAGGACACCAAGCTGTTGCGCCGCAGGAAATCCGGGTTATTCGTGCGCGAATCGACCTGAGCATCCGGGATCACCAACGGCCCCCGCGCGTCCACCACCGCCTGAGTAACACCTGAGCCACTCTTAGATGCGTTATTCCGCCAATCCGCCTCATCCATATTGCTACAAGCAACCCCTTCCCAGGTTCTCGAGCGACCGTTGTACAACCGGATGGAAACGGCGAAATTGGGAAACAGATGATCAATCTTATCGAGCAAGGTATTCAAGATCGACCGCTGATCGAGCGAAGAGGTGAGAGCCAAATTGACTTCATACAACGCCGCTTGCCGCTCGTTGGCAGCCCGGATGTCTTGGTAAAGCTGCGAATTGTGAATCGCCAGCGCGGTCTGGCCCGCCAGCGTGCTCAGAAATTGGATATCGGCGTCGGCGAAGGCATCGTTTTCCTTCGCGAACAAAGCCAGCACTCCGACGGCTTCATCCTTAACGATCAGGGGCAATCCCAAGTAACAGACGAAACCGTTCCGACGCAAAAACTCGGGGTGGCGCGAGCGCGGGTCGTTTTGAGCGTCCTTGATAACCAGCGGCGTCTTCATATGGGCGGTTATGGAATTGAGCCCTTTGTTTTCGCCGGGGACGGTTGGTTGCCAGGATGCGGTGTCCACGTTACGGAAGGCTAAGGCTTCGAGAACGTCCTTTTGCGGACTCAGCAAGTGCACCATGCTGCCAAACTGTGGAAAAACCTGGCCGACTTTTTCCAACAGAATGTTCATCACCGACTCGAGATCCAAAGTCGAGGCGATGGCCCGATTGATATCATTGAGAACCTTCTGTCGCTCCAACTGCCGATTGATCTCGGCTTCGGTTTTTTTTCGCTCGATGGCGTAGCGAATGGTGCGACCGAGCATGGCTTCATCGACTTGCCCTTTGACCAGATAATCCTGCGCCCCCAGGCGCATCGCTTCGATGGCGACGCTTTGGTCGTCCATGCCGGTCATCACCACGATCGGCACCGAAGGCGCCGCCGCCGTCATGCGTGTGACCGTGTCCAGGCCTTTGGCATCGGGAAGTGAGAGATCGAGCAAGATCAAGTCAAAGGACGTTTCCGCCGCGTACTCAAAGGCCTGGCCCAATCTCACGGCGTGGACAGATTGAAACTGGGTGTCCGGCGTCGAAATTTCGCCGAGAGCCGCCCGCACCAGCCCCGCGTCTCCCAGATTATCTTCCACCAGCAGTAATTTTGTGACACGGCTCATGGGTCAAATGCTGACTTTTATTCCCCTCAACAGCAGGTCTTCCGACTGTGGGACTCCTCGGCATTAATCGGCGGAACTGCAGGATTCTTCAACTGTCTACCTTTCGCTCAACAAAACCGCCTCAACAAGGTTTATCGTGCCATCTAAGGGCCTCTCAGCACGAATCAGCTCTGCCCCGATGAAGAGCCTTATCTGGAGCGTCGAGCCGGGCTGATAGCTTAGCATCATCCGTCCAATATTTCTCAAGTTCGCCCACCACGCTAAAAAGGTCGCTAAGATCCGCCGGCTTGGTTATGTAACGGTTCGCGTTCAATGCATAGGCCCGGTTGATGTCCTGCGGCGCCGACGAACTGGTGAGCACCACCACCGGAATTTGCCGAAGCTCCTTGTCCGCGTTGATCTCCGCCAAGACCTCGATCCCGCCCTTCTTCGGCAAGTTGAGGTCCAACAAGATGAGTTCGGGGCGCCAGGCATCGGCATAACGTCCCCGGCGATGGAGATAATCGAGCGCCTCCACGCCGTCGAAAGCGACGGCGATTTCGTGATCACGGCCGGTCTCTCTAAGCGCCTCGGCGATCAGCCGGACATCACCGATATTGTCTTCGACGTGAAGAATGCGCAGACGGCGATATTGCTCTGTATTCATATCGTAATCCTCTTCAACCTCCGGCGGTCGCCGGCAGCGTAAAGTAAAACGTAGTCCCTTTTCCCAGTTCCGACTCCACCCAGATTTTGCCTCCATGGCGCTCGACGATTTTTTTACAGATCGCCAAGCCGATGCCGCTGCCGGGATATTGCTCCCTGGTGTGCAAACGCTGAAAAATGGTGAAGATCCGCTCGTAGTACTGTGGCTCGATGCCGATCCCGTTGTCTCTGACCGAAAACAACCAATGGCTTCCCTCCAGTCTGCAGGCGACATCGATTTCCAAAGGCCCCTCGCGCCGGTATTTGATGCCATTGCCGATGAGGTTTTGAAACAGTTGGCCCAGTTGGACTTCATCGGCGCTTACCGTCGGCAGCGGTTCGTGACAGACACGGGCACCGCTCTCTTGTATGGCCAGTCCCAGGGTCGTCAACGTCCTGGCCAAAATCGCTTCGAAGTCCGTCGCAGTGAAATCTTTACCGGTGGTTTCCACCCGGGAATAGCGCAATAGATCGTTGATTAATTCCTGCATGCGCCGGGCGCCGTCAACCGCGTAGGCGATGAACTCATCGGCGTCCGCATCGAGCTTCCCCTGATACCGTCGCGCCAGCAAACCCGTATAACTCCTGACCATCCGTAGCGGCTCCTGCAGGTCGTGCGACGCCACATAGGCGAACTGCTGCAGCTCGCTGTTGGAGCGCTCCAGTTCCCGGTTGGATTTTTGCAACTGCTCCCCGTATCGGACCGATGAATACAACAGCTCGCTGTTCTCCACCACGATGCCCATCAGCCGGGCGATCGCCATCAGGTACTCTTTTTGGTCCGCCGAAAAGTAACCGAGGCGGCGGCTCGCCAGTTGAATAATCCCCCGCACCTCACCCTTGACTGCGAGCGGTAGCAACGCACAAGAGAAGAATCCATACTCAACCTGCCTTTTCCGGTGTCTACGGGAATCCGAGCTGATGTCGGGGGAAAAAAAGGGGTCGCCTCGAAGCGCAACCGCTGCGGTGGAAGTACCTCCCAACGCATCTCGAGTAGCCGTAAGGTAATCTGACGGGAAACCGTGTTGCGCGATGTATGAAAGATATTTTTTATCCTTGTCGAGAAGACGAATTGCCGCGGCGTCGGAGCCAGTCACCGCGACGACTCTTTCGATGATCTTCTCGAATACCGCATGGATAGAGTCCGTTTGCGCCAGCGGAGTCATCGCCGCGAAAAGGGCCGAGAGCTCGCGCGTGCGCTCGGCGATTTTCTCTTCCAGTCCTTGGCGCGATTCCTTCAATGCCTCGGCCATCCGATTGAACTGGTTCGCCAAACTCTCGATTTCATCGCCGGTATGAATTTCCAGCTTCTGGTCGAGCTGCCCTTCCGCGACCAATTTCGACTTGGCTTCCAGTTCGCCCACAGGTCCCGCGATCCGACGGCTGAAAAAGGCGCTGACTGCCAACATGCCAAACAGCGCGACGCCCAAGACCACTAGGGCCGACAGCTCCACTAATCGTATCGCGGCGAAGGCAACCTCTTCGGGTTCCTGGACAAAGACCACCCACCGGGTTTTCAAGACCGGCGCCGGGGTCACAACCCATCGCGCGCCAGCCGGCCCGGTAATCACCCGCCCCGTGACTTCATGACCGCGTGCAAACTCGGCAAGGATATCTCGGGGACTCCAGTGGGGCGTATCGTTGGATCGCGTCAGCACCTTGGAATAGTCGGGATGCGCGATCAGCGCGCCCGATTCGTTGATCACGGAAATCAAACCGCTCTCCCCGACTTGGATATTAGCGACGGACTTCCATAGACCCTTTAAACCAATCTCGGCGACGATCGCTCCCCGGGTCTGCGCCCCGGCAAACCGTATCGGCACGCCGATGGTCAAAAACGGCTCCGCGGTAAGCGCATGATAAACGGCACCGATATAGATGTTACCGATCAGCGGATCGCGATACTTTGGCGTTTCGCCGACCGCAATGAGATCGGCGTTGGTATAAACCCGCTCGCGAGATATCCGAACCAGCAGTTGACCCGCGCGATCGGCGACGGCGATTTCGCGAATTTGTGGATCGAGTTTCATCAACTGATAAAGCGCTTGTTTCTGCTCGTCCGGCCGCATGTCCCAAAACCGGCTGGCCTCACCCATTTGGATAAGCTCCTGCAATCGATGTTCGATGAATTCCTCGATTTGATCCGCGGCCCGCCGCGCCGTTTCATTTTGCCGCTCAAAGACACCTCGGCGCAGGGCGGGTTGAATCATCCATTGCCAGACGACGAAGAAGAGCGCCGCGACACCGACTAAGGTGCACGCCAAAAACCGAAACAGCCGGTTGCCGATGCTCTTAGTGCCCAAGCGGTACACGTTACGGCCTCTTACCCACCTCGCCGATCACCTCATCGGCGCGGTTGATCATTTCCAGGGGAAACTTCACGCCGATTTCCTTGGCGGTGTCGAGGTTGAGGATGAGCTCGTGCAGTTGGGGAGTCTCGATCGGAAGTTGGTTCACCGCGGTTCCCTTCAATATTTTATCGACCAACAACGCCGCCTGTTTGCCTTGGAGATAATACGAAGATCCGTAGCTGAACAAGGCGCCGTTCGTTTTCACATGCTCGACCTGGTAAACCGCGAACGGCAACCGCGCGGCTTTCGCGTTCTGAGCGATATCCGCGATCGCCCCCACGGCATACAAGCTGGGAATGACGAATAGCGCGTCCGCCTCCCGGGAGGTAATTTTTTTCGCCAACTCGACTGCGTGCGGGCCGCTCTTCGCCTTGAGTTCCAGCAATTGCAGAGCCAATTTGGGCGCGATTTTACCGGCGACAACGAACGCCGCGGCGGAACTATCGGAATCGATATCGCCGATCAAGGCGATCCGCTTTGTCCGCGGCAGCAGCTCCTTCAAGATTTCGAGTCTCTTCGCGACCAGCTCGATGCTGCCGCTGGTCACGCCGGTAATGTGGGTATCCCGCGAGGCATAGCTAGGCACGATGCCGCTTTCCACCGGACCCGAAGCCGAGCCAAACACCACCGGCCACATCGAGGGACGCGTGATCTGCGCGACTTCCTTGAGCGCGGTGTTAGTGATCGTGTATATGACGTCGACCTTTTCGCCTACGAATTTCTTAGTGGCCTCGACAACGCGCGCCTTGGCGCCTTTGGCGTTGTCTATACGGTAAACGATCTCTTTGCCCTCGGTATAACCGAGCTTGATCATGCCATCCTTCAGGCCCTCGACGGAGGACGCCCATGTGTCGCCCGGCAAAACGATGCCGATTTGGTAAGTTTTGCCCACGGCGCAAACACCGTCTGCGAATCCCATAAAAAGATGCAACAATCCGACCCATCCGCACAACGCAAGTCTGACTATCGCCTTCTTTCGCATCGTTCGTTCCTCGCTCCACATATTGTTTCCCTTTCCATTCATGCTTGAACGAGAAGGGGGACAGTCCCCCTTCCGGAAAGGGGACTGTCCCCTTTCTGAGTTTGCATCAACTTGGGATTGTGAAATAAAAGGTTGCTCCTTTGCCCAACTCCGACTCTACCCAAATGCGGCCGCGGTGGCGCTCGACGATCTTCTTGCAAATCGCCAGCCCGATCCCCGACCCCTCATACTCCTCCCGCGTGTGCAGGCGCTGAAAGATCTGAAATATCCTTTCCCTATACTGCGGCTCGATGCCGATCCCGTTGTCTTGCACCGCAAAGGTCCACTGTTCCGTCTCCTGCTTGCACGAGACGTGGACCTGCGGCGGCGCGCTGTTCCGGTACTTGATCGCGTTGCCCAGCAGATTCTGAAATAGCTGGCCCAACTGAAACTCGTCGCCCATCACCGTGGGGAGCGGGTCATGGCTCACCGTAGCGCCGCATTCCTGCATCCCTACCCGAAGCCCGGCGAGCGTTTTCCCCAGCACAGCATCACAATCCGTCAACGCGAACGACTTGCCTTTGGAGCCGACGCGCGAATAAGTTAACAGGTCCTCAATCAAACCCTGCATCCGCTTCGCTCCGTCGACGGCAAAGCCGATATATTCTTTGGCTCTTTGATCCAGGATATTACCGTACCGTTTCGCCAGGAGCTGGGTGTATCCCGCGACCATCCGCAGCGGCTCTTGGAGATCATGGGACGCCACGTAAGCAAATTGTTCCAGCTCCTTGTTTGACCGCCTCAACTCGTCGGCGGCCCGTATCGACGATTGCAGCAGTTCATTGTTTTCTATGACGATCCCCACCAGCCGGGCGATGGCCATCAGGTATTCTTTTCTCCCTCCATGAAAATAACCTGACGTTCTGCTGGCAAGTTGGATCACCCCTTTCGCTTGGCCCTTGACGATGAGCGGAAGTAAAGCATACGAATTAAATCCAAATTGAAGCTGCCTTTTCCGGTGTCGGCGCGGGTCCGAGCTGAGATCGGCGGACAGAAGCGGCTCCCCCCGGGTCATAACCTCTTGGGTGGAAGTTCCTTCCGAGAATCGGCGCAGACCCTCAAGGTACTCCGAGGAGAAACCGTATTGCGCCAGGCAATCAAAAGAGGGTTTTTCTTCGTCGAGAATTCGAATCAGGGCGGCGTCGGCGCCGGTCGCCGATTGAACCCTCTCCATCATCCCCGCCAATAATTCTTGGATTTGGATGCCCGCGCCGATCGGGGCTAGGGCCATGTAAAGGGCCGAGAGCTCCTGGTTGGCGCGTTTCAACTCCTCGGCATGCTGCACCGACGCTTGCAGAAGCTCGCTATTTTCCACCACGATCCCCATGAGGCGGGCGATCGCCATCAGGTACTCTTCTTTGTCCTCGGTGAAATAACCGATTTGTCGGCTCGCCAATTGAATGATGCCGCGCACGTCGTTCCCGACCGTAAGCGGAAGCAGAGCGCAGGAGTTGAATCCGTGTTGGAGCTGCCTTTTGCGTTTGATGCGCGGATCGGCGGCGATATTCTCGGCGATGATCGGCACCCCTTGGCTAAACACCCTTTCACTGGAGGACCCGGGGTTCATGGTCAGGGCAGCGGCCAAATAGTCGGAGGGGAAGCCCGCCTGCGCGAGACAGGCAAAACCGTTTTGTTCCCGGTCAAAAACCCGGATCAATGCGGCATCCGAACCCGTCGCCGCGACCAATTTATCGATGATCGGCCCAAAGATCTGCGCTATAGAGTCGCTGCTACCTAAAGGGGTCATGGCCGCGTAAAGCGCTGAGATTTCCTGCGTCCTTTCGGCGATTTTCGCTTCCAGCCCCTGCCGCGACGCCAGCAGCGCAAACGTCATCTCGTTAAAATGTTCCGCCAATCGACCGATCTCATCGTCCGTTTCGATCGGCACGCGGTGCTCCAGCCGGCCAGCCGCGATTTGGTCAGCGGCTTCCTGGAGGCGCGATATCGGATGGGTCACGCGCCCGCTCGCGAAATGAGCGAAGAGCAGGCTGATCACAAGAGCCACCATCGAAAGACCGGCGCAAAACCAAATTTGCTGCCGCACCGCGGCGTAGAGAAGCGATTGCGGCTGTTCCACGATGACGCCCCAGCCGGGCAGATCGAGACGGACGCCCGAGGCCGCCACCGCGCTGCCTAACTCGTTAGTGTAGCCCCCATGGATGGCCGGGGCCGCTTGAGATTCCCGCTCGGACATCAACTGTTTGACCAGAGGCCTGTCGGCAAACGAAATTTGTCTTAAGACCCAGCTCGCGTCGGAGGCCGCGATCAGCCGCCCGTTGCCGTCCACCACGTAAGCGCGGCCCTGGTTGCTCAATTTGAAGTCGCCGGTGAGCCGCCAAAGCCACTTGAGGTTGATAACGCCGTAAACTGTTCCTATGCCCTGGGGATCCAAGGAATCCAAGGAGATGCTCAAGGTCACCCAAGGCTCCGATGTTTCTGTGATTTCGACGGAACTCCAACGGATCTTGGCCGTCCTTCCTTCGCGAAAAAGCGAAGTGGCCGACCGATCCCTCAGCTCCTCATGGGTGACCGGCTGCCTGCGGGATAACTTGAAAATCTCGCGTCCTTGACTGCCGAGCAGGCCGACCTCTTCGAAGGCCGGCTGTTGTTGGATCAGCTTTTGCGCGATTGAGCGAAACCCCTTCGGATCGCCTTCCAGCAGCGCGACGCGGAACTGCAACGCGACATTGTTCAGGTCTTCCTCCAGTTCGCCAAGGAACTGACGCACCCGCTCGCGAACCGACTCCACCGATACCGCTCGAAGTTCTTCCTGCCCCCGGCGGATTTCCCGAATCGAGCTTGGAAGCCAGACAAAATTGATCACGGCTATCGCGCCCAGGCTGACGCCGAAGAGGTACCAAAATAGTCGCCAGCGAATGGAGCGTTGAGGATGAGTCAACCGCTTTACGATGCGAAAAATGTTTCCTGCCATGATTTACTCCATCAGTCGGTCGGCGCGCTCCAGAACGCTTCGGGGAATCTTGATGCCGATGGCCTTTGCGGTGGCCAGGTTGACGGACAATATGAAACGGTCCGGAGTCTCGATCGGAAGGTCCGCTGGCCTGGCGCCCTTCAGGAGCTTGGCGACGAGCTTCGCCGCCTGTAACCCGGTCAAGCGGCGCTCGCTCCCGTACGAGGCAAGGGCTCCCATCTTGACCAGAGTGTCTTCGAAGACGATGAGAGGAAGCCTCTCCTTGCCGGCTTTTTTGATCATCCTCTCAACGTATCTTCCCGTTAAGGCGCCGGGTAAGAGAAGCACGGCATCCGCCAGCCCTGACCACTTTTCCAGGAGGAGCTTTTCAACATCGTCTACCCGCGCGAGGTTGCGGCGAACGACTTGCAGCGCCATTTTACCGGCGGCGTTTTCCGAGTCTCGGGCGCTCGCTTGCCCAACGGTTTCGTTGGCCGACACGATAATAAGGATTTTTTTGCTCTTGGGCGTAATCTCTCGTAGCAGTTCAAGCCGCTTGCCGGACAGGGGAGCCGCGTAGGACGAAATTCCGGCAAGGTTATTTCCCGATGAGGCAAAGCTGGCGACTAACCCCGCTTCGACCGGCGCGCCCACCGAGACAAAAACGACCGGAATGATATGGGTCTCGGCTTTGACTGCCACGGCCAAGGGCGTGGTCACTGCCAATATTACGTCCGGCTTGGCCCCGACCAACTTCGCCGCCGCGAGGGCACCGCTCTCTGTCTTCCCATTGGCCTTTTCAACCAAGAATTTGATATTTACCTCTTCTTTGAACCCGACCTGGCGGAGCCCCTCGCGCAGCCCTTCGAGCACCGGCTTATGAGCCGGTCCCGGGACCAAAACAGCGACAACCGAAGGAACCGACTGCGCGGCAAGTAAGGAAACTTTGAAAAGAACCGCTGCAATCGTCACGAGCATTGCGCTCACGACTACCTGTATGGATTGTCGTCGGATCATGTTTACGGCTCCAGGCGTCACACTTTGCCTCCGCAACGATCACTCCACCACGCGATCCACCCTTTCCAATACATTGCGGGGAATCTTTAGGCCGATGGTTTTCGCCGTGGTCATGTTAACGGCAAGGAAAAATTTCTCGGGCGTCTCGATGGGGATGTCCGACGGTTTCTCGCCCTTAAGAACCTTTACAACCAACCTGGCCGCCTGCGCTCCGACGAGCCGGAAATCAGGTCCGTAACTAAACAAGATGCCTTTGTTCACCAGGGAAGTCTCTTGAGTAGCCATGGGAAGTTTATCTTTGATGGCCTTTGCAACAAGCAGATCGATATGAGTGGTGATAAGAACCGACGACAAATGCTGGATCGCATCGACGGAACCCCTGGGAACTGTCGCGAGCGCCTTCTTGATCTCATCCCTGCTCATTGCCTCGCGCCGGACCAATTGAACACGAAGCTTTTTTGCCGCTTGTTCGAGCAATTGAAACGAACGCTGCGTGATCGCTTCCCACGGCTGAACGAGAACCAGAACTCGCTTGATCCCCGGTTTCATCTCTTGAAGAATCTCCAACCGTTTGCCGGACAATTGATCAACATTGCTTGTGACACCCGTCACGTTATTCCGAGAAGAAGGGAAACTCGCAACTAAACCGGCCCCTACGGGGTCCCCCCCGACCATGCCAAAAACGACCGGCACGGGGGACGACGCATTTTTCGCGGCCAACGCGTAAGCCGTCGTGACCGCGAAGATAACATCGGCGCGGCTCTCCAGTAACTTCTTGGCGTGACCGCCCAGGCCGGACACGTCACCCTTAGTACCCTGTCCCATAAATTCGATGACGTATTCGCTCACGCAGCTTTGGCGAGCATTTGCTCGTGCGCCTGGATTTTCGAGAGAAGTACCTGGAGGTCATGACGGGTGAACTTC
>Ga0214472_10001130_pt1 | contig 30587 bp, 20 predicted proteins | sample RVTome_6_FD_207662 | JGI IMG/M metagenome (GOLD analysis project Ga0214472, IMG submission 207662) | Soil microbial communities from uranium-contaminated site in the Upper Colorado River Basin, Wyoming, United States - RVT140D175 | ecosystem: Environmental > Terrestrial > Soil > Contaminated >...
TGAAGGCGGCCCCCGCGCCGCCCCCGGCCAGCGTGACCCCCCCGACAGTCATCATGACCGTGCCTCCGCCGCCGGCCCCGCCGCAGCGGGACTACGCGCCGATCCCGCTCGTGGCGGCCGACGAGACCTTCGAGCTCGAGGCGGCCCACGAGTCGACGCCCACCAAGGTCGGCGGCGGCACCGCCGGCGCCGTCGGCGGCGACTGGGTCGTGGGGATCGCGACGCCCATGCCGTCACCGGAGGCGCCCCCCCCACCGGCCCCGGAGCCCTTCCCGATGCCGGAAGAGACGCCGGCGATGGAGGAGCGGAAACCGGCGCCGCCCGCCGAGGAGCCCTTCGAGCTGGAGCGGCCCTACGAGAGCCCGGCCACCCTCTGGGCGGCGCCGGCGCCGCCGGCGGCTCCGCCGCCTGCCGATGAGGAGCGCCCGGCCGCCCCGGAGCAGGCCACGGACTTCGCGGAAGAGTTCGCGCCGCCCGAGCCCGCGCCCCGGCCCATCGGCATGCCGCTGGAGCTTCCGCCCCTGCCGCCGGAGCCCGCCCCGCCGCCCGTGGCGCCCCCCGCCGCCGCCGTGGAGCCGCCACCGCCGCAGGCGGAGGCGTCGCCCGCGGCCGTGGAGCCCGCGCCGCTCCCCGCGGAGCCGGCACCCGTCGCCGCCGAGCCCGCGGCCGCCGCGCCCGGGACCGACTTGTCGTCGGCCACGCTGGCCGAGCTGTATTTCAACCAGGGCTTCACGAACAAGGCCCTGGACGTGTATCGTCAGCTGCTGCAGCGGGAGCCCGGAAACGAGCGGGCGCGTGCGCGGATCACCGAGATCGAGGCCCTGGATCGCCACCTGCGCGCCGAGGAGGCTCGCGGCTCGCAGCCCGAGCCCGGGGCCGCCGTGGACGCGGGCGCCGCGCGCCGGCAGGCCATCGAGCGCACCATCGCCCGTCTGGAAGGGCTGCTGGCGGCGGTGAAGAAGGAGCAGGCATGACCGGCTTCACGGACGCGCTCCGGAAGGTCGCGGCGCGCGTGCCCGAGACGCAGATGCTCATCGTGATGGCCACGGACGGGATACCGATCGAGAAGCTGATCGTCCGGGCGGACCCGGACCTGGAGGCGGTGGCCGCGGAGTACACCACCCTGCTGCGGGCCAGCGCCAACACCGCCAGCGACACCGGCCTGGGCGCCCTGCGCGAGCTCTCGGTCGTGACCGAGAAGATGATCGCGGTGATCGTGGCCATCACCTCCGAGTATTTCCTGTTCGCGTCGCTCGCCCCCGACGCCCTGATGGGGCGCGCCCGCTTCGCCCTGCGCATGGCCGGCATGGCGCTCGAGAAGGAGTTCGAGTAGGCCCGGGGCCCCGCGCCGGACGGGCGATTGACAGCCCGCGCAGGGGCGGGAATAATGACGGTCTTCCCTGAGTCCGGAGCGCAGCCCGAGGGACGCCAAGGAGGCTCGTTGGACCTCAAGGAGCTCAAGGAAATCCTCCAGATCCTCGAAGAGAAGGAGATCGCCGAGTTCGAGCTCGAGGAGGAGGGGATGAAGCTGCGGATCCGGAAGGCCGCCGCGGCCCCATCCAACCACGCCGGGGGCGCCGGCCCCGTGGGCGCCTTCGTCAACCCGGCCCTCCCCGTCCCGGCCGCCGCTCCCGCCCCTCCCGCTCCCGCCGCGCCGGAGGCCACCGACCTCGTGCTGGTGCGCAGCCCCATGGTGGGCACGTTCTTCAGGTCCCCCGACCCCAACTCGCCTCCCTTCGTGAACACGGGGGACCGGGTCAAGGTCGGGCAGGTGCTCTGCATCATCGAGGCCATGAAGCTCATGAACGAGATCGAGGCCGAGGTGGCGGGGGAGATCGCGAAGGTGCACCACGAGAACGGCCAGCCCGTCCAGTACGGCGAGGCCCTCTTCAGCATCCGCCCCGAGCGCTAGCCCGCGCGCCACGGGCGGGCCACCGCATCTGCCGCCATGTTCAAGAAGATCCTGATCGCCAACCGGGGTGAGATCGCCCTGCGGGTCATCTGGGCCTGCAAGGAGCTCGGGATCAAGAGCGTGGCCGTCTACTCCGAGCCCGACCACGAGAGCCTGCACGTGCGCTTCGCGGACCAGGCGGTCTGCATCGGCCCTGCGCGCAGCATCGAGTCCTACCTGAACATCCCCGCCATCATCAGCGCCGCCGAGGTGACGGGGGCCGACGCCATCCATCCCGGCTACGGCTTCCTCTCCGAGTCCCCCTATCTGGCCGAGATCTGCGAGGCCTGCCACATCAAGTTCATCGGGCCGGGGCCCCAGGCCATGCGCCTCATGGGGGACAAGAGCCGCGCGCGCAGGGCGATGATGAAGGCTGGGGTGCCCGTGCTGCCGGGCTCGGCGGGCGTCCTCGAAGACGAGGAGAAGGCGGTCAAGGCGGCCAAGGACACCGGCTTCCCGGTGATCCTCAAGGCTTCCGCGGGTGGGGGCGGCCGCGGGATCCGGATCGTGCGGTCGGCCGCCGAGGTGGCGCCCGCCTTCCGCGCCGCCCAGGCGGAGGCCGCGGCCGCGTTCGGCGTGCCGGACATCTACATCGAGAAGTACCTCCAGGCCCCCCGCCACATCGAGATCCAGATCATCGCCGACACCCGGGGCAACGTGGTCCACCTGGGGGAGCGGGAGTGCTCGATCCAGCGGCGCCACCAGAAGCTCGTGGAGGAGGCCCCCTCGCCGATCGTCAACGACAAGCTGCGCAAGCGCATGGGGTCCACCGCCGTCGAGGCGGCCAAGGCCGTGCAGTACGTCAACGCCGGGACCATCGAGTTCCTGCTCGACGCCGCGGGGAACTACTACTTCATGGAGATGAACACCCGCATACAGGTGGAGCACGGGGTGACGGAGCTGGTCACGGGACGGGACCTGGTGAAGGAGCAGATCCGCGTGGCCGCGGGGGAGCCGCTGTCCTTCTCGGGCCGGGACCTCGTCTACCACGGCCACGCCATCGAGTGCCGCATCAACGCCGAGGACCCCGAGACCTTCGTCCCGTCGCCCGGGATCGTCGGCCACCTGAACCTGCCCGGGGGCCCCGGGGTGCGCGTGGACACCTTCCTCCACGACGATTGCGAGGTCCTGCCCTTCTACGACAGCCTCATCGCCAAGGTGATGGCCCACGGGAGGGACCGGGCGGAGGCCATCGCGCGCATGCGGCGGTCCCTGGACGTCATGGTGGTCGAGGGGATCAAGACCAACGTCGCCCTCCACCGGCGCATCCTGGACGACCCCGACTTCCGGGCCGGGCGCGTGGACACCAGCTTCATGGAGCGGTTCCTGCCCGAGAAGAAGGCGGCGGCGGTGGCGCGCTGAGCGCGGCCACGCTTCCGTCCCGGCCCTTCGTCTACCCCGTCGTCGACGCGGCCCTGCTCCAGGGCCGTCCCGCGGGCCCCGTCGTAGCGGCCGCGCTGCGGGGCGGGGCGCGCGTGGTCCAGCTCCGGGCCAAGGCGGTCTCCGACGGCGCGCTGCTGGAGCTGGCCCGGGATGCGGTGGCGGCGGCCCGCGCCCTGGGCGGCCGCCTGATCGTGAACGACCGGCCGGACGTGGCGCTGCTGGCCGCGGCCGACGGCGTGCACCTCGGACAGGACGACCTCCTGCCCCGGGACGCGCGGACGGTGCTTCCGGAGGGAGCGATCGTCGGCCTCTCCACGCACGGCGATCGCCAGGTGGAGGCCGCGGCGGACGATCCCGTGGACTACGTCGCGATCGGCCCCGTGTTCGCGACGCGCACCAAGCCCGATTCCCAGCCGCCGGTCGGCCTGGAGGGCGTGCGGTCGGCCCGGACGCGGACCCGGCGGCCCCTGGTCGCGATCGGCGGCATCACCGTGGACAACGCGCGGGCGGTGATCGAGGCGGGGGCCGACGGCATCGCCGTCCTCTCCGCCTTCCTGGCCGACCGCGACGTGGAGTCGGCCGTGCGCCGGCTGCGCGCCGCCATCGGGGACGCGGGTTGACGGCGGCCGCCACCACCCCGGCAGGCGCGCGGACCCGCCGCATCCCGGCGGACGTGTGGTCCATGGCCGCGGCCGCGGCGGCCTCCCTGCTCCCGCACCTCGCGGCGCTCTGGCCGCTGCGCTCCTACTATTTCCGCGACTTCACGGTGACGTTCTACCCGCTCCGGGTGTTCCAGGCCCGCGAGCTGGGCACCGGGCGCTGGCCGTTCTGGAACCCCTACATCCAGGAAGGGGCCTTCGCGCTGCCCGTCCTCTATCCCCCGGACCTGCTCCACGTGTTGTGGCCGGGCCCCGCCGCCGTCTCCTGGCTCCTGACGCTGCACTTCCCGCTGGCCGCCGTGGCCGGTCACTGGCTGGCCCGCGAGCTCGGCGCGAGCCGGAGGGCGGCGGCCGTGACGGGGTCGCTCTACGCCCTCGGCGGGCTGGCGGTCTCGTCGCTGAACCTGTTCGTGTTCCTGCAGGCGCTGGCCCTGGCCCCCCTGGTGGTCGGGGGGCTCCGGCGCGCCGCGGACCGCGGCGGACGCGCCATCCCCGGGGCGGCGGTGGCGCTGGGGCTCTCGCTGACCACGCTGGCCCTGGAGTTCGTGCTCCAGGCCGTCCTGCTGGGCCTGCTCCTCGGCTGGGCCGCGCGGCGGGGAGGGACGGGCCTGAAGCGCATGGCCGCGGCCGTGGTCCTCGGCGTCGGCCTGGCGGGGCTCCCGGTGGCGGTGGTCCTCGGCCTGGTGGGCCAGACGGTGCGCGGCTCCGGGTTCGCGCCCGAGGTGGCCCTGGGCAACGACGTCCACCCTGTCGCGCTGCTGCAGGTCGTCCTCCCCGGGCTCTTCGGCTCCCTCTCGTCGCCCGTGGAATCGTGGTGGGGCGGGCCCTTCTTCACCAAGGGCTTTCCCTATTTCCTGAGCCTCTACGCCGGCCCGCTGGCGCTGGCCCTGGCGGCCGCGGGGATACCCGCGGCGGACCGGCGGACCCGATGCGTGCTGCTCGCCGCGGCGGGCCTGGGCCTGTGGTATGCGCTCGGCGTGCGGGGAGGGCTGGCGCCGCTGCTGACGTCGCTGCCCGTCGCCCGCTGGTTCCGGTTCCCGGTGAAGGCCATGCTGCTGCCCCACGTCGCCGTCTGCCTGCTCGCCGGGCTCGGCGTCGACCGGTTGCGCGCCGGGGCGGGCTGGGGACGCTTCGCCGCCGCCGCGGCAGGCTGCGGCGCGGTCGGTCTCGGCGTGGCCGCCGCGGCCTGGGAGGGCTCGGCCCTGCGCTGGGCGCGCGTCGATCCCGCGCTCGAGCGGCACGTGGCGGCGGCGATCGGCGGGAACGGCATCACGGCCGCCGCGCTCGCGACCCTGGGGCTGCTGGCGGCGGCGGCGGTGTGGCGTAGGCGGGGCCCTCCGGCCCGCGCGGCGGCCCTCCTGGCCGCGGTGGCGGTGGCCGACGTGGCGCGGGCGGCGTCCGGGATGAACCCGCAGACCCACCCCGCGTTCTTCGAGCTCCTGCCCGAGATGAAGGCCCTGGGCCTCGACGACCTGGGCGGAGGCCGGGTCTTCTCCTACGGGCCCGACGAGAGCCCGGCCTTTCGGCGATACCTCGCCGCGCCCGCGCCGGCGCGCGGGCTGTGGTCCTTCTTCGTCATCCGCCAGATGCTGGCGCCCTACGGCAACGTCCTCGATCGGGTGGAGAGCCCCGAGGCCAAGGACCTCACGTCCTTCGTGCCGCGGCCGCCGGAGCTGACGCCGGAGGAGTACCGCCCCGACGCCGTGGCCAGGGTCCTCGCGCGCCTGCGCAACGCCGCCGTCTCGCGGGTGGTGAGCCTGGACCCTCTGCGCCACCCGGACCTGCGGCTCCTGGCCACGATCCCCGCGGGAGCCCCGGGCCTCGCCATCCACGTGTACGCGCTCGAGGCGCCGTGGCCGCGGGCCTATCTGGCCTGCCGCGTGCTGGCCGCGTCGGGCGTGGAGGATGCCTCGAGGCGGCCGCTCCAGCCGGGGTTCGATCCCCTGCGGGACGTGGCGCTCGAGGAGCCGGGAGACGCGGACTGCCGGGCCGGGGCGGTGTCGCGGGTCCGCGCCGTCCCGGGCGAGGAGACCTACGAGGTGCGATCGGACGGCGCGGGGTACCTCGTCACCCGCGACACCCACGCCCGCGGGTGGCGGGCCACCGTGGACGGCCGGCACGCGGCCGTCCTCAGGGCCAACGGGAAGCACCGCGCCGTGGCGGTGCCGGGGGGCCGGCACGCCGTGGAGCTGCGCTATGAGCCGCCCAACCTCTGGCTGGGCGTGGGCCTGATGGCGGCCGCCGGGGCCGCGTGCCTGGCCGCGTGGGCCCGGCCCCTCATGGGCGAGCGGGCGCGCGGATGAGCGAGCCCGCGGCCACGGACCGCCTGGCGTTGAACCTGGCGTGCCCGGCCTGCGGCGGCCGGGCCGACGGCGATCCCGGGTCCGGCCTGCGGTGCGCCGCTTGCGGCGCCCGTTATCCCGAGATCGACGGCATCCTGCGCCTGGTGGCGGGCTCGTCGGGAGCGCCCGGCTACGACCCGCATTATTTCGAGAGCCTGCCCCGGATCGAGAGCCGGCATTTCTGGTTCGTCGCCCGCCGGGCGGTGATCCTGGACGCCCTGCGCCGGCACATCCCGGACCTCGCGCAGCGCGCGCTCTTCGACATCGGCTGCGGCACCGGCGGCCTCGTCTCCTACCTGTCTGCGGAGGGCATCCGCGTCCTGGGGGCCTGCGACGCCTACGTGCAGGCCCTGGAGATCGCGCGCCGCCGCCTGGACGTTCCCCTGGTGCTCGTCGACGAAGGCCGGTTGCCGCCCCTCGCGCCGGGCCATGGCCTGCTGACGATGTTCGACGTGCTGGAGCACATCGACGACGACCGGGGAACCCTGGCCTGGCTGGCCTCGGTCCTCGAGCCCGGCGGGTATCTGATCCTGACCGTGCCCGCCCATCCATTCCTGTTCGACGAGAGCGACGAGCGGGCGCACCACCGCCGGCGGTATCGGCGGGGGGAGTTGCGGGAAAAGCTCGGCGCGGCGGGCTTCGAGACCCTGCGGCTCACGCACTTCATGGCGCCACTGGTCCCCATGCTGGCGGCGCTGCGCGCGCCGCGTCGCGTGATGGGCACGAGGAAGGCCGCGCCGCGTGGCTGGGACGCCCAGCTCCGCGTGGTGCCGGGCATCAACACGGCGTTCCGGGCCCTCCTGGCCGTGGAGCGGCGATGCCTCAGGCTCATCGAGCCTCCCTTCGGATCGTCGCTCCTCGCCGTCGCGCGGAGGCCGCGCCTACGCGCCTGAGCGGACGCGGCCTCGGCCCTCGCGCCGTGACCCTGGCGGGACTGGTCGCCGTCTTCTGGGCGCAGTTCGCCTGGGTGCGCCCGACGAACTTCGGTGGCTACGACGAATGGCTCCTGATCTCGCTCGTCTCCAAAGGCGTCGTGGCCTTCCCCTACGCCAACCGGCCTTTCGTGCTGCTGTGGACGCTGCCCGCCGCGTGGCTGTGGCCCCACGACCTGCGCTCCTTCCTGGTCATGGAGTCGGTATACCTGTGCTTCTCCGCCGTGCTGCTCGTCGCGCTGGTGGGCCGCCTCGCGCCGCGCCTGGCGGGGATCGCGTTCCTCGCCGGCGTGGTCTCGATCACCTGGGCCCCGGTGGACGCGCTGCGCCTCGACACCGTGCTCATCAACGGCTACTCGGGCTTCACCTTCGCGACCCTGCTGGCCATCCTGCTCCTGGTGGAGTCCTGGCGGCGCGACCGCCCCGTGCTCCTGGCCCTGGGCGGCCTCCTGGCCCTCGTCACCGCCCGCGGCTTCGAAGGCGTGGTGCCGCTCCTGGCGGCGGCTCCCGCGCTCCTGATGGCCTGGCGGCCCGCACGCTCGCGGCGGCTGCTGGTCTGGCTCCTCGCCTGGGAGGCCGTGGTCCTGCTGGCGGCGGCGCTGGCGGTCATGCCCTTCGCCGGGCGCGCGGGCGCCGGCTCCTACCAGGGCTCCGCTCTGGGAGGTCTGGACCTGCACCCGGCGCGCGTGGCCGCGCGGATGGGCCGCCTCTACGCGTACCACCTGGTGCCCCTGGTGTCTCCGTCGCTCGAGGAGCTGGCCCGGCCGGGGGCGTTCGTGGCCGGGCTCGTGTTCCTCGCCGCCTTCGCGATCGCGATGCGCTCGGTGACGCCCCCCGGGCCGGGCGCGCGGCGGCCGCTCGTGTGGCTGGCCGGGTGCGGGGTGGCCCTGGCCGGCCTCGCCTACGCTCCCTTCACGCTCAGCCCCGCGGTGCTGCTCACCCGCCGCACCCAGATGCTCTCGGCCCCGGGGATCGGCCTGGCGCTGGCCGCGTGCGCCGGCCTCCTGGCCACGATGGCGGGCAGCCGGTGGCGCAAGCCCCTGCTGGCCGCCGCGGGGTTCTGGGTGGTCACGGTGGGGACGGCGCGCACCATCGCCTTGCAGGGCGAGTGGGACGGGTGGCGCAGCGTCTATCCCGCGCAGCACCGCACGCTCGTGCAGTTGACCGATCAGGCCCCGGACCTGGAGCCGAACACGCTGGTCGTCCTGATCGACGACGGCCCCCGCAAGGCGTGGCCGGCCACCTTCACCTTCCGGCACGCGGTGGACTACCTCTACGAAGGCCGGGCCCTGGGCCTGGTCTGGAGGGGCGAGGACTTCCTCTACCCCGCGGCGTTCGGGCCGCAGGGCGTGTACTGCTCGCCCTGGCCCGTCATCCGGCAGGCCTGGCGCGTGCAGCCCACCTTCCACGGCTACGACGAGATCGTGGTGGCGCGTCGGGGGACCGACGGCGCCCTGCGGCTGCTGGCGGGGTGGCCCGCGGACGTGCTGCCCGCGCTCCCCCCCGGCGCGCGCTACGACCCGGCGGCCCGCGTGAGGGCCGGCACCGCGCTCCCTCCTTCGCGCCGCATCCTGCGGACGGTAGCACCGGGGGGTGTGGCCGGTGTTGTATCATCCGCCGCCATGCCGGCGTCACTCCTGGACGGGACCGCGACCGCGCGCGCCATCAAGGAGGAGCTCCGCGCCCCCATCGCCTCCCTCGCGGAGCGGGGCGTGCGCCCCGGGCTCGGGGTCGTGCTGGCGGGCGACGATCCCGCGTCCGCCGTCTACGTCCGCAACAAGACCCGCGCCTGCGAGGACCTGGGCATCCACCACGAGACCGCGCTGCTGCCCGCGTCCACGACCACGGAGGAGGTCCTGGCGGTCGTGGAGGGCTACAACCGGCGCGCGGACATCCACGGGATCCTGGTCCAGCTGCCGCTGCCGCGGGCCGTGGACGCCGATCGCGTCCTGCTGCGCGTGCGGCCCGAGAAGGACGTGGACGGCTTCCATCCCGAGAACGTGGGCCGCCTCGTGCAGAAGCGCCCGCGGTTCGTGCCCTGCACGCCGAGCGGGATCATGGAGCTGCTCGTCCGCAACCGGGTGGAGGTTTCGGGCCGGCGCGCGGTCGTAGTGGGGCGCAGCGACATCGTGGGCAAGCCCATGGCCCTCCTGCTGCTGCACGCCGACGCCACGGTGACGATCTGCCATTCCCGCACGCGCGACCTTCCCTCCGTCACCCGGGAGGCGGACATCCTGGTGGCGGCCATGGGCAAGGCGGGGTTCATCCGCGGCGAGCACGTCAGGCCCGGGGCCGTCGTGGTGGACGTGGGCATCAACCGGATCGACCGCGAGGACGAGGCCCGCGACCTGCTCGACGAGGGGCGCCGGGCCGACTTCGCGCGAAAGGGATACGCCCTGGTGGGTGACGTCCACGCGCCCTCGGTGCGCGAGGTGGCCTCCGCCCTCACGCCCGTGCCCGGCGGCGTGGGCCCGCTCACCATCGCCATGCTCATGTCCAACACGGTCCGGGCGGCTCGCCAGGCCTGACGGTGCTCCGTGTCGGGCTGACGGGCGGGATCGCCTGCGGCAAGTCCCGGGTGCTCCGCCGGCTCGGCGCGGCCGGCCTCGACACCCTCGACCTGGACGAGGTCGCGCGCGAGGTGACGGCGCCCGGGGGCGCGGCCTATCGGGAGGTCGTGGAGGCGTTCGGTCCGCCCATCCTGGAGAAGGGCGGCGCCATCGACCGCAAGGCCCTGGCCGCGATCGTCTTCGCGGACCCGGCGGCCCGCGCCCGCCTCAATGCGATCGTGCATCCCCGCATCCGTGCCGAGGAGGAGCGGCGCCTCTCCGTGCGCGGGCGCCGGGCGGATGGGGTGACCGTGACGGACGCCGCTCTTCTCGTCGAGTCCGGCATCCACCTTCGGTTCGACCGGCTCGTGGTCGTCCACTGCGAGCCCGAGCAGCAGCTCCGCCGCTTGGTGGCGCGCGACGGGATCGACGAAAAAGCGGCGGAGGCCCGGATCGCCGCCCAGATGCCGGTGCGGGAGAAGCGGCGCTTCGCGCACCTCGAGGTGGACGCCACCGGGACGCTCGAGGAGACGGACCGCGCGGCGGATGCCCTGGCCGCGGAGCTCGGCCGCCTGGCGCGCGCACCGCGTAGGCCGGCGCAGGCGCCGTTGGCGCGGCGGATCGGCGGCCTCCTGGAGGGGCCCGCGGCGGGCCCGCGAGGCCTGCGCCCGTACGCGCTGCTCGCGGACATCGCGGCGGCGGGAGGCCTGGAGATGGAGAGGGCGGCGCGGCTCCTGATGCCGCCGGCGACCGGGCCCTGGTACCGCGCCGCGCTGCCCGAGCCGCCCGAGACGGGTCCGGAGACGCTCGCGGCTCCGATCGTCCTGTGGACGCTGGCGCGGGCGCACGACGACGAGCTCGTGGCCGCCGCGGCCTTCTCCCTGGCCCGGCTCACCCATGTGGACGACGCGGAGGTGGCGGGGGCGGTCCTGTTCGCCCTCGCGCTCGCCGGCGTGTTGGCCGGGGAGCCTCTCGGGCCGACCCTTCTCGCGCGGCTGCCGGCCTGGACGCGGCTCGCGGCGCGTTGGGCCGGAGCCGCGCCCCCACGCCGCATCACCGCGGCCGTCGAAGAGGCCGCGCGCGACGCGGGCGGGGCGGGGGAGCTCGCGGGCGCGCTCCGCGGCGCAGCCAGTGGCGTCGCCCCCGAGTCGGCCCCCGCCGATGTGGTGCGGGCGGTGGAGGCGCTCGAGGGGCCGCGCGGGGCCTAACGGCGCCGCGCCGCGTACGCCAGCGCGACCGCCGAGACGAGCGAGAGCACGGCGCCCAGGGCCAGCAGCCGGGACGAAAACCGTAGGACGACCTCGCTCCGGCCGGCGGGGACGGTCACCGCGCGCATCCAGACGTTGGCGGGCAGGCAGGCGGTCTCGGCTCCGTTGACCCAGGCCCGCCAGCCCGGGTACCAGGCCTCGGCCAGGACCAGCCAGCCGGGCCGGTCGCTCGTCGCCTGGACCACGACCGTCTCCGGATCGAACCTCACGATCTGCGCGTGGTCCCCTGGGCTCGCGCTGCCCTCCGCGGGTCCAGCGGTTGCCGCGCCCTCCAGCAGGACCGAGCGGAAGTGGTCGTGGCCCTGGACCATGCGCTCCAGCGCCTCGTGCCGGTCACGCGCGGGCGTAACGGCGTGGACGAGGTAGACGCGCGGGTCGGGCGCGTCGTTCACGAGCAGGGCGCCCGTCCGCGTGTCGAATCCGAGAAGGAGGTTCATCGAGCCGTAGGGAAACGGTCCCCGCCGGAAGATCTCTGGCGAGGGATACGTGTTCTCGGCGTGCGACGGGGTCAAGCCCAGCGTCCGGTGGATGTAGGTCCACACGCGGTCCAGGCTGAGGGCCACGTAGCCGGAGTACGTGCTGTACCCGCGAGCCATGCCGCTGTTGTCGCGCATGATCCAGAAGGGCACGGAGACGCGCGGCGGGACGCCCCTCTCGCCGTAGAGGCCGGCCGCGCGCAGGGCCTGCTCGATGACGCGCTCGCCGCGGGTCAGGTCCAGCCCCACGAAATAGGCCCTCTTCATCCGGGCGGTGGCCACGGCCAGGTCCACCACGCTCAGGAGGAGCAGGAGGCCCGCGATCGTTCGCGCGCCGACCGGGCCCCAGCGGCCTCGGTTCCGCCACGCCAAGAGCAGGGCCGCCGCGGCCAGGACCTCGAGGCCGGCCCAGGCCAGCCGCGCGGGGGAGGCCGCCGGCCCGCCCAGCATCCACCCGACGCGGGCGGCCAAGGCGACAGGAACCATCCCGGCCAGGGCCCATCGTTGTGTCGGCGTGCTCGAGGAGAGGTAGAGCCCAGCGGCCACGAGGAGGGCGAGGACGACGAGCACGGCGCTGCGCGACGGCATGTGGAAAGACGATATCCCGGGCACGACGGCGTAGAAGACGCGGAAGGCCGGTGTCACGGGCCCGCTCGCCACCAGCGCCCCGGCCAGCGCGGCCAGGCCGACGCCGCGGACGTTGCGGTCGCCCCAGCGCACAAGACCGGCGGCGCCGGCCAGGGCGATCACGATCCCCGCATAGAGGTTGGTCTCCCACGGAAAGGGCCGGGCCACATCGATGGGCACGAGTAGCGAGACCCATGCCGCCGGGGCCATCGCGCCCGCCGCCGCGAACTCCAACGACGGCGCGCTCCGGTTGCCCTGGCCGACCAGCTCCAGGAACGGCAGGACCTGGACGCCGGCCAGGCCGAGGCCGGCCACGAGCGCAAGGCCGAGGCCACCCAGGTCGCGGGCGGCCGCCGCCGCGGCCGGTCCCAGCGGACGCTTCAGGCCCCGGCCCACCAGGAAGGTCCCGAGGCCCGTCCACGCGATCCACGCGATCTGGGGATGGCCGCAAAGGAGCTGTAGGCCGAGAGCGATCGCGAGGTGGGCGATGCGCCGCAGCGTGAGGGCGTCCTGCATCCGGGCGGCCAGCAGGAAGAGCAGCGGCAGGTAGCAGGTGGCGTTGGCGTAGGGCGCCTGGCCTGCCTGCAGACGGCCGGCGACCGGCGCGGCGGTGAGGAACGCGAGCCCCAGGACCGCGCCCATCGCGCGGGTCATGCCGAGGTAGCGGCAGAGGCCGATCATCCCGGCCAGGGCGACGAGCGCGTGCAAGACGACGGAGAGGGCCAGGCCCGCGGCCCCGCCGAGCGCGAGGCCGACGAGGGTGGGCGGATAGAACGCTCCCACCTCGATGTCGGCCAGGAACGGGCGCCCCAGGCCCACGTGCGGGTTCCACAGCGGGAGCCGCCCGGCGCCCAGGGCCTCCCGCAGGTACGTCCGGTTCAGCAAGTGCAGGCGGAGGAAATCCACGCCCTCGAACACCGCCGGCCGCGTCAGGTGGACGATCGAGACCTGCGCCACCGCGGCCAGGACGATCAGGAGGCCGCGTGTCCGGCGATTCACCGCGCCGCCATGGGCCCCAGGCGCTCCTCCACGAACGTGTTCCACTCGTGGCAGTGCGGGCAGCGCCAGAGCATGTCGTCGGCGCGGTAGCGGCAGGACGTGCACACGTGGGGATCGCGATAGAAGACGGACTGCTCCGCCGTGGCGAAGTAGCGGTCCAGGGCCTCGCTGCGCAGCCCCAGGGCGCGCAGCGTCCGCCACATCTCCAGGTGGACGAGCAGGACCTGCGGGTTCTGCTCGATGGCCCGCAGCAGCAGGCCGTGGGCCTCCTCGTGCCGCGCCTCGCCGCGCAGGTGGCGGGCGAGGGCCAGCCGCGCGCGCCAGTCGCGCGGGTCCTGGCCGATGATGGCCTCGCACAGCGACACGAGGCGGGAGGGCTCGCCGCACGCGGCGTAGGCCCGAGCGAGGCGGTCGAAGGCCAGGTAGGCGCGGTCGGGCGCGATCTGGATCGCCTCCTCGAGGATCGCGGCGGCCCGCCGGGGGTCGCGCGCGGCGGCCAGGTCCGCCAGGCCGAGGTGCGCGGGGAAGACGCGGCGGTCGAGGGAGAGCGCGGTCTTGAAGGCCTTCTCCGCGACGTCGTGGCGTCCCGCCTCGGCGGCCTCCCTCCCCATCTCGGCCTGGAGGTAGCCCAGCACCAGGGTGGCGTCCGATTTCCGCAGCCGGGACAGCCGCGTCTGGATCTCGTAGGCGTCGCGCCAGTCGCGCTGCTCCTCGTGCAGCTTCTGCAGGCCCACGAGGGCGTGGATGTTCTTGGGGTCGAGGTCGAGCACCCGGTTGAACGCGGCGTCCGCGCGGTCCAGGAAGCCCGCCTTGCGGAAATCGGTCCCGAGCGAGGCCAGCGCGTGGGCCCGCTCCGCCCGCGTGAGGTCGGACCGGGCGAGCAGGCCCTGGTGCGTCTGCATGGCCCGCTCCGTCTGCCCCTTCTCCCGCAGCAGGTTGCCCAGGACCTGGAGCACCTCCACCGCGTCGGGGTCGTCGCGGGCCACCTTGGTCAGCTCGCTGATCGCCAGGTCGATCTGGCCCGTGGTCGCGTAATGGAGGCCCTGGGTGTAGTGGGTCGACTCGCGGTACTCCGCGCGCTCCCGCCGGTCTCCCCGCCGGAGGGCCGCCGCCCAGGCCCGTCCCGCGGCGAGGCCGGCGATGCCGGCCAGGAGGACCGCCAGGAGCGCGGTGTCCGTCACCGCCGCCCCGGTCGCCGCGTCAACGAGCCCTGGTCAAGGCAGAGCGGCCCCGACCCCTGCCACGAGGGAGTCCCACTCGCCCCGCGCCCGCAGGATGGCCTCCACGAACTCGCGGAAGCAGCCGTGGCCTCCGCGGGCGTCCATCACCATGAAGGCCTGCGCCCTCACCTCGAAGGCGGCGTCCTGGGGCGCGGCGGAGAGGCCCGCCTGCGTCATGGCCGGCAGGTCGTTCACGTCGTCGCCGATGTAGGCGGCCTGGTCCGGGGTCAGGCCCTCCGCGGCCAGGATCTCGGCAAAGGCCGCCGCCTTGTCGGACACGCCTTGCCGCACGATCCCGACGCCGAGCTCCCGGGCGCGGCGCGTGACCGCCTCGGAAGTGCGGCCGGACAGTAGCGCCGTCCGCAGGCCGGCGCGGTGGGCGAGGACGACGGCCAGGCCGTCGCGGATGTGGAAGGCCTTGGCCTCGCCGCCGCCGGGCAGGAGGAGCACGGTGCCGTCGGTGAGCACGCCGTCCACGTCCGTCACGACGAGGCGCAGCCCGCGGCAGCGCGCCGCCAGGGCCTCGTCCTTCATATCATCTCGGTCTTCCAGAGGTCGTGGAGGTGCAGCACGCCGTCCACGGCGCCGCCCTCGTCCACGATCAGCAGCGACGTGATCTTGCGCGTCTCCATCACGTCGAGGGCGGCCGTGGCCAGCTCCCGGCGCCCGATCACCACGGGGTCCCGGGTCATGCACTCGCCGGCGGTACGGTCCAGGAGCGTGTAGCCGTGTCGCTCCATCTGGCGGCGCAGGTCGCCGTCCGAGATCATGCCCACGAGCCGCCCGCCGGAGTCCACGACCGTGGTCAAGCCGAGCCGCTTGCGGGTCATCTCGAAGAGCACGTCCTTCATGGGCGTCTCCGTCCGCACCCGGGGCACGGCATCGCCCGTGTGCATCACGTCCTCGACGCGGAGCAGCTTCTTGCCCAGGCGTCCACCGGGGTGGAGCACGGCGAAGTCGTCCACCGTGAACCCGCGCCGCTCCAGGAGGGCCATGGCCAGCGCGTCCCCCATGGCCAGGGCGGCGGTGGTGGACGCGGTGGGGGCGAGGCCCAGCGGGCAGGCCTCCTCGCGGATCGAGACGTCCAGGTGGACGTCGGCGGCCGCGGCCAGGGGCGAGCGGGGCTGGCCGGTCATGGCCAGGAGCGGCGAGCCCAGCCTCTTCACCTGGGGCACCAGGGCCAGGATCTCGCCCGTGTCTCCGCTGTGGGAGATGGCCAGCACGGCGTCCCCCTTCACGATGCGCCCGAGGTCGCCGTGGATGGCCTCGGCGGGATGGAGGAACAGCGACGGCGTGCCGGTGGAGGCCAGGGTGGCCGAGACCTTCTGGCCGATGAGGCCGCTCTTGCCCATGCCGGTGACGACGACGCGGCCGGCGCAGGCGAGGAGGACGTCCACCGCCCGGTCGAAGGCCGCGTCGATCCGCGGCAGCAGCTCGAGGATGGCCCGCGACTCGATCTCCAGGACCTTGCGCGCGATCTCGCGGGACATGCCGAATCCTAAGCCAAGGGGCGGGCTCGCCGGAAATCAGGGCGCGGGCGGGAAGGTGCGCCCGAACCATGCGCAGGTCGCCGCGTCCAGGACGGGTGAGGGGCGCTGGCACGCGGCCGCGGCCTCCGCCGAGCCCCCGGCCGCATCCCCCGCCAGGTGCAGGGCCATCGCGCGCAGCCCCGCGATGCGCGCGCTGGCCGGGTTGCGGGCCCGCACGGCCTCCAGCCGCCGGGCGCCTTCCGCGTAGTCGCGACGGGCCATGGCGTCCACCGCCATCAGGTACTCGGCGATGGACCCGGCGGCTCCGGCCGCGGCCGCCCGGGCCGCCAGCCGCACCTCGGACTCCTGGGTGTCCATGAACCACAGGGGCAGCGTCCGCGAGGAGGTCCGCGTCAGGGCCGCGTGCAGCGCGTCGAGCCGGTTGCCGAGGCCGCCCTGGGGCCAGAGCAGGTAGCCGTTCAAGACGCGCTGGTGCTCGAAGGCGTCCAGCGCGCGGGCCCGCACGGCGGCCGGCCACGCGCGGCGGATGGAGGCGCTCGCCTCGAACCGCCGCCGGGTGGCCCCGGTGTCCACCAGCGAGCGATAGTAGGGCAGGTTCGCGGCCTCGTCGGGCTGGGTGGGGGAGATCCGATAGGGACGGTCGTCGACGACGGGCGCGGCATCGCGGGCCAGCTCCTCGAGGAACGGCGCGTCGCCGATGAACGTCGTGCCCAGGATCTCGGGAGACTCCAGGCCCTCGGCGTGAAGCCTCGGGCCGACGGCCGGGTCCCTCCATTGCCGGCCGAGCTCCTCCTCCGTGACGGGGCCCAGCCCGCCGCGGCTGCCCGCCAGCATCCAGTTGGGGCCCATCCCCGACCACAGCGAGCAGTCGTCGAAGACCGCGCAGAAGGCCTTCACGATGGACAGGGTGTCGCGCGGATCGAGCCCGAAGACCGGGAGCCAGTGGGTCGCCACGCCTCCCTGGGCAAGGCGGTCGTGGACGAGCTGGAAGTACTCGCGCGAGTACAGGTTCACGACGCCCGCGTTCTTCGGCGGGGGCGGCTCCGCGGTGATGAGGTCGAAGCGGCGGTCCGTGCTGGCCAGGAAGAACCGCCCGTCCTCGACGTGGACGCGGACGCGGGGGTCCTGCAGCGGGGTGCGCTGTGGAGGCGGGAAGAGCAGGGGCGCCGTGGCCAGGATCTCGCGGGAGATGTCGACGACGTCGATGGACTTCAGGGCCGCGGTGTCGGCCAGCGCCCGGGCCGTGGTTCCCGCTCCGTAGCTGATGAGCAGGGCGCGCTCGATCCGCGGGTGCACGGCCACCGGCCAGTACACGAACAGCTTCATGTACCGGTCGGAGATCATCCCCGTGCCCGACATGGAGAAGCCGTTGGTGACGAGCCGGTAGGACGCGGGCTGCCCCAGGACGTCCCTACGCATGACCAGCACGGTCTCGGTGAGCCCCTCGGTGAGCGCGATCGGCCGCGAGCCGTCCGCGGAGAAGCGGCGCACCACGCGCGCGAGGTAACGGTTGTCCATGAGCCCGAACGGGAACAGGGCCGCGAAGAGCGCGAACGTCGCGGCGGCCGCCCCCAGGAGGTAGCGCCCGGGACGGGACCGCGGGTATCGGGCCGCGCCGGCGCTCCATGCGAGGAGGGCCACCCCGCCGTAGGACAGGGCCAGGACGAAGAACGACCGCTCCATGCCCAGCCCCGGCAGCAGCGCGAAGCCGGCGAGGGGGGCGCCCAGCATCGCGCCCGTGGTGTTGGCCAGCGTGAGGAGGCCCGTGGCGCGCGTGGCGCCCTCGACCTCGTCGCGCAGGGCCCGTCCCATGAGCGTGAACAGGAGGCCCGACAGGAAGGAGACGAGCAGCATCAGCCAGACCGACTCCAGCGCGATCGCGCGCAGGTCGTGGGTGTAATCGCTCCCCACGAGGTCGAGGGCCCGATCGAAGGTGACATAGGCGAGGATGGTCATGATGCCGGCGAGGAAGGCCAGGCCGGGCAGCCAGCGGTGGGCGGACGGGTCGCGTCCGGCCCAGAGCGAGGCCGCCAGCCCGCCGGCCCCGATCCCCAGCAGCACGACCGACAGCATCGTGCCGAACGCCGGGCTGGTCCCGATCACGAAGAGGAGCAGGAAGCGGAGCCACACGACCTCGAGGGCCAGGAGGATCGCGCCGGCCAGGAACGCGGCCGCGAGAAGCCGCAGGCCCCGCGGCCCCGGCGCGGCCGCCGCCTCCGGCGCAGCCCCCGCCGGCGCGCCCCCCCGTCGGGAGAGGCTCAAGGCGATCACGGCCGCCGCGATGTCGAGCAGGGCCGCGACCGCGCCCGTGCCGCGCAGGCCGAGCCAGGCGACGAGCGCGGCATCCCCGGCCAGGGCCCCGGCCGCCGCGCCCAGGGTGTTCCAGCCGTAGAGACGGCCCAGCGTCCGCCCGAAGTTCGGATCGCGGTCCGAGAGGGTCTTCACCAACAGCGGCAGCGTGGCGCCCATGGCGGTGGACGGGATCAGCAGGAGCGCGAAGGACAGGGACAGGCGGATCGCGTTGAGGACCGGCGGTTGGCCGAGGAACGGCCGGATGACGGGCATGATCACGTCGGTCAGCGAAGGCAGCAGCAGGACCAGCCCCAGGCCGGTGGCGGCGATCACCACCTCGAGCAGGGCATAGAACCGCAGGGGGCGGCGCAGGCGCGGGCCGTAGCGGGCGGCCAGCGTGTTGCCCAGGGCGAGGCCGCCCATGAAGCTGGCCAGGACCAGGCTCGCGGCCCAGACGCTGTTGCCGAAGACGAGGCCGGCCAGCCGGAACCACAGGGTCTCGAACAGCAGGGCCGCCGCCCCGGACAGGAAGAAGACGAGACAGACCGCCGCCGTCATCGCGGCGGCCCGCAGCCGGCCACACCGACGCGGGCGAAGGCGTCGATGGCCGCGGCGCCGCGGCCGGCGCTGGCCACCCGGCGGAACGGGGTGGCCGGTCCGAGCCACACGGCCGGCACGTCCTCGCCGCCGCCCGGCAGCACGACGTGGGTCAGGCAGTGACGGTCGAGCAGCGCCGCGCGCGCGGCGGGGTCGTCGCGGGCGTAGAAGTCCCTGACCTCCGCGGCCCTCGCCTCGAAGCCGGCGGTGGCGGGATGGGCCGCGTAGGCGCCGCAGGCCGTCAACCCGCCCGCGTACAGGCCGATGTCGGGCGGCGACAGCACGACGTCCCCCGGCCGGCAGCGGGGCCGCAAGGCCCGGGCGATCTCCATGCGCTCGGAGGGAACGAACCAGTAGGGGTTCTCGGCGAGCACGATGCGCAGCGACGCGAGGGAGCTCACGGAGAAGGCGGCCGCCACGGCCAGGGTCACGGCCACCGGGAAGCGCGCCAGGCCGAGCGCGCCCAGCGCCAGCAGGGGCAGGCCGATCCCCGCCAGGAACTGGAGGGAGAACGACAGCGGGCGCAGGGCGAGGATCAAGGCCCCGGCCGCGGCCCACCCGACGAGGTACATCGCGGTTGCGCGCGCCTCGCGGTCCGGTCCGCGCCGCGCGACCCACGTCGCGGCCAGGAGGGCCGCCGGCCCCAGGGCCCAGAGGAAATCGGCGCGCGGGGGGAACTGGAACACGCGGCTTGAGAATATCGCGAAGTCCGGGCTTGCGAAGAAGAGCCAGGCGTCGTAGAGCGCGACGGGAAGGAGGCCGAGGAGCGGCAGCAGCCGCCGGGGCCACGCCCGCGGCGCCTCCGTGGCCACGACGGCGAAGGTGTGGACGAAACCGACCAGCGCCAGGTCGTAGGGACGGACGAGGCCGAGGACGGTGGCCAGGACCGCGGCCCGCGCGTGCCCGGCCGGGTCGAGGGCGCGGCGACAGGCCCAGAGGGTCCAGAGCAGCAGCGCGGTGCCCGCGACGAAGTGGGGGTTGGCCAGGAGCTCGAGGAACGGGAAGAGCCCCGCGTACAGGTCGGGGCTGCGGCCCAGGGGCCGCCCCGCCAGCGTCAGCAGCGCCCCCCCGAGGCCGCCTCCGACGGAGACGAGCAGCAGGGCCGCCAGCCGGTGCGTGCCGGGGAGACCGGCCGCGACGAGCCAGCGGTCCACCGCGGCCAGGAGCGCCAGGGCCGCGGCCACGCCGAAGAGCCGGTACGCCAGGGCCGGGCGCCGTCCGAGCACGGCGGAGAGCCGGCCCACCAGCCACCATTCCAGGTTGACGAGCCTCCCGGGCCGCGGGGGCGCGATCTGCTTGTTGCGGAAGAGCAGCGCGCCGTCCTCGGCCTGTTGCACGAACGAGAGGTAGTTGTACGCGTCGTCCACGTAATAGAAGAAGCCCACGAAGACGCGGCCGGGCGGCGGATGCAGGGCGGCGCGGGCGTAGGGCACGGAGGTCAGGACGGATACGAAGAGCCAGGCCAGGAGGACGGGGCGCATCCCGCCCGGCGCGCTAGGCGCGACCGCGCACCGCCCGGTCCACGGCCAGCAGCCGCCTCAGGAGCTTCTCCAGCCGTCCCAGGCGGTAGGCGTTCGGGCCGTCGGAGAGCGCGCGGGCGGGGTTCTCGTGCACCTCCATGAAGAGGCCGTCCACCCCCGCCGCCACCCCCGCGGGGGCCAGGGTGTCGATGAAGTGCGCCTCCCCGCCCGACCGGTCGCCCAGGCCCCCGGGCCGCTGCACGCTGTGGGTGACGTCGAAGACCACCGGATAGCCGTAGGAGCGCAGGACGGGGAAGGACCGCATGTCCACGACCAGGTTGTTGTAGCCGAAGCTGTGGCCGCGCTCCGTGACCATGATGCGCCGGTTGCCCGTGGAGGCCGCCTTGTCGAGGACGCCCTTCATGTCCCAGGGGGCCATGAACTGGCCCTTCTTGACGTTCACGATGCGCCCGCTGCGGGCGGCCTCGAGCACGAGGTCGGTCTGGCGGCACAGGAACGCGGGGATCTGCAGGACGTCCGCCACGGCCGCCGCGCGCTCCACCTGCGCCACCTCGTGGACGTCGGTGAGGATCGGCACCCGGAGGCGGTCGCGGACCCCGGCCAGTATCTCGAGGCCGCGGTCGATCCCGGGACCGCGGTACGACCCCAGGCTGGAGCGGTTGGCCTTGTCGTAGCTGGCCTTGAAGACGAACGGCATGCCGAGCGCGCCCGTGATCTCCTTGAGGCGGGCCGCGACCTGGCCGGGGTGGCGCGGGCTCTCGATCACGCAGGGCCCGGCGATCAGGAACGGCGGGCCGCCGCTCCGCGTGAGCGCGCGCCAGAGCGTCTCGGGGGTGCCGGCACCCCCTGCCTTCACGAGAGCGTGACGCCGACCCGGGAGGCCGCGCCCTCGCCCATGCGCGCCCGGCGGCTCTCCAGGCTGGCGCGGACGAAGTCCGCGAAGAGCGGGTGCGGGACGAGGGGCTTGCTCTGGAACTCGGGGTGGAACTGCACCGCCACGTACCAGGGATGGTCCGGGATCTCCGCGATCTCCACGAACTTGCCGTCCGGGGTCTTGCCGGAGATGACCATGCCAGCCTGGGTGAGGCAGCTCTCGTAGTGGCGGTTGAACTCGTAGCGGTGGCGGTGGCGCTCCCGGATCTCGGTCGTCCCGTAGATGGCGGCGGCGCGCGACCCCGGCAGGAGCTGGCAGGGATACGACCCCAGCCGCATGGTCCCGCCCATGTCCTCCACTCCCAGCAGGTCCTGCAGCTTGTAGATGACCTTGTGCTCGGCGTCCGGCTCCACCTCGGTCGAGTGCGCGGTGGCCAGGCCGCAGACGTTGCGGGCGTACTCCGTAACCGCCCACTGGAAGCCGTAGCAGATCCCGAAGTACGGGGTGCCGGTGCGCCGGGCGTACTCGGCGGCGGCCACCATGCCTCCCGTGCCGCGCGTCCCGAACCCGCCCGGCACCAGGATCCCGTCCACGCCGCGCAGCTTGACGTCGGCGTTGCCGTACTCCAGGTCCTCGGCCTCCACCCAGCGCCGGACGACGCGGACGTCGTTGCCGAACCCCCCGTGGGTCAGGGCCTCGTTGAGGCTCTTGTAGGAGTCCTCGAAGGAGACGTACTTGCCCACGATGCCGATGACCACCTCGCCGCGCGGGTTCTTGATCCTCTCCACCAGGCGCTCCCAGGCCGACATGTCGCGGCCCCGGCTCTCCAGCCCCAGGGTCTTGAGCACGATGGCGTCGAGCCCTTCGCCGGACAGGACCAGCGGGACCTCGTAGATGGAGTCCACGTCCTTGGCGGTGATGACCGCCTCCTCCGGGACGTCGCAGTAGAGCGCGAGCTTGGACTTGATGTCGGGGGAGAGGAAGCGGTCGGTGCGGCAGAGCAGCACGTCGGGCTGGATCCCGATGGCCCGCAGCTCGCGGACGCTGTGCTGCATGGGCTTGGTCTTCAGCTCGTGGGCGGTGGCGATGTAGGGGACGAGGGCCAGGTGCACGAAGATCGCGTTGCCCCGGCCCACGTCCTGGCGGAACTGCCGCACCGCCTCCAGGAAGGGCAGGCCCTCGATGTCGCCCACCGTGCCGCCGATCTCGACGATGACCACGTCCGCCGAGTCGCGTCCCACCGCCCGGATGGCGGCCTTGATCTCGTCGGTGATGTGGGGGATGACCTGGACGGTGCGCCCCAGGTAGTCGCCGCGCCTCTCCTTGGAGATCACGGAGCCGTAGATCTTCCCCGTGGTCACGTTGGACTCGCGCGAGGTCCTGCAGTGGGTGAAGCGCTCGTAGTGCCCGAGGTCGAGGTCGGTCTCCGCCCCGTCGTCGGTGACGTAGACCTCGCCGTGCTGGTAGGGGCTCATGGTGCCGGGGTCCACGTTGATGTAGGGGTCGCACTTCATCATGGCGACCTTGAAGCCGTGTCCCTCCAGCAGGCAGCCGATGGAGGCGGAGGCCAGCCCCTTGCCGAGGGACGAGACCACGCCGCCGGTCACGAAGATGTACTTGGGCAAGTGGTCGAGAGCTCCTTCCGTTAGTGCGCCGCCTCGGCGGCGATGAGCGCGCGCACGCGCTCCAGGTCCTCCGCGGTGTCGACGGCGGGCCCCGCCACGCCCTCGCGCTCGACCACGCGGATCCGCATGCCGTCGTGCAGGGCGCGCAGCTGCTCCAGGCCCTCCGCCACCTCCAGCGGGCTCGGGGGCAGGGAGGCGAACCGCAGCAGCGCCGCCCGGCGGTACACGTAGAGCCCGACGTGCTTGCGGGCCAGGCCCCCCGCCACCGCCGCCGCCGCCGCCGCGCGCGGGTCCGTGGAGGCGCCCTGCCGCACGAGGGGGATGGGGCTGCGCGAGAAGTACAGGGCCTCGCCCCGGGCGTCGCAGACCACCTTCACGACCGAAGGCGAGAGCATCTCCTCCACGTCCCGCAGGGGGAGCGACAGCGTGGCGATGTCCAGGCCCGGGTCGCGCGCGAGGGCGTCCACCGCGGCGTCGATGCCGTCCGGGTCCAGGAGCGGCTCATCGCCCTGGACGTTGATCACGATCTCGGCCTCGGTGGCGCGCGCCGCCTCCGCCAGGCGGTCCGTGCCCGTGGCGTGGTCCGGCGACGTCATGGCCACCTCGCCCCCGAAGCCCCGCACCACCGCGGCGATCCGCTCGTCGTCGGTGGCCACCAGCACGCGGTCCGGCCGCCGCGCGCGCCTCACGCGCTCGTGCACGTGCTGGATCATCGGCTTTCCGTGGATGTCCGAGAGAGGCTTCCCCGGGAGGCGAGTGGACCCGAACCGCGCGGGGATCATCGCGACGATGGCCAAATCGATGAGGGCCCTCGTGTACGTGGCATCGTAGCGGCCGCGGTCTCGAAAGTCAACGCCGAACGCCGGGCGCGCTGCCGCGCGTCTTGCGACGTTGACGCGGGCGCGCGCGGGGACATAGCCTAGGCCCTCCTTGCGGATGGAGTCCATCGAGGCCGCCGTCCCCCGCATCGCGCGCATGCTGGTGCTGGCGGCGGCGGTCCTCATCCCGTTCCGGGTCCTGGGCCACGGGTTCCTCCCCGGCGACGACGCGCTGCGCCACGCGGGCAAGGTGGTGTCGGGGAAGGACTGGCCGGACATCATCGTGATGCGCCCCGACATGCCCATCGACAGCCATCCCGGCTGGCATGCCGCGCTGGGCGCGGTGCACGGCCTGACCGGGTGGGGGACCCACGCGCTGGTGGTGCTCTCGGTGGTGGCGCTCTTCGCCCTCCTCTCCCTGCCGGCCATCGTGCTCATGCGGCGGCCGGAGGCCTGGGCCCTGAGCCTCCTCGCCGTCGCGGTGAGCGAGCCGCGCCTGTTCGGGCGGCTGCTCTTCGGGAGGCCGTTCCTCGTGACCCTGGCCGCGTACCTCGCCGTCCTCTTCCTGCTGCCGCGCCTCCAGTCGGCCCGCCCGGCGCGGGCGGTCATGGCGGGCGTCGCGGCCGTGCTGGCCCTCGCGATCTGGATGCACCCGGTCTGGTACCTCTCGCTCCTGCCGGTGCTCGGGTGCCTCCTCGCCCGGTGGTGGCGCGCGGCGGGCCGGCTGTCCGCGTGCCTGCTGGCGGGAGTCTTCGTGGCCGCCTGCCTGACCGGCCACCCCCTGGACTTCTTCGTGCAGACGGTGCAGCACGGGCGGCTCACGGTGGCGCTGGACGCGCAGACGGAGACGCTCAGCATGGAGCTGCGGCCGCAGTCCGGGTCGCCGGTCCTCCTGCTCGCCCTGCTCGCGCTCGTCGGCTGGCGGGCGCTGCGGGGACGGCTGAGGGGGGCGGACCTCGACACGCCGGTCCTCTGGCTGGCGGCGTTGGGCTGGGTCCTGGGCTGGGTGTCGCTGCGCTTCTGGTCCGACTGGGGCATCCCCGCCGTGCTCGTCTTCGCGGCCCTCCAGATCCAGGACCTCCTGGTGGAGCGCGTCCCGGACAACGCGCTCCCGCGGATCGTGGCCGCGGCCGCGGCCTGCGGTGTCTGCGTCGTGGCCCTCGCCGCGAACGTGGACGGGCGCTTCATGCCCGCCCACCGCCGTTACCTGGCGCTCTTCAACCCCGCCGCGCGCGACGCGCTGCCCGGTGCCGGCGGCATCCTCTACAGCGACGACATGGGGATCTTCTTCCAGGGGATCTACCGGCTGCCGAAGGCGCCCTGGCGGTACCTGTTGGGCTTCGAGCCGGGCCTCATGCCGCCCGACGACCTGGCCCTCTACCGCGCCATGACGGACCGCCGGAACCGGGTGCCGGAGATGTACGAGGTGTGGGTCCGGCGGATGCGCCCCGAGGACCGGATGATCCTCGAGACCACCGGCCTCAGGGATCCCCCTCCGGTGGCCGGCCTGGAGTGGCGCTTCTTCCCGCCCACCTACTGGAGCGGGCGCCTGCCCCGAGAGCGATGAGCGCGAAGCTCAGGGCGGCCGCGAGCGCGCTGGTCAGGACCGCCGGGCGGACCCACGCGGGCCGGTAGCGGACCGTGTAGAGCCGTTCTCCTCCGGGGGTCGGAAGCGCCCAGTAGCGCTCGTTGGCGGCCAGGACCGGCACCTCGCCCTCCGGCCCCTCGGCGCGCCAGTCACGATGATGGCCCTCCAGGACCACGAGGAACCCGGGGCCTCCCCGGGCGCGCAGGCGGACCGTGTGCGCGTCGAGCCGCTCCCACGAGACCGATCCGGCAACTGCCCCGGGCGACGTCCCGCACGCCACGCTCCCGGCCGGCGCGCTCCGGAGCACGACGGTATGGGGATCGAACCCGGACGACTCCAGCCGTTCCCAGACACGCGCGGCGTCGACCACCTCGCAACGGGGAGCCCAGAAGGCCCGGGGGAGCGCGCCTTCGACCTCGTAGAGACGCAGGGGCTCGGCGATCCCGGGCAAGGAGACCTGGGACCGTGGCGAGACGAGGTCCTCCGGCAGCGGCTGGAGCGACAGGACCCAGCGCACGTTGGCCCGCCGCAGCCGGCCGTGGTGCGCGCGGTACAGGAGCGGGGACCGCTCCGAGCCGGTCAAGGTGGCGCCGCTCGGAGCCCACCCCGAACGGTCCTCGTCGTAGGCCCCCTCCAGGCCGTCGAGGGTCTTGGTGCGCGCCCAGAGGGTCTGGCGGTTCAGGTAGTAGAGCCAGACGTCCGAGTTCAGCCGGGCCACCCAGGGATCCCAGTGCACGGGTGAGCCCACGACGCCGTACGAGAACCAGCGGTACGCCCCTTCGCCGGCCGCGCTCTCGACGAGGGCCTTCATCTCCGGCCGGAGCTCGTAGAACGTGGCCGGCGTCGAAGGGTTGAGCCCGGTGTTCAAGGCGAGCAGGTCCAGGGCGCCGGCCAGGGCGGCCAGCGGCGCGAAGCGCGGCGGCAGCATGCAGGCGAGGCACACGGCCAGGGACAGGGAGCCCGTGAGGAGCAAGGCCGGGGGCCAGGCCGTGGCCACCACCCACCGGGAGCGCGGGTCCAGGAGCGGCGGGAGCAGCCCGCCCAGGGCGCGCGCCGGGAGATCGGGCCAGAGCAGGAGCGCCGCGCCGCCCAGGAGGAGCGATACGGGCACCGCGAAGATCCAGGCCCGAGGCCTGGGCGCCCGCTCCAGGAGCCGATCCACGCCGAGGCCGGCGAGGAGGCACGCGCCGAGGCTGGCGAGGAAGAAGAACTTCACGGGCGTCCTGAACTGCCGGAACAAGGGGCGGATGAGCCACTCGAGCGGGCCCTGGTTCCCCAGGCTGATAAGCACGCCGAGAGCGACGAGGCACCACAGCCGCGGGGCCGGCGCCTTCCGCCGCGCGAGGGCGGCGAGCAGCGCCACGCACGGTCCCAGGTAGAGGCTGAGCAGGTAGGGGTAGCCCTCGGGGAAGAACGGCTGGCCCCAGTACCCGACGTCCGAGAAGGTGTGCACGTCTCCGAAGAACCGCGGCAGGAGCGCCTCCACCAGGACGAGCGGGGTCGCGGACCAGGCGAACGCGTGCCGGGCGGGGAAACCGCCGGCGCGCTGCGTTCCTTCGATCAGGGCCTGCGCCCCGAGCAACACCGGGGCGGCGAGGCCCGCGCAGAGGACGCCGGCTCCGGCGAAGGCCACGAGGGCGCGCGTCATGGGAAGGCGAGCCGCGGCCACGAGGATGAGCGCCGCCGCCGCGGTCTGGGTCACGATCTCGCCCGAAAGCGTGCTCACCTGCGCCGCCGCGGTGACGGCGAGCAGCGCGGCCCGCCGCGGGCCGGGCTCCCGGGCCAGGGCGACGAAGGCGGCCAGGACCCACGGCGCCCACGCCGCGGCCTCGAACATCTGCACGAGGTTCACGCAGGAGAGCAGGAACCCGGACAGCCCGTAGAAGAGGCCGGCCGCCCAGCCTCCGCACGCGGAGGCCCCCAGGCGCCGCGCCAGGACCGTCGCGCCGCACATCGCGAGGAGCACGTGCAAGGGAGGCCCGAACCGCAGCGCGCGCTCCGCCCCGGTCAGGAGCAGCAGCAGCAGGTCCACGGGATACGCCAGCAGGAACGGGGCCCCGGCGTCCGCGGTGGGGTTCCACAGCGGCCAGATCCCTCCGCGAAGCGCCCGTTCGGTGAAGACGTAATCGGGGAAGTACGCCCCGGTGAGGTCCCGAAAGAAGAGCACGCGCCCGTCGAAGAGGAGGCCGGCGAACAGCCACGAGACGACGGGGACATGCGCCAGGAAGGGCGCCAGCGCCCGGAGCCGCGCCTTGGGCATCCTATTGAAGAGGCCGCGGGGCGCGCCGGCGGCGGCCCAGGACCACGGCCAGCCCGGCGAGCGCGGCGGCCGCGGAGGCCCAAAGCCCGTAGCGGACGGTCCACGGCCGATAGACGTGCTCGATCACGTGCTTGCCCGCCGGGACCTTCACTCCCCGGAAGGCCGCGTTGGCCCGGAGCAGGGGCGCGGGCCGGCCGTCCACGGTGACGGTCCACCCCCGATCGTACGTGTCCACGAGCATCACGATCCCCGGCTCGCTCAGCTCCGCTTCGATGCGGACGCGATCGGCCCTGAACTCGAGGATGCGGCTCCGGCCCGAGAACGTCGGGCCGGCCTGGAGCGCCGTGTCCGGGAGCACCACCTCTCGCGCAGGGTCGAAACCCGGGCCGGCCAGGACCTGGCGGGCGCGGTCGCCGTCGGCCGCCCGCGCCGTTCCCACCACGTAGGTCCGGGGCAGGGCGCCCGGCACCTCGAGCAACAGGATGGGCCGGGCCAGGAGGCTGGGGTACACGGCCACCGCGACGAGGTCCTCGAAGCCGCCGTGGCGGCGGAGGGCCGAGACGTGCCTCACGGCCCCGATGCGCAGCCAGCGGGACCATGCCGGGGTCGCCTCCGCCTGGGCCATCCAGCGGACCATCGCCGCGAGGTGGGCGGGGTAGAGCCCGATGAGGTCCGGGTCGTAGCTTCCGAACAGGCCCCAGCAGCCGCCCACCGGCGGCGTGAGATACAGCCGCGCCGCGAGCGTGCGGGCCGCGTCGAGCGAGAGCCCGGGCACGTAGCGCGCGACCCGATAGGGGTCGTCCATGGCCGCGTCGGTCTGAGACGAGGCGGGCAGGAAGGGATAGCGGTACACGTAGAGCCGCGACAGGTCGTCCTGGCGCACGGCGTCGAGGATCGGTGGCCGTAGCTTGTAGAACTCGACGGGGACGGTCGGGTTGACCTTGATCCCGGCGGCGGCGAGATCGAGGACGGCCGCGGCGGCCACGGCCCCGGCCAGCGCCCCCGCGGCCCGCGGCCGTCGGGGACGGATCGCGGCGGCGGCGACGACGACCGCGGCCAGCGCGACCGTGAGCGCGACGCGCAGCGACGCCTGGGCCAGGACGTCGGCCCCGCTCGGGGAGAGGGCCGGCGGAGGAAGCAGGACGCCGGCGAAAGCCTGGGGCCGCCATCGCAGGAGGACCGCGGCCGCGGCGGCGGCGGAGGCGAGGGCCAGGACGGGCGCGAGCACGATGCAGAGCCACCGCCGCCGGGGGGGCGCGTCGGCGCGGCGCCAGGCGTCGAACCCCATCCCGGCCAGCAGCGCCCACGCGAAGGCCACGAGGGCCATCGCCTTCGAGGGAAAGCGAAGGACACGGAGCGGCGGGACCAGGGCCACCGCGATCTCGTAGAGCGGCGTGTGGCGGCCCAGGGCGAAGACCGTGGCGGCGAGCAGGCCCGCGAGCACGGCGCGGCGCGCGGCCCCCGCGGCGCCGGCGAGGGACGCGGCCACCAGGCCCAGGGCGGGTATCCCCAGGTACAGCGACCGCACGAGCGGTATGCCGCCGTCGTACAAGACCCCGCGGGCGCCGGCGTCGAGGGGGAGGTCGGTCAGGGGGACGGGGCTGAGGGTCTCGGCCAGGCCCAGGGGATGAACCGACCAGACCGCGCGGGCGCTGTCCAGGCTCCACCGCGCCGCCTGCCGCGTCAGGTCCAGGGCGGGGAGCCACAAGCCGGCCGAGAGCGTCAGCGCGAAGGCGGCGGTGGCCGCCACCCACAGCACGTCCCGGGGGTCGGGCCAGCGTCCCGCCCGCGGCCGGAGCGACCAGGCGGCGCGCGCCCCGGCCGCCGCCACCGTCATGACGCTCATGTCCGGGGAGCCGGCGAACAGCTGCAGGGCCACGGCGCCTCCCCAGAGCACCGCGGTCAGGGCCCCGGGCGACGCCAGCGCGTGCTCCGCAGCGAGCAGGACCCAGGGAGCCCAGCTCGCCCCCGCCAGCTGGATCCACATGTTGCCGAGCGACAGGAAGGGGCCCGACGCCATCCAGGTGGCGGCGGCCACGCACCCCGCGGTCCGGGAGAGCCCGAGCCGGCGGGCGAGGAGGAAGAGGCCGCAGCCCGCGAAGGCGGTGTGGGCCACGACGAAGACGGTGTAGAACGTCGTGGGGCGGAGGACGAGGTTCAGCCACGTGAACGGGTAGAGGACCTGGGTGTGCGGGTTCGCGAGCATCGGGTGCCCGAAGGAGAGGTAGGGATTCCACACCGGCCACGAGCCGGAGAGCACGGCGCGGACGAAGGCCTCCACCTGGGCGTGCCAGACGAGGTGCACGTCACGCTCGTAGAAGGCCCGCCCCCGGAAGACCGCGTCGGGGTAAAGAGCCAGCGCGAGGGCGGCGATGGCGACCGCCGGCCACAGGCGCGTGGCCTGCGGCGCGGCGCGCGCGGCGGGCCCGCCTCCGGTCACCGCCGCGCGTCGCCCCGCGCGGGCCAGGCGGCCGCCACCGCCGCCAGCAGGCCCGCGCCCGTGATCGCCAGGCCGATCAGCACCGGGCGCGGCCGGTAGGCGAGCTCCACCACGTGCCGTCCCGCGCCGACGGGCACGGCCCGGAAGGCCACGTTGGCGCGCAGGACCTCCGCGGCCTTGCCGTCCACCGTGGCCCGCCACCCGGGATCGTAGCTGTCCACGAGCACCGCGTATCCCGGGGCGCTCAGGTCCACGTCCAGCCGCACGCGGTCGGCGAGCAGCTCCGTGATCCGCGCGGCGCCCGTGAACGCGGGGTCGGGTGCGGACGGGACGCCGCCGGGGAGGACCACCTCGCGCCGCGCGTCGAACGTGGGGTCGAGGACCGCCACCAGCGCGGCGTGCCCGTCGGCGATCCGCGCTCCGGAGACGGCGTAGGCCCGCGGGAGCGGATCGGGAACGTCCCACACATGGATGGAGTCCCGGCCCAGGCTGGGCAGCTCCGCGATCAGGGACAGGTCCTCGAGCCCCTCGGTGTGGTAGGTGATCATCCGGCGGACGGCGCCCATGCGCAGCATCCGCAGGTGGCCCGGGGTCCCCTCGATGCCCCGGAGCAGCAGCGCGAGCCGCGTCTGCGGCACGGGGTAGAGGAGCCTCATGTCCATGTCGTAGCTGCCGTACAGCCTGAAGATCTCGCCCACCGGAGGCAGGAGGTACGA
>Ga0214472_10001131_pt1 | contig 30587 bp, 26 predicted proteins | sample RVTome_6_FD_207662 | JGI IMG/M metagenome (GOLD analysis project Ga0214472, IMG submission 207662) | Soil microbial communities from uranium-contaminated site in the Upper Colorado River Basin, Wyoming, United States - RVT140D175 | ecosystem: Environmental > Terrestrial > Soil > Contaminated >...
GCACGGCGCGGATCCGCGCCAGCAGCTCCTTGACGCCGAACGGTTTCTCCACGTAGTCGTTGCAGCCGTTGTCGAGCGCCTGCACCTTCTCCCGCTCGCTGTTGCGCACCGACAGCACGATCACCGGACCGGTGAAAAACGCCCTGAGATCGCGCAGCACCGTCTGGCCGTCGATATCGGGCAGGCCGAGGTCGAGGATGATCAGATCCGGCGTGTCCAGCGCCGCCTGTCTCAACCCGGCGCCGCCGCTGTCGGCCTCGGCGATCTCGTAGCCTTGGGAGCTGAGGCTGATATTGAGAAAGCGGCGGATCTGCGGCTCGTCGTCGATCACCAGTATCCGGGTCATGTCGGCCCTCCAGCATCTTGAGCATTCAGCGGCAACGTCAGCCGCAGGGTGGTCCCCTCGGCCGCCGAGCCGGCCACCACTTGTGCCTGACCGCCGTGGGCGCCGAGGATGCCCTGGCAGATCGCCAGCCCCAGACCGGTACCGCCGGTCTGCTGGTCGCCCTGAGCCAGGGTAAAGAACATGTCGAATATCTGCGTCCACAGCGCGGCAGGAATGCCCGGGCCCTGGTCGTGGACATCGATCTGCAGCGCGTCCGCACTTCGCCGCACCGATACCTCGATCAGACCGCCCGGCGGCGAGAAGCGGATCGCATTCTCCAGTACGTTGAACAGCGCCTGCTCCAGCAGCGCGGCGTGCACGTACAGCAGCGGCAGATCCTCGCTCAGTTCGACCCGGATCCTCTGCGGCGGCAGCAGCAGCGGGTTGGCGCGGCGGATCACCACGCTGAGGATATCGTCGATGCCGATCCAGTCCCGCTCCAGCTTCAGTTCGCCCTGGCCGAGCTTGGTCATGTCGAGCAGCTTCTGGATATAGCGGTCCAGCCGTCGCGCCTCGCTCAGCGTGTTGCCGAGCAGTTCGTCCTTCTGCGCCGGGGTCAGGCTCGCGTGCAGGTCGATCAGCGAGGAGACCGAGCCGATCATCGCCGACAGCGGTGTGCGCAGGTCGTGCGAGATCGACGACAACAGCGCCGAACGCAGCTGTTCGCGCTCCTTGACCAGGGTCTCCTGGCGCAGGGATTCGAACAGCAGCACCCGGCTCCAGGCCAGTCGCGCCAGTTCGATGTAGGCGTCCAGCTGCAGTTGGCGCCAGTGATCGAAGCCGCCGGTGCCGTCCAGCTGCAACGCGTCACGTACACCGCCCGCATCGACAAACAGGATCAGCGTGCCCCGCTCGTTCGCCTGCACCTCTACCTCTCCGCCCACCGAGGCGGCCGCGCGCGCTTTGCCGTCGGCTGCGGCGGCCCGACGCTCGGGCTCGGTGCCGAAGCTGTCGCGCAGTTGGCGGGCGAACACCGCGATCAGGTCATCCGCTTCGACGCAGGAGGAGAGTCGGCGTGCCATCGCCATCTGCTCTCGACTCCAGCGGTTGCTGGTCTCCAGCGCGGAGACCTTCTCCCGCAGTCGTGCCGCCAGATGGCCGCTGACCAGCGCCACCAGGATCAGCAGCGCCGCCGTCAGCAGATCCTCCCGGTGCAGGATGAACAGGGTGTAGTGCGGCTCGGTGAAGAAGAAGTTGTAGGCGAGAAAGCTCAGGCAGGCGGCCAGCAGTGCAGGTCCCGTCCCGGTATAGACGGCGGTCAGCAGCACCGCACCAAGATAGAACATTGCCAAGCTCGGCACCGGCAGCAGACGCTGCAACCAAAGGCAGGGTAGGGTCGCCAACAGCGGCACCAGCAGCGCCAACAGCCAGTGCCACGTCGGCGCGCGTACCTTGATCTGTTTCAGGTCGAACATTACCCCCTCCAGAACACCGGCGACAACAGCACCATGACGGTGAGCAGCTCCAGCCGTCCCAGGATCATGGCAAAGCTGAGCAGCCACTTCGCCTCATCGGGCAAGGCTGCGAAGTTGCCGGCCGGGCCGATGATATCACCCAGGCCGGGGCCGACGTTGGTCAGCGCGGTGATGGCACCGGTAAAGGCGGTGAGGAAGTCGACCCCTATCGCCGTCAACGCCAGCGTCGTCGCCGCCAGCACGATGAAGAACAGGAAGGAGAACGCCACCGCCGAGGCGATGATGTCGTCCGGAATCGGCTTGCCGTTGTAACGGATCGCCGACACGCTGCGCGGATGCACCAGTTTGTGCATCTGGTCCGCCAGGAACAGGTAGGAGAGCTGGAAGCGGAAGATCTTCATGCCGCCGGAGGTGGAGCCCGAGCAGCCGCCGATAAAGGTGACGAGAAAGAAGATGCCGATGCTGAACTGGCCCCAGAGGGTGTAGTCGGTGGAGGCGTACCCGGTGGTGGTGATGATGGAGACGATATTGAACGCCGCATGGGTCAGCACCTCGAACAGCGGCCGCTCGCGAAGCAGAAACTGCTCGAACGTCAGCAGTGTCACCAGAAACAGCACGATGCCGACGAAACCGAGCAGCTGTTCGTCGGCCAGCACTCGCAGGCGCCGCTGCGCCATCAGACGTACGAACAGCATGAACGGCATGCCGCCGAGCATCATGAACAGCACCGCGATCCACAGTATGCCGTCGTTGAACCGGCCCATGGAGCGGTCGTCGGTGGCGTAACCGCCGGTGGAAACCGTGGTCATGGCGTGATTCACGGCATCGAAGGGGGTCATTCCGGCCAGCCAGTAGCTCGCCGCGCAGGCGATCGAGATCAGCAGATAGACGCCCAGCAGCCCACGCGCCATTTCATGAAAGCGCGGCACCGATTTCTCCGACCAGTCGGACGACTCGGTCTGGAACAGGCGCATGCCACCGACGCGCAGAAAAGGCAGGATCGACACCGCCATGCCGATCACGCCGAGGCCGCCGACCCACTGCAGAATGGAACGCCACAGCAGTATCGGCTCCGGCACTCGCTCCAGCCCCGACATCACCGTCGAGCCGGTGGTGGTGATGCCGGATACGCTCTCGAAGATCGCGTCGGTCAGCGTCAACGGATGGTCGATAAACAGCAGCGGCAGAGCACCGGCCACGGAGAGCATCAACCAGCTCATGCTGGTCAGCAGGTAGAGCTGACGCGAGGTCAGGTTGAAGCGCTCCTGGCGGCCGATCAGGATCATGCCCAGGCCGAAGCCCAGTGCGATACCGGCGGCCAGTGCGAAGGCGCGATATTCGGGGTCGCCGATGAGATAGCCATACAGGGTGGGCGCCAGCAGCAGGCCCGCCATCACCAGCGCGAGAATACCGCACACGAACAGTATCGGGCGAAACAGCCTGGGCATTACGGCGGCTCCTTGCTCAGAATAGGCTCAGGCTGGCCTGAAACAGTTTTTCCACCGCGCCCAGACTCTGTTTCCTGGTCATGAAGAAGATCAGATGGTCCCCCTCGACGATGCGCAGATCGCCCTTCGCTATCAACACCTGACCCTCGCGCACCACGGCACCGAGCACGACGCCGGCGGGCTGGGGCAGATCGGCGATCCGCCGTCCGACCAGTCGCGAGTTGCGGCCGTTGCCCCGCGCCACCGCTTCCAGCGCCTCGGCGGTACCGTGGCGCAGCGAGTAGATACGCGCCATCTCACCGCGCCGTACATAGGTCAGCAGGCTGCCGATGGTGATCTGCTGCGGCGAGATGGCGATATCGATCACGCCACCCTCGATCAGCTCGATATAGGCGGGATTGTTGATGATCGTCATCACCGAGCGCGCCCCCATGCGCTTGGCCAGCATCGAGGCCATGACGTTGGCTTCGTCGTCGTTGGTCAGCGCACAGAACATATCGACCCGATCTATCCCTTCCGCCTCGAGCAGACCCGCATCGGAGGCACTGCCGTTGATGACCACCGTCTGGTCAAGCTCCGCCGCGATCTGGTTGCAGCGGGCGATATTGCGTTCGATCACGGTGACGCGGTGGTGCGCCTGCAGGCGCTGCGCCAACGCCTTGCCGACGTTGCCGCCGCCGGCGATCAGGATCCGTCCATAGGACGGCAGTTCACCACGACAGAGCCTCAGCGCCTGCTGCACCTGCTCCGCCGCGGCCAGGAAGAACAGCTCGTCGTCGGCCTCGATCCGCGTATCCCCCGCGATGTGGATCGCCTCCCCCTGGCGGTAGATCGCCACCACGCGTATCCGTACATCACCCAGCAGTCGGCTGAGGTCGCTCAACCGACTGCGGTAGATCAGCGCCTGCGCATCGACGCGTATCGACACCAGCTTGACCCGCCCCTCGGCGAAGTCGAGCAGCTCCGACGCCCCCGGGCAGTCGAGCAGTTTCTCCATATAGGCGGTAACCAGTTGCTCGGGACTGATCAGCACATCCACCGGCACGGCGCCGGCGCCGAACAGGCCGGCGGCGTGCTGCTGATAGTGGGGGGAGCGGATACGGGCGATCTTGCGGGGGGTGTTGAACAGGGTACTGGCGACCTGGCAGGCGACCATGTTGATCTCGTCGCTGCCGGTCACCGCGATCAGCATGTCGCTGTCGGCGCAACCGGCCTGTTCGAGCACGCTCGGATGGGACGCCACCCCCTCCAGCGTGCGCAGGTCGAGGCGATCCTGCAGCAAGCGCAGACGTTCGGGTTCGCTGTCGACTACCGTGATGTCGTTGGCTTCGCTGGACAGCTTCTCGGCCAGGGTAGCACCGACCTGTCCGGCACCGAGGATAATGATTCGCATGACAGAACACCGCCGACTGATCGGCTTTGCAGGATAACTGTACGCTATTGTCGACCAACCCGGTGTAAAAATTCGAGAGCGGGGATCAAGTCGGGGCGTAAAAATTGCGTAAAAATTGCCTGACGGAGCGCTCGGAGCCGCAACCCCATGCGCTCGGTTCACCCTCTCGCGAGATCCGCGGAAGCATCAGCCGGCGCAAACAGGCAGTTATTGATCGGCGACAGGCAAACATTCGGCGGCTATATAGCTTCTTCTAGATGGGGTCGCGTTTTAACCTAGCCTGAAAAGGAGTTCCACATGATGGACGCCCGCAAGATACTGGCCGCAGCAACACTCGGAACCGCCCTATCCGCCAACGCAGCTACCATGGATTTTTCAAACGAATACAACGACAAGTCGATCCACGCCCAAGGCGATGCCTACTTCATCGAGCAGGTGGAGCAGTTAAGCAACGGCAGCATCGATATCACGCTGCATACCAGCGGCTCGCTGGGCTTCAAATCGGCCGATCACTTCTACGCCGTCGCCGACAACGCGGTGCAGATCGCCGATTCGCTGGCCGGCACGCTGGGCGGCATCGACCCGATCTTCCTGCTCTCCTCCCTGCCCTTCGTGGTCGACAGCATCGATGAGGCGGAAAAGCTCTACCATATCGCCCGCCCCCAGTACGACAAGGTGTTCGCCGACAATGACCAGATCCTGCTCTATGCATCGCCCTGGCCGGCCAGCGGCATCTGGTCCAAGGAGATGGTCACCTCTGCCGACGCCCTCAAGAATCTGAAGATCCGCACCTACGACAAGAACGGTACCCTCACATTCAAGGAAGCGGGCGCCGCGCCGGCGCTGCTCTCCTGGGGCGACGTGGTGCCCCAACTGTCCACCGGCGGCATCTCCGCGGTGCTGACCTCGGCGGAATCCGGCGCCAACAGCAGCTTCTGGGAGCACCTGACCCACTACACCGAGATCCGCTACGCGGTGCCGCTCAATATGGTGCATATGAACCGGGCAACCTTCGACGCCCTCTCCACCGAAGAGCAGGAAGCGATACTGGAAGCGGCGCGCCGCACCGATGCCCATAACTGGGAAACCGTCCGGACCCGCCTGGCACAGAACTATGCCGACCTGAAGGCACACAGTGTCGGTATCCACACCGCCGACTCCGGCCTGGCATCCAAGCTGACGACCGCCGCCAAACCGGCGATCCAGGAGTGGCTGAACAGCACAGGCGATGTCGGCAAAGGCATTCTCGACCAGCTCACGAGCGAGTAAGCCATGTCGGCACTTCTCATCCTGCTGATCAAGCGGGTCAATCAGGTCGCCGGAGTCGTCTCCGGTGCCCTGATCGTCTATATGGTGCTGCACATTCTGCTGGAGATCGTGCTGCGCTTTTTCGATACATCCACCTACATTCTGAATGAGTTCGTCGGCTACGCCGTCGCCACGATGACCTTCACCGGGCTGGGCTTCACTCTGGAGCGAGGCGGCCTGATCCGCGTCGACATGGTCATCGAGCGTCTGCCCGCCGGCCTTGCGGTACTGATCGACCTGCTGGTCTCGGCGATAACGCTGGTGATCTTCGGCTGGTTGAGCTGGTACTGGTGGTTGAACGTGACGCGTAGCTACACGCGCGGCATCCACAGTGAATCGATCGCCGATACGCCGATGTGGATACCCGAGGGACTGGTTCTGGCCGGCATGCTGATCTTCTGCCTGACGCTGGCCGCCCGCGTGCTCAGCCTGGTCGTGTACAAGAAACCGCCACTCTATCTGGAGACACGCTGATGGAAACCTTACTGACAACCCTGGGGGTGGTGGCCCTGGTGTTTATCGTGCTCAGCCTGGGCACCTGGGTATTTGCCGGTCTGGTTACCGTCTCGATCCTGTCGCTGTTTCTGCTCGGAGACTTCGAGCTGCACCGTATCGGCGTGACGCTGACCAAGATCATCTTCCGTGCCGGTAACGCCTGGGAGCTGTCCGCCATCCCGCTGTTTATCCTGATGGGCGAGATGATATTCAGGTCCGATATATCCGAGCGCCTGTTCCGTGGTCTGGAGCCTCTGGCCACACGCATTCCGGGCGGCATTCTGCACACCAACATCTTCGGTTGCACCCTGTTCGCCGCGGTCAGCGGTTCCAGCTCGGCCACCACCGCGACGGTGGGCAAGATCACCACCCGAGAGTTGGAGAAACGGGGTTACGACCGCCGCCTGTCGATCGGCTCGCTGGCCGGAGCCGGCAGTCTGGGCCTGCTGATCCCGCCGTCGATCGTGATGATCGTGTATGGCGTGCAGGCCGAGGTCTCCATCAGCAAGCTGTTCATGGCCGGCGTTCTGCCCGGGCTTCTGATTGCGGTGCTCTATTCCGGCTACCTGTTCATCCAGGCCCTGACCTACCCGGAAAAAGCGCCCCGCGAGCAGACACACGGAGTCACGCTGCTGGAGAGCCTGCGCCTCCTCAGCCCGGTGCTGAGCCTGATCCTGATCGTCATCGGCTCGATCTATACCGGCCTCGCCACGCCGTCGGAAGCGGCCGCCGTCGGTGTCGGCGCCGCCACGCTCCTGCTGCTGGTCGAGCGCCAGTTGAACTGGGATCTGTTCATCCGCGCCTTGCGTTCGGCGATACTCAGCAGCGTCATGGTGTGCTCGATTCTGGTCTGCGCCGCCCTGCTGTCCACGGCAGTGGGGTATCTGCACATTCCGCAGGAACTGGCCGGTTACATCGGTACACTGGGGCTGTCGGCACCGGAACTGCTGCTGATCCTGGCGCTGTTCTATATCGTGCTGGGTCTGTTTCTGGACGGCATCTCGATTACCGTCATGAGCCTGCCGATCACACTGCCGCTGATACTCCAGGCCGGCTTCGATCCGATCTGGTTCGGTGTTTTCCTGGTGATCATGGTGGAACTTGGGCAGATCACACCGCCGGTGGGCTTCAACCTGTTTGTGTTGCAGGGACTGACGGGCGAGAAGCTCGGGACCGTTGCGCTGGCCGCGGCCCCCTTCTTCCTGCTGATGTGCCTGGCGGCACTGATCATCTCCGTCTTTCCCCAGATCGTGCTCTGGCTACCGCAGTTGGGCAGCTAGAAAATCTATCTTTCCACGCCAAAAAGATGGTGCAGCCCGACAAGGGCTGCACCATTTATAGACATCGAAATGCTTTGCATGCGACACTCGGATTCTTAAAAACGACCGCTTTGAAAGCGGTCTTGCGCTGAGCTAACCCTAAAAGCCGTTAGCAACCAGCCGTTTCAGCCATGGCAACGGCGCCCGACCCAACATCGAGACATCTCGTCTCAATACAAGCCATCCCCATGGCACAGATAGTGCTTACCTCGTGTTGAGCGGCTTGTGCCGCCGGCATTTATTTTAAGAAGAAGATGTGGTGAACACGATGAATAGATCTGTCTCAGCTCCGTCGGCTTCTATGTTCCAAAGCCCTCTGAGTCATTCGAATCACGCATTTATACACCTCGACAGGAAACCCAACAGCCATCCACGTCCACACAAAGTAGCCTTCATATTGCTCGATCACTTCTCCATGTCTTCCTTCTCGGTGGCCCTGGATAGCTTCGTGACAACCAACCTGGTACATCCCTCTCAGATGTACGAAACCAAAACCTACGGCGTGTCAGAGCCACTGGCACTGTCCGATCTAGCGATCAAACTGCCGACGGATGGCATCCTCGAGGATATCCATACGGACGAAGACACCATCCTGGTGGTCTGTGGCGGATACCGTAACCGTCTAACCTCTCTGCCCAGGCTCAACGCCATACTGGCCGAAGCATCGAACAAAGGCGCAACCCTATGCGGGATCTGGAACGGCGCGTTCTACCTTGCCGACGCCGGTGTCCTGCACGGTGCCAAAGTATCGATCCATCAGGATAATCTTGCAGTGATGGAGGAGCAGTTCCCTGAACTGGAGCTATCCAGCAGTCCCTACACCGTCGATGACGACCGCATGACCTGTGCCGGCCCCAACAGCGTGCTCGACATGATGCTTAAATTCATCGGTCAACATCACGGCAGCGGTTGCTCCCAAGCCGTCGATGAGGTTATTGGTCGTGACAGGAACAGGAACGAGGGCGCACCGGCAACCTCACCCCTGCTGTCCAAGCCGCACGTCCCCAAAGCGCTGAAAGAGTCGGTCATGTTGATGGAAAACAACGTGGACGAGCCACTGGGTGTTGACGAGTTGACTCAGTTGGTCGGTATCTCCCGGCGTCAGATGGAGCGCTTGTTCCGCCGCCATACCGGCGTATCGCCGGGCCGCTATTACATGGAGCTCCGGCTGACCCGAGCCCGGCAACTATTACAGCAATCGTCGCTCAGCATCACCGAAATATCGGTCGCCTGCGGCTTCGTCAGTTCGACCCACTTCAGCCGCAGCTACCGCCGCTTCTTCGGCCAGCCCCCTATCGACGCCCGCCGGGAAACCGACGAGGACTGACGCAATCCCCGGAAGTGCCGGCGGTGATTACGCCAGCACTTCCGGTAGCCATAGCGCGATCTGCGGGAAAAGCGTCAAGACCCCTACCGCCACCAACAGGATAACCCAATAGGGTAGGGATGCTCGCGCGGCGCCGGGCACGCCCACCTCGCCCTTGGTGATCGAGCTGAGCACGAACAGGTTCAGTCCCACGGGTGGCGTGATCATACCGACCTCCATCAGCAGGGTAACGATTACGCCGAACCAGACCGGGTCGAAACCCAGGCTGGTCACCATCGGGAAGGTGATCGGCAGCGTCATCAACAGCAGCGAGATGCCATCGAAGAAGCACCCCAGCACCAGATAGACCAGCACCACCATCAGCAGTACACCGTACCGATCCAGCCCCAATTCACCGATCATGCCCACCGCCGCACGCGGCAAACCGAGCAGGCTCACCGCCTGGGCCAGAATCACGGTACCCACCAGAATCATCGCGATGGCACTGAACATGATCGCCGAGCGTTTCAACGCCGTCCACAACAGTGGCCCGGTCAGGTCGCCCCAGAAGAAACCAAGCAGTATCGACACGCCCACGCCCATGGCCGCCGCCTCGGTCGGCGTGGCAATACCCATGTAGATGGTGCCCAGTACAAAGAAGATCAGGATCGGCAACGGCCAAACCTGCAGCAGTCCGGCGCCGGCCTCGCGCCAGGAGAACGGCTCATGACTGACCGGCGCAACGGCGCTACCCACCTTGGCCCGCACATAGATCCAGGCGAAGAACGCCAGGGAGATCAGCGCACCGGGTATCAGGCCGGCCAGGAACAGCCTCCCGATCGAGACATCCTGGGTCGCACCGTAGATCAGCAGCGAGAGGCTGGGCGGAATCAGCAGCCCCAGTGTGCCACCGGCCGCCAGCGTCCCCACCACCGTGGTCGGATCGTATCCCCGACGTTTCAACTCGGGATAGCTGACCGAGCCTATCGCCGCCGCCGTGGAGGTACTTGAACCGCTGACCGCACCGAACAGGGTGCAAACGGCAATGTTGGTATGCAGCAGTTGACCGGGCATACAGCGGAACAGAGGTGTCAGCCCGTTGTAGACCCGGGTCGACACCCCGCTGGCCAGCAGGATGTCGCCGAGCATGATAAACAGCGGCACCGCGCTGAGCGTGAAATCGGTCAGCAGGTTCCAGGCAGAATTGATCGCCAACGCAGTGGCGCCGTTGGCCTGAAAATGCAGCAGAATAAACCCGGTCAGCCCCAGGGCTGCCCCCAACAGGGCACCGGTGCCAAGCAGTACCGCCAGGCTCGATCCAAGAATGATCCAACTCATGATACATCTCCTCTCGGCATCTGGCGGCGCTCGGACAACAACCGTGTCAACCCGCGCAGCTCAACCAGTAAACAGAGCACCATCGATCCCGGCATCAGCGCCATCCAGGGCCAGAGCAGCAAACCGCTGACATCGGTGCGCGACTCGATCATTCGGGAAAAATCGGTGAACTGCCAGGACTGATAGACAAACACCGTGGCGAAGGTCAGGAAGATCATGCCGCCACCGAACCGGCACAGTCGCTGGGCCACCGGCCCCATGCGTTCGGTCAGGATTGTCAGATTGATATGCTCCGCCCGCTCCATCACATGGGGGAAGGTGGTAAACGCCAGGGTGACGAACAGCAGCCCCGCCAACTCGTCGGAGAAGGAGAGCGGCGCGCCCGCCAGGTAGCGCAACAGGGCACTGGACAGAATCAGCAGCGCCATGATGGCGCCGGCCAGCACTCCGATATGGAACAGGAGCTGGATCAGCTTATCCAGCAGCTTCGATAGTAGTCTGGCCACGCCATTCCCTCCTTATCGGTTCAACGCTCTAACCACCCGATTACTGCTGCTGTTCCAGCGCCAGTGTGGATACGGTCTGGAAATAGGAGAGACCGGCATCACCGGACCCCTCGGCCATCTCTTGCCAGGCGTCCATCGCCGCACCGACGAAGGTCTTCACGTCATCCTTGCCGAACGGCTCCAGCACCCTGATGCCAAGCGTCTTGCGCTCCTCCCGGGCGGCTGTCTCGCGGGCCGGGTCCACCGCCAGTTCCCGAGTCTCCGTCCAGGTCTCCTCACCGGCCTCTGTCAGCACCGCCTGCTGCTCGGGCGTCAGCGAGTCCCAGGTTTTGTTGCTCACACCGAACATCCACGGCGACGCAGCCCAGGGGTGCAGGTAGGCTTCGTATTGGGTGACCTCCTGCAGCGAAACCGTCTTGGCCACGGTAGAGAGGTAGTAGGCGCAATCCACGACGCCGGTCTGCAGCGCCAGGTACATATCGTTCTGCCCGATCACCTGAGCCGAGATACCCTGCTTTTTAAAGGTATCGACCAGATGTCCGGACCAGACGCGTACCTTCTTGTCCTTCAACCCATCAAGGGTGTTGACCGGCTCCTTGCAGTGAAGACCCACATCGAACACCGGCGCGACCACGCCGCCCACGGTATGAATGTCCCAGTCCGCGTAGGCATCGCGGTAGATCTTTCTCAGCGTCGGCAACAGCGCCAGATGCTGGGATGACTCGGTTATCGCGCCCTGTGCATAAACCGACGCCAGAGCGGGCGCATCGCGCTTGTAGTATTCGCCATACATCAACGCCATATCGACCAGGCCACCCTTGAGGATACGCAGCATGTCCGCTTCCTTCAGACCAAGCGAACCGGCATGGTAGACCTCGACCTCAAGCGAGCCACCGCTCTTCTCCTTGACCCTGTGCGCGAATTTTTCGATATGCGCGGCCTCGGGACGCGTCTGCGCCAGACCGCTATGAAACTTGAGTACCCTGGTTTCCGCCGCCGACGCATTTGCCGTCATCAATGCACCGGCCACCAGTACAACACTCGCTACCAACTGCTTGCGAAACTTCACCATCTCTCGATCCTCCTCGGATGTTAAACGTCACACTCCGCGGCCCATCGCTGCCGAGCGGATTGTCTGACTCATCTTAGAAACCGACATCGAGAGGTGACCGACTGCCCGCGACAGATCGATGTCGCAAAGGGTGATCAAGGGCAGGTTATTCGAACAGGTGGCCTGATTATCAGACCATCAGCAGCTCATAGGCTTCGCGCACGCGGCGGAACTGCTCGGCATCGCCGCCGCGATCGGGGTGGTGGCGTCCGGCCAGGCGCCGGTAGGCGCGGCGCACGGCAGCGGGCGAGGCGCCGGGCTCCAGCTCCAGCACGGCCCAGGCGTCATTTAGCCGCTCGTCACAGAAGTAGCGGCGCCAGAAGCTGTCGAGCAGATTGGCGACGTAGGCGCTGCTGCTCTTTTCGAACTCGCTCCAGTCCAGGTAGTACTCGCGCAGCGGATCCGGCTTGGCCGGAATCCCTTCGGTCGACGCGGCGCGTCGCTCCAGCGGGTGCAGCTGGATATGCAGGGCCGAGATGGAGAGCTCATAGCCCTCCTCGTACAGCACCTGCTCCAGCCGATACAGCGCATTCATGATCAGGAAGTGCTTGCGAAACAGCAGCAGATCTGCGCTGACGTCCGGCTCGGCGTCCAGCGCCAGGCCGTCGAACTCAAGCTGCTGCATCAGCGCGTACTCGCTCAGCCCATCGGGGTGCCGGTGCAGCAGACGCGCGATGGGTGCCAGTAGCGGGTTATCGACCATCGGGACCTCGCTGAACGCCGCTCATGCGTCGACGGTCACTTGCAGCATGCCCGCCAGCGCAATGAGTTGACGCTTGTCGACAGTGTCGATCTGTACCGGTTTCAGATACCTTTCAGCGTAGCGAAGATAGGTGCCGGACTCCAGAAACAGACGGAACAGTTCACCGTCGATATGCTTGTTCCTGACCATGAGGGCGAGGATACGCAGCGACTCGGACAGCGTCTTGACATCCTTGTAGGGCCGATCGGCCGCGGTCAGTGCCTCGAACACGTCGGCCAGCGCCATGATCCGCTCCTGTACGCTCAACTGGCCCGCCTTCAACCTACGCGGATAGCCGTTCCCGTCCATCCGTTCATGATGGTTGCCGGCGATATCGGGCACTCGCCTCATGTCACGCGGCAGCGGCAGTGAACCGAGCATGCGGATGGTCTGCACGATATGGTCGTTGACCGCGAAGCACTCCTCCTCGGTCAGCGTGCCGCTGCGGACCGACAGGTTGTGCAGTTCGCCGCGGTTGTCGGCGTGCTCGGGCAGTGCCATGTCGAAGCCCCAGATGTTGTCCGGGTTGTCACGCTCCACCGGCGGACGGCGCTCGCCCCAGGGGATCAGATGCTCGTGCTTGTCGGCCAATAGATGCTCGATCACCGGCAGCTCCTCGTCCCGATCGACCAAACGCTCGTACTCGTCTCGCGACAGCCCCAGTCGCTTGTCGAAGTGGCGCACCCAGCGCCGACGGGCGATCCTGCGCAGACGCTCGACATCCTCGTCGGACATCTGTTCGCCGCCGATATTGGCCTGGGCGACAAAGGCGAAATCGTTGTGCAGCTCCCGCTGGGTACGGGCACGCCGGGCACGCAGCTCCGCCTCAGGCTCGCCGGAGACCACACCCTTGAGGTAGGCGATATCGGCATCGCGCCAGAGCACCTCGAACCGGGTCCGCACCTCGTGGATGCGGTTGTAGACCGTCTCCAGCTTGGTCGCCTTGTCGACCACATGCTCGGGGTCGGCGATCTTGCCGCAGTCGTGCAGCCAGGCGGCGATACGAAATTCGCGCCGCGCCATGTCGCTCATGTCGAAGTCCGCGAACTCGCCCCGAGTCGAGGCTTCGGCGGCGTCGACCAGCATCTCCGCCAGCTCAGGCACGCGTTCGCAGTGGTCACGGGTATAGGACGACTTGGCATCGATGGCATACGCCGGCAGGCGGATGAGGGCATCGATCAACGCCTGCAGGGTATCCACCCGATGGCGGGTCTCGATCGCCGTGGCGGTAGAGCCCGACACCGCGTCGACAATGCCGCGAACCGCCGCATCCTCCAAGGCGGAGTCGACCGGCAGACGCAGGGCCAGCACACCCAGTGCCTTGCCCTCACGATCAAGCAGTGGCGTCGTCATCACCCTGTTGCCGTCGCCGTTGTTGTTCAGTGCCGCATGCACGCTGCTGCGCAGCTCGCTCACGCCGCTGCCGGAGCAGCTCAACCGCTCCGGCAGCCCGCCGAGGCGGACGCGGGCGGCGCGTTTCAGAGTGCCGTCATCGGGGTCGAGCAGATACACCGCGCCCGCGTCGGCGGAGGTGAGGTGGACCAGATGCTCGGTCACCCGCAGCAGCATCGGATCCAGATCCGGTTCGCGCGCCAGGGTGCGGGAGATCGCCTGGAAGCCGCCGATCGCACCCGACATCCGTCCGACCAGATCGCTCAGATGATTGATCTCGCGCACCGGCGACGACAGCGCCACCGGCTTGCCGAAGTCGAACGCGGCCAGTGCGCCGACCGCGTCGGACAGCTCGCTCAGCGGACGTGCCACGAGGCGACCGACTGCCCACCCCAGCAGCATAAACGCCAGCAGGATCGGCCCTGACCAGATCAGTTGCTCCACCCCCTGCGCCCTGGCATCGGCCAGCAACGTCCGTTCGGGCACCGCAAGGAGCAGATGCAGATCCCGCGAGTCGCCCATCGCCACCTTCAGCCCGTACCAACGGCCAGCGTCGGTCTCGAACTCGCCCAGGGAGTCCTCCCGCGCGTCCATTCGCGCGATCTGGCTCAACACGGGCACCCCCAGCTCATCGAGCGAGAGCGGTCTCGCCTGCTGCTCGGCATCCATACTGACGACAGGACCGAGGTCGGAATAGGCCACCACCCGGTTGTCGTCGTCGACCACCGCCACCCGGTTGCCGAGGGCGGTCTGGAACGAGGCGAACAATGTGGAGCGGTAATCGAAATAGGATTTCGCAACCAGTGCCAGGATCAGCACCAGCATGCCAAGTACGATTGTCCCGCTCACCAGGAGTTGTAGTGGTACACCCAGACGCTTTCCTTGCATCATATCAGCCCGCACTCAAGTTCAATGACTGCACCACTATGCTGCAGTCATCACCCGTTGGCAAGACTGCCGACAGACTGCCGACTCGCCCCAACCCCATGAAACGTAAGAAAAATCCTACAGGGCAAGACCTCCCCCCTGCCGGCAGCCGGAGATCCGCCGAGTCACTGTCTACTCGATATAACCGCCCACTGCCTGCAGTGGCGACATCTCCTCCCCTTCCGTCACCCAGGCCACCAGCGCCGTGCGAGCCTGCCCCCGCACCTCGGGCGGCGGCAGTTTCAGTTGCCACTCTCCCCGATCCGATTCCTGCTGCCGGAAACCAAGCACGACGAAATCATGCTCCAACCGGCGACCGCGATTCTCGCCCCGGCTGACCTCGGAACTCAGGCCCATCCCAAGATAGGCCAAATTCAGTATCAGTCTGCCGCCACCAGGGTACGTTGCACCGACCTTGCCCTCGTCGTACTCCAGCTCCAGCTCTGCCCCCTCCAGCCCCGTGCTCGGCAGCTGCCGCGGCCCCCGGAACCAGGCACTCCACTCCCTGCCGTTGACGACAAAGCCGGGCGTATACACCTGACGGATCAACCCCTGGCGCGCGTAAGCGCGCTGACGGGCACTGAATTCGGCAGTGGAAAAACGGTCCGGCCAGCCCAGCGAGTTCCAGTAGTCGACATGAAAGGCGACCGGATAGAGCGTCTTGAACAGTGCCGGATCGGATGTCAGTTCACCGAGCCAGCGGTCGGCAGGCGGGCAACTGCTGCACCCTTCGGAGGTGTACAGCTCGACCAGCGTCGCGCCGGGGGAGGAGTGGAAGGTTTCGGCGGCTACCGGCAGTGCCGGCAGCAGGCTCAGCACCGCCATGTACAGGAATCTCATCGCGCACCTCCGACTTGTCTCGTTTCAATACGACTGCCGCCTCGCAACCGGTTGGAGACAGCACCCATAGTCATGAGTCGGTTAAAACGGCAATAACTTACAGTGCGAGCACCGGTGCCGGATCGGCGTACTCTAATCCGCTCGCCATGCGCTTTATTTCGGCTTCGGAGGCTTGGCCTTGCATGGCGGCATGGCGCCAGTCCCGGGTGGAGTCCCTTCCTCCCCGGCTTGGACGCAATGCGGATTCGGACGGCTAAAGGCCCGCTTTCTCGTAGATAGCGTGAGTCCAGGCGCCCTCCGGCTTCCTGGTGATCACCGGTGACGATTCGCCGCTCATCAGTACGTCGACGGTACGCTCGTAGGCGGCCGGATCCAGATAACCGATACCTTTCGGATTACCTTCGATCAGCTTGGCGATCTCCTTTGCCATGCGCACCTGGTGCTTCTCGGTCTGGGCGCCGTCCAGCAGATGGCCGGCCACGACGCCATCTTCATGGCCGAAGACAGCCCAGCCGGCATGATCTTCGTTCCCTGCGAAAACGGCATCAGCCACAACGAGATCGAGAATGCCGATCCGAGGGATCTGGAGACCGCCCATTCTGGACGCTACCGACCTGGAAAAAGCGCTGGACGTCTCCACACCAACGGCAAACAAGCTGATCAAGTCCTTGATGGAGAAGAATATACTCGTTGAGCTTACAGGCCAGCAGCGAGGTAGGGTCTATGCATTCAATCGTTACCTCAGCCTCTTCGTTAGTTAAAGTAAACGGGTTTTCTTTAACCAAGAACCTTACTAAGTAAAGGAAAAGGGTGGTCCCCATGAGCCAGTCCAAACCATCCAACTCTCCGCCGAACTACCTCAGTTGCTACAGCCCCCAGGTTCAGCAGCAGGCCCAGTCCCTGCTGGACAACGAGAAAACCGGCCCCTGGTTGCTGAACAAGTATCCGAAGGCGCACGAGTTGGGCTCGGAGCGGGCGCTGTACGACTATGCCCAGGCGATCAAGAACCAATTCATGCGCAGCTCGTCGCCGATCAGCAAGGTGATCTACGACGACCGGATTCACGTCATCAACAATGCGTTGGGCCTGCACACCTATGTGTCGCGGGTGCAGGGTAGCAAGTTGAAGGCGAAGAACGAGATTCGGGTGTCGTCCCTGTTTCGCAGGGTGCCGGAGCCGTTGCTGCGGATGATTCTGGTGCACGAGTTGGCGCATCTGCGCGAGAAGGCGCACGACAAGGCGTTTTACAAGCTCTGCTGTTATATGGAGCCGGATTACCATCAGTTGGAGTTCGATCTGCGTTTGTACCTGTGCCACCGCGATCGTTTCGGGAATTTGTGGGGATGAGCGCCCCGTACCACCCAAAGCACTCATCGACGCCCGAAAGGATCCTGTTCCGGGCGCTTGGGGGCCTTCCCGCTCACAATATCCCCACATAGACGGTGTTGGTCGCCATGCGATCCTGGAACGGGTTGTGGAAATCCACCTCGTGCACCTCGACCGAGGCAAAGACCTTTTGCAGGAGTTCGGTAAACGGAGCGTCGGGCGGCTCGTTGGACCAGAAGCCGAACACGCCGCCGGGCACCAGATGGGTTGCCAACTGCGCAAGGCCCGCCTCGGAATAGAAGGGTTTGCTGGCGTCGTTGAGCAGCGCCCGCGGCGAGTGGTCGATATCGAGCAGGACGGCATCCAGCTTGCGGCCCGGTCGATCGGGGTCGAAACCGGCTTCGCTTGCGCTGAGCGCGAAGAAGTCGCCCTGCACGTAGCGGCAGCGCGGATCGGCGTTGAGTACCCTGCCCAGCGGCACCTGTTCCTGCCGGTGCCAGCCGATCACCGGCGGCAGATACTCGACCACCATCAGTTCGCCGACACTGTCGTGCTTGAGCACCGCCTCGGCGGTATAGCCGAGGCCAAGCCCGCCGACCACGACCGCCAGGCCGTCGCCACTCAAGGCACCGAGCCCGCAGTCGGCGAGCGCGACCTCGCCGTCGACAAAGTAGCTGGACATCAGGAACTCGTCGCCGAGTTTCACTTCATAGATATCCCGATCGCCCATGACCGGCAAACGCCGGCGCCTTAGCGAGATGGTGCCGATCGGGGAGGGCTGAGAGTCGATCTCTTCGAATAGTATGCTCATCCGCGCATTCTACGTGTTGCCGGGGCGGCAGGATACCGGCCCGCCGGTATCGGCCGGATATGGACGGCTCCTCCGGGGTACCCGTTGCAGTGCGCAGGCCTGTGCTAGACTCGGTCGGTATCTGCAACCGGTAGGAGACGGGACGACATGGCAAATGGCGACAAGCCAACGGACAGCGAACGGCCGCTCGCCGTGCTGATCGACGCGGACAACGCGAACCCCAATATCGTCGACGGCCTCCTGGCCGAGGTGGCGAAATTCGGCATCGCCAGCGTGAAACGTATCTATGGCGACTGGACGACGCCGAATCTCGGCGGCTGGAAGTCGGTACTGCTGGAGCATTCGATTCAGCCGATCCAGCAGTTTCGCTACACCACGGGCAAGAACGCGACCGACAGCGCGATGATCATCGATGCCATGGATCTGCTCTATACCGGTCCCTTCAAGGGCTTTTGCATCGTGTCCAGCGACAGCGATTTCACCCGCCTGGCCTCCCGTCTGCGCGAAGCGGGAAAGGTTGTCTACGGCTTCGGCGAGATGAAAACACCCAAACCGTTCGTGGCCGCATGCGACCGTTTCATCTACACCGAGGTATTCACGCTTCAGCAAGCGGAAAGCGAAGAAGCCGCCACGGTGACCGCGCTGTCCAAGCAGCCCGCGAAAACACTGAGGAGCGATGCAAAACTCCTGCTGCTGATCCGGACCGGCATCGATTCCGCTTCGGATGACAGCGGCTGGGCACACCTGGGGCCTGTCGGCAGCTACATCGCGAAGGCGAGCCCCGATTTCGATCCACGCAACTATGGCTATCAAAAGCTGAGTGAGCTTATCGAGGCGATAGGTCTGTTCGAGTTGCAAAGGGACGGCAAGGTACTGTCGGTGCGGGATGCCCGCAAGGGGAGCAAAAAATAGGGATAATTCCTCGCGCCCCGTGACCCGCAGTCCGCTTTATCGGAAAATAGGCCGATCCAACAGCAGGATGCGGTGATCCGATGAAGTGTCCCAAATGCGGCTACCTCCGCCGGAAGGAGGACAGCCATGTCATGGCCGGTGTCTGCCCCCGATGCGGCATCGCCTATGCCAAGTGGAAAGGGCCCGAGACCACCGCTCGGGGACAACAATCCGAGTCCGAGCCCGACAACCTGATCATTGAAGCCACGGAGCACTGGACGCGACGCATCTTCGACCGCCTGACCGAAGTCCCCGACCGGGTGGACTCGCTGACGTTCTGGGGTCGGGTCGGGCTGTATGTCGCGTTCTTTGTCTGGGGCTGGTCATTCATCCTCGGTGGCATCGACTGGCGCTCGATCGGCGGCTCCTTTCTGCACAACGTGAACCTGCCGTTCCACGAGTTCGGTCACGTGCTGTTCAGTCCCTTCGGACGTTACATGGGGATTTTGGGCGGCAGTCTGTTCCAGGTGCTGATGCCTTTGGTGGTGATGTCGGCGTTTATCCTTCAACAGCGCGACAATTTTGCCGCATCGATCATGCTCTGGTGGTGCGGACAGAACTTTATCGATGTGTCCCCCTATATCGCCGATGCACCCTACCGCGCGATCCCTCTGATCCGCGGCATGGGCGAGGAGTATCACGACTGGGGCAACCTGCTTGCGATGGGCGGCACATTGGATCGGGCCGCAACCTATGCCAGTCTATGGTTCGGCACCGGGGTGGTACTGATGCTGGTAAGCTTCGGCTGGGGCGCCTGGCTGCTCTATCGCCAGCATCGTAATATAGGCGGGTTTTGACAGGTGTTTACGAGCGTCGCTTCTTGGCGTTGTACTTTTTGACGCTGTAACTGGGGTTATTTTGCAGATGAACGATAAAGGCTTTACCACACAGATCGTCCACGGCGATCGCGAATCGTCGATCGAACACGGCTCGGTGCACAAGCCGGTGCACAATGTCGTGCTGTACGGCTACAAGACGGCGGAAGAGCTTGCCGCGGTGTTCCAGAACAGGCAGGCCGGCTACTCCTACGGCCGCCAGAACAACCCCACCACCACCGCCCTGCAGAGCAAGATCAGCGCGCTGGAAGGAGGGATCGACACCGTCTGCTTCGCCACCGGCATGGCGGCGATCGCCGCGACCTGCCTGACGCTGCTGAAGGCCGGGGATCATCTGGTCTCGAGCCAGTTCCTGTTCGGCAACACCAACAGCTTTTTCCAGACCCTGACCCAGTTCGGTATCGAAGTCAGCTTCGTCGACGCCACCGATGTCGCCAACGTGAAGGCGGCGCTGCAGCCCAACACCCGCATGGTGTTTGTCGAGACCATCGCCAACCCCTGCACTCAGGTGGCGGATCTGCAGGCGATCGGCGAGCTCTGCCGCGAGCGGCAACTGGTCTACGTTGTGGATAACACCATGTCCTCGCCGGCGCTGTTTCTGCCGAAGGCGGTGGGCGCGAGCCTCAGCATCAACTCGCTGAGCAAGATCATCGCCGGTCACGGCGAGGTGCTCGGCGGCGCAGTCACCGATCTGGGCGAGTACGACTGGAGCGGCTATCCCAACATCACCCCCGCCTACCGCACCGGCGATCCGCGGAAATGGGGCCTGCAGCAGATCCGCAAGAAGGGTCTGCGCGACATGGGCGCCACGCTGGCGCCGGACTCCGCCCACCGCATCGCCATCGGCGCCGAGACCCTGGCCCTGCGCGTGGATAAGGCGTGCAGCAACGCCCAGGCGCTGGCGGAGTTCTTTGCCGGGCACCCCGCGGTCCGGCAGGTGTACTACCCCGGCCTCGCCGGACACCCGCAGCATCAACGCGCCGAGGAGCTGTTCAACGGTTACGGTTCGCTGATGAGCATCGACCTGGTCGACGACGACGCCTGCTTCGAGGTGCTGAACAAACTGCAGTGCGTGGTGCTCTCCAGCCACTTGGGCGACAACCGCACCCTGGCGATTCCGGTCGCGCACACCATCTTCTACGAGATGGGCCCGGAGCGGCGCGCGTCGATGGGGATCTCCGAGGGCACCATCCGCATATCGGTCGGGATCGAGGATCAGGCGGATCTGTTGGCCGATTTTGCACAGGCGTTGAGCTGATCACCGCAGGTCGCACTGTTCCGCTCCCCGCACTTGCACAGAGAGGACCTCGCCTAGGGTGAGGAGGCCGGACTATTCAGAAACCGCCAAGTCGGGATCGATGCTCATGAGGCCAACCACTCTCGCAGCGCCACCGAGACCGCCCGGGGTTGCTCCATGGTGCTCATATGTCCGGCGTCCTCGATCACTCGCAGCACACTGCCGGGCACCAACTCGGCCATCGCCTCATGGCGTTCAAGCGGGCTCCAGCTATCCTGGCGGCCAACCAGCAGCAGGGTCGGGCAGTGCAGGGCTTTCAGCACAGGCGTCGCATCCGGGCGGTCAAGCAGAGCGCGGATCTGGGCATGAAACAGCTCAGGTGTCTTGCGCGCGATCATCGCCAGAATCGACTCCATCAGCTCGCGGTCGCCAAGCCGGTTCGGGTCTACCATGCCCCGTGCCCATGTCGTGCCCATCGCGCGCATTCCCTCGCTTCGCGCCTGCTCAAGCAGCGCCAGGCGCTTCTGCCGTTCGGGTTCACCGGCAGCGCCCTGCGGACGCGCTTCGTATCCGGTATCGAGCAAGGCGATACGACTGACCCGCTGTGGAGCCCGACGATAGACCTCCAGCGCCACGCGCCCGCCCATGGAGTGCCCGGCCAGTGCAAAGCGTTCCGGGGCCTGTTGCAACACGATCTCGGCCATCGCGCCGATCGTATCGGCCACACCGTAATCGACGACGCGGCAGTCCCGGTCGCGGAGATCGGTCATCTGCTCCTGCCAGACCGCCTCATCGCAGAGCAGTCCGGGCAGCAGCATAAGGGCGGTGATTGAGGATTCGCTCATGATTTGTATCTATTCCGACCTGCCGCCGGCGTGCGCGGCGATATCCAGCTGCATCTCCTCGATGATCCAGTCGCGGAAGGCGCTCATGCCGTAGGTCAGCGCACGGTTCTTCTTGTACACCAGATAGAAGGCGTTCTGGGTATCGAAGGCCAGGTCGAAGGGCGCGGCCAGCTTGCCGGACTCGATCTCGCGCTCGACCAGCACCCGGTCCGCCAGCGCGATCCCTATCCCCTCGATCGCCGCCGAGACCGCCAGCGAGGTGCTGGAGAAGGACATGGTTCGGGTCGCGTCGGACAGGCTGATGCCGATCTCGCGCAGCGCCCGGTTCCACTCATGGCGGCGACCGGTGATATAGATCAGCGTCTGCTTGACCATATCCTTGGGCGTCTCGATCGCCTTCGGCCCCTCCAGAAAGGAGGGAGCACAGACCGGCGTCTGCACGATGTTACGCAGCAGGTGCTCCTCGACCCCCTCCCAGTTGCCGTGGCCGTAGTAGACCGCCATGTCGGTATCGGAGTGTTCGAAGTCGATGTAGCCCATGGTGGAACTGAAGCGCAGCTCCACGTCGGGATAACGCTCCTGGAAGCGGGTGATGCGCGGTACCAGCCAGCGGGTCAGGAAGAACGGCGCGACACTGATGTTGACCGCCGCGGTGTTGGTGGAGGTCATCATGCGCCGGGTCGCGCTCTCCAGTTCGTCCAGCGCCATCTGCACCGAGCCCAAATAGCGCTCGCCGGCGCTGGTCAGGTAGACCTGGCGTTTCTCGCGCCGAAACAGTTTCAGGCCCAAGAATTCCTCAAGCGACTTCAATTGGTGGCTGACCGCCGACGGCGTCACGCACAGCTCTTCGGCCGCCTTGTTGAAACTGCCGTGGCGGGCCGCTGCTTCGAACACTCGCAGGGCGTTGAGGGGGGGTAGGCGTCTAATGGCGAGCTCCTTTCCGCTGTTTAGTTTTTCTCAACTATAGACTGAAAAAGCGTCGTTTGCCCAGTCAAAACTACAACCTTAGTATGAGCCTATCGATTGACGACGAAAAAGCGATCAGGAGTACACCATGGACAAGTTCGAAGTAAAATACGACCAGTTCAACCAGGTTGACGTTGACTACTACATCGAGCTGGCCCGCAAAGAGCGCGCGGCCTACATCGCTCACCTGTTCCGCAAGACCTTCTTCAGGAAGTCAGAGAAGGGCACCAAGGCCCGCGTCATCTTCGGCCTGCAGCAATCACCGGCGGTCTAAGCCTGTGATTGCGGCTCGGCAGTGACCGGTCGCCCGCGCCGGCACTTACCTAAACCGCTGCCTCTTTAATACGCTGGCTGCTCATGTCCGCTCCTCCTATGCATCAATCATAGGCGAGACGTGTCTAGTAGAACGGGGTAAGTCCAATTTCCGGTATTGAGCCAGGTGCTATTCGTGTTGCTTGCGAAGACATTGCCATTGGTCAGACAATCTTCTGCCCACAAGGTATGCGCTTTCCAGAACCTCACTGGGATAATGTACCGATGACACCGATTTATATGGAAGTAGACAGCCAACGTCTTTTTGTAATAAACAGACATACAGAAAATCGATAACAAGTAAAAAAACGCAGGCTGAACCTGCGTTTTTTGTTTAACCATTAGAGTTCAATCCGTTCTACATTGGCGCTGAGTATACTTCTCTACCGCCAAGATAGGTTTTAAGTACTTGAGTTTCACTTACTTGGTCTGATGGGATCGTTAGCAAATCTCTATCAATAATGATCATATCTGCGAACTTGCCAAGTTCAAATGAGCCTACCTTGTCTTCCATGTTCAATGAATAGGCTGCATTGATTGTAAAAGCACGAAGAACGGTTTGGATATCTAGGCCTGGATCGTCCCCAAGGCGTCCTTGGTATTTTGGATCCGTTGCGTTTTCATCCATGCGGGTTAATGCCACTTCCATCGCATACCATTCGTTTAGCGCTTCTACCGGCCAGTCACTACCATAGACGATAGTCGCATTTGCTTGTTTGAACTTGCCGGCTGTTTCGACAAAGTTAAACCTCTCCTCCCCGATATAATCCTTTACAGAATCAATTGTATCTGGCGCAGGTTTTCCCCACTGGAATGAAAGAACGGGTAGGGCATTTAGTTTGGCGAAACGATCATAATCTTCAGAAAGCATCAATTCACAATGTGCTAAGGCAGGACGTAGATTTGAATCAGGCCGAGTTCGTTTTAATGTTTCCAAGGCGTTCAACGCAGTGTGTACAGCTCTATCTCCATCGGTATGCATATGAACATTAAAGCCTGCGTCAGAAAAAGCGACCATTGCATTGGATAAAGTGTCTTCACTGACATAAAGCTCACCGTTATGAGTGCTTTCCTGCCAAGATGGGTTATCGCTGGTTCCGCTATTATGAAGATAAGGAGCCATTAATGCCCCTGTTTGTGCCGGAGCCTGAATAACACCATCCATAAATACTTTTACTGTATTTACTCTAATACCTGGCTGTGTTGCGGTGTCCTGTAAATTAAACCTATCAGCAAAACCTTTTACTTCTGCAACGATTTTTTCGGGTTCTTGTAAGCGCTCTGGACCAAAATTAGGCGCAAAGCTTGCACGTACGTTTAATTGACCTTGTTCGGCCAAGTCGCGAAGTGTTGAAATAGACACTTCTCTGGCTGCAGCATCCAAAATACTCGTCACACCTTGAGAAGAGATGGCGTTCATGGCCATTTTCATATCGCTCAGATTTTTCTGCTTCGCTTCAGTAGCAGGAAGTTTCGGCACATTTTCGGCGAGAGCCCACATGGCACTGTCTAAAAATATACCTGTTGGGTTGCCTTTGGCGTCCTTTTCGATCAATCCGCCTTCAGGAGACGGCGTGGAACGGTTTATTCCAGCAGCTTTTAACGCTGCTGAGTTGACAGCCATGGAATGGAAGTCGCTACCAAAGACATAAATAGGGCGATCAGTCGGAATTCTGTCTAAAATTTCTGCCCTTAGATCGGCTCCGGCAGGTATCATAGCTTGGCGATTCCAGCCAGCGACTTTTAGCCATCGAGTTGGATCTTGTTCGTTGCTTTCTGCCAGACAGGTGCTGATTTTTTCTAACACTTGGTCAACGGATAATGGCTCGTAGTTGAGCGAACACGTATTCAACTGGTTGCCGCCTGCCATTGGATGCATGTGAGCATCGACTAATCCGGGCATTAATGTTTTGCCTTCCAAATCGACAATGTTTGTATGCGAGCCGATCAGCTTGGTTAACTCTTGTTTAGAGCCGGCGCCAATAATGACACCATTTTTAATGGCTAAGGCTTCAACAACTCGGTTGGTTTTATCGAGCGTATAAATTGGTCCGCCAATAAATACTGTATCTGCACTTGAGGAGGAATAAGATTGCCCAAAGGAGCTGCAACCAGCTGTGATCAGTACCGCGCCGGCTAATGCAACAGATCCCGCGATTTGTTTTAGTTGAAATGCCATGATTGTTGCCTATATCAATTATTAGTCCGACCAGCATATAGAGTTTGAGAAACATAGATAAATACCCCTTAAAGGGTAGTGACTAGGGGACAATCGACATAAGGATCGGCCGTAACCGATGTAACCGGGGGGGGGCAGACGCAGGTGCACATCGCGTTCTCCAGCCTGCGGCAGATCCCTGCCAACCGGAAAACGCCGGGTCTACCCAGACGCCTCTTCTGCGCCCGCAGAATGCACATCCACCGGCCGATCGCGTCGCGCCAGCAAAGAGTAGTTGACCGGCACCAGCAGCAACACCACCAGCATCGAGAAACTGAGTCCGCAGACGATAGTCACCGCCAGCGGCCGCAGCATCTCCGCCCCCTCGCCAAACCCGATCACCAACGGCAACATGCCGACCACCGTGGTCAGCGTGGTCATCAGGATCGGTCTCAGCCTTAATCGCGCCGCCTCGGCGATCGCCTCGTTGCAGCTAAGCCCGCGATCCCGCGACAGCTCGATATACTCCACCAGCACGATGGCGTTGTTGACCACGATACCGGCGAGCATGATCAGGCCGAGCCAGACCGGCATCGACAGCGGCAGCCCGAGCAGGTTGATGCCCAGCGCCACGCCGATCAGGCCGAACGGCACGCTGGTCATGATCACCAGCGGGTTGCGCAGCGACTCGTACTGCACCGCCATCACCACGAACACCAGAAACAGCGCCAGCAGCAACAGGATACGGCTGGTCTGCTGGCCCTGCTGCAGCGTCTCCAGACCACCGCCGTCGTACAGCGTGTAGCCGGGCGGCAGTTGGAGATCCGCCGTGACCTCGGCGATCCGCTGATAGACCCCGCCGAGGGTGGCGTCCTCGGTCAGCGAGGCGCTGATCTCGACGATCCGCATCTGCCGATCGCGCTTGATCTCCGCCGGGGTGCGGGTCAGCTGCAGATCGGCCACGCTGCCGAGGTAGACCGGCGGCCGCCCCGCGCGGCCGGGGAAGAGCAGGATCGACTCCAGATCCTGCGGCGTCGAGGCCTCCTCGCGCGGCAGCCGCAGGCGCACGTCGTAGCTGCTGTCGCCGTCGATGAAGTCGGTGATCACCCGCCCCTCAAGTGCGATCGCCATCGCGTCGGACAGATCCTCCACCTCGAGACCGAGCGCCGCTGCGCGATCACGGTCGATGCGGATCTCCAGCTCCTGCTGCGTCTCCTCGCTGGACCAGGTCAGGTTGCGCAACCCCTGCACGCCGCCCAGGCGCTCGGCCACCTGGCGCGCCAGTTGATCCAGGCGCTCCAGATCCTGGCCGCTGATCCTCAGGCTGACATCGTCGTCGCCGCCACCGGTACGCAGCCCACGGATGCCGCGCTGGCGCATCCGTACCTTGAGCCCGGCAAACTTCAAGGCTCCGATCTCCCGGTTCACTCGCCGTATCCACTCGTCCGAGCTGAGCGTGCGCTGATTCAGCGGCACCAGTTGGATCTGTATCCGGGCGCTGTTGCTGCGCTCGCTCGATGAGCTGCCGAACACGGAACCGCCGCTGGTGGTGAACAGGGAGCGGGTCTCCGGCTGCCGCCGCACCAGCTCTTCGATACGTACCACCCGGCGATCCAGCTCGTCGAGACGGGTCCCGGGATCGGCGGTGACGGACATGTAGATCTCGCCGTTGTCGAGCGGCGGCAGGAACGCCTGCTTGCCGCTGAGGAAGGTGGGCAACGCCAGCCCCAGCATCGTCAGGAACGCCAAGACCACCGGCAGGCGCGCCTTCAGCACAAGCCGGATCAGACGCGCATAGAGCTCGCCCAGCCGCACCATCAGGCCATCGATCATCCGCCTGACCCGCCCCTCCTTGACCGTATGCACACGGGCGGCCAGCGCCGGCACCAGGGTCAGCGCGATCACCATCGACGCCAGGATCGCCGCCGAGATGGTGAAGATCAGTTCGCGGAACAGCAGGCCGATCAGCCCGCCGATAAACAGGAACGGCAGCACCGCGGCCAGGTTGGTGCTGGTCGAGGCGATGATCGCCGAGTTGACCTCGGCCGCTGCCACCGCGGCATCACGTCCTCGGTGCTCGCCCTGGCGCTGATGGCGGTAGATGTTCTCCAGCATGACGATGGTGTTGTCCACCAGCATGCCGACGCCGAGCGCCAGGCCGCCGAGGGTCATGATGTTCAGCGTCAGCCCGCCCAGCCCCATCAGCACGAAGGTGACCATCACCGCGATCGGGATGGCGCTGCCGATGATCAGCGTGCGGCGCAGGTTGCCGAGGAACAGGTAGACCACCGACATCGACAGCAGCGCGCCGCTGATCACGGCCAGGGTCGAGTTGTTCAGCGCCTGGCGCACGAACACCGACTGGTCCGACACCGGCGCGATCTCGATATCCTTGGGCAGTTGATTGTTGCGCGTCAGCCAGTCGAGCTGTGCCTGCACCGCATCGGCCACCGCCACGGTATTGGCGGTGGGCTGCTTCTGGATCGACAGCTTGACCGCAGGGACACCGTCGGCGCGCACCCGGATCCGCTCCTCCTGATGGGTGTCGAGCACCTGGGCCACCTCGCCGAGCGCCACTGTACCGCCGTCCTGCAGCCGCAACGGCAGCTGCGCCAGCGCCTCCACCGACTCGAAACGACCGCTGATCTGTCCGGCCAGCTCCTGTTGGCTCATGCGCAGCCGACCGGCCGGGTCCTGCCGGTTGCCGCGCTCGATGGCGTCGATGATATCCTGCATCTCCAGGCCGAGACCGGCCAGGCGCTGCTGGTCGGGCAGGATCTGGATCTCGCGGATCAGACCGCCGCCGACCTCGGCCGCCGCCACCCCGGGCAGGTTGATGAACCACTTGGCCAGGGTGTCCTCGCTCCAGCTGCGCAGCTCCACCGGGTCACGCAGCGGCGAACTGATGGCGAACTCCATCGCCGGTATCTGCGCCGGGTCGAGCTTGAAGATGACCGGGTTGTCCACGCTGTCCGGCAGTCGCCTGCGGGCACGATCCAGCCGGGTGCTGGCGTCGCGCAGGGCGATATCGATATCCTTGCCGTAGGGGAAGGCCAGATCGACGGAGCTGCGCCCCTGCTCGGTCTCCGACTGGATCGACACCGCGTCCTCGGTGATCGCCAGTTGCTCCTCCAGCACCTTGGTCACCTGATCCTCCATCACCCGCGCCGGTACGCCGGAATCGGCGACGCGCACCCGGATCTCGGGGTAGATCAGGTGCGGCAGCAGGTCCACCGACAGCCTCCCCAGCGCAAACACGCCGAGCACGATCACCGCCAGCGCGATCATCGTCACCCCGACCGGGTGGCGGATCGACCAACCGGCCAGCCCGCCGCCGTGCCTCAGCAAGTCATGCAGCTCATTGCTCATCGCCGGCACTCTCCCGTCCCGTCTCCAGGCTCACGACCTCGACCTGCTGCCCCGGCACCAGACCGAGGAAGCCGCGGGTGACCACACGCTCGCCCGGCGCGATGCCGTCCAGGATCTCGATGCGGTCGGCCAGCCGGCTGCCGGTGACCACGTCACGGCGCACCACCGCCCCGCCGGCATCGACGATATAGAGGAAGGAGGCGTTATCGAAGCGCAGCGCGCTGAACGGCACCAGCAGACGTTCGCGGGCGGCGGTCTGCAGTTGCACGCGCACGAACTGCCCCGCCCGAGCACCATCGGGCACCGGGTCGAGGCGGATCTCCAGCGTGCCGCGGCGGGTCACCGGGTCGACCTGGGGATAGAGGCGGCTGACCACCGCAGGCTTGGGCTCGAAGCCCAGCGCGTCGATCATCACATCCACCGGGTCGCCCACCTTCAACTGCGCCAGGATCAACTCGGACAGGCCGACATCGACCACCAGCGCCAGCGGATCGGCCAGCGTCAGCAGATGGTCGTAGCGCTCGGCCACATTGCCGAGCTCGCTCAGACGTTCGGTAATTACGCCGTCGAACGGCGCCTTGATTTCGGTATAGGAGAGTCGGGTCTCGAGCAGTTCAAGATCGGCCGCCGCCACCTCCGCCTCGGTCTCCCGCCGCAGCAGCTCCTCGCGCGACACCAGACGGTTGGCCGCCAGCTCTCGCAGGCGGGCCAGATTCTGCTGCGCTTCTCTGAGCCCGGCACGGGCACGGTTGTACTCCGAGCGCAGCAGCCGGTCATCGAGCTTGACCAGCAACTCGCCCGCCTTGACCCGATCGCCCGGGTACCAGGGCAGCGCGGTGATCATGCCCGCCTCCTGGGTGTGGATCTCCACCTCGCGCAGATGGCGCAGCGTGCCGCTGCGGCTGCGCTCCAGCGATACCCGGCTGGGCGTGACGGAGACCACCTCGACCAGATGGCTCTGCGGCGTGCGCGGCGGGCCGGCATCGACCGACTCCTCCCGATTGCAGCCACCGAGCAACAGCCCCAGCAACACCCCTAATGCGACTCTCGTCACCATTGTCGTTCTCTCTACCCGGCACCGACCAAACTGTGCCCAGCATACTGCCAACGGTCGCTCCGACGCTATCGTCCGACACGGATAGGGTCGCTCGCGGGTCCCTCAGATCTTGAAACGACTGATCAGGCTCTTGAGATCGATGCTCGACCGGGACACCTCCTCGCTGGAGCGGGCGATCTCCGCGACCGCCTGTTCGACCTGCATCGAACCGGCACTCTGATGCTCCAGCTTTTCGCTGATCTCCAGTACCACCTGAGACTGCTGCTCCGATGCGGCGGCTATCTGCAGGGTCATGGCGTTGGCCCGCTCTACCCCGCTCATCGCCATCTGCAACTGCGCCGCCGTGGTATCGGCTCGGGCGGATTGCGCCTCGGCACGCTGCACGGTTGCATGCATGTCGGATTGGGCTTCCCGCGCGCCCTTCTGGAGCGCCTGTATGATGTCGGTAATCTGCTCGGTCTGCTGCTGCGTATTCAGTGCCAGTGAACGAACCTCCTCGGCCACGACGGCGAAACCGCGGCCGCTTTCCCCCGCTCGCGCCGCCTCGATCGCGGCATTGAGCGCCAGCAGATTGGTCTGGTCGGAGATGCCCTGGATGCTTTCGATGACGCCGGAGATATCCTGCACCCGCACGGCCAGTTCATCCACCTTCTCCCCCGAGCGCTGAATGACACCGGCCATCTCTCCCAGTGCGGCGGCCGATTCGGAGACCTCCTCGACACTCTTGGATACCAACTGACAGGCCTCCGAGGAGCTGTGGGCAACCTGCTGAATATCGGACGATACCTGGCTTG
>Ga0214472_10001132_pt1 | contig 30579 bp, 26 predicted proteins | sample RVTome_6_FD_207662 | JGI IMG/M metagenome (GOLD analysis project Ga0214472, IMG submission 207662) | Soil microbial communities from uranium-contaminated site in the Upper Colorado River Basin, Wyoming, United States - RVT140D175 | ecosystem: Environmental > Terrestrial > Soil > Contaminated >...
CGTGGCGAACAGATCGCGTCGTGGTGTGTTTGCGCTTGCCTTGCACCCCACACTGAGGGCAGGGGTGATATTTGGGCGTGATGACGAGATGCTCGATATCATCATCTTGAGTGCCGATCAACTCGGTGAATCTCATGGGGGCTCCTCCTGATAGGTGGTTGGATACCAAAACTATCGGATGGAGCCCTTTTGACGTCAAGGACCCTCAGCTATTTGATTTCATGAGCAATACGTTTTGGGAATCGCAAGTGAAAAGTGTCAAATAAGCGATAAGGATTTATATGTCATCATTGTCCTCATTTCTTCCGCCAGGCGCACCGGATTGTCAAAAATCGGTAGCGGGTTGCCCAGCAGGACAATCTTGGGTTTCTTTGTCGTCCGAGCCAAAATCGCGGTTTCCAGGTTCATGGTCGCCCCCATGCAGGTGGGCGTGTTGTGATGCTCGTTCAGCATCAGGCCATCGAAGCCAACTTCTTCGCAATACTCATACTCATCGAGATAGGTGTTGTACAGGTCAGAGCCCAGTTGGGAATCGAAATGGGAATTGGAAAACGTCAAACGCACAGCACTGTTGGGACTGTTTTGCACATCCTCGGCTGTGTAGTTGACATAGGCGCGTTCAGTAAACCGCATGAGGAACATAGGCCCTCTCCTTTATTTGCCCACGGGACAGTAGACGACCGAACGGCAGGTTGTGTACGGTACTGAGGCTCATCCTACGCCGCCGCTTCAGTGAGGTCAAGGGGCGCGGTCTGTGCCATGGCGGCGAGTTGAGCGATGTTCTGGCCCCGGAGCACGCGGCTCGCATGGCAAAAGACATCGCCACTTGTCAACGGGTTGAAGTCAGTGGCAGCGGTCACGCCGGGCCTCTAGACAAACCCGATGGGTTTCTCAAGGCAGTGCGTGACTTTTTGGGGTCTTGAAGGAGCCGCATGCCCCCTCAGCGCCCCGGCAACCCCGCGGTCACCTGCGACAATTCTGCCGTGGGAGAAATGTACTCAAGGTCGGTCATCACCTCGATCAGCGCCGGTCTGCCCGCCTTCAGCGCTTCGTTTAACGCCGGCTGAAAGTCGGCGTCGCGCGTCACCTTGATCCCCAGGGCACCATAAGCATTGCCCAGCGCGGCAAAATCCGGGTTGACAAAATCCGTGCCACTGGGCCGATTCGGGTACTGCGCCTCCTGGTGCATGCGGATCGTGCCCAGGGCGTGATTGTTGTACACCACGGTGATGATGTTCACCCCGTACTGCACGGCGGTGGCCAGTTCCTGCCCGGTCATCATAAACCCGCCGTCGCCACAATTGGCGATCGCCACCCGATCCGGATGCGCCAGCTTGGCGCCGATGGCCGCCGGTACGCCATAGCCCATGCAGCCAACTGTCGGGCCGTAAAACGTGTCGGGGGTGGCAAACTCCTGGTATTGATGCACCCACAGGGCAAAGTTGCCCGCATCCACGGTGTGAATAGTGTCTTTGGGCAGAGTGGCCTTCATGTCCATCATCACCTTTTCCATCGACACCTTGCTCGAGGGGCGCTCGGGTGGGGTGGCCCATGCCTGCTGCACCTTGCGATACTCATCGATCCAGCCCTGGCGGCTCGCTTTGGGGGCGGGCGCCGGATGCTCCAGGGCGGCAGTGAGGGCCAGCTTGACGTCGGCGACAATACCCACATCAGGGCGCTGATTCTGCCCAATCACCTCTTCTGCCGGATCGATATGGATCAGCGTCTGATCCGGGGACGGCAACGTATAGCCGACCGTACTTTGCTGATTCAGCCGGGTGCCAATAGCCACCACCAGATCCGACCCGGCCACCGCCTCGCGCGCAGGGTTCTTGGCGCTACTGATATTGCCTAAATAGTAGGGGTGATCGTTGGGAAAAGCCGACAGACGCCGGTAGGTGGTGACCACTGGAATCTGAAAAGCCTCCGAGAAGCGAATGAGTTCTTCCCGCGCCCCGGCGTACTCCGTGCCCGATCCGGCCATGATAATCGGGTTCTGAGCGGCGGCGATGCGTTCGACTAGATCCCGGATCAAACCGGGCTCCGGGTGGGCGCGAATCACCGGATAGGGTGCCACCAGCGGAATGTCCGCCGCTTCGTCGAGCATATCTCGCGGCAGTGACACCACCACCGGACCCGGACGACCGCTGCGGGCGAGATGAAAGGCCCGGCTCATAATCTCGGGCACGCGGCGCGGGTCGTTCACCTCGATGACCCATTTGGCGATGCTGCCAAAAAAGTGGCTGTAGTCGATCTCCTGCCCGGCCTCTCGCCCCCGCGCGGCTCGCGCCACCTGCCCTACCAGCAAGACCAACGGCGTGGAGTCGTGACGGGCGCAGTGCACGCCAATGCTGGCGTTGGTGGCGCCCGGGCCGCGGGTCACGACGCACACCCCCGGCTGGCGCGACGCCTTGGCGTACGCCTCCGCCATCAGACACGCCCCGCCCTCTTGACGATTACTGATCAGCCGTACCTCATTGACATCCCGCATGCCATCCAAAATGGAGGTAAAGCTTTCGCCCGGAACATTGAACACGTGGCGTACGCCTTCGTTGCGCAAACAATCGACAACCGCATGGCCCCCGTTCATTTGACGTGTCTTAGCGGTGCTCATCTTTGGTTTCCTCGTACACGAATTAACATTGACGCCAAACCACTGCTGCAACAGCCTGGCCCTCCGGGCCCAGACAATAGGCATTAAGATGACATCGATTGATTTTCATTGCAACCCGCCGATGGGTTCGCTATTTGACGGGCGGCCCATTTTAGCCTAATGTGTCACACACGCATGCACGCAATAGTGGATTCGGAATAAAGGAGCACGCCATGCTTATCGTTAGCACCCAGGCGCACATGTGGAGAAGCGGTGAACCCGCTGGGATGAGAGGGAGAGACGACGGATGAAATTTGGCCTCTATAGCTCGATTGCCAACCCGCCGCGTGGCGAGCATTTGGATCGCTGTGTAGACCAAGTCATTGCCGAGGCCCAGCACGCCGAGGCGAGCGGTTTTGATTCGTGCTTTTTTGGCGAGCACCATCAAGATAGAGACGGCTTTTTGCCGTCGCCGCTGATCGTCGCGACGGCGGTGGCGGCCCAGACCCATACCCTGAACGTCGGGACCTCGGTGATTCTCCTGCCCCTGCACCACCCCGTGCATATCGCCGAGGACGTCACCACCCTCGATATCGTCTCCAAAGGGCGCATTATTCTCGGCGTTGGGGTCGGCTATCAAGCCTCCGACTTCCGCGCTTTCGGTCTCCCCATGGCCGATCGAGCCGCCCGCTTTGAAGAAAGCGTCGACATTATCCGCCAGTGCTGGACCGGCGAGCCCTTTTCGTTTCACGGCCATCATTTCACCCTAGACGACATCCAAATTCTCCCCAAGCCCTTCCAACACCCCTCCCCTCCCCTGTGGATCGGCGCCAGCGTTCCCTCTGCCGTGCGCCGGGCCGGGCGTCTGGGCGATGCCTTTGTCTCTACCCCCAGTACGACCCTGGCGGACACGGTGCACACCATTAATATCTACCGGCAGGCGGCCCAGGAAGCGGGACGCGAACCGCAAGTGATCCTGATGCGCGATGCCTGGGTGGCCTCCAACCGCGCCGAGGCCGAGTCGGTGTACGGACCGGAAGTGATGGCGGCCTATCGCTACTACTGGGAAAACCAACTCGATGAATTCAAAGGCATGGCGGAGAGCGATTTTACTCTGGAGAATGTGGCCAAAGATCGGATTATCCTGGGCGAGCCCGAGACCTGTATCCGCGAGTTGCATCGCTGGCACGAGGCCACCGGAGCCGACTATTTCCTCCTGCGCCTGCGCCACGCCCACTCGGGCGGCCCGGCCCACGACAAGATTATGTCAGCGATCAAGCTGTTTGGGGAAGCGGTGATCCCCTATTGTGAGTAGATGCATCAACGCTCCATGGCGTGCGGCGATGACCTCTTTATATGATTTCGGTGCTCGACCCGTGTTCACCAGATCAGCCGTGTATTAAAGACACCTTTCCGGGTGAAACGATGGCAGAGCAAAGACAAATTGAACGCCTCTTACAACAGGTCCAACGGTTGAGGCAACGCGATGAGTACTGGGCTGTGACCACCCGCCTGGCGCGGATGTGGATCACCCCTGATCACGAGTCGCCTTACCGTCCCTATCTGACTTTATTGCTGAGCCAGCAAGGGAAGATCTTAGGCTCTCATGTGCGGGAACAGCCGCCGGCTGCCGAGGCGCAATTTGAATCGCTGTTACGGGCGATGCGCCGTCCGGCATTGGGCTCGGGCCGAGCCCGACGCCCCAGCCTCATTTATCTGGATAACGCCGAGCATGTCGCGACTCTCACGCCCCTGCTAGAGGCACTGAGTATTGAGTGTATCCACCGGCCCACCCTAGCCATGGCGGATGAGGTGGTAGCGGCGATGGAAACCCAGAGGGGCAAATACAAATTGCCGCCAGGGCTGATCTCGATTCCGTCGGTGACGCTGCCGATGGTGGGTCATCTGCATGAACTAGCAGCGCAATTTTACCGGGCCACCCCCTGGACTTGGTTTAATGACCGCCATCCTTTTGCCATCCGGGTCGCCCCTGAGGAGGCCCCGCGTTATGCCATCGTGATGGGGAATGCGGGCGAAGTGTTCGGCCTATCGGTGTACGACACACTTGACGACCTGAAATTGGTGTTCAACCCTGCTCTGTCCCATCGGGAGGTGGCCAGGAGGTCCACCTGGTTTGTCCTCTTCTTTGAAGAGGCGCCAGGGGTGAGCTTTGACGATTTGGATGCCATCACTGAGCACGGCTGGCCGATCGCGGCCCCCTATGCGTATCCGGTGTTTGGACGCTCAACTGCCGATCAAGGGCTCGCGCTCCCTTCCAAGGCCGACTTGCTGTGGATGGAAGGCGCCTTAGCGGGCCTGCTAACTTACATCAATCAACATATGGTGTTGCGGCGCGGTGTGCCGCAACTGGCCAACGTCACAACGTCAGCGACCCGAGTTGACGGCGAGGTGCCCATCCGTCTGCAATTGCTTGGGTTTGATGCCATCTTTCAATAAACCTCAAGGATGTCTGACCCAACTTCCTCTGAGGGACGTCCTGACGGGTGCAGAGATCGTCGACTTGGGCCAGCTCATCGCGCCTGCGGGCAGAGAACTCGCCGAGATTAAGCTACCGGCATCGGGGATGACCACAGAGACGCGTAGGTGCTGCCCCCAGCCCCGATAGCTTCACACCTGATCGTATGTTGGTCATCGAGTTCTAGACCATCTAATCGTTGTTCTATCGCGAGCGCTTCCGTCTCAGAGACGCTCACCAAACACCAGACGTATTGCTGACCGGGAAACCAGGTAATCGGCACATCCGTCGCAACCCCGATAAGGTCCCGAAAGGTCGCCTCTGACATCTCGGCGGGAAGATGATCCACGAGACAACGACAGCGGGTTGTGTGTTTTCGGACGTCAGCCTTGAAGGAGTGGTTTCTGAGTCGTGGTAACTGTCTCTGCCAAATCGGGGAAGGAACTGACGTGGCCGGCGGACTCTCTGGCATACCACAGAATGGGAGCATGACGTTCTCCTGTGTCTGATTAGTCATAGTTGATCAGAGTCTAAGGCCATGCTTTTGGAAATGCCGTGACGACCATCACATTGCGCGATTCGACTCCAGGGGACAGTTGTTGGCCGCTTCACTTTTGGTCTGGGGCGCTGCTCCGGAGATGGCGTGCGGCTCGGGAGTCACGCCGTGATGACGTGTGGCCCAGACATGGGTAAACTCAGCGCCGAAGAACATGATCAGGGCCGAGTAGTAGACCCACACAAGAAGGACCACCATTGAACCCGCTGCACCATATGCCGAGCCCACGCTCGCCTGACCCAGGTAAAAGCCGATGGCCGTCTTACCTAGCGTAAAGAGTGCAGCCGTGATGAGCCCGCCCAGCCATACGTCACGCCAGCCGATCTGGGCATCGGGTACATACTTATAGAGCAGGGCAAATACAAAGGTGAGGACCAGGAGTGAGACGGCCAACTCCAGGACCCGACTGAAGAGCGCCTGATCCGGGCCGTGCAATAGGGAAGTAGCACCTGCCAGAGCGGCGCTAATAACGAGCGAGATAAGGAGTAAGAACGCCAGGGCCAAGACAATAGCCAATGAGAAGATGCGGTTCCGGAGCCAAGCCCAAATCTCTGCCCACACCCCATTGATGGAGGCAGGTTGGACCTCCCAGATGAGGTTGAGCGTCGCCTGGAGTTCGCCAAATACCGCCGTGGCACCAATGAGTAGCGTTATCAGGCCAATCATGGTCGCGATCGCGCCCCCTTCTGGACTCGTCGTGGTGAGAATGCTGGTGACGAGTTCGCGCCCGGCTGGGCCAATAAGGCCTTCAAACTGAACAATGAGCTGATTGGCGATCTGCTGCCGATCGAGCACCAGTCCAGCCGCCCCCACGATAAGCAGCACCAGCGGCGCGAGAGACAAAGCGGTGTAATAAGCCAGGGAGCCTGCCAGCCGCAAGCAATTGTCAGCCCACCAATCCTGGAAGGCGCGTAGGGTCACCCGCCATAGGGTTGTGGTATGCACGGCTTCACTCCTCGCCACATCGTTCTACTGCCACAGCAGCACATGTATCAATCTTGCGTATGGTATTATCTTACGGTTCGCCCATTTTTTTCGGGGCTTCTAAAATTTCAACTCATTGAATTTTTGTGACTTATGAAATTACCCAGTTTTCGAGGAAAGTTGACCACCAATTCGCCTCCAAAGCTCCAAACGGCGGATGAGGCACGGCGTAGTTCGGACAGCGGCATCCAGCACGATTTGAGTGTAGGGTCTTTGTCCTGGTGCCGTTCAGGTTGAATCCAATATGGTTTATGCGCCTTCCCGGGTGGGTGCGGTCGCGTCACTGTGCGCTGGGGTCGGGGGGCGATTGAGAAGCTCCTGCGGGAACGCTGCCAAAAGCGTGTCGACGATCGCCTGCATCGACACCAGCACCGTGGGCCGCCCTTGCTCATCTACCACGGGGACATGCCGATACTCGCCGACAAACATCTGGTGCAGGGCGTCCATGAGGGTATCGTCTAGCCCCAGACAGTCGGGGTCTGGCCGCATCACGTCCCGCAGTAGCACGTGGTCGATATCGAGTGGAGCGCTGGCCACGGTGGTCACCACGTCCCGCTCCGTGAAGACGCCGACCAAATGGCCCTGCTCGACCACCAGCACACAGCTGAGCTGTTTTTCACGCATGCTTTCCAGCGCTTCACGCACGGTCGCCCGCGGTCCGAGCGCCACAGTCGCGGGCAAGGCGTGAAGCAGCTCTCGCACCCGCCGTTGCAGCACGGCCACAGGCTCTAAGCGTGCCTCGGAGTGCTCGCGTTCTTGCGCTATTTGTTGTTCTTCTGCCTTGGCCTCGTCACGCATTTCCTGCATATGACCTTCCTTCCTACACCTGAGACACTCTCTGCCGTATGAGGCTAAAGGGCGCCCACACCTGTATTGTAAAGGCTCCCTTTTCAATACACCCATCACCGTTTTGGAGACGAGCCCAGCAGCTACAAAGACTTCTAAAGGAGCGTTGTTGGTGGTTCCATGACTCAGGAAAACCCTTCATATGACAGGCAGGGCCGGCGCCCTGCGGGCAACCGGCCAGCCAATGAGCGATTAGTATTCTCGCCACGGCGTACCGTAATACTCGTACACCTTGCGGCCACGCTCGCGATCTTCCCAGTCCCAACTATCGCCCGCGTACTTCGGCGCTTTTTTGAGCCGCTCTTCGGTGATGTCGAGGCGATATCCGCCAAGTCTGGTGTCATAGCTTAGGGAAGCCCATGGGATCGGATAGTAGTCAGCGCCAAGGCCCAAAAAGCCGCCAAAGCTGAGCACAGCATAGGCCACCTGGCCACTTCGCTTTTCGATCATGACGCGCTCGATGGAACCCATCTTCTCGCCCTTGGCGTCATAGACATTCGTGTCTTCCACTTTGTCGCTGCCGATGAGGCCAGCGGTCTCACGCGCTTCTGTTGCCATTGGATTACTCCTGCTATTTTACAGTAACTGTACTGAGATTGAGTCAACTCTATAAGACATGAACGCCGTGCCCAAGGGGCCACGGCCTCACGGTAGCGACATGCCCGATGCATGTCGCTACCCTGGATAAAAGCAAAAGACATGCCAAACGGCCGGCATGCCCTCTATTTGCAGGTCAGAGCTGGCGATACCTGGCTGGACATCGAGACGACGGGCCAGCTCTGCGTCAGGTGGCATCTGTATGAGCCATCCTCTGGAGCAGAAGCTCTTGAAGCAAGGCTTGATACACATGGATGATCCGCCTGTTGACGGCGCTTGCCCGGCGCCCTCCTTGTCTCTCAAAACAAGAGACGACTCTCCCGTATTGAGACCAGTCAGTGCGGCTCCACTCTCTCAAAGGCGGACCCGTAGGCCATCCGCGCCTGTGCCGTCTGGTACCGTCTGCGTGTGCGGAACATCGGCATCGCTCTTGCTGGATTGTTTGTACGGAATATTGGCCCTTGGCGTAGGTGTATCGATGTGTTTTTGTGCGGAACCTGATAATGTCTAATGGGGTCAAGTCTACGTGTTTCTCATTGTGATTCAATCAACAGCAACACATAGACTTGACCCCTTTCCCTTTCCCCACTCAGATGCCCAGATACGCTTTTTTTACCCCTTCATCTTGTAACAGTTCCTGGGCTTCACCTTGCATGGTGATCCTGCCGGTTTCCAGTACGTAGCCACGTTGCCCTAGCGTGAGGGCGAGCATCGCGTTTTGTTCCACCAGGATGGTCGTGACGCCCATGGCATTGATTTGCTGCACGATTTTGCCGATTTCCGCCGTGAGGATGGGGGAGAGTCCAATCGAGGGCTCGTCCAGCATGAGGAGCTGGGGGCGATTCATCAGGGCGCGGGCGGTGGCTAACATTTGCTGCTCGCCGCCGCTCAACGAGCCGGCATGCTGTTTGGTCCGCTCCTTCAAGATGGGAAAGTGTGTGTAGACCATCTCCAGAGTTTCCTCGATCTCGGCTTTGTTCTTCTGCAGATAGGCCCCCATCTTGAGATTTTCCATCACGGACATCTTGGGAAAGAGCCGGCGTCCTTCGGGGACGTGCCCGATACCGAGGCGTATAATCTGGTGCGGCGACAGCCCCACGAGCGATCGTCCGTGGAATTCGATGCTGCCGCTACTCGGTTGCACCAGGCCGGTCAAGGCCCGCAAGATCGTGCTCTTGCCGGCGCCGTTGGCGCCAATGAGACTGATCATTTCGCCGGCGTTCATTTGAAACGACACGCCTTTGACCGCTTCGACCGCACCGTAGTGAACGTGTAAATCGCGCACCTCAAGCATGTTCCACCCCCGACCCTAGATACGCTTCAATCACCTCGCGATTGCTGCCAACCTCGCTCGGCGTGCCCTCGGTGAGTTTCTCGCCAAAATTCAGGACGACAATGCGTTCGCACGTGCCCATCACCGCTTTCATGTTATGTTCCACCAGGAGGACGGTAGTGCCGCGATCTCGGATGGTTTTGACCAACGCCATGACCCGCTGACTTTCGTCGAGGTTCATGCCAGTGACCGGTTCGTCCAGGAGCAGCAGCCGCGGTTGCGCGGCCAGCGCCATGGCAATGCCCAGCGTGCGCTGGTGGCCGTGGGGCAGGTTTTTTGCCAGCTCCTCGGCATACGGCGCCAACCCGGTAAATTCCAAGACTTCCCGGGTGCGGGTAATTTCATCGCGTGGAAAGGAGCGGAGGCTCAACAGGACTCGCCCGAAGCCCCGGCGACTGGACAGATGGAGCCCGAGGAGTACATTCGTCAACACCGACATGTCCAGGAACAGCGTGGTGAGCTGAAAGGTTCGCACCAGGCCACGTCTGACAATATGGTGGGGTTTCAGCCCCACGAGCGATTCGCCATTGAAGGTGATGCTGCCGGCCGTTGGCGGCAAGAAGCCGCTGAGAAGGTTGAAACAGGTGGTTTTCCCGGCGCCGTTAGGGCCGATGAGACCGACGATTTCACCGGCATTCACGGTCATATCCACGCGGTTGACGGCTGCGAGTCCGCCGAAATATTTCGTCAAATTTTGGGCTTCCAGAAGAGCCATACGCGCCTCACCTCTCACCTCTGGGTTGCGGTGTGTACCCATGTCATGTCGCCGCGCTGGCAGCGGGGGCTGTCTCGGCACTCCCGCGCCAGAATCCTGCCAGCTTCCCAGGGAGCGTGATGAGACCCCCAGGGAGAAAGAGGATCGTCAGCAGCATCGCGATGGAAAAGAAAATCGTCTCATACGCGCTGCCTCGAAAGGGTTCGACAAGCAGCGTCAAAAAGGCCGCACCGACAATCGGACCGATAAAGTGTCCGCGACCGCCGACATAGTTGTACACCAGGATATTCACAGAGAGCAGAAAGCTGAACTCCGGCGGAAACAGGAAGCGAAAGAAGGAGGCGTAATAAGCGCCGGCGACACCGGAAAAGAAACACCCGAGCGTAAACGCCAGCAGTTTGTAAGAGGCGACATCGACGCCCAACGATTGCGAGAGATTATCCGCCATGCCGATGCTTTTCCAAATCAACCCGAGGCGGCTGTATTCCAAGCGGTAGAGGATGAGGAGGATCAGGACGAGCAGGCCTAAAGCGAGATAATATTGACTCGCCTTAGTCACCAACACCATCCCGAAAAGACTGGGTTTGGGAATGCCGCTCAGGCCGCTCATCCCCCGTGTCAACGGCACCCAGAGTTGGGCAATCAGGCGGATCACCTCCACAAACGACACCGTCACCATGGCGAAGTAGACGCCGCGCAATCTGAGAGAGGGGTAGCCCATGATGAGCCCTACCGCAGCGGCCAGGGCGCCGCCGCACAACAGGGACAACTCAAAAGGGAGCCCCATCTTTTTGGCCAGTAGCGCCGAGGTATAGGCCCCGATGGCCATAAACGCCGAATGGCCGATGTTGAGCTGGCCACACATCAGCGATGGACGCAAACTCGCTGCCAGCATGGTGTTGATGAGCACCTGGACGAAGATTTGCGTGTAATACCGCCCACCGAAATTCGGCAGAAAGAGGGCGAGGACACCCACCACCAGAAGGACGACTGCAATGCCAATTTTAGACTTCATAACCAAAGAGCCCGTTAGGTTTGAAGAGGAGCAGCAGAATGATGAATACGAAGCTCAGCAAGAACGCCGGTTCGACGCCGACGGCGGTGGCGACAATCGAGTCGATAAAGCCGAGGATCAAGCCGCCCAAGATGGCCCCGGGAATACTGCCGAGTCCGCCGAGGATAATAATGATGAAGGCCTTCAAGAGGGGTTGTTCACCCATCATAGGATCGAGTTTGAAAATCGGCGCCATCAACGCCCCCGCTGCGGCGGCCAGGGAAAAGCCGACGGCGAATGACACGGCATTCACCACGTTGACGTTGACCCCTTGTAAGGCAGCCGCTTCTTTATCCTGCTCGATAGAGCGCATGGCCGCACCCATTTTGGTTTTATTGATGAAGAGGTACAACGCCACCACCAGCACCGCTGCCACCGGAATAATCATCAGACGCTCGGCGGAAATCGGGGTGCCAAAAATGATGTAGCTGCCCTCGAACACGGATGCCACGTTCTTGTCTAATGGGCCAAACACCGGATAGCCGGCGGCTTGCAACAACGTGGTCAGCGCCAGTAAGGCGACCAGCGTCGGCTCGATGTTACCTTTGACGGTGCGGTAGATAAAGCGCTCCACCCCGAAACCAAACAGGCCCAGAAGAATCATGGCCGCGAAGAACGCCAGCCAATAAGGAATGCCCCAGAGCTGGAAGAAATAATAGATGACGAAGGCCCCAAGCATATAGATCGCCCCGTGGGCGAAGTTGATGATGTGCATCATGCCGAACATCAGCGTCAGCCCGAGAGCCATGAGAATGTAAATCGCACCGATGGATAAGCCAATAATGGCACTTTGGACCAAGAGTTCGAGGCTCATAGCGTCGTATCCTCAGCAGCAGTACAGCGCGGGGCGTGGAGCACGGCCGGCGCCTGCCTCACGCCCCCGGTGTTTCGGGACACCCCGCTCTAATTGTGCGGGGGGTTCAATTGCACAATCTTCGTCGCCTGGCCTTCTTTCACCTCCGAAAACGGCATGGCATAGATGACCTGGTTGCCGATGCCATAATAGCTTTTGCCACCGAAGTGTGCTTTGCCCCAGAGATTGTCGAATTCGACGGTGCCCAGGGCCTCGGCCACTTTCTGCGGATCGAGGCTCTGGGCTTTTTTCACCGCGGCCACGAAGGCAAAGGCGGCGTTGGCGAAGTCGATGCTCGTCGCATTCCACTCCCCATACTTCTTGGTGTACCGCTCCTGCCAGCTCTTGACGGCCTCCGGCAGCGGCGTCTGGACAAAGCCATGCACCCACATGCCTTCGACGCCGGCGGTGCCGGCAATCTTGGCCACCACAGAGGTGTCGACCTGGCCGATATGCACGAACCGGCCTTTGAAGCCGAGTTCCCGCGCTTGTTTGATGATCAGACCCACACTTCCCGCTGGTGCGGCGTTGACGCTGATAATGTCCGGTTTATTTGACAGGATGCGCAGCAGCACCGGATTAAAATCGGTCAACGTGCGTTCGAAGAACTCCTGGGAGACAATCTCATACCCCAAGTCCTTGGTGTACTCGACCTCCACCTTGATCGACCACCACCCCGTGTCGTCGTTTGGGGCGATGGTGGCGATACGTTTGATCTCCGAATGGTGCTCCTTGACCCACTTCCAGAAGATCGTGGTTTCCGGCGGCGAGGGGAAGCAGTGGAAGGTCATGGGGTTGTTCGGACTGACCAGGCCTTCGGCGTAAGCCAGGGGCAGGTTGATGATGCCGGCTTCGTTCACCGCGTCCTCGTTGGCTTTCACCACGGCGCCACCGAGAATGGAGATGAATTGGACTTCGTCGCGGTTGATCAGCCGGTTGACTGTCGCCACGCCCTCGGCAATGACGTATTTGTGGTCGTAGGCAATGACTTCCAGCTGGTATTTTTTGCCCCCGATGTCGATGCCGCCCTGCTCGTTAACCTCGTCGAAGATCAACTTTGTCGCTTGCATATGGGGAATACCCCAGGGGGCGGCCGGCCCCGAGAGGGGCGTTGATATCCCAAACCTGATGACGTCCTCTGCCGCGACCTGACCGGGACTGAAGGCGAACGCGACCAGAGCTGCAATCAATAACGCGCAGGTCAATGCAGACCACTTCTTCTCCATATTAAGAGCTCCTCCCCCTTTTCTTCATACTAAGACCTCTTTACCATTGGCGTTCGTAAACGCTTCTGATGGTGACTTGAGGCGATACACCGCATAACCACTACGCGGCGCACTATAGGGGAAGAGACGCCGCCGTGTCAATCGCAAAGTGACAAATAAAAGTCTCACGTGCGGTTGCCATAGGGAGGGGAGAAACAAGACGCAGGTAAACCCGACTTAGCAAAGAGGGCGTGTGGGCTGACCCTGCGTCGACACAGGGTGAAGACGTCGCCAACACCGCAAGCGCGTCCCGCTGGGGTCAACTCCACTTCATCTTGTCGTACGAAGACTGGCGTGCCGGGGGCTGAAAAGCGGGGTTCTCAAGCGGCGACGGCGACCGTTGCACTCACCCGAGGTTCGCCCAAGGAGGCGGTGGTGTGGCCCTGGCCGGTCTGGTCGTCGGCCAGCACCACATCGCCCGGCCCAAAGCGGCGTTTGGTACCGTCGCCAATGCCAATTTCCATCTGGCCCGACAGGATGATGATGTACTGCTGCCTCGGGGCACAGTGCCAATCGCTAAAATAGTCTGCCGGAAAGCGGCGAAAGACGAGATTGCTCCCCGCTGCAATTGCCACATTTTCGATCTCGTTGGCCGGGATATGTAAATCTTCAAAATGGGTTTGGCCGCCGTCCCCAGTGTAAATCCGTACGATCATCCAGGTTCCTCCTTGTCTTGTCTACCTGTTCTCATGTCGTTTGGCGCCATGATCTGCACAGCGTCTCGACGCATCGCCGGGGCGCCTCTGGATTCGGCGCCACATTCTTGTTACAGTGCCAGGTGCGGGTACAAAACGCAAGGAAGGCGTCAAGCATCATCATAAAACCCATAGGAGAAAATATGGAGTACGGTATCACGATTCCACGCACGGAGATTGCCGAGCAGCCTGATCCCTTGAAGTATCTCACTCATTTTGCGGAGACCTCGGCGCAGATGGGGTGCGCCTATGGCGTGATTGGCGACCGCCTGGAGTCGGGCCTGGACGCTTTCAACGTGCTCACGGCGATTGCCGCGGCCTCAGGCAACATGCGTCTGGTGACCTCCGTGCTGGTGCTCCCACCGCGCGGCATTCTGGTCTCCGCCAAACAATACGCCGCGCTCGACGTCCTCACCAGCGGCCGCGTCATCGCCGGGGTGGGCACCGGGTCGATGTTCCGCGACTACGAAGTCGTGGGGATGAATCCCGACGACATGTGGCCCCGGTTTGAGGAGGGGGTGAAGGCGATGCGAGCTTATCTCACCCCCGATGCGCCGCCCTTTAAGGGCAAATTCTACGATACCACCGGAGTTGACTTGGAGCCGAAACCCGTTCAGAAGCCCTCCCTGCCGATCTGGATTGGGAGTTGGGGGAGCAATGTGGGGCTGCGCCGCGTCGCGCGCCTCGCCGATGGTTGGCTGAGCTCTGCCGGCCCTGGGCACCAATCCCCGGAGCAGTTCGCAGAAGACGTCAAGCGACTCAACGCCTTCCTCATCGAGGAGGGGAAAGACCCTGAAACATTCCCCAGCGCCGTCTCCACCATGGCGCTCTTTGTCTCCGAGGACGCAGACGAGCGAGCGCGTATCGGCGGCCCCGGCTTTGTCCCAAGACCAGGGGGTGTCGGGGTGGCACAACCGGCCGAGCGCCCCTCGGAAGCCCCCCATGCGCACGACATGGTCGGCTCCCGCGCCGCTTGTCTGGATAAAGTGAGACGGTGGCAGGCGGCTGGCATTCATGCCCTCTATCTGGTGCCGCGCGGGCCGGACCCGCTGGGGCAAATGCGGCTGTTTATGGATGAGGTGGCGAGCAGGGCCTAGAGCTCTGCGCCAGGGTCTGCCGTCAGGTACGGCCCTCGCGCAGCTCATCCGCGATTGTTGCTGGTGTGACCACGATGGGCACGCTCGGCAACGTCGTATGCCCTCTTTGAGCGCCTGAGCGGGTGCTTGAGTCAGTCTGAACCCACGACCCGTTCATCCCGACAGAAAGTTCGCCAGCTGCTCATGCTGCCGCGCCGCGTCGAGGTGGCCAATCTCAATGAGGTGACGGGTATACTCGGGCGCCAAAAGTAACATGCTGAGCCAGTCTGGACTTTTCGTACTGACACTCCCCAACCCACGTGCCAGAAGCCGGATCACCCCGGTCAAACCCGCCTCGTATTCACTGGCAAGCTTCCCGAGATCCACTGAAGGGCGTATCACTAAGAGCCTGATGGGACGCAGCCCCATGCGGTGACGTTTTGGCAGCTGGGCGACAAGCTGATTAATGCGCTCCAACGCGTGGATGTCTTGGTCCAGGGTATCCAGAAAAAGACCATTCATCAGGAGACCGAAAATTTGCCCCGCCGGGGGATAGCCATCGACGCTCGGCACATCTGCCTCGCTGCGGCTGCGTTCGTAGCGGGGCGAAATGACCAGAATGTGGCTCGCCCCCAGATAGATGGCAGGAGACAGGGGGTTCGTGAGCCGCACGCTGCCATCGCCATACCAGGCATCCCCCACTCTCACGGCTGGAAAAAGAAACGGTAGCGCCATCGAGGCCATGATATGATCGACCGTGATGGTCGCATTAATGCCAATTCGGTTGGGACTTTCCCATTCTTGGATGTTGCGGCCCTGCACCCACGTGACGGTCTGTCCAGTGCCATAGTGGGTGGCGAAAACGGCGAATGCCTTGAGGCGCCCCTCCTCGACACTGGTAGTGATCCCGGATAACTGCCCGTTTTCGGTTCGCAGCTTGTCTTGCAAATAGACGCGCAAAGGGGTGGTATCGACCATGCCCTGCCTCGGTATCGCCTCTCCGATTTCCTCTCGTCCCCCGCGGCGAACCATCCGCCTGACGAACCCGATGCTGGAGGTCGGCTCCATCACATCCTCGGTCCGCAGCTGGCTCCACCAGCTCACGAGGTTGTCGACACGCTCAGGCAATGTCCCGCTGTGATTGGCCAGCAGAGCCGAGTTGACGGCGCCGGCGGAAACGCCTATCACAATCGGGAATTGAGCCTCGGGAAAAGCTTCCGCAAGGTACTGAAGCACCCCCGCCTGGTAGGCCGCCCGCGCCCCGCCACCCGTCAGCACCAGCGCGTTTTCATTGGACTGGACGTCTGGTTTGAACCGGTTGGCAAAGCCGTCGAGAGCGGCTTTGGTGACATGGCGCATGTCGTTCCTAACTGTGTGGTAGCCGGGTAATACCTCGGCTGAGGTTTCTGTCCCATCTGTGCTCTCAGACCGTCAACAGCATGACATCATAAACGTTGTGAGACAATCCGAAGTGACTTTGTCGCCTGGTTTAGACCGTAGACGCCATGTCATCCCCCTACCTGATTTTCGGGGTCAATCGAGTCGAGCTCTTGCAAATAAGCTTTAAAAATGATATAAGTCATTATTCTACAATAATTTATTTATGCTTTCCAGGTGTGGAAAGCCTCGAATTTTGGGTGCCCTCTAGGGAGCCGTGACTGAGGCGTTTCTTGGGCGTTTCAAAGACGTTCGGCAACTATACTCCCTCTCGTACATCATACGAGGGGGGAGTCACGAACAGGTATTAAGGGCCTGAGAAAATGGCTTCCGATGACAGGTAAATCTGCATTTTCATTGAGGCATCCCTCAGGTCTCAAGCATGAAAACCCGAGAGAAGTCACGGAATTATCTGTCTCAGATAAACTTCATTATCAATTCCATCAAGGGCTAACAAGCAAGTTGTATTTCCTGTACAACGTGGCGTTTTGGAGCCATTGTGTCAGTGCTTCCCCTCACCATGAGAAGCCATCTTAGTATCGGTCAGAACACAGGCATCAAGCACCGTTGTAAAACGACGTCAGGTCGTCTTGAGGACGCAGTTGCCCAACGACGGTCTTGGGCCTCGATCGGGGGATTGGCCACGGTCGGCCCCCCATGGTGAAATTGGAGCCTAAGCGTATCTCAATACTATATTTTTCAAATACTTCGATTTTGATCGAACAGCTTTCAGGTGGCCGATCCCGTGATCGAGGCCCGCAACAGAACAATGGAAAAGCCAGATCCTGGCTAGAGGTCGCAATATGGCAGACAAACAGCAGCAACTCGTGGCTCCACCGCTCAACTACAATTTTTACGCTGAGTCGTACCAGCTTCGCAAAGCTGCTTCCACCATGACCCCCATGGCCATTCATTGGTTCCATCAGCAGGCGGCACACCTGCTACAAAGAAAATCGCCCCGCCAGCAAACACTTTCTATCCTGAGTGTTGGCAGTGGCGAAGGAGATGTCGATGTTGAAATTATTCGCGCGTTTCTTTCCCAATTATCGCCTCTGGGTCACCGATTGAAATATGTAGCCCTTGAACCCAATGCGATCCATCGACAACGTTTTTTACAGCGCCTAGAGCACGCCTCGTTCGGTCCTACGGTTGACATCTCCGTCTATGATCAGCGCTTTGAAGAACACCACGTGGGTGAACATGAACAGCCATATGACCTCGTCCTCCTCGTGCACGTTTTGTATTATTTCAAGGAGCCAGACCAAACCATTCTGCGCGCCTTGGAGCTGACCCGGAACGGGGGCCAAGTTGTCATTGTCCACCAAACCCCCATAGGCATTCCACAGATTCAGCGCAAGTATATGCAGGACATCAAAGGTGATGAAGATGAAATGTTCACGACAGCCGATATTAAGAAGCTGATCAATAGCCACGAACATCAATATCAATATCATGAGATTGAGGCCCATTTAGACGTGACCGAATGTCTTCGTGGGACAGAAGTTGGGCAGCAAATCATGTCGTTCTGTATGGAATGTGATGTGCGCGCCCTTCAGGAGCCCAAAGCCACCCAGATCTTGCAGGCCTTTTGGCACCTTGCCGACATTCGAGATAACGGCAAGGCCTATATTCGTGAACCGATCGGGATTTTCGTCGTCGAAGCCTCTCGTGCGCCTCATCGCGTCGAGAAACTCCCAGGCGACGACGACCCGGTCGAAGACTACCGGCAATTGGCCCAGCATTTTCATTGGAAGGCTTTATTTGCCTCCCGCTCCCACTCGCCTCAGCAAGTCGTGCCGCGTTCCTTGAGACTCTTGGATGTGGCCTGTGGCACCGGTCGGTGGCTCAAAGCCCTGCTGCACTACGTCCCTCAACCTGCCGAGGGGCTTGCCGCCCCGGTCAGCTTGAATGGCAATCAAGACATTGTGTACGATTTGTTGGACCCTTCTCCAACGGCGCTCTCGCAAAGCCAAAGCCGGCTTCGCACGCCTTTCAAACCTGGACAGCATTACATTGAGACCATACAAACGGCTGCGTTAGCACACGGCGCCTATGATATTCTGTGGTCCATGCACGGCTTCTACGCGATTCCCACCGCCGACTTGCCACGGGTCTTGATGAAATGTCGAGACTGTCTGAACGATTCGGGCATCGCCTTGATTGCGGTGGCGTCGCGCGACTCGTTTTATGTCAGCTGCTATGCGCAATATTTAAACATTTTTCATGATGGAGCAGGAGACGGTTTTACTTCAGCAGAAGATATTACGGCAACGCTGACGCAACTGAGCCTCCCCTTTCAGATCTATACGGTGACCTATGAAGAGCAGATTCCTATAGATGATGTCGATGCTGTGGAACACTATATCACCAACGAATCCATCGGGAATTCCTTTAGTAAAGACGACGACCTCACCGGTACTACCTATTCTAAGCAAGTCACGTTAAAGCAATTGCGAGATCACAAACAATTTAATCGTTATCTAAACTCTTTTATCCGAGGGTCATCTTATTACTTTCCACAAGAGATACAGGTCATCGTATTTGGCAACTTAGCCACTCTACCGACCTCGTTTCAGTTTGATGATCTCCCCAGTGGTGATGGTCATCTGGGACAGCATGGTGACGCCTTACAGCCCGATTTGTCCGAAATGCGGCAGCTCGCCGACACCGCGATGAAATATATTATCCATCAACAAGAGCATATTGAAACTTCTCCACTAGCGGGCTCTGGTGTCGAGTGGCTACAGACAAGCGAGTATAACGCCGAGACCGAAGCGGCAGTCGCCCTCGCCCAGTCCGTGGAGGAACCCTTACCAGCCTATGGCGTCGTGGACTTTGACGGCTTGCTCCAGGACCTGTTCGAACGCCTTGCCCCCTATAGCACCAATGATAATAGTGCGGGTTATCTGGCCTTCATCCCCGGTGGGGGGTTGTACCACTCTATTTTAGCGGACGTCGTGGCAAATTCGCTCAATCGGTACGTGACCATTTTCATGGCAGCACCGGGTCTTGCCGCCATCGAGAATCAGGCGATTCGCTGGCTTTGCGATATCATCGGCTTCCCGCAAGACGCTGGGGGCGTGTTGACCTCCGGCGGTTCCATGGCCAATTTCGCGGCAGCCCATACGGCGCTTATGCAGTGGCAATACTCCACCTCGACTCGGGACTATTCGCACGCCACGGCCTATGTGAGTGAGCAATCCCACTACTCGGTAGAACAAGGTCTGAGGCTCTGCGGGTTCCCGGCTGAAAACCTCAGAAAAGTGCCGTCGACCCCGTATGATTTCCGTATTTCTATTGAGAGCTTGCGCCATGCTATCGCACAAGATCGGGCCATGGGGTTCGAACCCATTTTACTGATTGGGACCGCAGGCACGTCCAATACAGGAGCCGTGGACGATCTGTTGTCTCTGGCTCGCATTGCCGAGTCCGAGGGCTTGTGGTTTCATGTGGATGCGGCTTACGGCGGATTTTTCAAGCTGACCCAAAGTGGCGGGATACGGCTGCAGGGGATTGAGTTGGCAGACTCCGTGACGCTGGATCCGCACAAGGCGATGTTTCTCCCCTACGGTACGGGAAGCCTCCTGGTCTCAGACAAACGGACGCTCAAAGAGGCGTTTTCATTTACTGGGGCGTATATGCAGCCGCAGCGCGACCTGAGTGCCGCGGTACCGGATGATATCATGGATCTATCACCGGAGCTGACGCGAGATTTTAGAGGCTTACGGGTCTGGCTACCCCTGAAAATGTTGGGCTGCAAACCCTTTCAAGCACAGCTTGAGGAAAAATTGGCCCTGTCGCGCTGGGTCGCCAATCAACTGTCGATCATGCCCCATATCCACATTGTGGCCCAACCGCAGCTTTCCGTGTTGGCTTTCAAATTGGTCCCTGAGGGGCATGACTGCAGTCCACAGGAGTTGGATGAACTCAACCAAATATTTCTGAAAGAAATTAATCAGAGTGGTAATATTCTGTTGTCCCCATTGAGAAGTTTGCACGATCAGGAGGGGGAGTTTTGCCTTCGGATGGCGATCCTTTCGTTTCGGACGCATCGCGATCGTCTCGAAATCGGCCTGCGTGACATACGGCATGCGGTGGCCACGACGATAGAGCGGCTCTCAGACTTTACCTATAGGTAGGTCATAACTATGGTAGTGGGACTTGTCGTCGCCAGCATCGCATTGCATACAGGGGCTAAATCGTACTTCGCGAGGTATCGAGGTCGAGAGTTTGCCCAGTTTCTACAACCTGTAAACCAGACGGAACGCCAGTTACAAGAGCGCCCGCCTGCAGTGGTGCAAGGCAAAGTCAGCCATGACGCCAAAGAGATCAACCGCAAGCTGGCCCTCTCGCTGAGTTCATTAGGCTTGGTCACAAGTGGGATCATCCTGTACCCACCATTGGCCCTGCTCGGCATACCGGGCCTGGTCTACCTCAGCCTGTCTTTTATCCAAACGGGCTACCACAACGTGGTCAAGGAACGCCGGGTGGGCATTGCAGTGATCGATGCCGTTTCCGCGACCCTGATGCTCCTTTTGGGGTATTTCTTTGCCGATGCCTTGTTTTTCGTGCTGTATTACCTGAGCAGCAAGCTCTTACTCAAAACGCAAGACAGCTCCAAAGCCAATCTGGTGTACCGATTTGGCGAACAGCGCCGGTTGATTTGGGTGCAGCAAGGCGACGTCGAAATCGAAATGCCGATTGAAAAATTGGCGGTTGGCGATATCGTGGTGGTCAACGCCGGGGAGACCATCGCGGTGGATGGTACCATCGTGGACGGATTTGCCAGTATTGATCAGCGGCTGTTAACCGGCGAATCCCAGCCCGCGGAGAAAGGCAAAGGCGAAGCGGTTTTCGCCTCGACGACCGTCTTATCCGGTAGGCTCTACATCCAAGTGGACCACACGGGTTCCGAAACCGTCGCGGCCCAAATTAGTGACATCTTAAGCCGTACGGTCGATTTCAAGTCTTCGGGCGAGTGGCAAGGGGAGCACCTTGCCGACAAGAGCGCCCTGCCTATGTTAGCCCTGAGCGCCTTGACCCTGCCGCTTTTGGGGCCCGGTAGTGCAGTGGCGATCCTCAATGCCTATTTCGGCTATAATCTGCGCCTGATCTCGCCCATCAGTGTCTTGAACTTTCTGAGCATCGCCTCACAGGAAGGCATTCTGGTCAAGGACGGGAAGGCCTTGGAGGTTTTAAGCCAGGTCGACACCATTGTGTTCGATAAGACCGGCACCCTGACGCTGGAACAACCTCATATTGGACAGATCTACACGTGGCATGACATGGCCGAAGAAGAGATCTTAGCCTATGCGGCCGCGGCTGAATCTAAACAGACACATCCTATCGCCAGAGCGATTCGCCAGGAAGCGACCGCACGCGAACTGCTCGTGCCGGAAATCGATCAGGCGTCCTACGAAGTGGGATATGGGGTCAAGACCTCTGTTGCGGATCGTGTCATCCGGGTAGGCAGCATCCGGTTCATGGAGATGGAAGGGCTGGCTATTCCGAGCCGAGCCAGTGCGACTCAGACGTATTGCCATGAACACGGGTACGCCCTCGTGTACGTGGCTATTGGCGATCAACTGGCGGGTGGCATTGAACTCCACGCCACGATTCGCCCTGAAGCAAAACGCGTGATTAGTGATCTGCGACAGCGCCATATGTCCGTGTACATTATTTCTGGCGACCATGAAAAGCCCACGCAGCAATTGGCCCAAGAACTGGCTGTGGACCATTACTTTGCCGAAACCCTACCTGAGCAGAAGGCCGACCTCATCGCCCAATTGCAACACGAGGGACGGTCGGTGTGCTTTGTCGGTGATGGGATCAATGATGCGATTGCCCTGACCAAGGCGGATGTGTCGATTTCCCTAAGTGGCGCTTCTGCCCTGGCGCTCGACGCGGCCCAGATCATTTTACTGGATGCGCGCCTGGATCAAGTCACCCGCCTGTTCGAGTTGGCCAAGCATCTCGATGCCAACATGAAATCCAATTTGATCACCACCGTCATCCCGGGGATCGCTTGCATTGGTGGGGTCTACTTGCTGAAGTTTGGGGTGATTGCTACAGAGGTGCTGTACAACCTGGGTTTGGTCGCGGGCGTGACCAATGCCATGCTGCCGGCGCTCAAATATGAGCGCCAGGGACTGGAGTCATCCCCTTCGTAATGTGTTATCGCCATAGCGCGAAAATACCCAAACCGCATCTCCTTCCTCCTTTATGATGGGCACTCTGCATCTTCTGTCCGAGGTGGCATGGCGCAGCCCGTAGCGCCCATACCGAGCCCGGCGGCGCGATGGACTCTAGCCCCAATCCTACAGAGCAAGGCCTCAGAGAAGGCAGGTGCGGCCAGGGTAATCCCGAACGGCAACTCATGATCGGTAAAAAATCCCGACGGGATGGCGATCGCGCTCAAATCGAGCAAGTTCATGAAGTTGGTGTAATAGCCCAACTGCGTGTTCAAGCGGATGGGATCGGCTTCCACCTCGGCGATGGTAAAGAGACTGCTCGCGGTCGGTGTGACCAGCACATCGATGCGGTTCCAAACGGGTTCAATCGCCCGGCGCAGGGCCTTGAGGCGGTAATACGCGGCATAGACGTCTGGACCTTGCACCGCGGCCCCGGCTGCGATAATGTCGCGGGTAACGGGATACAGCGCCTCAGCATGCGCCGCCATAAATTCCCGGATGGCCACATAGCGCTCGGCAATCCATGGCCCTTCATACAGCAGCCGTGCCGTTTCAATAAACGCTGTGAAATCGATATCTACAGGCTCACCACCGAGTGCCACCAGCCGCTGTACGGCCTGGTCAAATTGTGCCTCAGCAGTGGGATGACCAAACGCCTGCAACTGTCCACTCGCCGGCAGACCAAAACGAAACGGCCGAGGGGCTGGGGGTTCGCACCGGGAGCTGGGGGCGACATGCGCACGCGAGAATGGATCGCCGGGATCGAACCCCGCGACGACGTTTAAAACCTCCCAGGCGTTGGGCACACTCATGGCGAAAATCGAGACGCAATCAAGCGAGCGACAGGCGGGCACCACGCCCCGTGTGCTCACCATGCCACGGGTGGGCTTGAGCCCCACCACATTGTTGAAGGCCGCCGGGATGCGCCCGGAGCCGGCCGTATCGGTGCCTAGTGCGAAACTCACATATCCCGAGGCCACAGCTACCGCCGAACCCGCGCTCGACCCGCCGGCAATATAGGCGGGATCGAAGGCATTGGGCACCGGGCCATAGGGGGTCCGGGTGCCGACCAGACCAGTGGCAAACTGGTCCATATTGGTCTTGCCGATTAGCATCGCACCGGCGTCGAGCAGCTTTGCCACCACCGGCGCTGTCTCCGCTGGCCAATAGGAAAATGCCGGACAGGCGGCCGTGGTTGGCAACCCGTCGACATCGATATTGTCCTTCACCGCGAACGGCAGCCCATAGAGAGGAGAGTTGGCCATGTCTTGTGGTTGTAGAGACCTGGCGCGGGCCATCAGGTCCTCGTCGGGAACCCGGGAGATCCAGACATGGTCATCAGGCGCTGTCTCCAGGCGCTGTAAAATGCCTGAGACCACGTCCTGAGGGGTGGTATCGCCACGGCGATATCGCTCCCTCAGCGTCGATTGTTCAAGACTGTCAGTGGCTGCTAGCATTGGGTTTCTCAAAGGTTGGGCCAGTCGGTCTCATATGAGGGTTCCCTACCACTTCCGATACGGCAAAAACTTGCCACTATACGTCACCACCACCCGATCTCCCTTTGGATCTTCTTCTCTCTTAATGTCGATTTCAAAGTCGATAGCGCTCATAATGCCATCGCCAAACAGCTCATGAATGATGGGTACACGCTTCACAGACGTATTCCAAAATCGGCATCCTCAGAGCCTCCTCAATAGACCCATATACGACCGGGCGGCGGCGATCGACACCCGACACTCACGCTCAAACGTTGTCAGCGGTCTTGTTGGCGTCTCAGCTTGCCTCGGCTTCCTGTCGCTTGAAACTTTGCGTGTGTTGGCGGGCGTTGTCAAGCAAAACGTTTCCACCACCCGGGGCAGCCGCAGGGGGAAGCCGTTCTCGGTTAGGCCGCCACCTTGGACCTGGGTGACCGCGATCCCGTTGGCGCCTCCGGGGCTTGCTCCGCAACCGCTGCCGCTGCCGGCTCGTCGATCTCGGCTGCCCCTGTGGCGGGCGCCTCTGCTTGCTCTTTTGGCGCTCTGGTCTTCTTGGCCACATCGGGGGCCACGCCCTTCAAAATGCTGCCGATCTGATCCCGGTGCTGGGCCATGAAAAACGTCAGATCGTCGAGTTGCTCCACCGCGATGTCGATCTCGGAGGTTTGCATAAAATCGTGGAGCTGCTCGGCGATGTCCAACATTTTGTCATAGGCATCCGCCTCTTTTTTAGTGGTAAAAATCATGTCTTCTTTCCCGTCGCGTACAACCACGTATTTCACGATCACAGCCATGGGTCACCCTCTCCACTTCGCTTCACATGTCATTGATATTTCTAGACCGGCTCAACACAGGGCGTGAATCACCCCAACGGCCAGCCCTTCGATCACCAGCTCATGTTGCCTGAGGTCAATTTCAATGGGCCGGTAGTCAGGATTTTCCGGCCGTAACCAGACCCGATGCCGCACCTGTTCAAACCGTTTCACCGTCACCTCGTCCTCCAGCCGAGCCACGACGATCTGTCCGTTGCGGGCCTCCATCGTGCGGTGTACGGCCAGCAAATCGCCGTCCGCAATGCCGGCGTCGCGCATACTCATCCCCTGCACCCGCAACAGGTAGTGGGCGCGCGGCCGGAACAGCTCCGCACCCGTATAATAGCCATCGAGATTCTGCTCGGCCAGAATCGGCGTCCCCGCCGCCACCCGCCCGACCAGCGGCAGCCCCGCTTCGCGGCTCTCCGGGACTTCGAATGGTAAAGGCCCTTGGAGCAATCGGATATTGCGGTTACGGCCACTCAGCATCTCGATAAAGCCCTTGCGAGCCAGGGCTTTGAGATGATCTTCAACCGCATTGGCCGAGCGCAGCCCTAGGGCCTGGGCCATCTCCGCCCGGGTGGGCGGCATGCCCTGCTCGTGCAGGCAGTGGCGGATGAGATTGAGAACCTGTTGTTGGCGTGCTGTAAGTGATTTCATAATACTGTATATATACACAGTATTATGAAATCGTGCAAGCAGGTTTTTTTACGGTGCTCGCTTGCCCCTACAACCGGTACACCCGGGCCGCCGTGTCGTGGTAGAGTTTGGCTTTTTCGTCCGCCGAGTAAGCCGATGTGAGACGTTTAAAGGAGTTCCACAGCACGTTGTAGCTGCAGCTCTCTTTGTCGACCGGATAGTTCGATTCGAACATGCAGCGATCCGTGCCGAACTGCTCAATGGCGTGCTCATAGTAGGGCCGCGTCGCCTCCATCAGCTCCTGCGAGGTCGGCGGCCGCTCGCGCTCGTGCCAGCCAAAGCCGTTGATCGGCATGTTGATGCCGCCAAGCTTCGCCACCACGTTAGCGCACTTGGCCAACTCGGTCATATCCTGGCGCCACGGCGCCAAGAGGGCCTCGCGTTTACCGGCGTAGGGACCCACCCCGAGGGGGCCACCGAAATGGTCGAGAATAATCGTGGTGTCGGGAAAAGCGCGAGCCAGGTCGGCGAGTTCTTTGATTTGGTGATGGTAGCACCACCCTTCAAACGTCATGTTAAAACGCGCCAGTTGGGCGTATCCGGCTCGGAAATTCACATCCATATAGAGATGTGGCGGCGCCATGCGGCTGGCGACCGCCTCACCCGCGGGGTCCCAGGCCGCGCTCTGGCGAATGCCGCGAAACCGGCCGCCCCCTGCCTCGATATGCGCTTCCAGCACCTCGGCCACGGCCTCGCCCAAGGTGAGATCGGCGGTGCCCACGATACCGGCGGCAATACGGGTCGAGCCGTACAGGCCCGAGGCGCTCATGGCTGCAATGCCGTTGACAAACTCGGTTTCGCCCACCGGCCGCATGGCCTCGGGCCCATCAATCCGATGCATAGCCGTACACTGCACAAACACCGTTGAGACAATATGGTGACCGCTGTTCAGGTCGACGAGAATCTCATCCATCATGTAGCGCGGCTCGACCCGGTCCGGCCGCTGATCCCACAAATGGTGATGCGGGTCGCAGATCGGCAGGGTGGGTTCGAGGGTTTCTTCTTGAACCAGGTCTAGCCAAGGGTCATTCGTCGCCATCTCGTGTCTTTCCTCACGTGATAAAAGTGATCCTATGAAACCATCCCTGCGGACGATCCCCCATCTACCATGTACACGCCGCCAGTGCTAAAACTGCTCTCGTCACTGGCCAAAAATAACATCATGCGCGCCACCTCCTCAGGCTCACCGTATCGTTTCAGCGGGATACGGGCCGCATTGGCCTCCTTGACCTGCTCCACCGTGGTGTCTCCACCCGCTCGCGTGGTGCGCATCTCTTCGAGCGAACGCATCATGCGGGTCTCGATCGGCGCGGGGTTCACGGTATTGACCCGAATCCCATCGGCGGCGCATTCCAGGGCGGCCGTACGCATCATGCCAATGACCGCGTGTTTGCTGGTGTTGTAGGGCGACATGCCATAGGTGCCCCGGATGCCGGCCACCGACGAGGTGATGACAATGCTGCCGCCGCCCCGGCGTCGCATGACCGGGATGACATACTTGAGGCAGAGCCAGACGCCCCGTACATTGACCGCCATCACCTGATCAAATGCCTCTACCGGATAGTCCGGGATGGTCTGGAGAATGCCCTCGACCCCGGCATTGGCGAGCAGGATATCCACCCCACCATATCGTTCTACAGCGGTATGGATGGCGTTCTGCACCGACTCGGGCTGGGTAATATCGGCCGTGACATAGCTGGCCTGGCGACTCCCCGTGTCCTCCACAGCCTGCTGTAACGCGGCTTCGTTGACATCCACCAGCAGGACCGCGGCCCCCTCTCCGGTAAAAATGCGGGCCGCAGCTCGGCCAATGCCGCCTGCCCCTCCGGTAATGACCGCCACTTTTCCTGTCAATCGCGTCATGTCGATTCTCCTTCTTAACCTAACCGTCCAATTTAAGGCGCTTCGGGATCCCAGGGGGGTGTCCAGCTCGACAGGGACAACGCGCCGTCGGCGACAATCGTGGCCCCATTGATATAGCGCGCCCCCGGCGAGGCGAGGAACAGCACAATCGCGGCGGTTTCCTCCGGGGTGCCGAGACGATGGGCCGGGATGTCACCGAGCATGAGGGCGACCCCGTCATCCACTGCGACGTTGCGATGGCCCAGCTCTTCTTCATGCATGCCCTGGGTATCGATGGTACCGGGAGCCAGGGCATTCACCGTGACCCCGTGCCGCGACCAGTAATAGGCCAGGGTTTTCGTCAGGTTGACGACGCCGGCGCGAGCCGCTCCCGAATGGGCAAACATCGGTCCGCCGCGCTCCAGGGCGTAGATGTGAACGATGTTAATAATACTGCCGCTGCCCCGCGCCACCATATGCGGCCCCACGCGGTTGCACATATTCCAAGTGCCATTGAGATTCAAGTCGATCACCGACCGCCACCCCCGGTCGCTAATGTCGCTCGGCCGGGCGGGAAATTGTCCCCCGGCATTGTTCACCAGCACATCGATCCCCCCGAACCGCTCTAGGGCCCGCTCGACTAAAGCCTCGACGTGATCGGTCTCACGGATATTGGTGGGCACGGCCAGGCAGGCGCTTCCCATCGCTTTGATGTCGTCGGCAGTGGGTTTCAGATTGGCCTCATGGCGGCTGGCAATCACCACATTGGCACCCAAACGGGCAAAGGCCAAAGCGATCTCCCGGCCAATGCCCCGGCCGCCGCCGGTAATCAGGGCGGTCTTGTCACGGAATAGATTCGGGGCAAAGATGCCGAGGGCAGCGGAAATTTGCGGCATATGCTATTACCTTTCACTTCCTTGAGTCAATGAGCTGCACGGTGGGGCCATACGTTTGCATAGATTGACGGCTCAGTCAACCGGCACCCGTGCCAAGGGCCAAGGGCCGCAGCCTCGCGATGGGTATGGTATAGTAGGGTCCTGAGCATCGAGACGCTTAGCGACCAAAAAATCCATCTCTAAATTGGGGGAGACGAGACATGGAGCTGAAAGGGAAAAAAGCGGTGGTTCTGGGTGGCAGTTCCGGCATTGGTTTGGCCACGACCAACCAATTGGCGGCAGAAGGGGCGAGCGTGGTCGCGGTGAGTCGCCACCCACAACGCGCTGCGGACAGCGTCGGTGCGGGCGTCAAACTCAAGGCGATTGATGTGCGGGATCGCGCCGCCCTGGCCGCACTATTTGCCGCTGAGGCCCCGTTTGACATCTTGGTCAATGCGGCCACCGGCGGTACGCGTGCGCGCGGGCCTTTTTTAGAAATGGACTTGGATGGTTACCAGGCATCGTTCGATAAACTCTGGGGTTACACCAATTCGGTCCGACTGGCGGCCGAGCACATGCACGAGCGCGGCACCATCGTGCTGGTGAGCGGTACCCCGGCACGCCGCTCGAAGCCGGGTCAGGTCGCCCTCGCTTCAGTCGGGGGCGCCGTAGAATCGTTTGTCCGAGCGGTGGCGCCCGAGATCGCGCCGCGCCGCATCAATGTCGTTTCCCCCGGCGTCATTGACACCCCGATGTTTGGAGAAGACGTCGAAAAACGGCAGCCCATGCTCGCCGGCTCCACCGCCGGTCATGTCATCCCGAGACCGGGCACGGCTGACGAAGTGGCGTCTGGAATTTTATTTCTCATCAAAAACGACTTCGTCACCGGCACGACGGTGGATGTCGATGGGGGTTGGTTGTTGAGCTAATCCGGCGTGGCCCAAACCTCGGTGATTCGTGGTTCATGACAAAACAACCGCGAATCACGAGCCACGCATCGATCATATCAATCCGGCTCCCTTGAGTTGCTCAAACAGCTGTTCATTGGTACACACGACGACATTCAGGGCATCGACCGTGTATGGTTCCCGGTCCGGCGTGGCCACATAGCCACCCGCCTCCTCGACCAGCAGCACACCAGGTGCGAGGTCGTAAGGCGCGGCCCAGGCATCTTTGGTGAGGCGCCCGGCGATTCTTCCAGCCGCCACATGGGCAAATTCGTAGCCGGCGCACACGAGATTGAGGTGGACGGCGCCAGAATCCCATAACATGGCGAAAAAGTCGCGATTGTGGTTGCGGCGCACGTCGACTTCGACCGCAAACACCGCGCCCGATAACTGCTGCGTCGGGCTCACGTGGATGCGTTGCCCATTGAGAAACGCCCCACGGCCTTCCTTCAAAACCGGAAACGGGAGACGACATCATATACAGCAAAATATACAGCAAAGCCACCACATCCGCAGCGAGTCATGGCTTTGAGCACTGCACCGACCCTTTGTGGCCGACGCAGCAAGATGGCGGAACGTTGACTCATGGCTTTTTTGCGCTCCTGATACGATTGTCGCAAGATCTCAACATATTGCGCACGTTTGTCACAGAGGGTCGGGGGAGACATGGTGTAGAGTCTGTCTTGGCAGACGCGTCGTCATATAATGCGGAGAGCCGTAGACAAGAATGCATGGCGATGGCGATGCCCACGTCAACCACTGTGGGTCACGCAGCCGGTGCTGAGACAGCTTGTGCCTGCGCTAGAGGACGGAGGGGACGCCGACGCCATGCTTGAGACCAAAGAGGTATGCCATGACAACAATTGACATCCACCAGAGACGGCTTGGAATCTCCATGACCACGCACTGGCAGTGCCCATACATCTTCACCCCTGTGATACTCCCGCTACCAACATGCTTGGCTGCGACAGATCGTAAGCCGCATATCTTGAAGAGATGGTTCAACTACATTGTGCGACGTGTGATTGTGGGTCCGAAAAAGCCACCGCCCTCTCCTCCTGAACATGAGGTGGACGAGCAACCCCCACAACCACCCTTTCTCTATAAAAACCATCGTTTTACCGAGGCATTTACCGCCCTTCGGGGACATCAGCTTACAGGGGAACTCGCCTTTACCCAGGCGACGAACGTCCTCTTGGAGGACATGCTGCCCGAATGGACAGAGCCCGAAAAGCGCGCCTGGCTCCGCCTGTCTCTC
>Ga0214472_10001134_pt1 | contig 30555 bp, 24 predicted proteins | sample RVTome_6_FD_207662 | JGI IMG/M metagenome (GOLD analysis project Ga0214472, IMG submission 207662) | Soil microbial communities from uranium-contaminated site in the Upper Colorado River Basin, Wyoming, United States - RVT140D175 | ecosystem: Environmental > Terrestrial > Soil > Contaminated >...
AGGACCTGCTCGACACCGGCCAGTTGCTCGAGACGGTCGATCTCGTGGAAGCGCAGCGGCGGCGTGGCGTCGCCGACGATCTCGTCGCACAACGCCTCCCCGCGATCGCCGCCGGTCGGGTCGGGGTACTCCATGATCGCCACCCTCCCGCCCAGGCCGTCGAGGGCCGTGGCCAGGCGGTCCAGCTCGGCGGAGAGGCCGGCGAGGCCGGGCAGCACCGGGCCCGAGCCGCCCGTCGCCTTGCAGTGCACGAACAGCGGATCGCCGATGTCGAACGACAGCGACGAGCTGCGGCGCCAGTCCCCGTCACCCGCCGCCAGCCACACGTTGTCGAGGTCGGTGTCGTAACAGACGGGATCCATCTGCGGGTCGGCGTCGACCAGCCCGCGCACGACCCGGGCGAAGCCGATGTCGTTGCCCCCGATGGAGACGAGCAAGAGGTCGATCTGACGGTCCCCGACCAGGCTCCGGACCTCGTCGATCTGGGCCGGGAGGTCGCCCTGGGGGCCGAGGACGCCGTCGCGCACCGTCGCACCGCTCGACGCCACGGAGACGAAGGTCACCGAGGTGTGGGGATCGCGCTGCTCGAGCGCCAATGCCGTGCGGGCCGGCCACGCGATGGTGGAACGGTGCGCCGCCTCGTGGCGCCGGGCGGCCTGAGCGTCGGCGGACTCGGCCCACACCGCCCGGGCGGCGGCGTCGGCCCGCACCTCGGGGTTGCCCTCACCGCTGGCATAGGAGTCCCCGATGGCCACCACCAGCAGGTCGTCCACCTCGACGACCCGGTCGACCCGGGCCGAGGCCGGCCTGGCACCGATGTCGAAGAGCACGGTGAGGGCGACGCGGTAGGTGCCCTCCCGCAGCAGGAGGTCGAGGTGCGGCGAGGTGCGGACGAAGACCAGCGGCACGGCGCGCCCACCCCCCGCCACCACCCAGCGGTACTGGCGGACGACGAAGTCGGCTCCGTCGACCCGGGAGCGGGAGGCATCGAGCGAGACGGCGAATCCGGGCTCGGGGCAGGTGCCGCTGCACGATCCGGGATAGCGGTTGTGCACGTACTCGGTGGTGTTGGTGTGGTCGATGAGGCCGTTGGCGTCGGCGTCGAGACCGAACCGCGGCTCCATGGACCACAGGAAGGACGGCCGCAGCGTGATCGGGTCGGCGGCGTCAGCCGGGGAGGCGCCGAGCAGGCCGGCCACGAGGGCGAGCGCGATGAGGGCGGGGAGCCGTCGCATGCGGATGAGAACGACGGGTCGGGGCGGAGTGTTCCACCGCCGGGGGTCGGGGGACGTCACGACGGGGAGGGTACCGGGCCGTGGGGGCTCGCTCGCAGGACCGTGAAGCCGACCTCGGCGCCGCCATCGGGGGCGTTGCCTGCGAACGGCTCGCCGCCGTGGAGGCGGGCCACTCGGGCGACGATCGCCAGCCCGAGCCCGGAGCCGGGACGCCCCCGCGCCTCGGACGACCGGTAGAACCGTTCGAACACGTGGGGAAGGTCGTGCTCGTCGATCCCCGGCCCGTGGTCGCGGACCGTGATCCTCCCGTCGCTCACGGTGACGGCGATCCCGGTTCCCTCGGGCGCCCATGCGGCGGCGTTGCGCACCAGGTTGTCGATCGCCCGCGCCAGGGCGCCGGGTCGCCCCTCGACCGTGGTGGCGTCGGCCGTCACGGACACGCTGTGCGCCGTGCGGCGCCGGGCGCGCTCTGCCGCCTCCTCGGCGAGGGTGCGCAGTTCGACGGGGACCAGGGGCTCGTCGGTGTCGCCCAGCGTCGCCAGGTCCACCAGCTCGGCCACCAGCGCCGTCAGCTCCTCGATCTCGGCGCCGAGGTCGGCCAGGATCGACTCCCGCTCGGCCAGCGATCCCTCCGACCCCCGGGCGAGGACGTCGACGTTGGTGCGGATGCTGGTGAGCGGCGTGCGCAGCTCGTGCGAGGCGTCGGCAACGAGTCGCTGCTGCTGCTCCCGGGCCTCGGCCAGGGCCGCCAGCATCTCGTTGAATGCCGCGGCGAGCCGGGCGACCTCCTCGTCCCCGCTGACCGGGATCGCGGCGTCGAGGTCCTTGCTGGCGGCGACCTGCTCGGCGGCGGCGGCGACCCGGCGGATGGGCCCGGAGAGCCGGCGCGCCACGAGGAACCCGATGAGCGCCGCCGCTCCGACTCCGATCATGCCCGCCGCCAGCAGCCGCAGGCGGAGGGCGGCGAGCACCTGGTCGGTCTCCGAGAGATCGCGGGCGATCTGGAGCGCCAATCCGGGGCGGATAGAACGGGTCAGCAGGCGATAGTGGGTGCCGGCCACGGTGACATCGCGCAGCATCGTCCCGTCGCGACCGGCCGCCAGCTCGAGGTCGCGCCCGGTCACCGGCAGGGCCGGGTCGGCGTCGTCGAGCGGTATGACGGCCCCGTTGTCGAGGAGGATCTGCGCCACCACGTCCGAGCGGGGCTCGAGGGGCCCGGAGCGGGGCGGCACGGGCCGCGGCCCGCGCTGGCCCAGGATGTCGACGGCCGCCGTCACCGCCCTCCGATCCAGCAGGAACTCGTCGATGCGGCCCCGCGCCTCGTCGCGCGCCGCGTCGTACGCCACGAGGGCGGCGACGGCCACCGCCAGGCCCACGACACCCGCCATCACCAGGGCGAGGCGGCGGCGGAGGTTCATTCCTCACGCACCACGTAGCCGACTCCCCGCACCGTCTGGATGAGGCGGGGCTCGCCCTCGGCCTCGGTCTTGCGGCGCAGGTACCCGACGTAGACGTCGAGGGAGTTCGAGGTGGTCTCGAAGTCGATCCCCCAGATGCGCTCGTAGATGCGCTGGCGCGACATCACGATCCCGGGCTCGCTCATGAGCAGCGCCAGGAGGTCGAACTCCGTCTTGGTGAGGTCGATGCGGCGCTCGCCGCGGTGGACGGTGCGGGCTGCCGGATCCAGGAGCATGTCGCCGACCCGGACCGGGTCGCCCCGCTCCCCCGGCGCGGCGCGGCGGACCAGGGCGCGCAGCCGGGCGAGCAGCTCGTCGAGGGCGAAGGGCTTCACGAGGTAGTCGTCGGCGCCGGCGTCGAGACCGGCCACTCGATCCGTCACCTCGTGACGGGCGGTGAGCATCAGGATGGGTGTGTCGTCGCCGGCGGAGCGCATGCGACGGCACACCTCGAGGCCGTCGAGGCGGGGCATCATGATGTCGAGGACCACCACGTCGGGGGCCCGCACCACGGCCTGCAGCGCCTGCTCGCCGTCGGTGGCAAGGATGACCTCGAACCCCTCGAACCGCAGGGCGCGCTCCACCGACCGCCGGACGGCGGCGTCGTCCTCCGCCACGAGCACGGTCACCATGGGGCGAGCGTACCGGCGCCTCTCACGCCTGCGGTGAAGGGCCGATGAGAACCTGGTGAGAAGCGTCGCTCACCTGCCGCGCCGCCGGGCAACCCGATCGGCGATACGGGCCCAGAGCCGCATCCGGTTCCCGACCGGGCCCTCCGGGGCCGGGGTCCCGGCGGCCACCACGGCCGCCACGGCGAGGGCGGCGACCGGGAGCAGGAGGTGGGTGCCGCCCACCGCCCGAATCACGGCCTGCTCGGGGTTGCCGGCGCTAGGGGCGACGGTCCCCAGCAGGACGAGCATGGCGTTGACTGCGAGCAGTGTGGCGGCGAGCAGCGTGCTGCGCACCACCTTCCCGGCCCGGTCCGACGACGTGTTGATGCTCTCGGCGTCGAACAGGAACCGGTAGGCCGGGGCGTACACCAGCAGCAGGTGGAACAGGAACCCGGTCTTCCAGGCGGAGGGCAGGAGCGACCCGGGGTGGGCGACCAACGTGGAGGCGACCAGCACCAGCGACAGCGCCCAGGGCGCGACGGTGCGCTGGCGGAGTGCGACCAACGCCGTGATCGGCGTGTCCATCGTCGTCAACGACGGGGGCTCGAACCAGGCGGGGCGATCGGTGATCACCTGGTATCCGAGGTGGATGGCGCGCGGCGCTCAGCCGGCGAGCACGGCGACGGCGTGGGGCAGCACCATCTCCGCCCACAGCCGGTGCATCTCCGCCGAGGGGTGCAATCCGTCCGAGGCCACCAGGTCGGGACGCTCACGGGAGAGCGGTGTGACGTCCACCACTGCCACGTCGCGTGATGCCGCCTCTGCGAGGACGATGGCGTTGAACTCGTCGATCGCGGCGGCCACGGCGGCGGCGTCGTAGCTGGCGGCGAATGGGGTGACGCCCCAATCGGGGATCGTGAGGACGACGACGCGGGCGGGATCGTCGCCGGCGAACACGATGCTGCGCTCCACCAGGGCGGCGAAGCGCTCCCGGAAGCCGGCGCCGGCGAGGCCGCGGAACTGGTCGTTCACCCCGATCATGAGCGTGACCAGATCGAAGGGCCCGCTCGGGCTCGCAGCGTCGATGGCGGCATCGAGCTCGGCGGTGGTCCACCCGGTGCGGGCGATGACGGTGACCTCGGCCTCGACCCCTGCGTCGGAGAGCAGCGTTGCGAGCACGGCCGGCCAGCGCTCGGCGGTTCGCACCGACTCGCCGACGGTGTAGGAGTCTCCCAGGGCGAGATGCCGGATCGCCGATCGTGTCGTCACGGTCACCGCCTCGGTCGTCGGGGCCTCCGTCGCACTGGCGCACCCCCCGGCAAGAGCCCCCACGAGGGTCAGCGAGATGATGCGCACGGCGCGCAGTCTGGTCGATCCCGCCGCCGTCATCGCCGCCGGCGGGTTGGTATCGTCGCCGGGCCGGCCGGGAGGTGCCCCATCCACATCGTGGCCAGACGTGTCGGGTTCGTCGCCGTGGCCTTCGCCGCGATCGTCGCCTCCCCGTTCGTCGCCCTCGCCGACGAGGACCTCCAGGTCGAGGCGCACGCCGTCTACGACATCGACGCCGACGCCTCCGAGCTTCGGGTCACGGTCGACTTCGCCCTCACCAATCAGAAGGAGCCCACCCGCAGCGGCAACGTCGTCACCTCCTACTACTTCGACACCTTCCCGGTGCTCGTCCCCGACGGCGCCGAGGAGGTGACGGCCCTCCTAAACGGCGAGTACGACCTTCCGGTCGATATCCAACGCGAGGCGATCGAGTTGGAGGAGGGATCGGTCGATGCCGACATCGCCTACATCACCCTGGACCGCCGCCTCACCTATCGCCAGACCCGCTACATCACCTTCTCGTTCACGCTGCCGGGCGACGACCCGCGCGGCGACCTGGAGGGCATCCGGGTCAACCCGGCGTATGTCGCCGTCACGGCGTGGCCCTGGGGCGACGCCGGGCTCTCCTCGGTCGAGATCAGCCTCCCCGAGGGGTTCGACGTCTCCGTCGTCGGCTCGTCGATGACGAAGAGCACCCAGGACGGGACAGTGTTGTGGACCAGCGGGCCGATCGAGGAGGTCGAAGGCTGGTTCGCGGGGATCACCGGCCGTCGTGACGGCGCCCTCCAGGTGACGCAGCTCGACCTGGAGGGGTTCTCGGTGGACGTCATGGCGTGGCCGGGTGATGACGAGTGGAGCCGCGAGGTGAGCGACGCGATCGAGATGGGTGTCCCCGTGCTCGAGGACCTCATCGGCATCGAGGCGCGCGACGTCACCGAGCTCGACGTCGTCGAGGCGCTCGATCCGACGCTGCTCGGCTACGCCGGGTGGTACCTGAGCGACGAGGCGCGCATCGAGCTGAGCGAGTTCCACGACGACCACGTGGTGCTGCACGAGATCGCCCACCTCTACTTCAACGACGACCTGTTCGAGGAGCGCTGGATCAACGAGGGGCTCGCCGACGAGTTCGCCTCGCTGGCCGTGGACCGGATCGGGGGCGAGTCGGACCCCGAGTACGCCGACCCCAAGAAGCCGGTCACGGCCAGTGAGGGTGCCGTGCTGCTCGAGGAGTGGGTGGTGCCGCGCCGGTCGCCGGTCGAGGACGAGGACGTGGCCCGCACCGAGGACTACGGGTACAACGCCTCCTTCTGGGTCATCAGGGCCATCTCCGAGGAGATCGGGCCGGAGGGCCTCGCCGCCGTCGTGGCGGCAGCCGAGGACGACCTGGCGGCCTACTCCCCCGGCGCCAGGGGCCACGAGGGCGTGGACGACTGGCAGGGCTTCCTCGATCTGCTGCAGGAGATCGGTGGCTCCGAGGCCGCCGAGGACCTGTTCCGCGACCTGGTGGTGGACGAGGAGTCCGCCGCTCTGCTCGACGAGCGCGCCGCGGCGCGTGAGGCGGTGGAGGCGCACCTGGCCCGCATCGCCGACTGGGAGGTCCCCGAGGTGCTGCGCACGCCGCTCGAGGAGTGGGAGTTCGACGCTGCGTTGTCGGCCGCCGCTGCCGCCGACGACGCCTACGACCGCTACGAGCGCGCCGACGCCGCCGCCGAAGCTCTCGACCTCACGCTGCCCTCCACCACCCGCATCGCCTACGAGGGCGCCGTCACCGAGGAGCACCTGCGGCGAGCCGGCGAGCGCGCCGACGCCCACACCGAGTTGGCCGCCGTGCTCGCCGAGGCCGAGGCGGCGGTATCCGCGCCGCGCGGCTTCTACGCCCGGGTGGGTCTGCGGGGCGAGGAACCCGACGCCGACCTCGCCGCCGCCTTCGCATCGTTCGAGGCGGACGCCGGCGACCGGGCGGCGTCGGAGGCCGAGGCGCTCATCGACCTCATCGCCGGCGCCGAGCAGGCGGGGCGTGATCAGGTGTGGCAGTGGATCGTTCTCGGGGTGATCGGCCTCGTCCTTCTGGCCGGGACGATCACCGGCCTCATCCTGTGGCGGCGGCGCCGTCGCAGGACCGCCATCGTCATGAGCGAGGCGTGACGCGACCCGGGCTGCGATCCAGTCTCGCGGGCGCGGTCCCGGACGCGCCGATCGGCCGGCGCGGGCCGGCCGATCGGGCGTGAACGGGCGGTCAGCTCGTCGTGGTCACGACGTAGCCCTTCCAGTGGGTGTCGACGGTGGTCCACCACTGCGGGCTCTCCGGCCACTCGTGCTTGTCGAATCCGGGGGCGTCTTCCAGCGCCTCCTTCGAGGCGTCGACGATGAGCTGGCGCTCATCGGTGTCCACCTCGAACATGCTCCACGGCATGGCGAAGTACTTGTCTCCGATGCCGAGCAGGCCGCCGAACGAGACGACGGCATAGGAGATCCGGCCGGTCTCGAGGTCGATCATCAGCTCCTTGAGGTCGCCGATGCGGTCGCCTTCACGGTTCCGAACCGGGTCGGACATGAGGCTGTGAGCAGACAGAACGCGAGGTTTCATGTGTGGGCCCTCCTTCGGGGTGTGCGTCTGTGGCGACGACCTACCCGCGGTCGTGGGGCCGCAAACGGTCGAGCCGGGTTTGCCAGATCGCCGAAGGGGGAAGGTTCACGGCCGGAGCACAACACTCGAGGAGGGCTTCATGTACATCGGGCTCGGCACGCTCATTCTCATCATCATCCTGCTGATCATCCTCTTCTAGGGCTGCAGGACACCCGGATCCACCAAAGGGCGCCCTCCGGGGGCACTTTCGGCGCTCTGCGGCGGGGTCCGTCCGTGGCATCGCCCCTTCGCGAGCGGGCCACCGAGTACTCCGCCGAGCCGTTTCCCGCTCGGGAGTGGTGCGCCCAGTGGGTGGAGATGGCGTAGCGGCACGTCTTGCCCCCGGCGTTCGCAGGGTGCGGGCCGACCGTGAGGGCCCGCCGTAGTATCGACATTCCCTGTCTCGCATGGAAGAGGGCGTCGTCATTCGCGTGCAGCAGACCGATTACCTCGTCATCGGGGCAGGGGCGATGGGCATGGCGTTCACCGACGCCCTGATCGACCATGCCGACGTGCACGTCACCCTGGTCGACCGGCGGCACTCCCCCGGAGGGCACTGGGAGGACGCCTACCCCTTCGTCCGCCTCCATCAGGCGTCGCAGTTCTACGGGGTGGCGTCCACGGTGCTGGGCACCGGAACCATCCAGCGGGACGGGCCCGAACGGGGCCTGCACGAGCGGGCGCGGCGGTCGGAGATCCTCGCCTACTACGACGACATCCTCACGCGGCGCTTCATCGGGTCGGGGCGCGTCACCTTCCTCGGAGGCCACGAGTACTCCGCCGACGGCGGATCACATCGCGCCACCTCGCGGGTCACGGGAGAGACCGTGCGGATCGAGGTGCGGCGCCGCGTCGTCGACGCCGCCTATCTGTCGCCGACCATCCCGGCCACGACGCCGCCCCCGTTCGGGGTGGCCGGCGACGCCCGCGTCGTCCCGGTCAACGACCTCGCCCGCCTCGGCGACGCCCCGAGCCGGTTCGTCGTCGTCGGGTCGGGCAAGACGGCCACCGACGCCATCGTGTGGCTGCTGGGGCACGGCGTCGACCCGGACCGGATCTGCTGGGTCCGGCCCCGTGAGCCGTGGATGCTGAATCGGGCCGTGGTTCAGCCCGATCCGCTCATCGGCCTCGGCCTCGCCGTCGACACGATGACGGCTGCGGCCGGGGCGGACTCGGTCGACGACCTGTTCCTACGGCTCGAGGCAGCCGGTGTCATGCTCCGGATCGACCCGGACCGCGTGCCGTCCATGGCCAAGGCCCCGACCCTGGGCGCCTGGGAACTGGATCTGCTGCGCACCGTCGAGGACGTGATCCGTCTCGGGCACATCGAGAGCGTGACCGGCACCGAGATGGTGCTGGCCGGCGGCACCGTCGGCCTCGAACCGGGTGCCCTGGTGGTGCACGCCGCCGCCTCCGGGCTGCAGTACCCACCCCTGGTGCCGCTGTGGCAGCCCGACATCATCCGATTGCAGACCAGCCGCCCCGGGTTCCCATGCTTCAACGCCGCCCTCGCCGGCTACGTGGAGGCCACCCGGGACGACGACCGTGAGAAGAACCGACTGTGCCCGCCCACCAACCTGCCCAACACCCCGCTCGACTGGGTGCAGATGCAGGTGAGGGGCTCCGTGGCCATGCAGGGGCTTGCCCGGGAGCCGGACATCGTGCAATGGGCGAACCGGTGCGCCCTCGATCCCTCTCGTGTGGAGGATGCGAAGCAGGCCGATCCCGACGTGCAGCAGGCCCGGAATCGCCTGGGTGAGGTCGCCGAGCCGGGCCTGGCCCGCATGGCGGAGCTCGGCGGCATGTCGCCGGACGCCAGGGCAGGGCTCTAGGGCACACCGCCGGACGGGAGCGTTCGGTGCGGTGCAGGGCCTTTCGGCCCTGCGAGCCACGCCTCATCGGGCAGATGATGGGGGGAGAGCGAAGGAGGCGAGCCATGGTCGATCAGGTCGAGATGCTGCTGCCACCCGCCGTCCGTGACTTCAGGCCCCGGTGCCCGGGATGCAGCCCGGTGACGGTCGCCGCCCCCGAGGCCCGACCGTGCTCGTACTACGACTGCCCCGGGCTCCCCGAGGAGCTGGAGGTGACCTGCCGTACGTGCATGTTCGACTTCGTGGCCGGTGACGGGCAGGTGAAGTGCGACCACTCCACGTGCCCGACGGCACTCCGGCTCACCGCCAACGTGCCCGTCTACCGGGCGTGGATGGCGATGCTCATGGACGAGCGCGGCGAAGGGTTCTAGAGGCTCACGAGGCCGATCAGCACACCGGTGTGCGGCCCCGTCGAATCCCCATGGGCCCGGGCCTGGCTACGGTTCGAGGCCGTGCACCGCCTCCTTCTCGCGCTCAGTGCCGCGCTCCTCCTGGCCGCCTGCATGTCGCCCGCGGCGCCCAGCTCGAGCACCTCCGACACCACGACCACCACCGCGACGGGAGGGGGTGAGACGGCGCCGACCACGCCGACGAGCACCCCCGTCACGAGCACGAGCACCACGCTCCCCCCGGTCGGCTACTCGAACCTCGACGGCATGCCGGTGTACGACCAGGCGCTGCTCGACCGTCGCGTCCTCATGGTCAAGATCGACAATGCCGAGCCGGCGCAGCCGCAGTCGGGCATCGAGCTCGCCGACGCCGTCACCGAGATCCTCGTGGAGGATGGCACCACCCGGTTCATCGCCATGTTCCACTACTCGGACGCCGAGTTCCTGGGCCCGACCCGGTCGCTGCGCCCGGCCGACCTCCAGATCGCCGCAGCTCTCGGCGCCACGATGGTCAACACCGGCGCCCAGCCGTGGATCACCGCCATGGCCATCGCCCGCGACATCCCCCGGGTCACCTTCTACCCCGAGATCATGTACCGCATCCCGGACCGTGACCTGCCGCACGACGTCTACGGATCCACCCTCGACTACCGGGAGTTCGCCGACGAGCGCGGCTTCCCCGACGAGGCACCCTCCCCGTGGATGCCGTTCGGAGATTGGCCGCTCCCGCCCGACACGGCGACGACCGTGACGCTGACATGGGTCGAGGGCTTCAACGAGGTCGAGTGGCATTACAACCCGGCCACCCAGCGGTACGAACGGTGGTTCCGGGGCGGGTACCAGCACTGGATCGATCAGGACGGGGAGGGCGGCCGGATCGACGCCGAGGTGCTGGTCGTCATCGCCGCCCGGTTCTATTTTGCCCAACCCCCCCCGGGGGTGCGCGGTTCGGCCGTCCCGGCCGTGGACAGCGTCGGGGCGGGCACGGCGTGGGTGTTCTCCCGCGGCCGGGTCTGGAAGGGAACCTGGAAGCGCGACGCCGAGACCGAACCGTTCCAGTTCCTCGACGACCAGGGTCGGTCCGTCACGGTGCCGCCGGGCAGGCTGTGGGTTTCACTGCTGCCGACCGACCAGGTCCATTACTTCCCCGATGCCGGCCGGGCCGCGATGACCAACGATCGAGAGGGGTCGGTGTCGGAGAGAGGACTCGAACCTCCACGGGCTGTTCGCCCACTAGGCCCTCAACCTAGCGCGTCTGCCAATTCCGCCACTCCGACGTGGGGCGGGGCAGTGTACCCCTCGTCGCTCGCCAGAGTATCGGTGGTTCAGCCGTCTCTTACCAGGCTGTACCAGAAACCCGCGTTCCAGGTGTCGCCGCCCACGGACGGGTTGTGGACGAACCCGGCGATACGGTCGGGCCATGCCGCGCCTACATCGACGCGCTGATAGAGCGGGACGATCCAGGCGTTGTCGGCCAGCAGCGCCTCGCCCTCGGCCACAAGACTCGCCAACCGGTCGGGATCCACGGTGAGGTTCATCTCGTCACGGACCTCGGCGAAGCGCTCGGTGGCGTCGTCGACCACCGATGACTGCCCCTGATCGAACGGCTCACCTGCCCCGCTCACCGCTGGGGTCCCGATGCGGTGGTAATTCGTCCCCGCAGGTGGGGGAGTATCCGGATCCCAGACATTGTGAATGGCGACCAGGCCTGCCAGTCCGAAGGATGGCCCGGTCCAGGCCCAACCCGCCACGTCGTACGACCCGGCGAGCATCGTCTCACCGAAGAAGAGGGAACTCGGCTCCAGCTGCTCCTCGTAGGCGATCCCGGCAGCCTGCAGCATCTCCCCCAGGAGGCTGGCAACGACGAGGCGGCCGACCGAGTTGTCGGCAGCAGTGAATACCACAGTCGGGGAACTGGTCCCACAGTCGGTGTCGTCGCGGGCGCACAACTCGTCGATCAGTCTGCGGGCGCGCTCCGGGTCGTAGGGATACTGCTCCCACCCGACCCCCGCCAACTCTGGATCGAACACCTCGACGTAGGACGACAGCGGACTCACCCTCCCTCCGAAGACCGCGTCGGCGATCGCCTGGCGGTCGATGGCATGCGCCACGGCCTGCCGGAACTCGACAAATCGATTGTACGATCCGGGATTGCTCTCCAGTCGCTTCTCCCCGAGCTGAAAGCCGAGGTGCTCCCACGACGGCGCCGGCGCCATGCCGATCTGCGCCCCCTCCCCCGCCAGGGCATCGACCTGCTCGATGAGGGCCAGGTCGTCGGTCGGTGAGGGGCTCATGATGTCCACTTCGCCCCGGGCGAAGGCGCCGGCGAGCGCCCGGGCCTCGGTGAAGAAGACGACCTCGATACCGTCCAGGTACGGCAGACGCTGGCCGGTGGCGGGGTCCGTCACCCAGTAGTTCGGGTTGCGCACGAGGCTCATGTGGTCGCCTGCCACCCAGCGCTCCACGACAAACGGCCCGGCACTTGGCCAAAGGCGATCGTTCCAGTCGGCGGTGAAATCGGACCCCTCCACTACATGCCGTGGGATGATCTCATCGAAGAGAAAGCCGACCTGCAACGTGGGCGCGGCCATGGTGAACTGGAACGCCTTGTCGGCGACCGCGATCGAGCCGGGGTCGATGTCCTCGTATCCGGTCTTCACAATGTGCAACTCGGGGTCCATGACCACCTGGTAGGTGAAGGCGAAATCGCTGCCGGTGACAGGGATCCCGTCGGACCACTGCGCCTCGGGGCGGATCTGGTAGCGCACCGTCATCGTGCCGTCGTCATTGATTGTCAGCCCCCCGTTGTCGAGCGTCGGCAGCTCGGTGATCAGCAGCGGGACCGGTTCCAGGGTGACCCCGTCGACGCCGGCCACCCGGGCGCCGTGCAGGTGGGCGATCAGCGCGGTGGTGGCGCTCGCGCCGCCGGGGAGGAAGCCGTTGAGCGTTGTCGGCTCGTCCTCCACCCCGAGCCGGGCGATTCCCCCGGGACCCGGGCCCGGCCGGGTGGTAGTGGGGGCGGCGGTCGGGGGCGGGGCGGTCGGCGGCGCGGCGGTGGTGGTAGGCGAAGCCGACGTGGCTGTCGTGGCCGGTGGGTTGGAAGCACCGCCGTCCAAGCAGGAGGCGGCCAGCAGCGCGACCGCAGTGAGAGCCATCGCCCGGCGCCTGGCCCGCCCGCGTTCATGCATCGGCTTCACCGGGGTGGATCATGGTATCTCCCCAAGCTATCGGAGCGGCCCATCGCAGGCAAGGCTGTACCCTGGCCCGCATCGTGCGCATCGCCGGGATCGGACTCGTTGTGGTTGTCCTCGCCGTGGGGGCGCTGGTACTGACGCGGCGCGACACCGCCGTGGTGGCGGCGCCCACGGTGGCTGTGCGAGGAGTCAGTGCCAACGCCACGAACGACAACGGGCAGCAGAAGCTAGCCCGCACCACCGACGGAGCGCTTTACCTGGCGTATACCGCGTCCAGAACCGGAGTGGAGCAGGCCGAGGTCGCCTTTTCCCTCGACGGGGGCGAGAACTGGAAACCCGAGATCGTGCTCGCCCAGCCCGGCGTGTGGTCGGCACTGGCCACCGTCGCCTCCGGCCCCGACGGCAGGCTCGACGCCGCGTGGGTGGACTACAGCACCGTAGGCCACGTGTGGCATGCCTCCAAGCAGGCCGGTGTCTGGTCGGAGCCGGAGAAGATCTCCCCCGGTCCCGACTACGCCGGTTATCCGGCCATGGTGGTGGAGGACGACGGCACTGTTGAAGTGGTGTGGTACGCATCGGCCCCCGACGAGACCCGGGAGCACGGCTCCGTCTACGAGATCCACCACACCACGGGTGTCCCGGGCTCTTGGTCGCCGCCCACAATTCTGTCCGACACCTCGAACGACGCTCTCAACCCGGCGCTGACGGACGGCCCCGACGGCACGCTGCACGCCGCCTGGTTCCAGATCGTGTCCGACACCTACGTGGCCCAGCACGCCACCTTCTCTGGCGGCGCCTGGGACGACACCCCCGAGATGGTCTCCCCGCCCGGCACGACTGCCACTGGTGTCGCCCTCGCGGTCGGCTCGGACGGGGTGGTCCACATGGTGTGGGAGCAGACTGCCGGGCACGCCATCGGAGTGGGTTACTCCCGCAACGAAGGCTCGGGTTGGTCCCCGCTCGAGTCGCTCTCTACGACTTTCTCCGAGGATCCGGTGGTGGCTCTGGACGGCGACGGGCGGGTCTACGTCCTCTGGTCGCAGGAGGGGCGCATCATGGGCCGAGTCTTCGACGGCGGGTGGTCGGAGTCGGCCGACCTCGGCCGGGGGACCAACCCCACCGTGTTGGGCGGGGACACGGTGGTGGCAGCCTGGACCGCGCCAGCCGGAGACAGCAACCAGGTGGTGACGGCCCGACTCAGGGTGGAGTCCCGGGGTCCGAGTCGGCAGGCGGTGCTCGTGGCGCTCGTGCTTGTGACGACGGGCGTCGCTCTGGCGCTGCGACGCGGCAGCAGTGGCGGCGAGGTCAGTCGGTGACGCCGGTAATGGACAGCACCGCATGGACCTCCGGGAAGTGGCAGGCCACCATCTGTCCCTCGTCCACCTCCTGGAGCGGCGGCACCACCTCGGCGCAGATCTCCTCCGCCTTGAAGCAGCGGGTGCGGAACACGCAGCCGGACGGCGGGTCGGCCGGGCTCGGGATGTCACCATAGAGCACGATGCGCTCCCGGCGCCGTTCCGCGTCCCGGTCGGCGGTGGGGACCGCCGACAACAGCGCCTGTGTGTATGGGTGCTGGGGAGCCCCATAGATCTGTTGGCGGGTGCCGGACTCCATCACCTTGCCCAGGTAGAGGACGGTGACGTGCGACGAGATGTGGCGCACCACGGCCAGGTCGTGAGCGATGAACAGGAAGGCAATCCCGAACTCGTTCTGGATGTCCTTGAGCAGGTTGACCAGTTGCGCCTGAATCGACACGTCGAGCGCCGAGACCGGTTCGTCGGCAATGATCAACTTGGGATTGAGAGCAAGGGCGCGGGCCACACCGATCCGCTGACGCTGCCCTCCTGAGAACTGGTGCGGATAGCGATTGGCGTGCTCCGGGTTGAGCCCCACCACGGAGAGCAGCTCCTTGGCCTTCGCCCGGCGGGACGCCTCGTCGCCGATCTTGTGGATCACCAGCGGCTCGGTGATGATATCGCGGATCGTCATGCGGGGGTTGAGTGAGGCGAACGGGTCCTGAAAGATGATCTGCATGTCGCGGCGCACCGCCCGCATTTGCCGCTTGCTCATGGCGGTGACGTCCTGCCCCTCGAAATAGACCTCGCCCGAGGTGGGCTCGTGGAGTCGCAGGATCGCCCGGCCGGTGGTTGACTTGCCGCAGCCCGACTCGCCCACCAGGCCGTGCGTCTCGCCTTCGGCCACCTTGAAGCTGACCCCGGCCACGGCCTGCACGTCTCCGACGTGGCGCTTGAAGACGATTCCCTGGGTCAGGGGGAACGATTTGACGAGGTTGTTGACGACGAGCAGCGCTTCGTCGGGAGCGAAGGTCTGGCCCGCGTTGGGCTCGACGGACAGCTGAGCGGTCACGGCAGCACCTCTGCGAACTTGGAGCGGCGCACCTCTTCGGCGCGGTGGCACGACACGGCTCCGTCGTAACCAGGGATGCGGCGCAGCTCGGGCACCTCGTCCACGCACCGTTGGATCGCGTACTCGCAGCGGGGATGGAACGGGCAACCCGACGGGAGGTGGATCAGGCTGGGCGGTGTCCCCCGGATCGGGTTGAGCCGCTCGGTGTCGCCGATCAGGGACGGGATCGATTGCAGCAGCCCCTCGGCATAGGGATGGGCCGGCCCCGAGTAGAACTCGTCGGCGTCGGCCTTCTCGACGATCTTGCCGGCATACATCAGGTGCACGGTGTCGGCCACGGATGCCACCACGCCGAGGTCGTGGGTGATGAGGATAAGGCCCATGTTCTGCTCCGCCTGGAGGTTGGCCAGCAGCTCCATGATCTGTGCCTGAACGGTCACGTCGAGAGCGGTGCTGGGCTCGTCGGCGATGATGACGGCGGGATCGAGGGCGAGGGCCATGGCGATCATGACCCGCTGCCGCATGCCCCCGGAGAACTGGTGGGGGTAGTCGCCGACGCGGCGCCTGGCCTCGGGGATTCGCACCTGCTCCATGAGGTCGATGGCCGCCTCCTTGGCATCCTTGCGGCTGGCATCGCGGTGGACACGGAACATCTCGGCGATCTGATAGCCCACCGAGTAGACCGGGTTGAGCGAAGTGAGCGGGTCCTGGAAGATCATCGCGATCTCCTGGCCCCGCACCTTGCGCCGCTCGCGGTTCGAGAGGTGGTCGAGATTCACGCCCCGGAACTTGATGGCGTCGGCGGTGACGACTCCGGGCGGTTTGGGGACGATCCCCATGATCGCCTGGGCGGTGACGCTCTTACCGCTGCCCGACTCGCCGATGATGGCCAGGGTCTCGCCGGCTCGCAGCGTCAGCGACAACTCCTGGACCGCCTTGACCACCCCGGCGTCGGTGTGGAACTCGACGTTGAGGTTCTCGACCTCGAGTTGGACCTCACCGAGGGGCTGCTGGCGCGTGGGTACATCACTCACTATTACGGAACCTCTCTCTCTCATCTCGTCCGGGGATCGAGTGCGTCCCGCACGACGTCGCCCATGAGCAGGAACCCGAGGACCATGAGTGACAGGAACAGCCCCGGGAACAACAGGAGGTGCGGACTGCTCAGGATACGGTCCTGGGCGTTGTTGATCATGAGGCCCCAGGAGATCGCCGGCAGCTGCAGCCCAAGCCCCAGGTAGGACAGGGCTGCCTCGGCCACGATGAGGGAGCCGATGCCGATCATGGCATAGACGATCGCCGGGGCGATGGCGTTGGGGAAGACATGGCGGAACAGGATGCGGCGGTTGGAGGCACCCAGGGCACGGGCCGCCTCGACGTACTCCTTCTCCTTGGCTTGGAGGACGGCGCCGCGGAAGATCCGGGACAGCGTCGGCCACCCGAAGACCCCGATGACGGCCACCACGTGCCACACCGTCCTCTTCCCGCCGGTGCCGACAGTGATGGCGTTGAGGAACAGGATCGCCGCCACGATGAACGGGAAGGCGAATAAGACGTCGACGACCCGCTGGGCGATCGTGTCGACCCATCCGCCGTAGAAGCCCGAGGTCCCTCCCACGAGGAGCCCGAGCGCCAGGAGGATGGCGGTGCCGCCGATGCCGACGATGATCGACACCCTGGCGCCGTGGATGACCCGGGCGTAGTAGTCACAGCCCTGGATGTCGGTGCCGAACCAGTGCTCGCCGGAGGGCCGCAGCAGGTCCTGGAACTCCCCGGTCTCCCGGTTCCGCAGCGAGCACTCGCGGGGGTCGTGGGTCGCCGGGGACGGAGCGGTGAACAGCCCGGGGGCGACCGCCATCAGGGAGAAGACGCTGATGATGAACGCCGCCAGCCAGAACAGCTTGCGTCTCCGGATCTCCCGCCAGGCGTCGCTGAAGAGCCCGGCCTCGTGCTCCAGCGCCGCGATGTCACCGGCGGCGGCCGCTTCGAGCTCCGCCTCAGCGGCTTCGATGCGCTCGTCCTCCCGCAACTGCTGCTCCATACGCCGAGTCTCTTCGGTTATGTCTCGAGTGGTGTCACTCATACCTGATCCGGGGGTCGAGGACAGCGTAGAGCAGGTCGATCAGGAGGCTGGCGAGCAGGTAGATGACGACGGCGGCGATGGTGAAGCCGACCACGATGGCGTGGTCGCGAGCGCCGATGGCGCGCACGATGGTCAGGCCCATGCCGGGGATGTTGAACACTGTCTCGGTGATGATGGCCCCGCCCAGCAGCGCCGCCAGGTCGAGCCCGATGAAGGTGATCACCGGGATCAGGGCGTTGCGCAGCCCGTGGCGACCGATCACGCGGGCGTTCGACAGCCCTTTGGCCCGAGCGGTGCGGATGTAGTCCTCGCGCAGCGTCTCCGACAGCGTGGCGCGGGTGAGGCGTGCCACGTAGGCGAGCGAGACGGTCGCCAGCACGATCGCCGGCAGCATGTAGGAGAACCAGCCATCCTGGATGCCTCCGACTGGGAAGATATCCCAGTGAAGGCCGAAGACCGATTGGGCTAAGAACCCCAGGACAAAGATCGGTATCGACACCGCCAGCGTGGTCGACACCAGCACCAACTGATCTAAGAACTTGTCTTTCCTGAGGGCGGCCATCACCCCGGCGCCGAGGCCGACGATGATCTCGATGATGATTGCCAGACCGGCAAGGCGGGCGGTGCGGGGGAAGGCCTCCAAGAAGATCTCCTTGACCTCGCGACGGCGCAGCACCGACTCACCGAGGTCGCCCTGCACCACGTCGCCCATGTAGAGCATGTATTGCTTCCACACCGGCTCGTCGAGGTGGTAGCGGTGGATGAGGTTCTCCCGGATGGCGGGGGACATGGCACGCTCCCCGCTCAGGGCCGCCACGGGGTCGCCCGGCAGGGCGAATCCGGCGAAGAACACCAGAAGGGTCGCCCCGATGAAGGTGGGGATCATGAGAAGAAGGCGACGGATGGTGTACCGGAACACCGGGCAAGTCTAGGCGGCCGAAGCGAGAGCGGGCAACCCTCGGCGGAGGGCCCTTCCACCCGTGCCGAGACGCGAGGAGAGGGCCCCGAAATCGGGGCCCTCTCCCATCCCTCGCGGGATTTCCTTCGGTCGGACGGTTCCCTTACGGAGCCGTCATGTACTCCCAGAGGAAGAAGCCGAAGTTGTTGAAGGCCGCATTGGCGACCGTGTCGTTCTGCGTCCAGCGGGTCGTCCCATACGTGATGGGCATGACCGGCATCTCCTGCCCGATGATCTCCTGCGCTGTGACCAGGAACGGGATGGCCTCATCCTCGCTCGCGGCCGCAGCGGCGGCATCGATTGCCGCATCGAAGTCCGGGTTGGAGTACTGGGCGAAGTTGTCGCCAGAACCGGTGTAGTACAGCGGCGCCAGGAAGTTGTAGGCGCTCGGATAGTCCCACAACCAGCCCAGGCGATAGGGCGCGACGGGCGGAGGTCCACCGGTGATACCGAGGAACTCCAGGTACGCAGCCCACTCCAGTGTCGAGAAGGTGACTGTCAGACCGAGATTGTTCTCCCAGTCGTTGGCCACAGCCTCGATCCAGTCGTCATGACCGGCACCGGCGTTGTAGGCGATGTCGACGGTGTTGCCAGGGATGCCGCCGAGCTCGTCGTACAGCGCCTTGGCCGCCTCCGGATCGAAGACGCAACCGGGGCAGGTCTCCAGCCCGTCCACGGCGCCGAAGGCCACCGGCGGCACGAAGCCGTTGGCGACCTGGCGCTTGAGGATCCGGGTGGCGATCGCCTCACGGTCGACTGCCATCGTCAGCGCCATCCGCATCTGCGGATCGTCGAAGGGCGGCGTCTGCGTCGGATAGCCGAGGTAGCCGAACGAGCCGGTCGGGAGCTCATTGAGCTCGTAACCCAGGCTCGTGGCCTGATCCTCGTTCTCCGGAGCCACGCTGTGGACATCGAGCTGCCCGTCAACGAACGCCTGGAACTCGGCCGTGATCCGGTCGGCGAAGATCGAGAAATCGATCCCGTCCGGATTCTGAGGCCGCGGCCCGGCGTAGTGCGGGTTGCGCACGAGCGAAATCGACACCTCGTGCTGCCACGGCTCGGCCATCATGTACGGGCCGTTGCCCACTGGCATGTCTGCCCAGCCGTCGCCCAGTGTCTCCGGGATGGGAGAGAAGGCGGGGTGAGCCACGACCTTGGCCAAGAACACAAACGGCTCGGTCGTCGTGATCTGCAGCGTGTAATCGTCCACAGCCACCACGCCATCGACCGGCTCGTCACCGATCTCGCCGGTGCCTTCGCCGCCGTTGACGTCGTTCCAGCCAAGGATCGGACCGCCGTGATAGGCGACCGGGGAGGCAGTGTCCGGATCGGCGAGGCGATTGAAGCCACGCACGAAGGCATCAGCCGTCACCGGACTGCCGTCAGCGAACGCGAGGTCCTGCTGGATGTGGAAGGTCCACACCGTGTTGTCCTCGTTCGCCTCCCACGTCTCTGCGGCACCGGGGACGACAGCGCCGCCCTCCGGGTCGTAGAGCGTCAGGCCGTCGAACAGCAGACGGTCGACCTCGAAGCCCTCCGAGTCACTGACCAACTGTGGGTCGATGGACGGGGGCTCGGCGATCGCGCCGCGAACCGTAAACGGCTCTGGCGCTGCCGTGGTAGTCGGTGCTTCGGTCGTCTCGGGCGCCGTGTCAGGCGGAGCCGTTGTGGTGGCCCCGGCCGTCGTAGGCGCTTGGGTTGTGCCCCCCGAGTCGTCATCACCGCATGCGGCGACAACGAGGGCGAACACACCGATCAACGCAAGCAAGCGCCATCGAATGTTTCGGGTATTCAAATTCCCTCCCTGTAGTTCATGGTTGGGCGACGCGATCCACACACGTGGCGCGGCGTGAGGCGCAGGCTAGCCATCACCCCACATGCACGCAACATGTCGACGCCGGCCGATGCGGGCTCGGCGAGGGGAACCGGACGGGGGTCGGCTTCAGCTGTCGAGGAGGTCTGCGCGGTACCACGAGGCGGCGTTCCAGGTGTCCCCCGCCATGGAGGTGTTGTGCGTGTAGCCACCGATCTCGTCGGCCCACACCGCTCCGGCGTCGGGCAGTGCGTAGAGGGGGATGAATATCGCCTGTGAGGCAAGGATCTGCTCCGCCTCCTGGATCAACGGAATCAGCTTCTGGCGATCGTGGGTCGTGAGCATCTCGTCCACAAGCTCGGCATAGCTTCGGGAGTTCTCGTCGACGAGGGCCGAGGGCCCTTGATCGAAGGGGGGGCCCTCCCCGACGACCTCGGGGGTCCCCCAGCGGGCCTTGTTGAACCCGAGCGGTGGAGGACCCTTCGGATCCCACGCCTTTGTGATCGCGAGCAGGGCGTCCACTCCGGGAGCGCCCCTCCAAGCCCACACGGCCAGGTCGAAGCTGCCCGAGTCAAGACTGTCGTAGAAGCGCACGGTGTCCTCCACCGCGGATTCGAACCCCAGGCCCACGTCGGCGAACATCTCGGCCAGCATCTCGGTGAGCAGGACACCCGTCTGGTCGCCGCTGCCGACGCTCAGCACCGCCCGGGGAGGGCGACTCTCGCAGTCGGTGTCGGCGCGGGCGCACAGCTCCTCCAACAGCTGCCGGGCGCGCTCAGGGTCGTATGGATAGCGCCCCCAGGAGCCCTGTGAGAATCCAGGCGTGTAGCTGGTGACGAACGAGTCGAGTGGAGGGGCGTACCCGTCGAAGATCTCGCGGGTGATGCGCTCGACGTCGATGGCGTGTGCGATCGCCCGGCGGTACTCGAGGAACTCGTTGTAGCTGTTGGGGTTTCGTGCCAGCCGGTTCTCGCCGAACTGGAAGCTGAGGTGCTGCCACACGGGGCTCGGCAGCACCTCCACGTGCACCCCTTCAACCGACTGCAGGTCGGCGATCACCTCGGGCACCCGGGGCAGGGTGATGATGTCGATCTCGCGCGCCTTGAAGAGGTTGATGATCGACGGGACCTCAGGGATGAAGCGGAAGAGGATGCGGTCCAGATAGGGCAGCTGCTGCTCTGTCTCGGGGTCCACCTGCCAGTACCCGGGGTTCCGCACCAGGCTGAGGAACTGGCCCCGCTCCCAATGCTCCACAATGAAGGGCCCCGAGCTGGTCCACATGGTGTCGTTCCAGTCGTCGAGGAAGTCGGTGCCGGCCACTGCGTGCTCGGGAATGATCCGGTCGAAGATCAGCTCGGCACGCGTCGTCGGCGCCCGGAGGGTGTACTCGAACGACTTGTCTCCGAGCACGATCGTCTCCTCGAGGATGTCCTCGTAGACCGCTCGTGACTCGAAGTTCTCCAGGTCCATGATCGTCTGATAGGTGAAGAGGAAGTCGGCGCCGCTGACCGGAGTGCCGTCGGCCCACCGTGCTTCCTCCCTTATCGTGTAGCGGACCGTCATGGTGCCGTCGGGGTTGATCGTGACCCCGCCGTTGGCAGTGGTCGGGAGCTCGGTCACCAGCTCGGGGACCAGCTCGAGCGTGGAACCATCGATCTCCTGGACTCCGGAGGAGTGCAGCTGGGCGATCTTCGCCACGACCGCCGAGTCCCCGCCGGGAGCGAACGGGTTGAGCGTCAGTGGCTCGCGGAGCTCGGCGATCACCGCCGTGCCTCCGTAGGGCTTTTGAACCCCCGGCTCCTTCGTCGTTGGTGGCGCCTGCGTAGTCGGGACGGCCGAACTCGTCGGACCCAGGGTGGAGTCGACGATGGAATCGATCGTGATCGAGGTGGTCTGTCCGGCGGTTGTGATACCGCGGCCGTCAGAGCACGCCGCGGTGACCAACACAAAGCCGACGAGAAGTATGACGAGCACCGCCGGGGGGCGGCGGCGCCTGCGGGTCATGGGGTTGTGCCTGCGGATCGGCGTGTGCCGACCGCGTCCGCTATCGCCACCACCTCACTCCAACACCCACGCGAGCGTGAGCGTGGTGAAAGCGAACATGAGCGCCACCACCACCGTCAACCTGTCGAGGTTCCGCTCCACCAGTGTGGAGCCACCCACGCCCCCGAGGGGGCCCATGCCGCCGCCAAAGGCGTCGGACAGGCCTCCTCCCCGTCCCGCGTGAAGCAGGATCAGGGCGATGAGTCCCAGCGACAGGATGAGATGGATTGCGATGACGATGCCAGCAATCACGGTCGAGTCCCTTTGTTGCGCGTTCGGCCTACCAACAATGCAGGCCGGGCTCGGAAGTATGGGGGACGCGGCGTTCCCTGGCAAGTCGCGATGACGTGGACGGAGGGCCCCCGGGCCCTGCCCTCAGGCGCTCGGTTCCGGTCCGCCCTGCACCCTCCCCTGGGCGGCGACGGCGGCCTGCGCCGCCGCGATCGCTTCGGGATCGCCCAGGTACCCGCTCGCCAGCGGCTGCAGATCGTCGTCGAGGGTGTACACCAGCGGCACCCCGGTGGGGATGTTGAGCCCGGGGATCGCGTCGTCGGAGATTTTCTCGAGGTGCTTGACGAGGGCGCGCAGGCTGTTGCCGTGCGCCGACACCAGCACGCGTTCGCCGCGCCGGATGGCCGGCACGATGGCGTCGTGCCAGTACGGGAGCATCCTCGCCACCACCATCTCCAGGCTCTCCGTGGCGGGGATGAGGTCGGGGGCGAGGCCGGCATAGCGGGGATCGTGTCGGGGATGGCGCTCGTCGTCGGGCTCGAGCGCCGGGGGCGGCACGTCGTAGGAGCGCCGCCACACGTGCACCTGCTCCTCGCCGTGGCGGGCTGCGGTCTCCGCCTTGTCGAGGCCCTGGAGCGCCCCGTAGTGGCGCTCGTTCAACCGCCACGAGCGGCGCACCGGCAGCCAGAGCCGGTCCATGGCCTCGAGTGCGACTTGAAGGGTGAGGATCGACCGCTTCAGGACGCTGGTGAAGGTGAGGTCGAAGTCGAGGCCCTCATCGGCCATCAGCCGCCCGGCGGTGACGGCCTCCTCCACGCCGAGGGAGGTGAGGCCGACGTCGGTCCACCCGGTGAACCGGTTCTCCAGGTTCCAGGTGCTCTGGCCGTGGCGCAGGAGGACGAGCGTGTGGGGCATCGGACCTGACGGTAGTGGGCCGGCTCAGCCGCCCGAGCGCCAGACGTCGACGTTCCACACCGGGCCGCCGGCGCCGTTCAACTCGACGCCGACCACCTGGTCGGGCCACACCGCCATCCCGACGTGGCCCGACACCATGAGCGGTATGAGGACGGCCTGGCTCGACAGCACCCGCTCGGCCTGTTGGAGGAGTGTGAGCCGGTCGGCGGGGTCGGCCGTGACCCGCAGGCGGGCAAGGATCTCGCGATAGCGGTCGGGGGCGGTGCCGAGCACCGACGAGTCCACGGTCCCCCACCGAAAGTAGTTGGTTCCGACGAAGGGCAGGCCGTCGGGGTCGTAGAGCCGGGCGAAGCCGACGGCGTCCGAGGTGCCGGGGGCCGCCGCCAGGCGCAGCAGGGCGACGTCCCAGGTGCCATTGTCGAACGTCTCGCCGTGGAAGGCGGCGGGATCCTCGAGCTGCAACTCGGCCGTGAAGCCGTTCTCGCTGAGGCTCGCCACCACCGCTCCCCCGGTGGCGACCATCGCCGGATCCGAGCCGTCGACGGTGAGGACGAGCGGCGGTCCGCTCCCCTCGAAGGTGTCGTAGCCGCTGGCCTGTTCGACGTCGTAGAGCAGGCCGGGGAGGGCCTCGGGGTCGAAGTCGTACCGCGCCCATGCCCCGTCCTCGGCCCCGGGCGCCAGCCACCACATCACGGAGCGCAGCGGCTCGGTACCGCGCGCGGCGGCGACGGCGTCGACGTCGATGGCGGTCGCCACCGCCCGGCGGTACGGCGTGTACCGGTTGAGGCTCTCCTCGTTGCGGTTGCCCGGGCCGAACTGGAAGGCGAGGAACTCGAACGCGCGACCCGGGGTCGAGGAGACCTCGGCGCCCTCGGCGGCGTACTCCTCGCCGGTGCCCGAGAACCACACGGCGTCCAGCGTGCCGCTCTCGAACGCCTGGACGACGCGGGCGTCGACGACCGACTGGTCGGCCTCCTCGAAGAACCGGAACACGAGGCGGTCGAGGAACGGGAGCGGGGCGCCCTCGGCCTGGGTCACCTTCCAGTACGCCGGGTTGCGGGTGAGCTCCAGGAACTGCCCGGGCTCCCACTGCGAGAACTCGAACGGCCCCGCCGCGGCCCACATGCGGTCGTTCCAATCGGCGGCGAAGTCGGTGCCCTCCACCTGATGGCGCGGCACGACGAGGCTCCACAGCAGCTCGACGTCGGGGGACGCCTCCATCCGGAAGCGCACCTCGCGCCCGCTGACCCGCATCGAGCCGGGGGTGACCCGCTCGAACCGGGCGCGCACGTCGCGCCTGATGGGGAGGTCGGGGTCGGTCGCCAGCAGGGCGGTGAACTCGAGATCGGCCCCCGTCACCGGTGCGCCGTCAGACCACCGCGCCCCGTCGGTGACGCGCACCGTGACGTCGATGGTGCCGTCGCCGTTGTCGACGACGAGGCCGTTCTCGACGGTCGGCACCTCCTCGAGCACGTTGCCGACCGGCTCGCCGGTGACCGGGTCGATGCGCCACCCCGTGGCGAAGACGGCCGGGGCGATCAGGTCGAGCAGGGCGGTGTCGGGCCCGTCGAGCAGGGGGTTGAGCGTGCGGGGCGACCCGCTTCCGGCGAGGCCGATCACGGCGTCACCCCCGTACACCGACGCCGGCTCGGTGGTCTCGGGCGGCACCGTCGTGGTGGGCGCGGCGGTGGTGACGACGGTGGGCGGCTGCGTGGCCGGCACCCCGCTGCCGGCGCAGGCGGCGAAGATCGCCGCGGCAGCGAGCGCGGCGAGCAGCCTCCCGGCGCGGGCAGGGCGGGTCATGAGAGGAGTATCGGCGCCCTCGGGCGCCGCCCGAGCGAATGCTAGACCCAGTACCGGACGACGGCTGCGAACTGATCCGGGTCCAGCGACGCCCCTCCGACCAGGCCGCCGTCGATGTCGCGCTTGGCCATGAGACCGGTGACGTTCCCCGGGTTGACCGACCCGCCGTACAGGATCCGCACCCCCGCTGCGGCCTCCGCCCCGAAGCCGTCGGCCACCATCGAGCGCAGGTACCCGATGGCGTCGGCGGCGGTGTCGGCGTCGGCGGTCCGCCCGGTCCCGATCGCCCACACCGGCTCGTATGCGATCACGAGCCCGCCCACCGTGGTGGCGTCGAGGCCGGTGAGGGCAGCCGTCAACTGGCCGCCGATGACGTCCTCGGTGCTGCCCGCCTCGCGTTGGTCGAGGGTCTCGCCCACGGCGAGGATCGGCGTCATGCCGGCGCCGAGGACGGCTCGCAGCTTGCGACCAACCACGGCGTCGTCCTCGCCGAACAGCATGCGGCGCTCCGAGTGGCCGACGATCACGTAGGAGACGGCCAGCTTGGCGAGCATGAGGGGGGAGATCTCCCCGGTGAAGGCGCCCGACTCCTCCCAATGGCAGTTCTGGGCGCCGAGGCGAATCGGCAGGTGGTCGGCCTCGATGACCGTCTGCACCGACCGCAGCGCCGTGAAGGGCGGGCACACCACGACGTCCACCCGCTCGTAGTCGTCGGGATCGAGCCGGTACCCGAGCTTCTGGATCATCTGGATGGCCTCGAGATGGCTGGCGTTCATCTTCCAGTTGCCCGCCATCAGGTCCTTCCGGGTCATGGGCCCTCCCTCCGCAACGCTTCGATGCCGGGCAGCGTGCCCTCCTCGAGCAACTCGAGCCCCGCTCCCCCGCCCGTCGAGAGGTGCGAGACCCCGTCGGCGAGCCCGAGGGAGCGCAGCGCGCTGACAGTGTCGCCCCCGCCGGCGACGGTGTAGGCGTCCGAAGCAGCCACGGCTTCGGCGACGGCCCGGGTGCCGCCGCCGAACGCCTCCCACTCGAACACACCCATCGGGCCGTTCCAGAAGATCGTGTCCGAGCCGCCGATGATCGCGGCGAAGCGCTCGATCGTCGCCGGGCCGATGTCGAGCCCCATGCCCTCGTCGGGGAGGCCCGTGGCCGGGGCGATGGTCGTCTCGGCGTCGGCGGTGAACCGGTCGGCCATCACGATGTCGAGGGGGAGCGAGAGGCGTCCGCCGTGGGGGCCGTCGAGCACCCGCCTCACGGCGCCGATCATGTCCTCCTCCACCCGGGAGTCCCCGACCTCGTACCCGTCGGCGGCCAGCAGCGTGAAGCACATCGCGCCGCCCACCAGCATGACGTCCACCTTGGGCAGCAGCGCCTCGATCACGCCCAGCTTGTCGGACACCTTCGAGCCGCCGAGGAGCACGATGTAGGGCCGGTCGGGTTCGGTGAGGAGCCGCCCGAACGCCACCACCTCGTCGGCCATGAGGATGCCGGCCGCCGACGGCAGCCGCTCGGCGACGCCGACCGTCGAGGCGTGGGCGCGATGGGCGCTCCCGAAGGCGTCGAGGACGAATGCGTCGGCGAGGGAGGCGAGGGCATCGGCCAGCGCCGGGTCGTTGGTGGTCTCGCCCGCCTCGAAGCGGGTGTTCTCGAGCACCACGACGGCGCCGTCCGGAGCGCCGGCGACGGCGCTCCGCGCCCCCTCTCCTGCGGTGTCGCCCGCCATGATCACCTCGAAGCCACCCACTTCCCCCAGGCGCTGCGCCACCGGGGCCATGGAGAAGGCGGGGTCCGGCCCGTCGGGGCGGCCCAGATGGCTGGCGACCACGACGCCGGCGCCGGCGGTACGGAGGGCCTCGATGGTCGGGACGGCGGCGGCGATGCGGAAGTCGTCGCCGACGGCGCCATCCTCGAGCGGCACGTTGAGGTCGGCGCGGACCAGGACGGTGCGCCCGTCGACCTCGAGGTCGGAGATGGTCGGCAGCGGCTTCATGGGGGGCGATTCACGCTAGCCGCCGCAGCACGGCGCCCAGCCGGGCCGGGTCGTGCGCCGGCCAGCTCGCCGACGGGTCGGCCAGGTCTGCGGACTCGACCGGCGCCGTGATGTCGTCTCCTGTGACGCGGGCGAGCCCGGGGGGCACGGCGAGCGGCCCGTCGTGCACCACGACCGCGTCGGGCGGTCTGATCCCGCCGTGGGCCGACAGCGCGGCCACGTGGTCGCCTCCGGACATGCCCAGCGTCTCGCCGTCCTGGGTGGTGAGGTTGCACACGTACACCAGCCGCGCCGCCGAGGAGTTGACCGCATCGGCGATGGCCCCGACCTTGAGGCCGGCGATCACCGACGTGAACAGGCTCCCGGGGCCGAGGACGATCTGGTCGGCCGAGGCGACGGCGTCGAGGGCGGCGGGCGTGGCCTCGGTCTCGCCCGGCACGAGGCGCAGCTCGGACGGCGGCCCCGACGCGGTGGCGATCGCCACCTGCCCGCGCACCACCTCGCCATCAACCAGCGCCTCCAGGACGAGGGGCCGGCGCGCCGCCGGGATCACCCGCCCCCGCGCTCCCAACATCCCCCCGGCCATTCGCAGCGCCTCCTCGAAGTCGCCGGTGATCTCGGCGAGCGCCGCCAGCAGCAGATTCCCCAGCGAGTGGCCCGCGACGTCGGACTCCTCGAAGCGGAAGGCCATGAGCTCCCGCCACATCGAGGGGCGGGGGCTGAGGGCCAGGAGCGCCCGGCGGATGTCGCCCGGCGGGGGAATGCCGAGGTCGGGCGAGAGCCGGCCCGAGGACCCGCCGTCGTCGGCCACCGTCACGACGGCGCTGATGCGCCCGGCGTAGTCGAGGATCGCCCGCAGGGCGCAGGCCAGCCCGTGCCCGCCACCGAAGGCGACGACGTCGACGCCCTCGTCGGGGGTGTCGAGCTCCTCGAGCAGCGCCTCGGCCTCGAGCACCGGCGACGGCGTCCCGGTCACCGCGCTGCGTCCCGGTGCCTGACGGAGACGTCGCTCCCCCGGCTCGCCAGCCAGGACCCCAGCTCCTCGGCGATGGTGACGGAGCGGTGCCGGCCCCCCGTGCACCCGATCCCGACCGTGAGGTAGGCCTTGCCCTCGCTCTCGTACCGCGGCACGAGGAAGTCGAGCAGGCTGCGCGTCTTCTCGAGGAACTCCCCGGTGTCGTCGTTCCCGAGCACGAAGTCGCGCACCGGCTCGTCGAGCCCGGTGAGCTCGCGCAGACCGGGCTCCCAGTGCGGGTTGGGGAGGAACCGGACGTCGAGCACCAGGTCGACGATGCGCGGCACGCCGTGTTTGAACCCGAAGGACATCACGGAGACCTTCATCGGCCGCTCCGGCCTGCCGGCCGAAAACGCCTCCTCGATGGCGGTGCGCAACTCGTGGACGGTGCGGTCGGTGGTGTCGATGATGAGGTCGGCGCTGCCCCTCAGGTCGCCGAGCGCCTCGCGCTCACGCGAGATCGAATCCCCGAGCGTGGCGGCGGGCACGGGATGGGGGCGGCGGTTCTCGGCGTACCGGGTGGCGAGGACGTCGTCGTCGGCGTCGAGGAACAGCAGGGTGGTCGGCACGCCGTCGTTGGCCAGCCCCCGCAGCACCGTCTCGAGGCCCTCGAAGTCGAGCCCGCCCCGGGTGTCGACCACCACGGCGAGGCGCTTGCGCTCGCTCTCCGGCAGATCCGACCGGGCGACGACCCGCCCGATGAGCTCGGCGGGGAGGTTGTCGATCACGAAGTAGCCGAGATCCTCGAGCGCCTTCGAGGCCAGCGAGCGCCCCGCCCCCGACATGCCGGTGATGATGACCACGTGGGGGCGCTCAGGCATCGCCGCCTCCCGCGCTCCCGGGTGCGCCATGGAGGGCATCGTGCAGGGCGCGGGCCACGCCCTGCGGCACCACCTCGGAGAGGTCGTCGAGACCCGCCTCGCGCATGCGCTTCACCGAGCCGAACCTCCTCAAGAGCGCCTTCTTCCTCACCTCACCGATGCCCGGCACGTCGTCGAGCACGGAGTCCACCATACGACGGCCCCGCAGGGTCGTGTGGTAGTCGTTGGCGAAGCGGTGCGCCTCGTCGCGCACCCGCTGCAGGAGGTACAGGGCATCCTCTCCGCGGGGGATGCGCAGCGGCTCGGCCCGCCCCGGGAGGTGTACCTCCTCCATCCGCTTGGCGAGACCGGCGACGGGGATGTCGAGGTCGAGGTCGGCAAGCACCTTGACCGCCCTCGACACCTGGCCGGCGCCCCCGTCGACCAGCAGCAGGGAGGGCGGGTAGGCGAACTTCCCCTTCTCCTCCACCGGCTTCTCGCGATCGATCACATAGGCGGTGAGGCGGCGGCGCAGCACCTCCTCCATGGCAGCGAAATCGTCCTGTCCGGCCTGGCCCCGCACCTTGAAGCGGCGGTACTCGCCGCGTCGCGGCAGGCCGTCCTCCATCACCACCATCGACCCGACGATGTCGCTGCCCTGGATGTTCGAGATGTCATAGGCCTCGATGCGGAGCGGTGGCTCGGGCAGGTCGAGGCTCTCCTGCAGGCTGCGCAGCGCCCGCGCCCTGGCGTTGTGGTCGTTGTGGCGGCGCAGCCGGTGCCGGGCGAACACCTCGCGGGCGTTGGCGTGGGCCGTCTCCATGAGTCGCCGCTTGGCGCCACGCTGCGGGACCCGCAACGACACGCCGGCTCCGCGCCGCCGCTCCAGCCAGCGTGCCCAGAGGTCGGGGTCGTCGGGCTCCTCCTGCACCAGCACCTCCGGAGGCGGCCGATCGTCGCCGTACACCTCGCTCAGCATGCGGCCCATCAGCTCGCCGGTCGTCACCTCCTCCACCTTGTCGACGACCGTGGCGATGCGGCCCCGCACCCTTCCGCCCCTCACCCGGAGCACCACGAGGGCGGCCTCGAGGTCGTCATCCTCCACGGCGAACAGGTCGAAGTCCTCCCGCCCGGGAGTCGCCACCTCCTGGCGGGCGAGGGCCTTCTCCACCGAGGCGAGCTGGTCGCGGTACCTGGCGGCCTGCTCGTACTCGAGGCCGTCGGCCGCCTCCTGCATCGCGTCCCGCAGCTCGTCGACGATCCCCTCGTCGTTGCCCGCCAGGAAGTCGGCCAGGCCCTCGACGTGGCGCGCGTACGTCTCCTGGTCGACCTCGCCGACGCAGGGGCCCGAGCACCGCTCGATGTGGAACAGCAGGCAGGGCCGCCCCAAGGCCTGGTGGCGCTTGAACTTGCTGTTGGAGCAGGTCCGGACCGGGAAGGTGCGCACCAAGAGGTCGAGGGTCTGGCGGATCGCATAGGCGTGGGCGTACGGGCCGAAGTACTGGGTGCCGCTGCGTCGCCGGCCCCGCATCACCGTGGCCCGGGGCCACTCCTCGGAGCGCGTGATGGCCAGATAGGGATAGGACTTGTCGTCGCGCAGCCGGATGTTGAAGCGGGGCTTGTGCTCCTGGATGAGCGAGTACTCGAGCAGCAGGGCCTCGACGTCGTTGTCGGTGACGATCCACTCCACCGCCTCGGCGGCGGCGACCATCGCCCTGGTACGGGGCGCCAGGTCGCGGGCGAAATACTGCGAGACCCGCGACCGCAGCGACTTCGCCTTGCCGGCGTACAGCACGGCGCCGTGCCGGTCGCGGAACAGGTAGGC
>Ga0214472_10001135_pt1 | contig 30537 bp, 35 predicted proteins | sample RVTome_6_FD_207662 | JGI IMG/M metagenome (GOLD analysis project Ga0214472, IMG submission 207662) | Soil microbial communities from uranium-contaminated site in the Upper Colorado River Basin, Wyoming, United States - RVT140D175 | ecosystem: Environmental > Terrestrial > Soil > Contaminated >...
CATACGGGGCCGGCCGAAAATGTTCGCGTGGGTTGCCGTCGGTGTCTTTGCCCTGAATATCTTCCTCCCGCTCCTCGTTCTCTCGCTCGCGCGCAAACCCTTCGATCTCTTCACGTTCAACCCGTGGCTGTCGCGCCTGCCGGAATGGCTGGTCTCGCCCGAGTTGCCGTGGGACCGGAAGATCGAGTTCCTGTCCCAGATGGCCATCGCCTGGTTCATTGCGGAGAACCCGATCGACGGCGTCGAGTGGGGTTTCATCATCGACGTCCCCTCCCTCGGGCGCTTCCTGCTCGCGTCCCTCCTCTTCGGGACCTACTTCGCCCTCTGGTCCTACCGACGTGGCCAACTGAGGGAATACGGATTGGGCTCTAGGGCCGCCCAGCAGGGAGGCGTCGCGGGCGCCCTGACGAGCGTCCTGGGTTTTTCGACCGGTCCTTGCAGCGTCGTGGGGTGCGGGGTGCCAACTCTGCCGGTCATCGGGCTGGCGTTCACGGGAGTGTCCTCGGCTACCCTCACCTTCTTCGCAGACCTCTCGAGCATCGCTTTCTGGGTGGTCCTGTCGGCCGTGGCGGCGGGCGTGGCCTGGTATGGTTGGCTTGCCGGCGCCGACACGACTCGCGAGGCCTCTTCCACCTGAACGCGATCCGGTAATCTCCGCACGGCTCCCGATCACTCAGACTGCCGTCACGCGGTTGCAGTACGATACTGGCACTCCCGGCGCGGCTACAACCTAATAGGAGCCAGCCATGCTGATCCACGCAACCAGACTCTTGTTACTAGAAGTTGTTCCATAAGTCCGGGCGCCGCTTCCCGTGGTCGAGCTGCCGCTTAACCGCTTCGCCTGCTTCGCCGTCGTCGCCGTGGCCGCGGCGCTTCTGGCGATGCCGGCCGTGCTGCCCCCGTATCCCCTCATCGAGCTCTGCTACGCCCTGGTGCTCGCCATCGCGTGCCTGGGACTCAACCTCCTTTACGGGACGACCGGGCTGCTCTCGCTTGGCCATGCCGCGTTCTTCGGGATCGGCGCGTATTCCGGGGGCTTCCTCTTCCACATCTTCGACGTGCAGTCCCTCGAGGCCTACCTCCTGACCGGCGTCCTCGCGGCCGGCGCCCTCGCCGCGGCCCTTGGCGCGTTCTGCGTTTGCGTGACACGCATCCACTTCACGATCCTGACGCTGGCCTTCGGAATGATCGTCCACGCCTTGTTCTTCGCCGGCATCGTCTTCAAGCTGGGCGGCGACTACGGCAAGGGCATGTTCTATGTCGGCTACGGCGGGATCGTCCTGCCGCGATTCGCGATCCTGGGGACCGTGCCGGAGCCGGAACAGTTCTTCGCCGCCTTCTACTACGTTATCCTGGCTGCCTTCGCTGCGACGCTCGCGATCCTGTGGCGGATCAGCCGGTCGCCCTTCGGCCTCGCGCTCCGGGGCATCCGCGACAACGACGTCCGGGCTGAGTTCATCGGGATCCGGCTCAAGCGCTTGCGGTGGCGCGCCTTCGTCGTGTCGGGGCTCATCACCGGCCTCGCCGGCTGCCTCTACGCCCAGCTTGACCGGCAAGTGACCCCGCAGCAACTCCACTGGATGTTCTCCGCGACACTCGTGACCGCGATCATCCTGGGCGGGACGCGGGAGTTCCTGGGGCCCGTCGTCGGCGCCTTCGGCCTCGTCGCGCTCCAGGAATTTTCGCGGCCCATGACGATCTACGATGGGCTCGTGCTGGGTGTCGTGCTGATCCTGGTCATCCTCGCGCTCCCGGGCGGGGTGACCGGCACGATCGCGAGTCTGGCAAGGCGTGGGAGAGGAATTCCACGCACCGACAGCTGGCAGCGCAACCGGGACTGGGGTTGATTTCAGGCGGCCGTCATCGCGCGGCGGCGGAGCTCGCGCAGGGCGCTCGCACTCACGCCGATCGCGGAGCGCAGTAAGAGGCACGCAAGTGCGAATCCCACGATGAGGTCCGGCCAGCCGGATTGCGTCAACCACACCGCGCCCGCTGCGATGAAGACCGCCACGTTGGATGCGATGTCGTTGCGCGAGCACTCCCATACCGAGCTCATGTTCACGTCTTCCGCGCGGTGCTTCCACAGCAACGCCAGGCAAGCACCGTTGGCGGCGAGAGCAATCAGGCTGACGATGCCCATCGCCTCGAACACCGGTACGCCCGGATGCAGGGCGCCGTAGATCACCTGTCCCAACACGAACACCCCTGCCGCCAAAATGAGGCCGCTCTTGAAAAGGGCGACCTTCGCCTTGGAGCGAGCGCCGCGATCTACGGCGTAGAGGCTCAATCCATAGGTCAGCGCATCGCCCAGGTTATCGAGGGAGTCCGACAGCAAGGCCGTAGACCTTGCCATGAGGCCCGACGCCAGCTCGACGACAAACATCACGGCATTGATCGCCAGCACGATCTTCAGCGTCGCGCTCTGCCGCGCCTTCAGCGCCTCGATCGCACATTCCTTATCGCTGCAACAATCCGTCATGGCAACCGCCTCATGTCGCCCTAGCCCCGCGTCGGGAAGAAAATGATGGCCATGCCTGCAATCGTGACTGTCACGCCCAAGATATCCCAACGGTCGGGGCGGACCCCGTCTATCACCCACAACCAGACCAGCGCCATGGCCACGTAGATCCCGCCATACGCCGCATAGACCCGGCCCGCGGCGTGCGGGTGCAGAGTCAGAAGCCACACGAACAAGGCCAAGCTCAGCGCCGCAGGAATCAGGATCCACGCCGGCGCGCCTTTCCTGAGCCACATATACGGGAGATAACAGCCGACGATCTCGGCAATGGCGGTGGCAGTGAAGAGCCCGAAGACCGTCAAGGCACGCATTTGGGTCAAGTATCCCAAGATTTCGCGCAGGTTGGTTCCGTCAATATTACGCCGAAGCATGAACGGAGAGATAATGACGCCATGACCGCTAATCATCCCCACGGCCATGACCACGCCCAAGGCGCGAGCGAGCGTCGCATGTGGCTCGTCTTCGGCCTGACGGCGGGCTTCCTGGTTGTCGAGGTGGTGGGCGGCATCCTGACTAACAGCCTGGCGCTGCTCTCCGATGCGGCGCACATGTTCACGGACGTCATGGCGCTTGCCATCGCCATCGCCGCGATGCGCCTGTCCCGTCTGCCGGCCGATCGCAAGCGCACCTTCGGCTACCACCGCTTCGAGATCCTTGCCGCCGCCCTCAACGCCACGCTGCTCTTGCTTGTCGCGCTCTACATCCTCTACGAGGCGTATCAACGCTGGATCACGCCGCCCTCGATCGAGTCGCTCGGCATGCTTGCCATCGCTATGGTCGGTCTGGCGGTCAATCTCGCCTGCATGCTCCTGCTCTCGAGCGACGCCGGCAGCAATCTGAACGTCAAAGGAGCGTACCTCGAGGTGTGGGCGGACGCGCTGGGTTCGATTGGCGTCATCATCGCCGCGCTCATCGTCACCTTTACCGGCTGGACGCGCGCCGATCCCATCGTCGCGGTGCTGATCGCGCTCTGGGTCCTGCCCCGGACCTGGACACTCTTCAAGCAGAGCGTAAACGTGCTGCTCGAAGGCGTGCCGGAAGGCTTGGATCTATCGGTGATCGACAGCCGCCTGCGCGCCGTGCCCGGCGTCCGCGACGTGCACGACCTCCACATCTGGGCGATAGGGAGCGGCAGGGCAAGCCTGACCGCGCATCTGATCCTCGACGAGGCGCAGGCCGACGTCCAGCGCGTGCTCAATGAAGCCAACGAGATTCTGCGGCGCGACTTCGGGCTCACGCACACCACGCTCCAGGCCGAACTCGAGCATTGCGATCCCCACGGCAGCGACTGCGCCCTCGAAGGCCAGCCTGCAACGGATGCGCAAGCGGGCCACCGCCATTGACCCGCCGTGGCCGGGATCGACCTTCACTTTCAGCGTTACGCGCTCCTCGCGCTCGCCGCCGCCGCGCTGTTCGGAGCAAGCACGCCGTTCGCCAAGCTACTGCTGGGCGAAATCTCTCCCGTGGTGCTGGCGGGGCTGCTCTACCTCGGCAGCGGATTCGGGCTCGCCCTGCTGCGGCGGGCGCAAGGCGGGAGCCAGCATCCCCGCGAAGCGCCGCTCGCCGCGCGCGACCGGGCATGGCTCGCCGGCGCGATTGTCTCTGGCGGCGTCATAGCGCCGGTGCTTCTGTTGTGGGGCCTTGCCGGCAGCGGCGCGGCGGAAACGTCCTTGCTGCTGAATTTCGAGGGCGTGATAACCACACTCGTCGCGGCCGGCCTGTTCCGCGAGGCCGTCGGCGCCCGCGTATGGCTCGCGGCGCTCGTCATGCTCGCTGGCGGTTTCGTGCTCGCTTATGATCCGACGGCGCCGATCGCATTTTCGCCGCAATCTCTGGCGATCGTCGGCGCCTGTTTTTGCTGGGCCCTCGACAACAACCTGACGCGCAAAGTTGCAGGTGCCGACCCCGTCGCTACGGCCGCGGCCAAGGGGATTACCGCCGGGAGCTTCAACCTCGCGCTCGGGCTTGCGTTGGGAGGAACGTTTCCCGCTTTCGGTGCCGCCATGGGCTCACTCACGCTGGGATTCCTCGCTTACGGCGTGAGCCTGGTTTTCTTCATATACGCGCTGCGCCACCTTGGCGCCGCGCGAACCGGCGCGCATTTCAGCACCGCGCCGTTCATCGGCGCAGCGCTCGCGGTGCCACTGCTCGGCGAGCCCGTGACGGTCGGCCTCATCGCCGCCGCGACCCTGATGGTGATCGCGACCTGGCTCGTGCTGACCGAGCGGCACGCGCACGAGCACGGGCACGAGCACATGACGCACAATCACCGCCATGTGCACGATGAACACCACCAGCACGCGCACCATGGCGACGAAGGCCCCGAGCCCCACGTCCACGAGCACGTGCACGAGCCGATGCGGCACGCTCATCCGCACCTGCCGGACCTCCACCACCGACATAGGCACTGAAGCGGACGCCACGCCCGGCGCGGTGACCACATGCGCCGGGCAGCATGCTAATATATCGAGGATCGATATCGACTTTCGATATATAAAGCCCGTTTCATGGTCGAGGATCCAATGCCGATTACCGGAGCACCCGCGCACCAAGCTTCCGCCAGACCCGCATCTGTGCTGGACGTATTCGTCGCATTCCTCAGGCTCGGACTGACCTCGTTCGGGGGGCCGATCGCCCATCTGGGCTATTTTCGCGAGGAGTTCGTCAACCGCCGCAAGTGGATCGACGACAAGGCATATGCCGACCTGGTCGCCCTGTGCCAGTTCACGCCAGGCCCGGCAAGCAGCAAGGTGGGCATCGGCATCGGCCTGTCGCAGGCGGGGCTGGCCGGAGCATTCGCGGCATGGATTGGCTTCACCTCCCCGTCCGCCCTGGCGCTCATCCTGTTCGGATTCGGCATCGTCGCCCTTGGCGACCGATTCGACCTGGGCTGGCTCCATGGTTTGCTGGTGGTCGCGGTGCCGGTCGTGGCCCAAGCGGTCTGGGGCATGGCCCGCAATCTGACACCGGACGCGCCGCGCGTGACACTTGCCGCGCTGGCCGCCATCGTCGTCTTGATCTGGCCGACGCCGCTTGGGTTCATCGGGGCCATCGTCGCCGGCGGCTTCGCGGGCTGGCTGCTGCTCAAGGCGAATGTGGACGAAGAGCATGTCGCGATCGCCGCGAACGTCAGCCGTACCGCGGCCATTGCGGCGCTGGCCCTGTTCTTCGGACTGCTCCTCGCGCTGCCCGCGCTACGAGCGGCATTTCCATCCTCCCAAGCGCTTGCGTTGCTGGACAGCTTCTACCGCGCCGGTTCGCTGGTGTTTGGAGGCGGAAACGTCGTGTTGCCGCTCTTGCAGGCCGAAGTGGTCCCCCCGGGATGGATATCCAATGAGGCATTCTTCGCGGGCTATGGCGCGGCACAGGCGGTCCCGGGCCCCCTGTTCACTCTTGCGGCCTATCTCGGCACCGTTTCGACCGTACCGCCCAACGGCTGGATCGGCGCGCTCATCTGCCTTGCGGGTATTTTTGCCTCATCGTTCCTGCTGGTGATCGGGCCACTGCCGTTTTGGGATGCGTTGAGACGCTTTCGTCCCATGCGCGCGGCGCTTACCGGCGTCAACGCCGCGGTCGTCGGCATGCTTCTCGCCTTTCTCTACGATCCGGTCTGGACCAATGCAATCCGCTCCGCCGCCGACTTCGGGCTCGCACTCGCCGGATTCGTGCTGCTCATGTTCTGGAAGCTGCCGCCGTGGCTCGTGGTCGCGCTTACGGCAGCGGGAGGCGCCGCAATCAGGGTGGCGCAGAGCCTGACCTGAGAGTGCCGTAATCATGAGGAATCTCGATCTCTATGGCGGCCTGATCCGGCTGCATATCCTGTATCACGCGAGCCGGGAGCCGGTTTTCGGCTTCGGCATCATGGAAGAGCTCGGTCGCCACGGCTACAAGCTAAGCGCAGGAACCCTCTACCCGATGCTGCATTCTCTGGAAGAAGCCGGGTACCTCCGTTCCCGGTCACAAGTCGTGGTCGGCAAGATGCGCCGCATTTATCGGATCACGGCGCGGGGACGCAAGGCGCTCTCTGCCGCGAAAGTGAAAGTGACGGAGCTGTTCGGCGAGCTTTTCGAGGACGCCTCTTGACTCAGCGCATCACGCAGGTTCGAAAGCCCGCGAAAATGTCGTTGCGTTCCGGCGTGTAAAAATTGCGGAAGGTGTTGCGCACGAGCCGCCGCGTCGTCGCGAAGCTCGCGCCCCTTAGCACCTTGTGCGTGCCGAACCAGGGCTGCGAGTACTCCTGGTACGGATCGATCACGAACCCCGGATAGGGGTCAAAGTCGCTCTCGGTCCATTCCCACGCGTTGCCGAGGAGCTGCCTGCAGCCCGCCGCGCTGTCGCCGTCGGCGTAAGCGTCAACCGCAACCGGCCCGCCCGATTCCAGGTTGGCGTGTTGCGGGGTGGGCGCAGCCTCGCCCCAGGGGTAACTGTGCTTCTTTCCTTCGCGCGCACTCCATGCGGCGGCGTATTCCCACTCGGCTTCCGTCGGCAGTCGGCGCTTGGCGTAACGGCAGTAGGCTTGTGCTTCGTGCCAGTTGACGTGGACGACAGGATGTTCGGCAACGAGCGGGGCAACCTTGTCGAACCGCCGCTGCAGCCAGCGGTTTCCGTCTCGTATCCAGTAGCGCGGCGCGTCCGCTCCCGCCGCCGCCCGCCAGGCCCAGCCCGCCTCGCTCCACCACTCCCGCCGCTGGTAGCCGCCCGCCTCCACGAACGCGAGGAATTCGCCGCTGGTGACGGGAACGCGCGCGATCCGGAACGGCGCAAGCCGGACCGCATGAGCCCATTTCTCGTTGTCGAAGACGAATCCGCTGCCCGGCTCCGCCCCCAGCTGAAACTCTCCGCCGGGAAGCTCCACATCGCCGCGGCTTGCCCCGGGAGTCGCTGTCGACACAGCCGGCGCCGGGAAGGGATCGGGATAACCGAGCGTCTGGCGCGTGTAGTGGAACGCCTCGGCGTGCATGTCCTCATGAAAAATTGCAAGTTGCACGAAATACTGCAGCCCGGCATGGTCCGGCTCCCGCTGCAGGCGGCGTACAACCTGGTCGAGAACTTCCGCACCGTAGGCGCGCGTCGCCTTGATCGCGGGCAGCGGCAGCCTCCAGCGCGTATCGTGGGCGACCTTCGCGGAGTCGTAGAGCCGGTCCGCGCCGGACAGCATCGAGTCAGCCGGCGCGGCGGATGCGCCGTCGCGCAGGCACCACCACTCCTGGAACCACGCCACGTGCCCGATTTCCCACAGCGGCGGATTGACGATCGCGAGTTGGGGCCCGAGCAGGCGTTCCCCTGTCAGATCGGCGGTCAATCGCGTGGACCTGGCACGGGCGTCGAGCAGTGCTCTTTCAAGATGCGCGGGATCGATCAGGGCGGGCATTTTCCGTATCATGAACCGGACGGATTAATATAGTCGCGAAGTCCGGAGAAACAGACAAGTCATGAAAATCGCAATAGTGTCGCCCGCGAGCTCCGGGCCTCGCAGCGGCAACCGGCATACCGCGGCGCGGTGGGCGAAATTCCTGCGCGAAGCCGGGCACAGGGTCGCGGTGGCAACCGGCTGGGATTCCGGCAGCGAGGACGTTCTCATCGCACTGCATGCACGCAAGAGCTACGACTCGATCGGGAGATTCCATGCCGCGCGGCCCGGCGCGCCGTTGATCGTGGTTCTGACCGGCACCGACCTCTATCGCGATATCCGCAGCGATCGCAACGCCCGGCGCGCGCTCGACCTGGCGTCGCAGCTGGTCGTGCTCCAGGAGCGCGGCCTGCGGGAACTCTCGCGCCGGCACCGGGCCAAGACGCGCGTGATCTACCAGTCCGCCGACGTACGGTCGCGGCATGCTCCGCCTGCGCACCGGTTCCGCGTGGCGGTCATCGGTCATCTGCGCAATGAAAAAGACCCATTCCGCGCCACGCAGGCGCTTGCGCGACTGCCGCAAGACCGCGAATTCGAAATCATCCACCTCGGCGCGGCGCTGACACCCGAGATGCGCAGGTCGGCGCAAAGCTGGATGAAACGCGAGCCACGCTACCGGTGGCTCGGCAGCAAGCCGCACGGGGAAACCATGCGCTGGCTCGCCCGCAGCCATGTGCTGGTGGTGAGCTCGGTCATGGAAGGCGGCGCCAACGTGATCTGCGAAGCCGCGCGCATCGGCGTGCCCGTGCTCGCCTCGCGCGTGCGCGGCAATATCGGGATGCTGGGCAGCGGATACGCGGGATATTTCAGGTTGCACGATCACGAGGCGCTGGCCGGACTGCTGGAACGCGCCGCGCGCGACTCGAAGTATTACCGCAGGCTGAAGGATACCGTGCGGGCCCGGCGCCGGCTGTTCGCCCCCGCCGCGGAGGGCAGCGGTGTGCGGAGCCTGGTGCGGCAACTCGACCGGCGCGCGGAACGATTCCGGAGTCGGCGAGACTAAGAGATCGAATGAGACGTTGCGTCCGCTTGCCGCGACTTTCCCCTCCTGCCCGAGGAGGGGTGGCACCGAAGGTGACGGGGTGGTGGGAGTGATGGCGCGATACACAACCACCCCGTCTGCTGCGCAGCCACCCCTCCTTGGAAAGGAGGGGATGTTCATTTTGTTGTCGACTCTAAGTTTGGATCGATGAGCGCCAACCCGCGCAGAAAATTCCTGATCGCCGCCGGGACTGCCGCCGGCGCGGCGGGAATCGCTGGCGCGCTACTGTGGCATCGGCGATCCGCCGACGAGCGTGCCGGGCACTTGGAGCTTCCGCCCGTCCGTGACCCGGCGTTCCCGAATCCGCTGCGGCTCCCCAGCGCCGATGGGTTGTACGGCCTGCTCGATGCCGCAGGCTCCTTCGCCATGGTGGCGAAACCGGCGCGTCAAGCGCCGCTGCCCGGAAAACCGGGGCCGAACCTCGCGTATGAAGTGGAGTACCAGGGCAAGACTCTCCTCAATCCAGTGTTGAGGATGCGCACCGGCACCCAGCTGCGAATCAAGTTCTGGAACGCGCTGGAGGAAACCAGCATCATCCACTGGCACGGGCTCAAGGTGGACAGCAACAATGACGGGCACCCGCACTACGCCGTGCCGGGAGGCGCGACCTACGACTACCATTTCACCGTCGCCAATCGCGCGGCTACTTATTGGTACCACCCGCATCCGCACCCTCTGACCGGCAAGCAGGTCTATCTCGGGCTCGCCGGCCTCTTCATCGTGGAAGATGACGAGGACGCCGCGCTGCAGAAGACGCTCGACCTCGCCTTCGGCGTGAACGACGTGCCCCTCATCATCCAGGACCGGCGCTTCGATGGCGACGGTCGGCTCGTCTTCGCGCCGACCCGCGAGGAGCGTTTCCAGGGACAGCTTGGCACCGAGGTCCTGGTGAACCTCACACCGCGGCCGCATTTCCGCGCAGCGACGCGCATCCACCGCTTCCGCATCCTCAACGGCTCGAACGCGCGCGTCTATCGCCTCGCCTTCCGCCACGGCGAGCAGTTGCTCGCCGTCCACGTGATCGGTGGAGACGGCGGGCTGCTCGACCGGCCGCGGACGGTGACCGAAGCTTTTCTTGCGCCGAGCGAGCGCCTCGACGTGCTGCTCGACCTGCGCTCCGCCGCAGTGGGCGACACGATCACGCTGGTAAGCCTTCCGTTCGACCCCATGCACCATGAGACCGGATCCGCCGGCGACGCGCACGGCGGCCATGCCGCGCACGGCGTGCTGGCCGACGGCGCCGAAGTCGAGATCATGAGCATTCTCGTCAGCATGAAAGTCGTCTACGACCGGGTGGTGCCGCAGGCGCTATCGCGCATCGGGCCGCTGCCGGAGCCGGCCGCGACGCCGCGCGTCATCACGCTCGACCAGAAGAACAGGGTGTGGCGCATCAATGGTATGACCTACGACATGCGGGCGACGCCCATCGCCGTGAAACGCGGAGCCGTCGAAACTTGGGATGTGCGCAACGCGGCGGCAAGCATGCCCCACCCGATGCACATTCACGGTTTCCAGTTCCGCGTGACCGGGCGCGAGGGCAGCCCGGAGCAGGTACGGAGCCTCGCGCTCGACGGGAACGGGCTGACGGCGACCGACCTCGGGTGGAAAGACACAGTCCTCGCGTGGCCGGGCGAGACGGTGCGCATCGTCACCGACTTCTCGCATCCCTTCCTCGGCGACCAGGTCTACATGGTCCACTGCCACAACCTCGAGCACGAGGATGGCGGCATGATGCTCAACCTGAAGGTCGCGGCCTGAGCGACGAACCTGACACGGCGCCACCTCGCGCACGCCGTCCTCCCGGTCACTGTATCGAGCGTCGCCGGCATACCACGCCACGTAGCGGCTCGCCGAGGCGGGGTCGGCAAGATCAAAGCAGCTCTTCCGGCGCCAGCGCGCCGAGCACGCTGGAAAAGAAACGCCGCCACCAACTCGCGAGCGGCTCGCTTGTGTAGCGCACCGGTTTACCCTCTTCGTTGCCGGTCCACGAAAGCGGCGCATTTTCGTTGCCGGGCTCGGTCAGCTCGACGCGAAATGCCTGATCGAGCGACGCCGCTTCATCAAACAGCTTGCCGAGCTGCCCGCCCAGCGCCGCGCTCTCGATCGACACGGCGACCTCGGTATCCAGCTCCCGCGAGCGCGGATCGAGGTTCATCGAGCCGATGAGCATGGATTTGCGGTCCACGACGACCGCCTTGGCGTGCAGGCTCGCTCCCGAGGAAAGCCCGGGCCGCGCGCCACCGGGGGAGGCAGCGCTTGGCCGGTGTTCATGCAATTCCACGCCGCATGCGAGCAGCCGGGGCCGGTAGCGCGCGTAGCCTGCGTGCACGACCGGGGGGTCTTGGGCCGCCAGGGAATTGACAAGCACCCTCACGCGCACTCCGCGCCGCGCGAGCGTGCAAAGCACCCCCATGCCGCGCTCGCTCGGAATCAGCCAGGGCGAGATCAGAATCACCTCCCGCTGTGCCGCCTCGACGGTTTTGCGCAAGACGGACATGATTTGCGCCTCCCCCTCGGCGATTACCGCTCCCGGACTGGCGGGTGGCTCGTAAATGGCGCTGGCGCGCGCCGGGACCAGCGGGATGCGGCCATCGCGCACCAAGGGCCCGAGCTCCGTCGCGCGCAACGTCCGCGCGTACTCCGTTTCGCGGAAGCGCTCGGCTCCCGCCGCCATTTGCGACAGGACGAGGTCCAGTTGGTCCGTCTTCGGCGGCTGGCCCAGGAACGCCGCGATCGGCACCGCCCACTCGCTGTTCCAGTACGCGTCGAAGCTGCGCGAGACCTCCGCCACGACCGGCCCGGCGGCGAGCACGTCGAGGTCCGCAAAATCGCTCTCTCCGCCCACGTTGAAATAGGCGTCGCTGAGATTGCGCCCGCCCACGATGGCGGCGGCGTTGTCGGCGATCCACAGCTTGTTGTGCATGCGCCGGGTGAGGCGGGCGCTGTCGCCGAGGTATTCCAGCAGATGGGAGATTCCCAGCGGGCCACGGCGCAGAAAGGGATTGAACAGTCTTACCTCGACGTTCGGATGCGCCGCGAAGGTCCCAAGATCGAAATCCCGGCCGACCGCGTACAGGTCGTCGATCAGCAGACGCACGCGTACCCCGCGCTGCGCGGCGCGCAGCGCCCGGTAAAGCAACAGCGTGGCAGTTGCGTCCTCGGCGACGATGTAATACTGAAGGTCTAGCGTGCGCTCCGCCGACTCCGCCAGCGCCGCGCGGGCGAGAAATGCCTCCTGCCCCGAAACGAGCAGATGAAAGCCGGAGCTACCAGGCGTCTCCGCGAGCTGCGTGGCGAAGGTACGTCCGAGGAAACTCTCCTCCGGGCGATCGATCGCGTACGAGGGCGGGCGCGGAACATCGAAACGCGCGGACGAGCAGCCCATGACGAGCGTGGTAGCCGCTAGGGCGAGCACCCGGCAAATCGTCTCCACCCGCCACAGCCGCGGACGCCAGGCGAAAAGACCGCACCTCACGAGGGATCCTTCACGAGATTTGCCGAACGCCTGCTAACGGTAGGAAACGGGGCATGCAGTTTATTGATCCAAATCAACGGCGGGTCCGAAAAGCGCCTCGCGCCCAGTTGCAGACATCACAACGCTAGGATCGGGGCAGCGTCAGCCTCGCCTCGAGCCCGCCCCCTACACGGTTTTGCAGGCTCAACTGCCCACCGTGGGTTTCGGCAATGCTCTTCGCGATGGTCAGGCCAAGGCCGGTACCACCCGTCTCGCGGCTGCGGGAGCCTTCCACGCGGTAAAAGGGCTCGAAAACCTTTTCCAGCTCCGACTGCGGCAGCCCGGGGCCTTCGTCCTGGATTCGGATCTCCAGGCGGGCGTCATTGTCGTCCACGACGACCCGCGCGGACTTTCCGTACTTGACTGCGTTCTCGATGAGATTGCCGAGGCAGCGCTTCAGCGCCTGCGGATTGCCCCGATACGGCTTGAGCGCCGCGCCCGTGATCTCAATGTTCCCGCCGGTCTCCAGCAAATCCGCTTGGAGACTTTCGAGCAGCGCCATGATGTCCACCGGCTTCACCGGCTCGCCGTTCTCCAGGCCGCGCAGGAAATCCAGCGTCGCGCCGACCATGGACTCCATCTCGTCGAGGTCCTTCGTGAATTTCGCCCGAACCTGCGGGTCCTCGAGCAGCTCCGATCGCAGCCGCAGCCGCGTGACCGGCGTCTTCAGGTCGTGCGACATCGCGGCGAGCAGCGCGGTGCGCTCCCGGATGTACCCGATGAGGCGCGCCTGCATGGTATTAAATGCTTGCGCGGCCCGTTTCACCTCCTCCGGGCCTTTCTCCGGCAAGGGTGGGCGATTGATGTCCTTGCCCAATTCACCGGCCGCATCGGCCAGCGCGTTGAGCGGGCGCGTCGCCCACCGTACCGCCACCAGGGAGACTGCAACGACCGCGGCGAGCAGCACCGCCAGGCTCAGCAACAGACGGTAAGGCCAGCTTGCGGTTTCCTGCGCCAGCCGCGATTCGAACGTGACCAGCGCCCCGTCCTGAAGGCGCACCTGGGCGAGAAACGAGAAACCGGCCTGCGCGGAGAATTGGCCCGCAGCCATCTGCGGCATCCACGCGCGGTGCATGTCGGGACCCTTGAAACCGCGCATTGCACCCGGCACGATCGGTGCGCCCTCCGCAACGGCAACCACGATCGGACGGCCATCCCTGAGAAAGCGCAGCAGCATCGCCTCGAAAAGCGCGCCGCGCGCACGCTTCTCAGGATCCTGCTCCCCTGCGGCCAGTGGGCCCCGGTCCAGGCTGATCGCGAGCGGCGGCGCGTTGAGAACCGCAACGATCCTGCGACGCTCGGCCGGGCTCAAAGTCTCCAGGAGCCGGACGATGTCGGCGATGCGCTGCGCGGATTGCATGCCGCTCGCCTGCGCCAGCGCCTCGCCGCGCTCGTGCAGGTGGACCGCGAGACTCAGCAGCTGCGCAATGACGAGCCCGGTGAGCAGTACCAGAACCAGGCGGCTGAACAGCGAGCGCGGTAGGAGGCGCATCAGTTCACCGGTTCCGCGTGCGCCGTGAAGACGTATCCCTCACCACGCACCGTCTTGATGATGGCGGATTCCTTCGCGTCCTCTCCCAGCCGGTGGCGCAGTCGGCTCACCTGCACGTCGATGGCGCGGTCGAAAGGCGCAGCGTCGCGCGACAACATTAGGTCGATCAACTGGTCGCGCGTCAGCACGCGGCCCGGGTGGTCGAGAAAGACCCGCAGCAGCTTGAAATCCGTGCCACTCAAGGGAACCACGACCCCGTCGGGCGAGGTGAGATTGCGCGTGGCGATGTCGAGCGTCCAGCTGGCAAACCGGAAAGCGGTCACCGCCTCCGGCTGGAGGTTCTCCGGCAGGGATCGCGCGCGCCGCAGCACGCTCTTGATCCGTGCCAGCAACTCGCGCGGGTTGAAGGGCTTGGGCACGTAATCGTCCGCGCCCATTTCGAGGCCGACGATGCGGTCGGTTTCCTCGCCGCGCGCGGTCAACATGATGACCGGCACATCGGATCGCGCTCGCAGCGCGCGGCAAAGGCTCAGCCCGTCTTCACCCGGCAGCATCAGGTCAAGCACTACAAGATCCGGTCGCGCCGCTGCCATCGTGCCCCACATTCCCTTGCCGTCCGCCGCCACCGTGACGCGATAGCCGTTCTTCTCGAAGTACTCGCGCAGGAGGCTGCGGATCTCCGCATCATCGTCCACGACCAGGATGTGATCTGGTTTCGCCATGGCGGGTATATACCCCAAGTTGCGCGGCCCGGGCCGAAAAATTGTAACGCAGTGTAACAACACAGGGCGCCGCAAAGCTGCGACACAAAACGGCGCCTCCCTGACATCGGCCAGTTACAACTTCCTGCTCTAATCGATCTTGCCGAGACACCTGTTTCCGCCGCAATTCGTCGGCGCTCGCAGGCGATCCAGGTAACGACTCCCAACCATTGAAAGGAAACGATCATGAAACGCTCGCACAAGATTACAGCCGGCATCGTCGCGTCATTGACTCTCGGTCTCGCAGCCGCCGCTTTCGCCCAACAAGGGCCGATGGGTCCCGGCACGGGCCCGCACGCACAGGGCGGCATGCAGCAGGGTATGCAGGGTGGCACGCAGCACGGCATGCGGGGTGGCATGGGCCCGGGCGCGATGGGCCACGGCGCAGCGGCAATGGGCGCTGGCCACGCGCTGATGACCCCGGAAGAGCGGACCGCGCTCAGAGAACAAATGCACAACGCCGCTACTCCTGAGGAACGCCAGAAGATCGCCGAGGCGACCCGCGCAGAAATGCAGAAGCGCGCGCAGGAAAAAGGCGTCACGCTGTCGGAGCATCGCGGCCCGCACGCTGGCTTCGGCCCGCGCACCGGCACCAGGCCCCAGGCGCCGGCGACAAACTAGTACTCTCGCAGACCGAAACCGGGGCGGGAAATCCCGCCCCATCTCTTATTCATTGCCTTATCAGGAGGCGCAACATGAAACGCTCGAGCAAGATCGCAGTCGGAGTGGTTACGGCGTTAGGGCTTGGTTTGGCGGTCGCCGCGACGTTCGCCCAAACCGGTGGGATGGGACCCGGGATGATGCACGGTATGGGGCCAGGGATGATGCGCGGCATGGATCACGGCGCGGCAGCAGGCGGCCATGGCCCGATGGCAGGCCCGGTAGGCATGCTCACGCGGCAGGACGCCGGATCGTCGGCCGACATGGGCCTGGTTCACGATCTGCTGATGAATCACACCAAGATCAAGCGCACGGTGACCAATCTGCCGAACGGCATCAAGACGGTTACGGAGTCCGACGACCCGCAGGTCGCGCAAACGATCAAGGCTCATGTCGCCAGCATGTCGCAACGGCTGAAAGACGGGCGCGAGTTCAACATCTTCAGCACCACGCTGCCGGTGCTGTTCGAGAACCGGGACAAAATCCAGTCCGTCGTCGAAGTGACCGAGAAGGGTTCTGTCGTAACGCGGACGTCCACGGACGCCAAGGTCGTGGCGGCACTTCAGGGTCACGCGGCGGAAGTGACCGAGCTCGCGCAGGAAGGCCCGGTGGCGATGATGCGCGGAATGATGTCGCGCATGGCCATGGGACCGCGCGGCCCACGCGCCGGTATGAGACCAGGCACCGTGCCCCAGGCACCTGCCGCTAACGGGAATTCGCAGTGACCGCATGCGGGGCGGATAACCCGCCCCGCTCGTCACATATATACTGAAACGCGCAATGCGCACTTGAGAGGGAAGCATGAAACGGATCTCGTGGCTCACGACAGCCTTGGTACTTTCCGCATTTGCAGGGTTACTGCCCGGAACCGCGGCGGCACAATCCCCCCAAACTCACGAGCACAGCTTCAGCGGCGCGGAGCAATGGGCGCACATCTTCGACGATCCGAAGCGCGACGAGTGGCAAAAGCCGCATGAAGTCATTCAGGCGCTGGGGCTCAAGCCCGATGCGGTCATCGCCGATATCGGATCGGGCACCGGCTACTTTTCGGCGCGCTTCGCCAACATGGTGCCGAAGGGGCGGGTCTACGGTGTGGATACCGAGCCCGACATGGTGAAATATCTTGCCGAGCGCGCGCGGCGCGAGGGACTGAAGAACGTTACCGCGATCGCCGGCGCGCCCGAGGATCCGCGCCTGCCCGAAAAGGCGGACCTGATCATCCTGGTCGACGTGTACCACCACGTCGGAGACCGCGAGCGCTACTTCCGCAAGTTGCAGAAATCGCTGAAGCCCGGCGGGCGGCTCGCGGTCATCGACTTTCGCATGGATTCGCCGGAAGGCCCGCCGCAGAGCGCGCGCATCGCGCCGGAGCGCGTGAAAGAGGAGCTCAAGCGCGCGGGCTATACGCTGTCACAGGAACACGCCTTCCTGCCCAACCAGTATTTTCTAGTCTTCCAGCCGACCAGGTCCTGACCGTCGCCGTCACCTCGAAACCGAGGCTTGACCTAGATCAACGCCCGCGCAGCCGCACTGGTACTTAATGAGCGGTGTATCCGTTCCGGACTATCGAAGGAGCCAAGACGTGAAATCGATTCTGCATGCAATCCTGCTTGCCGCTGCGCTGGCGCTCAGTCCTGCCACAGCCCTTGCGGCGGAAACCATCAAGGTTTACAAGGACGCGTCCTGAGGGTGCTGCAGCTCGTGGATCGACCATCTGCGAGCGAATGGCTTCCGTGTGAAGCCACAGAACGTCAGCAATCCCGAAGACTACCGCGCGCGCTACGGCATACCGCGCGCGCTCGGGGCCTGCCATACCGCGGTGATCGAAGGCTACGCGATCGAGGGCCACGTGCCGGCGCGGGAGATCAAGCGCCTGCTCGCCGAACGGCCGAAAGCACGCGGTCTCGCGGTGCCAGGCATGCCGGCGGGCTCGCCCGGAATGGAGGGCGGTGGCAGGGTCCCCTACGACGTGCTGCTGGTCGGGAGCGACGGCAAGACGGCTGTTTACCGGAGCTACCGCTAGTGCCGTTCCAACTTGTTTAGCCGAATCGCATCGCCCGGCCTACCGGAGACAATCAGACCTGTTGAAGCGGATTTAATGGGCACAAATAGTTGGAACGGCACTAGCCGCTCACTTTCTGAGCTTGCCCCAGAGCTGGTCGAGCCGCGCGTAGCGGCCGCAGCCGGTGACGTAGAACTTGTAGCGCGTCGGGTTCTTCAGGTAGTAGTTCTGGTGGTAGTCCTCTGCGGGCCAGAACTCGCCCGCCTTGACGATGGGAGTCTTGATCGGCTGCTTGAACGGCTTTTCCTTCTCCCATTTCGCCTTGGAAGCCTCGGCAAGCCGCTTCTGCGCCTCGTCGTGCCAGAAGATCGAGGGCCGGTATTGCGAGCCGACGTCGCAGAACTGCCGGTCGATCACCGTTGGATCGTGGTTCACCCAGAACTGCTCCAGCAGCCGCTCGTAGCTCACCTTCTTCGGGTCGTACACAACCTGCACCACCTCGGTGTGACCGGTGGCGCCCGTGGAAACCTCCTGGTAGGTCGGTTTCATCCTCATTCCGCCCATATATCCTGAGGTGGTCGAAATCACGCCGGGAACCTTGTCCATTGCCTCCTCCGTACACCAGAAGCAGCCGGCGGCGAAGGTGGCTTTGGCGAGTCCGGTCGGCTGGCTTTGGGCAAAGACAGGGTGCACGGCCAACGCGGCCAGCCAGATCGGCAGGGTGAGAAGTCGGGCAAACATGATTTACGGCTCCTTTCAAAGCGCTGCGGGGTTAGTCGCTGTTAAGACCGGTAGCTTACGCTTCAGTTCGACACCACAGGATACGAAACACATGCCCAACCGGATTCATTGGCGCGGAGCGGACTCTTGTATTCAGGATGGACGCTCGAGGGCACCGATGCAAAATGCGAAGAGATTAAACTGACGGGTCAGACCCGGGACGTCGCGCGCCGGATTCGAGGAGGAACGTGATGCGCATGGAATTGAGCCGCAGGCAACGCCTTGCGTGGGTATGGCTTCTAACGATCGCGACGCTCGTTGCCGTTGCCGTTCTGCCGCCACTGGCTCAACCGCAAGAGTACCATCGGTTTGCTGATCAGCGCACTGTTCTCGGATTAGCGAATGTTTTCGATACCGTTTCCAATGTTGCGTTCCTCGTTGTCGGCGCCTGGGGACTGATTTTCGTCTGGCAAGATCGAAATTCCCGGCCCCCGGCAGCGTTCGCCGAGCCATCCGAGCGGCGCTTTTATGCCGTTTTGTTCGGGGCCGTCGCGTTAGCCGGTGTTGGCTCGGCGTATTATCACCTCGCGCCGGACAACGAACGGCTGGCGTGGGACCGGCTGCCGATCGCGGTGAGTTTCGCGTCGCTTTTCGCGGCAACCATCGCCGAGCGCGTGAGCATGACGGTCGGGCTGCGGCTGCTGCCCGCGCTCCTGGCATTGGGCGCCGGCAGCGTGCTCTACTGGCGCTGGACCGAACTCTATGCGACGGAGAACCTGTGGCCGTACGTGGCGGTGCAGTTTTACTCGGCGGCGGCCATCGTGCTGATCGTCGTCCTCTTCCCGTCGCGCTATACCCGCGGAACAGATGTGCTGGGTGCCTTCGGTATCTACGCACTGGCGAAGATCGCCGAAGCGCTCGATCGGGAGATTTACGCGCTTGGCAACATCGTCGGCGGTCATGCGCTCAAGCACGTTATCGCCGCGATCGCCATTTACTGGATTCTGCGGATGCTGCAAAAAAGACGGCCTGCGGTCGCCGCGGTGAGCGGGCCGGGTAAACAGACAGTTCGCGTTTAACCATGCGCACGCAATCAATGGAACTCCCGGCCGAGGGCGCTGTCCCCAATCGAGTTGCGCCGTATGCGCCGGTTTCCGTTAGAATCATTTGCATGTTCCTGTCGCTGAAGAGACTTGCCTTGGCCGCAGTGCTGCTGGTAATGCCGTTGCAGGGCGTTGCGGCGACCTTGTCTGTCTTGCCTTGCCGCGGCGACACGCAGATGCACACCATGCATGCGGGCGGGGATCATGATCGCGGCACGGACCAGAACAGCGGTCTGGATGACGGCAGCACGAGCGGCAACTCCGTCGATCACCCCTGCCATAACACCGTTTACGCTCCACTGTTCGTAACGTTGCTGGCGGCCACGCCAGATTTTCCGGCCCAGGCGTTCGCGCCGGACACCTTGTACGACCCGTTCATCCCCGAGCAGCCGCAGCGGCCTCCCCTCGCCTGATTCCCGTTGTGCGCGGGTAACCCCCGCGCGGCGCGCCCAACGCGCGCCTTCACCCGCATTGCGTTCTCGCGGTGCGAAAACTCAACGACGAGATCTGGCATGAGCTATACGACACGCAGAAAATTCCTGGCCGCACTTGCGGGCGCCGGTTCCGTGGGCCTGGGCGGTTTGCCCTGGCGGCTCGAGGCGGCGCTGGCCGCTGATCCTGACAGCCAGTTCACCAACCGCCTGCGCCTTCCCGGCGCGGACGGTCTGTACGCGGCAATTCCGGCGAAGGACGTGAAACAACTCGCAGTCAGCGAGGTGACTTTCGACATCCTGCCCAAGCTTCCGTCGCCTTTTTGGGCCTATGTCGCAGAAGCGGGCGGCAAGCTGCTGCTAAACCCCACGCTGCTGGCGCGGCCTGGTGACCAAATCAGGCTGCGCATGCTCAACCGATTGAAGCAGCCGACGATCATCCATTGGCACGGCCTGACCAATGACGATCGAAACGATGGCACCGGAATGTACCTGGCAGCGCCCAGTAGGCATTACGACTACGCTTTCGAGGTCCGCGATCGCGCCGCCAGTTACTGGTATCACCCCCACCCGTACGGATTCACCGCGGAACAGGCCTACAAGGGACTCGCAGGGCTGTTTATCGTGATAGACGACGACGAGGAAAAGCTCGCCCGCGCGCTCGATCTCACGCTCGGCGTCACCGATATTCCCCTGGTGATACAGGACCGCAGCTTCAGCTTCGAAGGCAAGTTCGAATACAACCTGTCGCGCGACCAGAAGTTCATGGGCTTACTCGGCGAGGAGATTCTCGTCAACCAGACCGCGCGACCCTATTTGGATGCCGCCCGACGCGTCTATCGCTTCCGCATCCTGAACGGCTCCAACGCCCGCAGCTACCGGCTCGCCTTCGCGCAAGGCAGCCGGTTGCTCGATTATTACCTCATTGGCACCGACGGAGGCTTGCTGGAACAGCCGCGAGTGGTGCGGGAAACTTTCATCGGCGCGGCACAACGCCTGGACGTGCTGCTCGACCTGCGCGCCGCATCAGGGAACGAGCCGGTGTTTCTCAAGAGCCTCGCGTTCGACCCGATGCACAACGAGTCGGCCGATGAGAAAACCGGCAAACCTTCAGCCGCCGGGGCTGCGGATGATCACGCCGCGCATGCCGCCGCCGGCGCGCTGCCTGACGGCGCGGAAATGCGACTGCTGCGGATCAATGTCAAGTCATCCCCGAAGTACGCGAGGCAGATCCCGTCGCAGCTCTCCCGGCTGCCGAGCCCTGCGTCATCGACGGGAGAGCCGCGACGCCTCACGCTCGGCCACGACGGCAAGGGCAACTGGAACATCAACGGCTGGCGCTTCAACATGGGGGAAACCCCGGTCACCGTGCAGCGCGGCACGCGCGAGACCTGGCTGCTGCAGAACAACCGCGCCAGCATGCCGCACCCGATGCACATCCACGGCTTCCAGTTCCGGTTACAGGAACGCCGGGACAGCCCGACACAGATCAAAGCGCTCGCCACCCGGCAGAACGGCCTGCTGCCGCAGGACTTCGGCCTGCTCGACACCGTGCTGGTGTGGCCGGGAGAATCGGTGCACATGGCGCTTGCATTCAGCCATCCGTTCTCCGGCGACCAGACCTACATGTTCCACTGCCACAATCTGGAGCACGAGGACTCGGGCATGATGATTGGCTACAAAGTAAAAACGTAGATAGTACTCGCATGGCAATTCGTCAAGTCAACGGAAAGGAACAAGACATGAAACGCGTTCTTCTGTTCATACTTTTCGCGGCCGGTGGCGCCGGCGGCTCTTTTGCGCAGCAGGAGTCAATGGGGCAGCACGGGATGCAGACAGCCCCTGCTGCGGGCCAGAAAACCGCCAAGGGCACCGGCTTGATCCAGCAAATCGACCGGGAGAAGGGCGTGGTCACGATCAAGCACGGGCCGCTCCCGGCGCTAAACATGACGGCCATGACGATGACTTACACCGTCAAGGATGGGCGCCAGCTGGCGAACCTCAAACCGTTGCAGAAAGTGGAGTTCGACCTCACCTACGACGGCAAGGATTTTACGATCACACGAATCCGGTAGCGAAAGCAGCGTGCCGGCATCTGCAGCGACCTGAATATCCCCTGCCCCGCATGAAAAAGCTACTCGTGCCAGTGCTGGTTGCCGCCTTCGCGGCTTTGACTTTCGTTTTCGCTACGACCGCGAGCCACGCCGGCCAGCCCCGGTTCGACAGCGGCCAGAACGGTGCCGAGGAACAGCTCAGGCTGGTTTTCGAGAAAGTTGAGCAGCGGCAACTGAACGCGGCCCTCGACGAACTGGACCATCTCATCGCCCGTTATCCGAATTTCCGGCTTGCCCACCTCGTGCGGGGCGATCTGCTGCTCGCACGCGCGAGGCCCATCGCCGCACTCGGCAACACCGGGCATGCCGGACGCGAGCGGCTCGAGGAGCTGCGGGCGGAGGCCCTCGCCCGGCAGCGCGCATTCATCGATCATCCCGCCTCGGAACTCGTGCCGCGTTACATGCTACACCTCGATCCGAAGCAAACGCACGCGATCGTCGTTGACGCGAGCCGATCGCGCGTCTACGTGTACGAGAACGCCGGCGGCATTCCGCGAATGGTCCAGGACTATTACATGACCGTCGGCAAGTACGGCATCGAGAAGATCCGCGAGGGAGACAAGAAAACGCCGGTCGGCGTCTATCACGTCACCTCGAAAATTCCCGGCAGCAAGCTGCCGAATCTGTACGGATGGGGAGCGTTTCCGATCAATTATCCGAACGAGTGGGACCGGTTGCAGGGGAAGACCGGATACGGCATCTGGCTCCACGGCGTCCCCTCCGACACGTATGCGCGGGCGCCCTGGGCAAGCGATGGCTGTATCGCGCTGGCAAATCCGGACATCGAGAATCTCGGTAAAAGCGTGCAACCCGGCGTCACGCCGGTCATCATCGCCGAACGAGTGGAGTGGGTGACGCCCGACGTCTGGCGCGCCGAACGCGACGCGTTCATGCTGCAGTTCCAGACATGGCGCGCGGATTGGGAAAGCCTCGACACCGACCGCTATCTTGATCACTACGCGCGCGACTTCCGCTCCGATGGGATGGACCTTGCAGCCTGGCAAGAGCACAAACGGCGCGTCAATGCGGGGAAGACCTCGATCAAGGTCTCCCTGAACAACGTCACCGCGTTCCGCAGCCCGGGCAAGCAGGGCCTCGTCGCCGTTACGTTTGACCAGGACTACCGCTCCAACAACCTCTCACAGCGCACGCGCAAGCGCCAGTACTGGGTGATGGAAGACGGCGGTTGGAAGATCGCCTACGAGGCGCCGCTCCGCAGGTATACCTTCGCCTTGCCGGAATCGTACCCTCGAAAACCGCAACGCAAGGGCACACCGTGACAGACGCCCTCCCACTGAAAACGACCGGACCGCAAGAGGCCGACGGCTCCCACGACAGCGGGCGCAGGAAGCTGCTCGCCGCGGCGACGGGGATCGTGGGCGGCGCCGGCATCGCGGCCGCATCCATTCCGTTCATCGTGTCAATGACTCCCAGCGAACGGGCGCGGGCGGGTGGCGCGCCGGTGGACGTGAACTTCTCCAGGCTCGAGCTCAAGCCCGAATACCTGGTGCTGGTGCCGATCTGCACGCACCTGGGCTGCGTGCCCACATTCCGGCGCGATGTCGCGCCCGCGGATCTGGGGCCTGACTGGCCGGGCGGCTACTTCTGCCCCTGTCACGGTTCCAAGTTCGATTTCGCAGGGCGGGTCTATCGCAACGTACCGGCGCCGACCAACCTCGTAATTCCGCCGCACCGCTATCTGGGCGAAACCGCGGTGCGGATCGGCGAGCATCCGGGCGGTGCGTGATGCCAAGGGTGACGCGAGCGAAGTGCGTGACGATGACTGAACACTGACAAAGGAGTCCCCCATCATGCTGACCAGACTGCGTATGTCCCTATATCTGGTCGTTTTGATCTCGAGCGTGGCGGTCGCGAGCGAATCGACCGTGAAGCAGGCGATGCAGAAGAGGTACCCGGGTGTTCCGGTCGAAAGCGTCGCCAAAACGCCGCTCCCGGGAATTTACGAGGTGTTCGCAAACGGCGCGGTCTTCTATGTGGACGAGAACGTGAATTACTTGATCATGAGCGGCAGGCTCATCGACGTCGGGCGCAGAGTCGATCTCACGGAGGAGAGGCTGCGCGTGCTGACCGCGGTCAAGTTCGACCAACTGCCGCTCGATCTCGCGTTCCGGATGGTCAAGGGCGATGGCAAGCGCAAGTTTGCGTACTTTACCGACCCCAACTGTCCCTACTGCAAGCGCCTCGACCAGGAGCTTACCAAGGTAACCGACGTCACGATTTACCTGTTCCTGTATCCAATTCTGTCGCAGGATTCTGTCGAGAAGGCGAAGGCAGTGTGGTGCTCGAAGGACCGGGTCAAGGCCTATATGGACTGGATGCTGAATGGCAGCACGCCGGCCGCTCCCGGCAGCTGCGAAACGCCAGTGGACAAGATCGTGGCTTATGGCCGGCAAAAGAGCATCAGCGGAACGCCGACGCTCTTTTTCGCGGATGGGCAGCGTCAAACGGGCTGGATCGCGGCAGATCAGCTCGAAAAGCTGCTCGACGGAGTCCGTTGACGGTAACGATCGAAAGCCGCGCTAGAAAGCGCGAGATGCGTTCAACATGCCATCCGAGACCCGCAACAAGATTGGTGTTGGACTGTTCATGTTCACTGTCGCATTTCTGGCCGGGGCTATCATCGTTGTGCTGTGGTCCGGCCCGGAATCGCCAGCCGATCCCGACGACCCGGCACAGGTCGCCCGCGGGAAACCGGTTTACGACCGGTATTGCGCTTCCTGCCACGGCGCGAAGCTCGAAGGCCAGCCCAACTGGCAGGACAAGCCGCCGACCGGTCGCATGCCAGCGCCGCCTCACGATGCCTCAGGACATACGTGGCATCACCCGGACGCCGTGCTGTTCGGTATCACCCAGCAAGGTCTCGTGCCTGGCAAGTACGCGCCCCCCGGCTATCAGAGCGACATGCCCGGGTTCGGGGGGGTCCTGACCGATGAGGAAATCTGGGCCGTCCTCGCGTACATCAAATCATCCTGGCCGCCAAACATCCGCAAGGCACAGTACGAGATCACGCGGGAGCGGACCCGGCGCTGAGGGGGCAGGAGATGACTCTGGAACCGAACTACCGCCGAAGCTGTCTCGCACCTTGTCACGATCGGCACCGGTCACTTCGAAGATGGCGGAGATTGATCTGCATCAATACAGGGTGGGCACGCGTAAGCTAATTTCTGCCGCATGACAAGAAAACAGCCTCAATTCATCAGGCTAGCCGCGTTTATCGCCGCGGTCGTCGTGATCGCTTTCGGCGTCCCCGGCCAGGCGCACGCTGACGGCAAATCTCCTATTGTCATCGCAAGCGCGGATGGCAGTGGAGGCACGGTAACTGGCAGAGCCGGTGCGGGCGAATGCAACGCCGGGTTGAGGGGGCAGGAGATTTGCTGCCATCGCGCAGCTGCGGACACACTATCAGGCAATTCGATCCGGCCGCGCGGTGAGGACAAACCACTGCTCCCGGCGGGATACGTTAAACTGCTTCCGCACCCGGTCTACATTCGCGTTTCGGCACCCCCGGAAGTCGCCCTGCCCTTACGAGTTCCGCGTTTCCTGTTCGGTAGTTTCCGCAGTTGATAGCGTGCCGGGCGGCATTCCGCGGCCCGGTTTCCCGGCAATAGGCGGCGTTCGCACCAGCCGCTGATTGCACCACTCCAACCGATGTACGCGAGCAGCAAGACGCTCATTTTTCATTTACTTATTGCAGAAGGAGCTTCTCCATGAAAGGCACAAGTCTTCGGAAATCATTGATTGCGGCGACCCTGACCGGGGCCCTGGCCCTCGGCGGTTCCGCGCTTGCCCACGGGCAGCAGGGTCCCTATGGACCCGGCTACGGCATGGGGCCCGGCATGATGGGCCCGGGCATGATGGGTGGCTACGGCCAAGGGCCGGGCGGCGGTTATGGACCCGGCTATGGCATGGGGCCAGGAATGATGGGCGGTTATGGTCCCGGAGCGGGTGGCGGATACGGACCCGGCTACGGCATGGGCCCCGGCATGATGGGTCAGGGAATGATGGGCGGTGGAATGATGGGCGGCTACGGCCCCGGTTACGGCATGGGGCCCGGCATGATGGGTGAGGGCATGGGTTACGGCATGCTCTACCAACTCAATCTTTCGCCCGATCAGTGGAACAAGGTGAACGCGATCCATGAGGATCTCGCGAAGAAACAATGGGACCTCGCCGGCAAGACGCGCGAAGAGGCGTACAAGCTTCGCAACCTGATGGCTGCCGAGAAGCGCGACCGCTCCGCCATCACCAATCAATACAAGAAGCTTCAGGAAGTGCGGACGCAGAGCTTCCAGGCCCGCCTCGAGGCGCAAGAGAAGATCGGCGGCGTGCTGACGAAGGAACAAGTGGGGCAGCTCCGCCGCTTCGCGCCCTGGTGGGGGCAAGACATCGAATAGAGCATGTCATGCGATCGGGATCGGCGGTACGGCCCCGATCGCGCTCTTGCCAAATTCGGAAAGGAACACAATGAATGCCTATGCTGTTGCAGTTTCGAGACCGGCCGGTTTCGGAATGCTCGCGTTCGGTCTGCTGCTCGCCGCGTATTTCGGCGTGCTCACGCTGGTGTCCGGCTGGAAGTTCACCGTGGACCAGTTTTCGGAATTCTGGTTCTACATCCTGCCGCTGGCCGCCGGATTCGGGCTGCAGGTTGCGCTCTACACCCGGCTGCGTAACCTGCTGCACCAGTCAAAGGACGCGCGCACCGTGATGGCCGCATCCGGCACCACGTCAACCGCTGCGATGATCTCCTGCTGCGCGCACTACCTGGTCAACGTCGCGCCGGTGCTTGGAGCGACCGGCCTCGTGACTTTTGCAGCACAGTATCAGGTTGAATTCTTCTGGGTCGGTATCGCGTTCAATGCAGCTGGAATCGCCTACATCGGCAATAAACTCTGGAAAGCCACAAAGGATCACGCCCAATGCGCCCACGCCTGAGTTTCTTCATTTCCGGAATCCTCGTCACCCTCCTTTTCGCCGCCGGCGCCTTCGCGGCCGAACTGGGCGCCCAACGCACCAGCGCTGGCGGGGTCACCGTGGCGGTCACGCCGCAGAATCTTGCGGCCGGCGCGAAGAACTGGGATTTCAAAGTGGTGCTCGACACGCACGCGGGGGAACTGAATGACGACCTGGTCAAGACCGCCGCGCTGCTCGACGACAAGGGCGGACGGTATGTCCCCCTTAAATGGGAAGGCGCCGGACCCGGCGGCCACCATCGCGAGGGTCTGCTCAGGTTCAACGCGATTTCTCCGCAGCCCAAGGCGATCGAGCTGCGGATCCAGCGCCCGGGCGAGCCCAAGCCGCGCGTCTTCACCTGGCGACTCAAGTAGCGATTGATTCATACGAAAGGAGAATGCTGATGTGGGGGGACTATGGTTGGGGATGGGGCATGGGGTTCGGCATGATCAGCGTCGTGCTGTTCTGGATACTGGTCGTTCTCGGCATCGTGATCCTGGTGAAATGGATCTCCGGCGCTTCCTCAGGGCCGGGCCCGACGCCCGCAAAGACCGCGCTCGATATTCTCAAGGAGCGCTATGCCCGCGGTGAAATCGGGCGTGAAGAGTTCGAACAGAAGAAGCGCGACATCGAATCGTGAGTCGAAGGAGGCTTATATGGATGCGACTAAACCCTGGGTCAGCGGCGCGGCACTGGCTGTCACAGCTGGCGTCGTCTACATCGTGTGCGCGCTGGCGGTGGCGCTGTTTCCCGACGGCACGCTGGCATTTTTCAACACCTGGGCGCACGGTGTGGACGTGACGCTCCTCAAACGCCCCGCCACGAAGCCCCTCGCCGCGAGCGAGTGGGTCTTCGGCTTCGTTTCGATCGTGGTGGCGGGCTACCTCGCCGGCGCGCTTTACGGGTGGTTGCGCAATCTGTTCAGCGAGCGCAAGTAACACGGAGCGTGTGAACGCACCAACAACGAGGGACATCATGGATGCGGAAGGATTAAAAAGTCTCGGCTGGATCGTGTTATGGGGGCTGCTGTTTTTCGTCATGATGCGCTACGGGTGTGGCGCGCACATGATGGGTGGCCACGGCCATCGTGGCGGCCATGGCAAACATGGCGGAAGCGACGGGGAAAGGGATCCGGTATGCGGCATGGACGTGGACCCGGGGAAAGCGGCGGGCGCGAGCGTGCATACCGGCAAGACCTATTACTTCTGCTCCACTTCCTGCCGCGACCAGTTCGAGCAAGACCCGCGGAAATATCTCGCGGCCGTCGAGCAGGGCAAGCAACAGCATGGAGGGCACCACCATGGGTAGGCTCTACTGGCGCGACGTGGGGCTCGCGATGGGCTCCTTCCTCGCCATCACTTACGTCTTTTGCGTGGGCTACGACCTGGCGTTCGACCAGCGCATGTTCGAGGTGTGGCTCAAGCTGCTGCCCGGTTTCACCTGGCTGACGTGGGGAAGCTTCTTCCTCGGGCTGGTGGAATCGTTCCTGTACGGCATCTATTTCGGACTGGTGTTCGTGCCGCTCTACAACTTCTTTCACGGCAAATGATCCGGCCCCGATCCTGACGGCCCGGGGATGAGCATCATGACCGACCTAGCGGAAAACGAAAGCGCCAGACGAGTTTGCCGCCATTGCAGGACGCCGATTTTCGGCACGCCATTTGCGCACGAGGGCAATATGTTCTGCTGCGAAGGGTGCTTCCTTGCGGCACACCGGCACCACGCCCTGCCCGCCGCCGACGATGGGCAATGCGCTCTAGGCGAGGCGTTGGTCGCCGCACTGGACGCCCGGGAGCATGAAACCGGATTGCACTCGAAACGGGTTGCCTGCCACACGCTCGTCCTGGCCAGACATTTCAGCGCCGACCCGCGGCAACTGCAGCAGGTTTACCTGGGCGCGTTGCTGCACGACATCGGCAAGATCGGCATTCCGGACTCGATACTGCTGAAAGAGGAATCGTTGAGCGATGCCGAATGGCGGATCATGCGCACCCATCCCGAAATCGGCCATCGTATTCTCGCGGGTGCCCCGTTCATGGACGACGCCGCGCAAATCGTGCTCACCCACGAGGAGCGCTTCGACGGAACCGGCTATCCGCGCGGGCTGCGGGGACAGGCTATCCCGCTGTGGGCGCGCCTGTTCGCGGTTATCGACACGCTGGATGCCATCACCTCGGATCGACCGTACCGCAAGGCGTTTTCATTCGACGCTGCGCGCACCGAAATCGTCGCCCAATCCGGGACGCAGTTCGATCCGCTCGCCGTGCAAGTGTTCGTCGCCGAGGATGCGGTCCTGCGCGAAATGGTGGAGCTCAAGTGCGGCACGGTGGCCGTCCCGGATGCGGCGGCGGTCTGAACTGTCAGAGCGGATTCTCTGGAGCCAGATCATGAGTTACGTCGAGACGCCGGTGGACTTTCCTTACCCCTGGTACATCCGGCTGATGTTCCGGCGGCAGCGCAGGCGCTACGGGCGTGAGCTCGAGCCGGTCCGCCTGTGGGCACGGATGCCGGCGGCGTTCCTGGCCATGAGCGCGATGTATCGGGCGCTCGATCGCAAGTCATCGCCCATCGATCCGGCGCTGCGATCGCTGATCCAGGTGCGGGTCTCGCAGATCAACGGGTGCGATTTCTGCGTGGAACTGAACTTTTTTCTCGGGCGCGGGCGAGGAATCTCGGAAGATAAGCTGCGCGCCCTCCCGCAGTTCGAGGATTCAGCATTGTTCAGTGAGCGCGACAAGGCGGCGCTCGCCTACGCTGAGGCCGCCACGCGCAGCGACCTGCGCTTCGACGCGGCGCTGATTTCGCGGCTGCACCGGCATTTCAACGATCAGGCGATCGTGGAGCTCGCGGCCCTTATCGCCTACCAGAACATGTCCAGCAAATTCAACGCGTCGCTCGGCGTGCCGGCGCACGGCTTCTGTGTTTCGGATCGGCGTCAGTGATCGCGGCGATGATCGGGCAGCGCGTCGCCTTCGCGTGGGTTTCACACTCGTGAAGCAGATGGGTCAGCGCGCGCTCCATCTGTTTCAGATCACTGCAGCAACGATGAACTCAATGGCAGGGAGAGCGATATGAAGCACGACCACCACGACCATGGGCAATGCTGCGGCGGGCATCAACACGCGGCAAGCGCGGGAAAGGCGAAGGACCTCGTCTGCGGAATGACGGTCGACCCGAAGTCCGCTGCAGGCGTGCACGAGCACGCCGGCGTCAAGTACTACTTTTGCAGCAAGCACTGTCTCTCCGCGTTCAAGGCAGATCCGGCGAAGTACCTGGCAAAGCCCGCGCAGGCTGCAGCTCCCGCCGCGCCGAAGGGCAGCCAGTACACGTGCCCCATGCACCCCGAGATCGTTCAGGACGGCTCCGGTTCCTGCCCCAAGTGCGGCATGGCGCTGGTGCTGATGGTGCCCGCCGCGCCGGCGGCAGCCGAGTACACCTGCCCGATGCACCCGGAAGTGCGCAGCCCCAAGCCCGGCAACTGCCCGAAGTGCGGGATGGCGCTGGTGCCGACAGCAGGCGCACAGGAGGACGACTCCGAACTGCGCGACATGACGCGCCGCTTCTGGGTGGGCGTCGTGTTCTCGGTGCCGCTGCTGCTCATCGCGATGGCGCCGTACTTCGGCATCGCCCGGCCGTTCGGGCTTGCGCCGCACGCGCGCGGTTACATCGAGTTCGCGCTCGGCACGCCGGTCGTGCTTTGGAGCGGGTGGCCGTTTTTCCACAAGTTCGCGCTCTCCCTCAAGAACCTCAGCCCGAACATGTACACATTGATCGGGCTCGGGGTTGCCTTGGCTTATAT
>Ga0214472_10001137_pt1 | contig 30509 bp, 24 predicted proteins | sample RVTome_6_FD_207662 | JGI IMG/M metagenome (GOLD analysis project Ga0214472, IMG submission 207662) | Soil microbial communities from uranium-contaminated site in the Upper Colorado River Basin, Wyoming, United States - RVT140D175 | ecosystem: Environmental > Terrestrial > Soil > Contaminated >...
GCCGGTCAAGAATCCGTGGCGGGCCAAGGGTTCCAACGCCGATCTTGTGCCGGGCGGTTCCTCCGGCGGCTCGGCATCCGCCGTTTCCGCGATGCTGTGCGCCGGCGCGACGGCGACCGATACCGGCGGCTCGATCCGCCAGCCGGCGGCGTTCACCGGAACCGTCGGCATCAAGCCGACCTATGGGCGCTGCTCGCGCTGGGGCATTGTCGCCTTCGCCTCCTCGCTCGACCAGGCGGGGCCGATCGCGCGCGATGTGCGCGATGCGGCGATCCTGCTGAAATCGATGGCAAGCGTCGATTTGAAGGATACGACGTCGGTTGACGTCCCGGTGCCCGACTACGAGGCGGAAATCGGCAAGTCGGTCAAGGATATGACGATCGGCATTCCCAGGGAATACCGGGTCGACGGCATGCCGTCAGAAATCGAGGATCTCTGGCAGAAGGGCGTTGCCTGGTATCGCGATGCCGGCGCGAAAATTGTCGACATCTCGCTGCCGCACACCAAGTACGCGCTGCCGGCCTACTACATCGTCGCGCCGGCGGAGGCCTCCTCCAATCTCGCCCGCTACGACGGCGTGCGCTACGGCCTGCGCGTGGAGGGCAAGGACATCGTCGACATGTACGAAAAGACCCGGGCGGCCGGTTTCGGCGCCGAGGTCAAGCGCCGCGTCATGATCGGCACCTATGTGCTGTCAGCCGGCTATTACGACGCCTATTACCTGCGCGCGCAAAAGGTGCGCACGCTGATCAAGAAGGATTTCGAGGACGCGTTTGCTACCGGCGTCGATGCGATCCTGACGCCGGCGACACCTTCGGCGGCGTTCGGTATCGCCGACCAGAGCATGGCGGCCGATCCGGTGAAGATGTATCTGAACGACGTGTTCACAGTGACGGTCAACATGGCGGGCCTGCCCGGCATTGCCGTGCCGGCCGGGCTCGACGCCAGCGGCCTGCCGCTCGGCCTGCAACTGATCGGCAAGCCGTTCGACGAGGGCACGCTGTTCCGCGCCGCCCATGTGATCGAACTGGCGGCGGGGCGGTTTTCACCGAAACGGTGGTGGTAAAACGCTGGCACGGCGACTGAAATTCGCCGGATCGGCTTAATCCGCCGTTAGTCTCGCTGATCTATGCTGTCTGCATGGCGTTCGGCAGTCGTTCCATTACGCCCCAACCTGCGGCCCGCATTGCGCGACAGGCGGCCGTTTCAGCTCGCACCTACCGCGAGAGGCGAATTTGGCCGGCGGCGATGCTGGTCGCCGTCGCGACGCTGTTACCGTTCGGCTGGCTGGCGACTTTCGCCGCGGGCCTCACGCCTTGGCTGGGCACGGCGTCCGTTTCCACCTCGTCTTTCGGTCTCCCCGGCGGTTCCAAGCTGTTTTCCGTCATCGGCCATGACGAATCCTCGTCGAGTTTCGGTCTCGACACGATGCTGCTGTTTTCCGGCCAGGAATTCTTCGTCCGGTACGAAACCGAGATTCGACGCGGGATGCTGGTCATCTCATTCGGCCCGCCGTTGCGCACGGCGGCTTCGACGCAGTACCGATACGTGCGCACCAACGGCGCAGGCGAGATCGCATTTCAGGTGTCGCGAACCGGGCTCTATGAGGTCCGGCACGACGCATCGCCCGACGGCCGCGGCTACGATCTCGACTATCGCGTAAGCTGGGGCGCGCGGCCGGCCAGATGACCGCCGACGTGTCTGGGACGAAGACCGAAGAGGCCGCAGGCCGTTTTCTCGGGAACGCCTTACGCCCGTTTCACCAGCCGGATGACGAACAGCAGGATCACCGCGCCGATGGTGGCGTGGATGATCGAGCCGACGATGCCGCTGGCAAGCGAAATGCCGACGCGCGGAAACAGCCAGCCGGCGATGAACGCGCCGACGATGCCGACGACGATATTGCCGATCAGGCCGAAGCCAAATCCTTTCACGATCAGGCCGGCGAGCCAGCCTGCAATCGCGCCGATGATCAGGAATACGATCAGACTTTCGACCGCCATTTCGACCTCCTTGGCGAACGCATATCGTTAAAATCATAGCATTAATTCGAATTTCGCATACTGAAATCCTCGCAATGCGGCGGTTCGCGCGCGCTCGGTTGAAGTGCCACGCGAATGCGCTATCCTTAACTCGTTGATTCGGTTCCTGAGGCGGACAGGAGCGGTTCATGCGGAAAGTTGTGGCAGGCGCGACTTTGCGACCTGTGGCGCAAATCGATGCGGGTCCGGAGTTCGATTTCGAAGCTGCCCGGCCGGATCGCGCCGGGGTTGCGAGCAATCTGGTCCTGGATTTCATGCCATCCGCCCTCGATGCCCTGAATTTGTTGAAAGACGGCGGCCTGAAGACCGGCGCGAAATGGCACAAGGCGCATGAAATCTGCCAGGGCAGGGAAGGAAGCCCCGACTACGACTGGGTGCATGCCCTTTGTCACGCCATCGAGGGCGATGACGACAACGCCGAATACTGGTATCGCCGTGCCGGGCAGAAGCGCCATTCGCGCAGCGCCGAACTCGAATGGCAACACATCCACAATCGCCTTGCTGGTCCGTCGATCTGACCGCGTACGCGACTTCGGTGAGAGCAGGCGATTGACGGGCCGGGGCGTTCATCGAGGTCGCGTACGCTTAACGAAGGTGCGATCCGGCTCTGCGAGGCGCATGGCTTCGTGGGCGACAAGCAGGAGGTGCGCTGGTCGGTTGGCCTGCAGCGGCAGATCCCGATTGGCGTGATGGTGCGTCGGCTTGGCTGATCGCGGCTGCGTGCCGCAGAAATCAGTCTTGACGATCCCGCGAAGAGCAGCCATCGGAAACGCTGTCCATTCCCGGAGCAGTCATGACCATCGTCGATACGCGTACCCCTGACCCAAAGCGCTTCATCGCCGGGGCAACCGGCGACTGGGAAGTCATCATCGGCCTGGAAGTCCATGCCCAGGTGACGTCGCAGGCGAAATTGTTCTCCAGCGCCTCGACGCAGTTCGGCGCCGAGCCGAACGAGAATGTCAGCCTGGTCGACGCGGCGATGCCGGGCATGCTGCCGGTCATCAACGAGGAATGCGTGCGCCAGGCGATCCGCACCGGACTCGGCCTGAAGGCAAAGATCAACCATCGCTCGGTTTTCGACCGCAAGAACTATTTCTATCCGGACCTGCCGCAGGGCTACCAGATTTCGCAGTACAAGGACCCGATCGTCGGCGAGGGCATGGTTGCGGTCTCCGTCGGGCCGGACCGCCAAGGCCAATTCGAGGAGATCGAAATCGGCATCGAGCGTTTGCATCTTGAACAGGATGCCGGGAAATCGCTGCACGACCAGCATCCGACCATGAGTTTCGTCGATCTCAACCGGACCGGCGTCGCGCTGATGGAGATCGTGTCGAAGCCGGACCTGCGCTCGTCGGAAGAGGCCAAGGCTTATCTGACGAAGCTGCGCACCATCCTGCGCTATCTCGGCACCTGCGACGGCAACATGGACGAGGGTTCGATGCGCGCCGACGTCAACGTTTCGGTCAGGAAGCCGGGCGGCGAATTCGGCACGCGCTGCGAGATCAAGAACGTCAACTCGATCCGCTTTGTCGGCCAGGCGATCGAGGCGGAGGCCCGCCGCCAGATCGCCATTCTGGAAGACGGCGGCACAATCGCCCAGGAGACGCGGCTGTTCGATCCGGTCAAGGGAGAGACTCGCTCGATGCGCACCAAGGAGGACGCGCACGATTACCGCTATTTCCCCGATCCCGACCTGCTGCCGCTTGAATTCGATGACGTCTATGTCGAGCGCCTGAAGGTCGGTTTGCCGGAACTGCCGGACGACAAGAAGGCGCGTCTCATCGAAAGGCTCGGCCTGTCGGCCTATGACGCTTCCGTGTTGGTCGCCGAAAAGGCTACCGCCGATTATTTCGAAGCGGTCACGGCCGGCCGCGACGGCAAGGCTGCGGCCAACTGGGTAATCAACAATCTGATGGGCAAGCTCAACGAGACCGGCAAGGGAATCGAGCAAAGCCCGGTATCGCCGATCCAACTCGGCGCGATCCTCGACCTGCAGAGAAAAGGCGATATCTCCGGCGCGATCGCCAAGGACCTTTTTGAAATCGTCTGGAACGAGGGCGGCGACCCCGAAAAAATCGTCGAGGCGCGCGGAATGAAGCAGGTCACCGATACCGGCGAAATCGAAGCGGCGGTCGATGCGGTCATCGCCGCCAATCCGGACAAGGCGGAGCAGGCCAGGGCCAAGCCGACGCTCGCCGGCTGGTTCGTCGGCCAAGTGATGAAATCGACCGGAGGCAAGGCCAACCCGCAGGCGGTCAACAAGCTGGTCAAGGAAAAGCTGGGGGTCGATGCCTGACGGCGCCTACACGATCCGCCGCATGCGCGCCGCCGATGCTTCGGCGGTCGCCGAATTGCTGCGCGCGTCCTGGCGCGAGACTTACGAGCACCTGATGGGGCTGGAAAAGGTTGAGGCGGCAAACGCGCGCATGCATGTACCGGAGCGGCTTGCGGCGGAGGCCGAAGACGATTCCGTCATCGCCTTCGTTGCCGAGGGGCCGGACGGCGCAATCGTCGGCCATGCGCTCGCCATGATGGACGCCAAGCGCCAGGTCTGGCTCGACCGCCTGCATGTCGCGCCGAAGCTGTTCGGCTCCGGCCTTGCTGCAAATCTGTTGCGCGCGATCCTTGCCGCCCATGCCGGGCTCTCGACCATCGCGCTCGAGGTCATCGAAGGCAATGATCGAGCGATCGCGTTCTATCGCAAGCACGGATTTGCGGTCACCGACCGCAAATCCTCCTGCGGTTCGGTCGAAGGCGTGCCGACTCTGGTGATGACGAAAATCCTGTCGCGAGCGTGAGTTCTGCTCCGCTGCCGTCTAATTCGCGACGTCAATGCAGACCGAATGGATGTCGCCGTTGGGCGATACCGTCTTGCAGCGCTTGCCGGAGGCGCATTTGACGTTGCCGTCGACGGTGATGTCGCCGCCGAGCCGGGTGCACTCACCTTCGCTCAGGGGCAATACGCCCGGGTCCGCGCCAACCGCGACCGTTCCCTTGAGGCCGCCAGCCTTCTTGACGGAGGAAGCCGCACCGCCGGCGGCGGCGCTACCCTGCTGCGCGGCGAAAATCGGGCAGGCGGCAGTCGACTCGCATTGCAGCGGCGCGGGGTTGACGGTGACGAAAGCCGAAGCGGGATTTGCCTGGGCCGACGATCCGGCGAGAATTAGGAGCTGGGCGGTGACGGCGAAGAGCTTCATGTCGGACTCCGAAAGTGCGCCCCGGTTTGCCCCTGCGGGAGCAATCTAGCAGACTCGCTGGTCACCGAACAACTCCGAACGACTGGCCGGCTCCTCGGGCGCGACGCGGCCGTGAACCCTTCCTTCTTTTGTCACCGAATTCGTGCCAGATTGCCGGTTCAGGGGAAGAATGCCGGCACAAGCCGGCACCGGGGAGGAATTTCATGAACAAGCCGCTGAAGGAGCCGGGATTTCGCGACAGCGTAAGCCGCATGTTCGACCACGCGGCCAAATACATGACGATGTCGGCGGGCCTTGCCGAAAAGATCAAGGTGGTGAATTCCACCTACATCGTGCGTTTCGGCGTGAAACTGCGCGGCGACATCCACACCTTCACGGGCTACCGTTCGGTCCATTCCGAGCACGCCGAGCCGGTCAAGGGCGGTATCCGCTACGCAATGAGCGTCGACCAGGACGAGGTCGAGGCGCTGGCCGCGCTGATGACCTACAAATGCGCGCTCGTGGAAGTGCCGTTCGGCGGCTCGAAAGGCGGCTTGCGCATCAATCCGCGCGATTGGGAGCCCGACGAACTTGAGCGCATCACCCGGCGGTTCGCCTTCGAACTGATCAAGCGTGACCTGATCCATCCGTCGCAGAACGTGCCCGCTCCCGACATGGGCACCGGCGAGCGCGAGATGGCCTGGATCGCCGACCAGTATCGGCGCATGGCGACAACCGACATCAACGCGCGCGCCTGCGTCACCGGCAAGCCGATCAATACCGGCGGCATTCGCGGCCGCACCGAGGCAACCGGGCGCGGCGTGCAATTCGCGCTACGCGAATTCTTCCGCAATCCGGACGATGTCGCCGTCGCGCATTTGTCGGGTGGCCTCGAGGGCAAGCGCGTCATCGTCCAGGGCCTCGGCAATGTCGGCTATCACGCGGCCAAATTCGTTTCCGAGGAGGACGGGGCCAAGATCGTCGCCGTGATCGAATACAACGGCGCGCTCACCAATCCCGACGGCATCGACATCGAAGCGGCCAAGCAATGGATGGCGACGCACGGGACGCTCGCCGGGTTCAAGGGCGGCCAGTTTGTCGAGAATGGCACACCGTTGCTGGAGGCCGATTGCGATATCCTGATTCCGGCGGCGATGGAGAGTGTCATCAATCTGACCAATGCCGACCGGATTCAATCGCCGCTGATCGTGGAAGCCGCGAACGGCCCGATCACCGCCGGCGCCGACGACATCCTGAAGAAGAAGGGCACGGTGATCATTCCGGATCTCTATGCGAATGCCGGCGGCGTCACGGTTTCCTATTTCGAGTGGGTCAAGAACCTGTCGCATATCCGGTTCGGCCGGATGCAGCGGCGCGAGGAGGAAGCGCGCCACATGATGCTGATCGACGAACTGGAAAAGACGTCGGGCCTCAAGGTGACCGAGAAATTCAAGAAGCGATACTTGCAAGGGGCCGACGAACTGACGCTGGTGCGCTCGGGCCTCGACGACACCATGCGCGGCGCCTATACAACGATGCGCGAATTGTGGCACGAAAAGCGGCGCAAGGAGCCGGAATTCGACCTGCGCACCGCCGCCTATATCATCGCCATCGGTCGAGTCGCCGACAGCTACCGGTCGCTGGGATTGTAAGGCGGCTCAGGCGGCCGCCAGCCGCGGCCGGCCACGCTGCAGCAGGAACAGCATGACGGCGATGTTGACGAGGTTCCAGGCGATGCCGTTGAGGAACGCCGCGCGGTAGCTGCCGGTCAGGTCGTAGATCCAGCCGCTCATCCAGCCGCCGATGGCCATGCCGATGACGGTCGCCATGATCACGATGCCGACGCGCTGGCCCGCTTCGCGCGCGGGCAAATATTCGCGCACGATGATCGCGTAGCTCGGCACGATCCCGCCCTGGGCGAGACCGAAAACAAGCGAAACGACATAGAGCGATGCAAGGCCGTCGAACGGTATGTACAAAAACAGCGCCAGGCCCTGGAAAAACGAGCCGAGCAGGAGCGTGCGGACGCCGCCGATGTAGTCGGCGACATATCCCGATGCGAGGCGGCTGATGACGCCTGCGGCCAGCATCAGCGAGACCATTTCGGCACCGGCCGCCAAGCCGTAGCCGAGATCGGCGCAATAGGCGACGATATGGACCTGCGGCATCGACATCGCGATGCAGCAGCCCAGTCCGGCGATCATCAGGAGCAGTTGCAAGGTGGTCGGCGACATGCCGAGATCGGCCGGAATCCGGCGAACGCCCGAGCCATTGCCGGGATTTGCCGCGGTTTCGAGCGCCGGCGCGCGCCGACGCAACGCGAATGCAAGCGGCAGCGACGCGATGACGACGATGATCGCGACCAATTCGAAAGCCGGGCGCCAGCCGTCTTCGGCAATCGTCGATTTCAGGATCTGCGGCCAAATCGCGCCGGCAAGATAGTTGCCGCAAGCAGCGGCCGCCACCGCGATGCCGCGCCGCCGCAGGAACCAGTGCGAAAGATCGGCGATAAGCGGACCGAACCCTGCCGCCGTTGCGATTCCGAGCACGCCCTGCAGCGCGACCAGCTGCCAGATCGTCTGCGCCTGGGCAGAGGCCCAGAAGCAGGCCGCGATCACCAGTCCGGCAATCGCGAGCACCGAAGCGATGCCGAACCGGTCGACCAGACGGCCGAGGGCGACGTTGCCTATGGCGAAGCCGACCATGGCGGCGGTGAAGGTTGCCGAAGCGCCAGCGCGATCGACGGAGAAGCTTTCCTGGATTTGCGGCAACACGAGGACGACCGCCCACATGCCGACGCTCGCCACGGTTCCGGCCGCCATCGACCAGGCCAGGCGGAGCCAGGATTCGGTACTGTCGAAATGCTCGGAAGTCATGGTTGCCGCCGCCCCGGTTTTTCTGGACAATTGCCAGTTGCGGGTACATAACGCGCCGCACAAAACGAGGCGCACCGCGCTCGCGACGATTCAGGTTGCCGAATGAAGTGGTTCAAGCAGATTTTTGCCTGGTGGGACAGTTCGACTTGGGGCACGCGCCTCCACACCTGGCTCCATGGCAAGCGCGTCGGCGAGGACCAGTTTGGTAACGTATACTATGAGGGCAAGGGCCGGCGATGGGTCCAGTACAACGGCGACGTTGAGGCCACTCGCATCCCCCCGGGCTGGCATGGCTGGATGCATCACCGGACGGACGTGCCGCCGTCGAAGCAGAACTATGTGGCGCGTGAATGGGAAACGGCACATCAGCCGAATTTCACCGGAACGCCGCAGGCATGGCGGCCGCCTGGCTCGATGGCCAATCCGAAGAGCCGGCCACGGGTGACCGGCGACTACGAGGCGTGGCGGCCCTGACCGGATTTGGCGTCTCGTTTTCGGGTGGCAAGGTGTTCTTCGACCAGGCCCGGATCGGTTCGCATTTGCGCGTCTATGCGATCGGCGACATCCACGGCTGCGCGGCGCTGTTGGACCGATTGCTCGACCGGATCGAAGCAGACCTCGCCGCGCGCCCCGTAGAGAAGGCCAGGATTATCACCGTCGGCGACTACTCCGATCGCGGGCCCGATTCGCGCGGCGTCATCGAGCGGCTGCTGGCGAGGTCCGGCGACGAGCGGTTCGTGATGTTGCGTGGCAACCATGAGCAGTGGCTCCTCGATTTCCTCGAGGATCCAATGGAAAACGGCGAAGCCTGGCTGCGCAACGGTGGCCGCGATACCGCCCGATCCTATGGCGTGGAGACCGACTGGGATCGGGACCTGTATGGCTTCTGGCGGGCGTTTCGGCGTGCCTTCCCGACGCGGCATTTGCAATTTCTGCAAGGCCTTCCGTTCAGCCACAGCGAAGGCGATTTCCTGTTCGTTCATGCCGGCGTCAAGCCGGGCGTGCGCCTCGATCGCCAGTCGCCGCGCGACATGATGTGGATACGCGAAGAGTTCCTGATGCACACCGGCTCGTTCGGCAAGGTGGTAGTGCACGGCCATACCCCGGGCGAGACGGTCGAAATTCTGCCCAACCGTATCAATATCGACACGCGCGCGTTCGATTCGGGTCTGCTGAGTTGCGTCGCAATCGAAGGCGGCGAGGTGCGGACGATCGATACCGGCAATGCATGACGCCTTTCGCGCGTCCAAATCGGATGTTAGGAGCGCCGCAAATGCGGTCTGACAAGAAAATGCCATTCAGCTTGCGGCGCGTAGCGGTCGCGCTTTTTCCGGTGCTCCTTGGCCTGGCGGGGATGCATGAACCGGCCAACGCCCAGGAACGCATCGCCAATCGCGTCGCCGAGTTCTACGGGATCGACAAGATCACGGGCCGAATCATCACCTTCGACGTCTATGTCGACGAGACCGTGCGCTTCGGCCAACTGCATGTGACGCCGCGCGTCTGCTATTCGCGTCCGGCCAGCGAAACGCCGAAGACCACCGCTTTTCTAGAAGTCGACGAAATTACCCTCGACCGGAAAATACGGCGCATCTTCACCGGCTGGATGTTCGCCGATTCGCCGGGGCTGAACGCGATCGAGCATCCGGTCTTCGACATCTGGCTGAAGAACTGCAAGCCGGATTCCGACGAAGCGCCGCCGCCGCAAAAGGATACCTACCGGTCCGACGAGGAACAGCCGTCCTTGCCGAGGGCGAAGAAATCCGCCGATCTCGAGATCGCGAACGCCAGGCGCCGGTCGTAATCATTCTTCGGAATGTCGGCGGCGCCGAAGCCGCGCAGATGCGCGGTCGTGAATTGGGTGTCGAGCAGGAGATAGCCGCCGGCACGCAGGCGTTCGACGAGATGGACCAGCGCCACCTTGGACGCGTTTGCTGCGCGCGTAAACATGCTCTCGCCGAAAAACGCCGCGCCGATCGATACGCCGTAAAGCCCGCCGACGAGTTTGTCGTCGCGCCAGCATTCGACGGAATGGGCGTGGCCCAGTTCGTGCAGTTCGCAATAAAGGCGGCGGATGCGGCCGTTGATCCAGGTATTCGGCCGTTCAGCGGTTTTCCGCGCGCAGGCGTCGATCACAGCGGCGAAATCGTGGTCGATCCGGATTTCGAACGGTCGCCTGCGGACCAGCTTGGCGAGCGAAGCGGAGACGTGAAACTTGTCGAGCGGCAGGACACCGCGCATATCCGGTTCGATCCAGAACAGTTCCGGATCGTCGGCCGATTCTGCCATCGGGAAGATTCCGCAGGCATAGGCTTTCAGCAGAACCTGAGGAGTGATCTCGAAAAGAACGTCGCGCGCGCCGCTCATGATCCCGATGCCGAAAGATAGCGTTCCAGCCAATGGATATCATAATCGCCGTCCTGAATGTCAGAATTGGCGACCAGCCGGCGGAACAGCGGCAAGGTCGTGTTGATGCCGTCGACGACATATTCATCCAGGGCGCGACGCAGGCGCATCATGCATTCGACGCGGTTGCGGCCGTGGACGATCAGTTTTCCGATCAGGCTGTCGTAGTACGGAGGGATTTTGTAACCCTGATAGGCGCCGGAATCGACACGCACGCCGAGGCCGCCGGGCGGGTGGTAATAGGCGATCCTGCCGGGCGAGGGGACGAAGGTTTCCGGGTGCTCGGCATTGATCCGGCATTCGATGGCATGACCGGAAAAGGCGATCTCTTCCTGCTTCATCGAGAGACCGCCGCCGGACGCGATACGGATCTGCTCGTTGACCAGATCGATGCCGGTGATCATTTCGGTAACCGGATGTTCGACCTGCAGGCGGGTATTCATTTCGATGAAGTAGAATTCGCCGTCTTCGTACAGGAATTCGATCGTGCCCGCGCCGGAGTAGCCGATCCCCTTGATCGCGTTGGAGCAAATCGCGCCGATTCGGTTGCGTTCGCCGACGTTCAGGGCCGGGGAGGTGGCTTCTTCCCAGACCTTCTGGTGCCGCCGCTGGAGCGAGCAGTCGCGTTCGCCCAGATGTACGCCGTCGCCCATGCCGTCGCCCAGCACCTGGACTTCGATATGGCGGGGCTTGGCCAGATATTTTTCGATATAGACGGCATCGTCGCCAAACGCGGCCTTGGCCTCCGAGCGCGCCGTGTGCAGCGCCTCATCGATATCCGCCTCGCTGCGCGCCACCTTCATGCCGCGACCGCCGCCGCCCGCGGCGGCCTTGATCAGGACCGGATAGCCGATCGAGGCGGCAAGCCGGCGAGCGGTCGCCTCGTCCTCGACGGCGCCGTCGCTGCCCGGTACGACCGGGATGCCGAGCCGCCGGGCTGTGTTCTTTGCTTCGATCTTGTCGCCCATGATGCGGATATGGGCGGCGCTCGGACCGATGAACGTGATGCCGTGAGCTTCGAGAATTTCGGCGAACTTGGCGTTCTCCGACAGGAAGCCATAGCCGGGGTGAATCGCGTCGGCGCCGGTGATCTCGCAGGCAGCCAGGATCTCGTGCATGTTCAGGTAGCTGTCGCGGGAAGCCGGCGGGCCGATGCACACGCTCTCGTCGGCGAGACGGACATGCATCGCCTCTGAATCAGCAGTGGAGTGGATGGCGACGGTGTGGATGCCGAGTTCCTTGCAGGCGCGCAGAATCCTAAGCGCGATCTCCCCGCGATTGGCAATCAGCACCTTGTTGAACATGACGCGTGCCGTATCCGGGTTCTATTCGATGACCAGCAGCGGCTCGCCGTATTCGACCGGCGCGCCGTCGGCGACCAGGACGGCGGTGACCTTGCCGGTCCGTGGCGCCGCAATCTGGTTCATCGTCTTCATCGCCTCGACGATCATGACCGTCTGGCCTGCCTTCACCGAGTCGCCGATCGACACGAATGGCTTGGCCCCGGGAGCAGGTGAATAATAGGCGGTGCCGACCATCGGCGAAGGGACCACACCGGGATGGCGGGCGGGGTCGGCAGATTTTTCCTCCGGCGCCTTGGCCGAGTCGGAGGCAACGGCCCCCAGCTGTTGCGGCGGCGGGGCAACGACCACCTGCTGTGCCGGCACAAACCCGGATCGGGCGACACGGATGCGCAGGTCGTCCTGTTCGATTTCGATTTCGCTCAGGTCGGTTTCCTTGAGCAGCGCCGCCAGTTGCCGGATGAGGTCCTGGTCGATGGTTTGCTTGCCCATTTGCGCTCTTTTCCCGGCCACGATGAGACTGTTGAAACCGCAGAAGGCGAATGACGACCACTGGCGAGTGCGGGCAGGAGTTCCGCAAATCCCAGTTCGCTACGCGGCGCAGCGGCTTATAGCCGCAGAGTTTCGGCGATGGAAGCCGCCCAAGTCAACGCCGATGGCAGCGGCGTTAACAACAGGTTGCCGACTGCGGGCCGGTATTCAGCAAATGGTCTTGCCGCAGGTACCGAGATTGGCGATCTTGGTCGAAAGGTTGTCGAAGCCGACCGCGCCGAAGACGATCTCGTTGCCGACGATATATGACGGCGTGCCAGATATGCCGAGGCCATCGCCAAGCCGATAGGATTCAGCGATCGTATCGCCGGTCTCATCCTTGGCGGCTTCGGCTTTGACCTTTTCGGCATCGGCGCCGAGCTTGACGGCCAGATCGAGCGCCATTTGCCCGTCCTTGTGGCCGGGAGCGCCGAGCAGGGCGCGGTGGAACTCGGGCGCCTTCTCCGGCATCAGCCGGTTGAAAGCGATGCTGATGCGGGCCGCAGCAACCGAATCGTCGCCCAATACGGGAAATTCCTTCATAATGAAGCGCACGCCGTTCCCGCCGTCCAGGAGGCGGTTCATGTCTTCGAGCGCGCGTTGGCAGAAACTGCAATTATAGTCGAAGAACTCGACGATCGTGAGCGCGGCGTCCGGAGCACCGATCACGATCTGGTCCTTGGCCGCATAGATCGCGTCTTTTTCGCGGGCGAGAGTCAGCCGCTGTTTTTCTTCCTGCTCGGCCCGACGCTTGGCTTCCAGCGTATCGCGCATCTCGAGGAGGATATCGGGGTTGGCGAGCAGATAGTCGCGGACGATTTTCTCGATCTCCTGCCTGGCCGCGTCGTCCATGGCGCGGGCGGGGACCGTGACGAACGTGCCGAGCGCCGCGACGGCCGTAAGGGCAAGCAACAACTTCCGTATCAAGTTCATGAAATTCTCCGGCAAGCGGCCGCAAGGGCCTCAATTCTTCTTGGGGGGCTTATAATCGATGATGTCTTGCATCCGAAGCCATTCCGGCGTGCCGGTATTCAATTTTGGTTGAGACATCTTGGCGAGCCGCTTCGCTTCCTTGACGTTGCCCGCATAGAAAGCCCCTTCCGAAGCCGCCGCTCTCGCCAAATGCTCCTTGCCGGTCGCGCCATAGGCGCGGGCCAGGTAGCCGTAGCCGCGCGAATTCGTCGGGTCGCGCGCCAAACCCGCCTTGAGTTCCATGATCGCCTGTTCGGCCGAACCCTGCTCGCGTGTCTCGAGCAATGCCAGGCCGAGCGCGGTGCGAAGGATTCCGGACTTGTGCCGGTCGAGCGCGATCGCCCGGCGGAACGCCGCAACCGCATTTTTTGCCTGCCCGGAGCGCAAGAGCATTTCGCCGCGCATCTCGTGCAGGTAAGCGTTGCTCGGTTGCTCGGAAATCAACCGGTCGATCATCGGCAGGGCTTTGGAATCGGAGCCGCGCAAGAACAGCGCGATCGCGAGGCCGTAGCGCGCCGCAGGACCTTGCGGATCGGATCGGAACATCGATTGCAGATCGCCGCCATTGCCCGAATAGGCCACGATCTTGGCTCGCGCCATCTGGTGACGGAGCAGCAGTTCGGGCGGGTCCGCGGTGTTGTAGCTGGGGCTTTGCTCGGCGAGTCTGGAAATCAGCGCAATCCGCTCACGCGGCATCGGATGGCTTTGCAGATACGGATCGATCCGGCCGCGGTTGAACAGGAGATCCTGCTGGAAACGGTCGAAGGTCGTGACCATTCCGCGGGCCGATTGGCCTGTTCTGGTGAGCAAGTCGACGGCGCTGCTGTCGGCGGCAGCTTCCTCGGAGCGCTTATAGGAAAGCAAACCACGAAGAATGGCAGATTGGCCGCCATAAGCGATCGCGGGACCCGCCGCAGCCCCGGCCTCGCCGCCCGCAACCGCGACGCCGGCGCCGGCGAGCATCGACAGCGCGGCCAGGATGTTGGCTTTTTCGACGCGATCGCGCATCCGGGCCTGGTGGCCGCCGACGATGTGACCGGTCTCGTGGGCAAGAACGCCGATAATCTCGTTGGGGACTTCCGAGATCGCCAGCGCGCCGGTATTGATGAACATGCGGCGTCCGGTGACGAACGCGTTGAAGCGCGGATCGTTAACGATATAGACGTCGACCGCGCCGCCCTTGAGCCCGGCAGCCTTGAAAATGGGTCCGGTGTAATCCCTCAGCAGCGCTTCGATCTCGGCGTCGCGGATCAATGGCAGGTTGGCCGCCCTGCCTGGCGCTTGTGCGCCCGCAAGATTGGCGGAAGCGAGCATCGCGGCCGTTGCCAAGGCGATCGTCAGGTTGCGAGTGCGGGCAAGCACTGTCATTTTCCAGCCTAAGGTTGAGCCTGCGGGTTCGTCTGATCGCAGAACCTTCTATTGCAGGTCAATCAGCAGATTTTTAGGCAAGGGCGAAAATTCGCCATTGCCGTTTTTCCTTGGTCATCGCTGGCGCCGGATTGGCGCCGCCGTACCGGCTTCACAAAAAGCCGCGACGCCACCAGCCGACGCGTTTCGAGTCCGCGGCAGCCTCCGGCGCTTCGTCCGGTTGTGTCGCCGCTTCGGAAGCGCCGCTTGCGGTCGCTCGACGCGTGTTCCGACGCGGCCGCCCCGGCTGCTGAGCCGCCGGTTCGCTCGCGGCCCGGGCCTCAGCGGCGCCGTTGCCGTCGGGGCGCTCCGGCGACGCCAGCGTCTCCGACGCGGTTGCACCGACATAGGCTTGCCCGCGGTTATCCAACCGGGCGGGCGAGTCGTCCGCTTCGACGTCGTCAACCGCCAAGCCTTCGCCAGCCGGGACATTGTCGCCCGCGAATTGGCCTTCTTCGCGAGGGCGATCCCGCCCACGAAGCCTGCGGCCGCGCCTGCCGCGGCGGCGCCGGCCTTCGTGGAGTTCCTCGGCGCGCCCGGCGGCATCCTCGTCCTCGTCTGAGCGCGCTCCTTCACGCTCGTCCGGCTCCGGCCTCGCAGCCAGTGCGGCCTCGCCTTGCTCTTCGCGATAGTCGCCGCCTCGGCGTCCGCGCCTGCGGCGGCGCTTGCGGCGACCGTCGGCCTGCTCAATTTCGCGTTCGGCCGCATCGTCGACCGATTCCACCAGCTCTTCTTCTTCAACAACCTCCTCCTCATCGGGGAGGGGGGCCGCGGCCACCGCCTGATCGCTACGGACAGGTTTGCCGGTTGCCGGTTCGCCTTTCTCGAGCGCAAAGGTCTGGCCGGGCAATGAAGCGTCGGCAAAAATCGTAACGCGGACGCCGTAGCGGTTTTCGAGTTCGCTTAGTCCCGACCGCTTGCTGTTCAGGATTTCGAGCGCGACATCGACCGGACAGCGAACCGTCACATTGTTGCGCGAGTGGCGCAGCAAATGATCCTCGATCGAACGGAACACATGCAACGCGATCGAGGAATGCGAGCGCACATGCCCCAATCCCTGGCAGTGCGGGCAGATATCCATCGTGCTTTCCATGACCGAAACGCGGATGCGCTGGCGGCTCATTTCGAGCAGGCCGAAATGCGAAATGCGTCCGACCTGGATTCGCGCGCGATCGTTTTTCAGCGCATCCTTCAGGCGCTTTTCGACCGCGCGGTTGTTGCGCTTCTCCTCCATGTCGATGAAGTCGATGACGATGAGGCCGGCAAGGTCGCGCAATCGCAACTGGCGTGCGACTTCGTCGGAGGCTTCCAGATTGGTGCGAAGCGCGGTGTCCTCGATGGAATGCTCGCGCGTCGACTTGCCGGAATTGACGTCGATGGAAACGAGCGCCTCGGTCTGGTTGATGACCAGGTACCCGCCTGATTTCAGTGTCACCTGCGGCGCCAGCAAGCGGTCGAGCTGGGCCTCGACATTGTGGCGGGCGAAGATCGACTGATCTTCGTTGTACAGTTTTACGTTCTTGGCATGGCTCGGCATGAGCATGCGCATGAAATCCTTGGCTTCGCGGTAGCCCGCTTCGCCCTGGACCAAAATTTCGCCGGTGTCCTTGTCATAGAGGTCGCGGATCGACCGTTTGACGAGGCTGCCCTCTTCATAGACGAGGCATGGGGCCGTCGAGGCCAGAGTGAGATTGCGAACGTTCTCCCACAAGCGCAGCAAATATTCGAAATCGCGGCGGATCTCGGCCTTGTTGCGATTGGCGCCGGCGGTACGCAGGATCACGCCCATGCCCTGCGGGACTTCCAGTTCGCCGGCGATCTCTTTCAGCCGCTTGCGGTCGGCCGCGCTCGTGATCTTGCGCGAAATCCCGCCGCCGCGCCCGGTATTCGGCATCAGCACGCAATAGCGGCCGGCGAGCGAAAGGTAGGTCGTCAGCGCCGCGCCCTTGTTGCCGCGCTCCTCCTTGACGACCTGCACCAGCATGATCTGACGGCGCTTGATGACTTCCTGGATTTTGTAGCTTCGTTGCGAACGCCTGCGCTGGGGTACTTCCTCCAGCGCATCTTCCTGGCCAACCGACTCGACGTGCTCTTCTTCGTCCGCATCGGCTGCGGCAGCCGTGTCGGTGGGTTTGTCGTCGCGGTATTCAGCCGACTCGGCGACCGATTGCGACGCGCCGCTTTCCTGCTTTTCTTCCTCCGAAATCGGCCCGGCGCCCTTGCCGGCGGCAGTTTCGGCATCGCCGGCTTCGGCGGCGCCGGCCGCTGCCGCGGCCGGCTCTTCGGCGGCGGCTGTGCGCTTGCGGCTGGTCCGCCGGCGGCGCTTGGCGGGCGCAGGTTCCTTGGCGGATTTCTCTTCCGCTGCGTCCGGCGCTTCCTCGGAAATCTCGTCAGCGTCGATGTCGGCGCCAATCGTTTTTGGCGAACGAGGCTCGTCACCCTCTGCGTTTTCGCCTGCACCTTGATCTTCGGCCCCGGCGGTATCGGATCGCGATTGCCCGGGATCCTCCAACGCCTGTTCGAAAGCTTCGCCGCCGTTCGTTTCGGCTTCCGAAGCCTCCAGCGCCAGCGCGGCGGTCCCGTCCTCGGTGCCTTCTACGGCCGAAACGTGGCGGACGCGCCTGGCGGCGGCCTTGCCGGCTTCGGCATTCTTATGCCTCCCGCGGCGCCGGCGCCCGTTCGCATCCGCGTCGGCGCGGTCGTCTTCCTCGGCGTCCTCGGCCAGCAAGGCCTGCCGGTCGGCGTAGGGGATTTGATAGTAGTCCGGGTGGATTTCGCTGAACGCCAGGAAACCGTGGCGGTTGCCGCCATATTCAACGAAGGCAGCCTGAAGCGACGGCTCGACCCTGGTTACCTTGGCAAGATAGATGTTTCCGCGAAGTTGCTTCTTCGCCTGGGATTCGAAATCGAACTCTTCAATCCGGTTTCCGCGAAGCAGCACCACCCGCGTTTCTTCCGGGTGGGAGGCGTCGATCAGCATTTTGTCGTTGGGCATATGTACCAGTCCTCGCAAGCGCGGGACCGGACAGGTTCCTTGTCAGGCCGGAGTTGCTTCCAGATCGAACCCTTATCGGGCAGCCTTGGCGAATCCTCTGGATCGCGGCCGCCGATGTCCGGTGAATGGCGCTTGCCATGTTGTTGGTCCGAACCGCGATTTCTGCAAATATTTCCCACCCAGCGCGTTTCGGCGGGGCGCAAACTCCGGGAAATGTCGATGCATGCATCACTTTCGCAGAATTCTTGTGTTCAAAACCGTTGCGTCAATGGCCGGGCATTCCGGCCGTTCTTTTCGCCGCGGCGCATCTTCGGCCGGCGGCAAATCTCTTCGCGGCGCACATACTTGCGGTCCGCTAGAATTTCACATGCCTGTGCATGGGATTGCTGCAGAATTGACCGGCGGCGATTTCGCCGATCCGCAATTTCGCCAATGAAACCGGATCAACCGGCGCCGCGTTGCGGCGTTTCCGGCCGATTCCGGTGCTTTCTGCTCCCGAAACACGGCGTTGCTTACATAAGCGCGAGTCTTGTCGGACACAAGCAAAATCAGATAGGTGGCGGGAAGCCCTGTTCGCCATGGCGGTTGCGGCGTGCATACGCCGTGCATGCGGCGACAGAAAAAACGGAACCTGGAGCGTCCGGCCGATGGGATCGATCTGGCGATTTATCTTTGCATCGGTAATTCGGGCAAAAGCGCACACCGTGCGCTCAATCCTGGCTGCGGCGATTCTGATCGTTTCCCCGGCGACGGTCGTTTGCGCTGAAACCGGAGAGACGGACCCGGAGAATCCAGTTTATGCGGTTGCCTATGCCGGCAGGATCGCCGGAGACGCCACGGCGACGCGCGTTTTCGTCGATTTCGACCGGAAGTTGGATCTGGACCATTTCTTCATGGACAACCCTGGCCGCATGGTCATCGAAGGGCCAGCGGTGCTGTTCCGCTTCGCCGATGTGAGGGGGCTTGCAGCGGCGGGGCTCGTCAAGTCTGCGCGCTACGGCACGATGTCGGCAGACCGCTCGCGGATCGTGCTTACGCTTTCCGGGCCGGTGGCGGTGACGCGTTTCGAAACCGTCGAGATCGAGGCGGACCGCAAATACCGGCTGGTCGTGGACCTTGCAGCGGCGACGCCGGAGGAATTCGCCAAGGCAGTCGCGGAGCAGGAGCGAAATCACGCGCGGAACGGGGAGGCGGAGGCAAGAAACGATCTGGCGCGACCGCCAGCCGGCGCCAAGGGCCGATTCACGATCGTGATCGACCCCGGGCACGGCGGCATCGACACCGGCGCGACCGGAGCGACTGGCGTCAGCGAGAAGGAACTGACGCTGGCGTTTGCGTTGCAATTGCGCGACGCGATTTCGATGGAAAGCCTTTTCGAGGTCAAGCTCACCCGCGAGGAGGACATTTTCCTGGCGCTGAACGAGCGAATTGCCTTCTCGCGGCGCAATCGCGCGGACCTGACGATCGCGGTTCACGCCGATTCGGTGCGCCAGAATTTCGTGCGCGGGGCGACGGTATATACGCTATCGCGGACGGCGTCCGATGGTCTTGCCGCGGAGCTGGCGCATTCGGAAAACCTGAGTGACATCGTCGCCGGTCTCGAGTTCGATTCCCGCGACGACGCGGTCGGCGACATCCTTGCCGACCTCACCGCGCGCGAAACCAGCGCGTTTTCGCGCCAGTTTGCGGGAACAGTGATCGAACAATTGGGAGGCAAGGTCGCGCTGATCAAGAACCCGCGCCGGTCGGCTGCGTTTCGGGTGCTGAAGACCGCGGAAGTGCCGGCAATCCTGCTGGAACTGGGCTACCTTTCGAATGCGGAAGACGAGAAATTGATGACCGATCCAGTTTGGCAAAAGATGATCGCCAATGAGGTCGCGACCGCGGTGCGCAGATTTTTCGAAGGGCGAATACCCGATTAGCTGCGAGCGTTAACCAAAAGCCGCATCCGACACATTTTCTCCGCAAACGCGTTGGAAACACCATTACAAAGAGCGGTAGGCGGATGCGGGATGCATTCGGCGGTGGGACATACGGCCCGGCTGTGCTAAAATGACCTGAATTGCGGCGCGACGCGCTCCGTGCTTGCGCGTGCCGTGAAATCGGGCCGCCAACGAGGAATTTTCCGGATGTTGCTTCGGTTCATAGGCTACATAATCGGAATGGGCATGCTTTGCGGTATCCTCGCACTTGGCGGGGTCGCCTGGTATGTCGGGCTGCTCAACAAGGACCTTCCCGACGAGGAAGTCCTGAACGCCTATGAACCGCCGGTTACGACGCGCATCTATGCCGAAGACGGTTCGCTGATTTCCGAATACGCGCGCCAGAGACGATTGTATTTGCCGATCCAGGCGGTGCCGGATCTGCTGAAGCAGGCGTTCCTGTCGGCCGAAGACAAGAATTTCTATCAGCACAACGGCATCGACTATTACGCGCTGGCGCGCGCGGTTGTGACGAACATCCAAAATTCGGGAACGGAACGCCGTCAGGTCGGCGCCTCGACGATCACGCAACAGGTCGCCAAGAACTTCCTGTTGACGAACGAGCGGTCGATCGAGCGCAAGATTCGCGAAGCGATTCTGGCGACGCGCATCGAACAGGCTTATTCGAAGGATCGAATCTTCGAATTGTATCTCAACGAGATTTTCCTCGGACTGGGCTCCTACGGTATCGCCGGCGCCTCGCTCACCTATTTCGACAAGGCGGTGAACGAACTCAAGCTGCATGAGGCTGCCTATCTGGCCGCGCTGCCGAAAGCGCCGAACAACTATCATCCGTTCAACCGGACCGAAGCGGCGATCGAACGCCGCAACTGGGTCATCGACCGCATGCAGGAGAACGGATACATCACCCAGGAGGAGGCGGACGAGGCCAAGGCGCAGCAGCTGGGCGTCAATCTGCGCCGCCGGACGAACTACCTGTTTGCGTCGGAGTATTTCTCCGAAGAGGTTCGGCGCGAAATCGTCAATCGCTACGGCGAGGACGCGCTCTACGAAGGCGGGCTTTCGATCCGTACAGCGCTCGATCCGGCATTGCAGGTCATGGCGAGGCGCGCGCTCCAGAACGGGCTCGTCTCCTATGACGAGAAGCAAGGCTATCGTGGGCCGTGGAAGCGCATCGAACTCGGCGGCGATTGGGGCGCCAAGCTCGCCGAGATGCAGCCGTTTGCAGACGTGCCGGAATGGCGTGTGGCTGTCGTGCTATCGGTCGACGAAGAGGGCGCGCAAATCGGCATCCGCCCCGAAATCGAAGTTTCCGGCAAGTCGGCGGCCGAGCGCGTCGAGGGACGCATCTCCTTCGAAAACATGAAATGGGCGACCAAGGTCACACTCAAGGACCAGAAGCAGAAAACCGCGAAGAGTCCGGAAGAAATCGTGGCTCCGGGCGATGTCGTGTTCGTCACCGAAACGGGCGAGCTGGAATCGGGAGAATACCGATTGCAGCAGGTGCCGGTAGTGCAGGGCGCCATCATAGCGATGGACCCGCACACCGGGCGGGTGTTGGCGATGGCCGGCGGTTTTTCCTTTTCCGAATCGCAATTCAACCGGTCGACGCAAGCCTATCGGCAGCCGGGTTCGTCATTCAAGCCGTTCGTCTATGCGACCGCGCTCGACAATGGCTATACGCCGTCCTCGGTCGTGCTCGATGCGCCGATTCAAATCTCGACGGGCGGCGACAATGGCGGCATCTGGGAGCCGAAAAACTACGCCGGCGGCTATGCCGGGCCTTCGACATTGCGTCTCGGCATCGAGCGTTCGCGCAACCTGATGACCGTGCGCCTGGCCAAGGACATGGGCATGCCGCTGGTTGCCGAATATTCGAAGCGGTTCGGCATCTATGAAAATCTCGCGCCTTACCTTTCGATGTCGCTTGGTTCCGGCGAGACGACCGCGCTGCGGATGGTCGCCGGATACGCCGTCTTTGCCAATGGCGGCAAGAAGATCAATCCGTCCTTCATCGACCGCATCCAGGACCGGTACGGCAAGACCATCTACCGTCACGACGAACGCATCTGCGCCGATTGCAACGCCGATTCCTGGCACGACCAGGAAGAGCCGGTGCTGGAGGACAGCCGCGAGCAGGTCCTCGATCCGATGACTGCATACCAGGTTACCTCGATGCTGGAAGGCGTGGTCCAGAGCGGCACGGCCACCGTGGTCAGGCAGCTTGGCGTTCCGGTGGCCGGCAAGACCGGAACCACGAATGACGAAAAGGACGTCTGGTTTATCGGCTACACGCCAGACCTGGTGGCCGGCATCTATATCGGTTACGACACGCCGCAGCCGTTGGGCCGCGGCCAGACCGGCGGTCACTTGGCGGCGCCGGTATTCCTCGAGTTCATGCAGGGCGCACTGGCGGGCAAGCCGCCGGTCGATTTCCGCGTACCGAAAGGCATCAAGCTTATCCCGATCGACCGCAAGACCGGGCTCATGGCGCAAGCCGGACAGCCGGGCGTGATACTCGAAGCGTTCAAACCGGGTACCGCGCCTCCGGACGTCTATTCGGTGATCGGTTTCGGCGACGACATCGCCAACGACCGGCTGACCGTGTCGCCGGACGCCAACCGGGCGATCCTTTCTGGCACCGGCGGCCTGTTCTGACGACATTGAATCTTTTCAACGCCGCGGCGGCCGTGTAGACGGGCGCGTTGGCCGCAGGCGCCGAACGATACCGAGAAAACCGGTGCGAAAGAAAAAATGCGTAGCGAAATCGCCAATCTGATCTCCGAAATCGAGCAGGGCATAGGCCTGCTGAGGAGGCATCTTTGACTGGGACAAGGCGCTCAAACGGCTCGACGAGCTGAACGCCCGCGCCGAGGACCCGGCGCTTTGGAATCGTCCCGAGGAAGCGCAGAAGGTAATGCGCGAACGCCAGCAGTTCGATCGCAGCATTCAGTCGATCCGCGCCCTGGAAGCCGAAATCTCCGATCACAAGACGATGATCGAACTCGGCGAGGAAGAGGGCGACGATGCAGTCGTTCGCGAAGCCGAAGCAGCGATCCAGCGCCTCGCCGAAGATATGGGCCGCCGGCAGGTGGAAGCGTTGCTGTCCGGGGAGGCGGATGGCAGCGACGCTTATCTGGAAGTCCATGCCGGGGCAGGCGGCACGGAAAGCCAGGACTGGGCGAACATGCTCTTGCGCATGTATATCCGCTGGGCCGAACAGAACGATTACAAGGTGGAGCTCCAGTACACGTCCTTCGGCGAAGAAGCGGGCATCAAGTCGGCCCTGATCCTGGTGAAAGGCGAAAACGCCTATGGTTGGCTGAAGACGGAATCGGGTGTCCATCGCCTCGTGCGGATTTCGCCTTTCGACAGCCAGGCGCGCCGGCACACGTCGTTTTCGTCGGTGTGGGTCTACCCGGTGATCGACGACAACATCGAGGTCGACATCCAGGACAAGGATATCCGGATCGACACCTTCCGTTCGTCCGGCGCCGGCGGCCAGCACGTCAACACCACGGATTCGGCAGTGCGTATCACTCACATGCTGACCGGCATCGTCGTCACGTCGTCGGAAAAATCGCAGCACCAGAACCGCGCCAATGCGATGCGTGCCTTGCGCGCGCGGCTCTATGATCTCGAGATGAAAAAACGCCAGGAATCGATTCAGGCCGAGCACGAATCCAAGACCGAGATCGGGTGGGGCCACCAGATCCGGTCCTATGTGCTGCAGCCCTACCAGCTGGTGAAGGATTTGCGCACGGGAGTTGAGAGCACCTCGCCGCAAGCAGTACTTGATGGCGACCTCAACCCCTTCATGGAATCGGCGCTGGCGCTGCAGATCAAGGGCGGCAAGCGCGAGCGAAATGCCGATGCCGGCGCGGAGGCCTAACGGCTATCGCGTCTTACAACCGTATTCCCAGTTCCCTCCCGGCGCGCATGAATCCGGCAGGGTCGACGGCAACTCCGTTCCTGTGCACTTCATAATGCAGATGCGGACCGGTGCTGCGTCCTGTGGAGCCCGATTCGGCAACGACCTGGCCGCGCACGACCTTGTCGCCGATCTCAACCTTGATGCGGCTGAGATGGCCGTAGCGCGTCGTAAGCCCGTTGCCATGGTCGATTTCGACGAGATTGCCATAGCCGCCCGAATAGGAAGCCTCGACGATGGTTCCGGCCGCCACCGCAGGCACGGGCGTTCCCAAGGCCGCGGAAAAGTCGATGCCCGAATGCACAGCGGCGGTGCCGAGGAACGGATCGGTTCGGCTGCCGAATGCGCTGGTCACCCGCGCGTTCGCCAATGGCGCCAAAAGCGGAATATGATCGACGCGGGCTGAAAGCGCGTCGATGCGCCGGAAAGCGCGATCAAGCGCCGCAACATGCAGTTCGAATGCCGCGCGCGCATCGCCCGGCACGAACGGGCCACCGGTCGCAACGCTGGTGTCCGCCGACGCCAGGGCGCCGGGGGAGAGCGTGTTGACCGTGACTTCCAGCTTCTCGATCCTGACTTCGGCGGCCTCGCGCAAATCAGAAACCCATTGCCGCTGATGGATGTCGATTTCGCCTAGTCGCTCAGTGATGGAGGCAAATGACCGATCGAGCGAAGCAATCTCGAGGCTGTCGAGATTTGCAGCGTCCGCTTGCGCGGGCTGTTCGGCTTTGTCCTGCGAAGCGCCTTGCATCCCGTCGGCCAAAGCCGCGATCGTCACGCGCAGGCCGGGAATTGCTTCTCCCAACGATGCCCGCGGTGAGGGTTTCCGGCTCGGAGCCGAGCCGGTTTTTGCTTCGTCATCCGTCTCGATGGCCGCGGCCGGCATTGAAATGCCGCGGCTGCGGGCATCTTTGGCAAGCTGGCCGACGAGGCCGCTCTTGCCGTCGAGCAACTGCTGGCGGCGGAGCAATTCGCTCAACCGGTTTTCAATGACCTGCTGGTCCAGCAATTGCCTGCTGACCGCACGGTCGAGTTCGTTGCGCAACGCCGCGATGCGATCTTCGTATCGTTCGCGCATGGCGATGTCGCGATGCCGCATCACGGCGACCAAGTCCTCGCGGAAGAACAGATAGGCGGTCGCGGCGAAATAGCCGACGAAGAACATCGCCACCGCGCATCCGGCTACCGACAATGTCAGCGGGCTGATCGCAAATTGCCGCTGCCTGCCATTACGTTCGATGGTAACGGTCGCCGGTTGCCGCCGTTTTCCAAATTGGGCGCCCGCTCTCATGTTGCGGGCGGCAGGACCCTGCTGGGTTTGACCATACATTTCGCTCACGACCCGATCGCCCCGAATACGCGGTGATCCAGAATGGAGCGATTGAATCGCATTATGGTTAACAATCCCTTCCCATTGGGGATCGGGAGCAGCCATAGGGCAGGGTTCAGTTCTTGCGCAATTCCTCCAGCACTTCGTCGACGTGGCCCGGAACCGAGACCTTGCGCCAGGCTCTGGCGATTCGGCCGCCCGTGCCGATCAGGAAAGTGGAGCGTTCCACACCCATGTATTTGCGGCCATACATGCTCTTTTCGACCCAGACGCCATAGGCTTGCAGAACCGTTTTCTCCTCATCGGAAACCAGCATGACCTTGAGCTTGTGCTTGGCGCGGAATTTGGCATGGCTCTTCACCGGATCGGGCGAAACCCCGACCACGATCGCGCCGAGGTTATCGAACATTGCCATCTGGGCAGTGAAATCCTGGGCCTCCTTCGTGCAGCCGGACGTGTCGTCCTTGGGATAAAAATACAAGACGACCGGCCTCTGGCGGTGATCCGAAAGCCGGAACGTCGTGCCGTCGTCGGCCGGCAGGGCAAAGTCGGGAGCGATATCCCCCGTTGTGGGCAGGGCCATCGTGCCTTCCTTTCGTCAACAATTGGACTATGGATGTTTTCGGGGCGATTTGTGACTGATCATTGGAATTCTAGGCCTGCGATTCGTTGAATCCAGCGTATTCGAACGCCGGGGCCGAGACTTGGCGCACGCGATCGATATTTGTGGCGTCGCCGTGTCCCTTCTGCGGAGTGGAAATTGATCAAGGAGCATCTTCGAGGCTGGCGTTCGGAACCCGGTGCGGTACACGTGCCCGGGCCGGCGTCGTTTCGTCGATTGTTCCGGTTTCTGGCCGCAGCGGTTGCGGTCATGCTGCTCGCCGTCACGATCGCGAGCGGCACGCTCTACTGGCTGATTCGCGGCGACGCCATCGAGAATTCGCTGGTGAGCGGAAACATCCGCGCGTCGATCCAGCGCCTCGTCGGACCCGGCTATGCCGTCGAACTGGGGCCGATCAAGACGGCGCTGCGCCCCGACTGGCGGGTATCGGTTTCCTCGGACAGTGTACGCATCCGGTCGAAGGCCGACGGCGGCGAAATCGCCAGACTTGACCGGATTGTTGCCCGCATCAATCCGCTGTCGATCCTGCGCGGGGCCCCGCAGATCGATGCAATGACCGTTGCAGAAACGTCATTCGACGCCAGGAGCCTCAAGTTCACGGGCGAAAGTCCGCTTGAGGTTTCCGACGTGGTTGTTGGCTTGGCGGGCATACTCGGTGGAGTTGACCGCAACGCCGATGCGAGCCAGTTGCGACGATTCCGGATCGATCGAATTCGCATCGATGGATTGGGTGCCGGTCGCATCAACCCGTCGCCGATCGAAATTACCGAGCTTGAATTCAGGTTCGAAAAGGATTTGTCGTCGAAATTGGCCGGTCGCATCGAATTGGGCCGATCGCTGATCAAACTCAGTTCATCCTATGTTCCCGTCGATGACCAGCGCGGAAGGTTCGAGCTTTCCGCCAGCGGCATCAAACTCGGCGAATGGCTGCGTACGCCGGAGGAGGAGACAGGCTTTGTCGGCTCGGACGCGATGGTTTCCCTAGCCGCTTCGGCCAACACGGATGCCTCGGGCGCAATTCTCGACGACCCGAAGCTGCGGCTGGATTTCGAACGGTCGACGTTGCGGGTCGGATGGAAAGAGAAGACGAAACTCGCCCATTTTTCCCTGAATTTTCGGCTGATCCCGAACAAGAACCAAATCGAGCTCGATCCATCGATCTTGGCCTTTGACGGCCTGAACACGCGGTTAATCGGCGGGGTTACACCGCTTGATCCGAAAGCCGGCTTTGCCGGACCGCTCAAGTTCGAGTTGATCGCCGATCCGATCGCTACGCGGGCAACGCAGGTCGGCGAGCGCCTTGCGCAGGGCGCGGCTCGGGTACTTGGCATTTTCGAACCGGCGGAACGGATCGTCGATCTTTCCGAAATCGTGTTTCTTTCGGATGGCGACGAAGTGCGCGGATCGGCAATCATCGGATTCTCAGGCGAAACGCCATCGGTTGCCGCGGCCGCGCAAAGCGCAGGCATCGATATCGCCGCGGTCAAGCAGTTTTGGCCGTTTTTCCTTGCCGCTCCCGCACGGGACTGGGCCGACAATGCGCTCGTCGGCGGCCGCGCGACCAATATTGCGATGCGCGCGAGGTTGCCAGGCGGCGTCCTCGGCAGATTGCGTCACGGCGCAAAAATGACGCCGGATACGTTCGAATTGACCGCCGATTTTTCCGGCGCGCGCATCGATACATTTGGCGAATTGCCGGCGATGCGAAATGCGAGCGGCAAATTCAGGATTTCCGGCATGACGGTTCATGCGGAACTGGGATCCGCCGATGTTTTTGCCGGGCAGGGACAAGCGAAGCTGAAGTCCGGCTCATTCGAGATCGAAGACTTCGCAGTGCGCCCACTCGCCGCGTATATCGATGTCGCGGGCGATGGGCCCGCGAACGTGGTCGGCGCCGTGGCCGCCGCAAAGCCGCTGCGCGTCGCCGAGCGGGTCGGGTTTGTGCCCGATCAGCTCGAAGGTTTGGCCAGCTTGAGTGTGCAGGCTACCCTACCGCTGAAGCGTCGAATCAAAGGCGAAGAAGTCGACTGGGCCGCCAAAATCGGCCTGAAGGGCGTTGGTAGCGCGACAGCACTATTCGGCCGGAAAATCAGCAACGCAGATCTATCGATCGATGTCGTGCCAGGGCTTGCCAAGGTAAACGGCCAGGCGCGCCTTGACGGAATTCCCGCGCGGCTTGAATTGCTGGAGCGCTTCGGCGACGAGGCCAGCAAGCCGACCCGCAAGATCACGCTGATCCTCGACGAAAAAACGCGAACCCGTCTCGGGATGTCGCTTTCGCCGGTCGTCGACGGCGTCCTGAAAATCGATGTTTCCCAGAGCGAGGCGAAGCCCGAAAGATATGTTGCCGATCTCTCCGAGGCCGACCTGAAATTGCCGTGGCTTGGCTGGAGGAAAGGAAAGGGCATTGCGGCGAAGGCGACGTTTCGATTGGCTACTGAAAACGGCGTCACAAAGCTCGACGACATTTTTGTCGACGGACCAGGATTTTCGGCGGCGGGTTCCCTTGTTTTTGGCAAAGGCGGTCTGATTTCGGCCGATTTCGCCGACGTTTCATTGAACCAGGGCGACACCATCTCGGTGAAGATTTCGCGTTCGGGCAACGACTACAAGATCAACGCCGAGGGCGCCCGATTCGACGCGCGTGGGCTGATCAACCAACTGCTGCATGTCGGAGGTTTCGCGGATGCCCAGGGCAGCGGCAATATCGAGGTCAATGCGGTGGTCCGCGCGGTCACAGGGTTTGGCGACACGCAGCTTCGCGACGTTGCGATGAGCTACGGAACCCGAGACGGCTGGTTCGACAACCTGTCCCTGCGCGGATCGTTTTCCGATACGAGTTACATTAGTCTCATCGCGAGCACCGACAATCGACGCACGACATTTTCGGTCGATTCGACCGACGGCGGCGCAACCTTGCGCATGGCCGATATCTACCGACGCATGTATGGCGGGCGCCTGCATGCGCGGCTGGTGCGCGAGGGCGGTGGCGCATTTTCCGGACCTGTCCGTATCTCCGAATTCGTGGTCAGGGACGAGCCGCGCCTGCGCCAGCTTATCTCGGACCCGGTGATTGCCACGAACGATCGGGATGCGCCCAGAATCAATCTGCGAGAGCATTTGAACAAGGTTAAAACCGATACGGTTCGTTTTGCCGAGGCGGTGGGCGAAATCCAGAAGGATTCGGGTTCCTTCCGTGTCCGCGATGGAATCCTGCGCAGCACGACCATGGGCATGACGGTCGAAGGACTGGTCTATGACGGCGACAATCGCATGGACATTCGCGGGACTTTTTTGCCTGGCATCGGCCTGAACCGCGCAATCGGACTGATTCCCGTTGTTGGCGGCCTTCTCGGCGATGGCCGGGAAACGGGCTTGATCGGGATAACGTTCCGACTGTTTGGCCCGTCGGGCAATCCGGTCGTTGAAGTCAATCCGATGTCGCTGGTGACGCCGGGCGTTTTCCGCAAGGTTTTCGAATTCCGCTAACCGGCGACGGCCAGGCTTGAACACGTCTGATCGCCCAATTCATGGCCGCCTGGGTTCGAGCGGTCGGGCGCCAACAGCAATTGCCCAAAATCTAGGAATACCGTGGTATCTCACCGGGCGCCGGCGTGTAGGGGTAGCTGCCGCGCTTGAGCACCGCCTCCGTGCCGCCGAATTCGAGGATGCGGCGTTCCTGATCGTCGAAAGCTTGCTGCGATACGCGCGCCGGGTCGCAGATTGCCCGCAACCGCCGGTCGCCTTCAGCAAGCACGGCTTCGTGTCGAGCCTCTAACGCGAGATCGCGGGTTTCCATCGGGTCGGTTGCCAGATCGAACAACTGCGGACGATAGCCTTCATAGTGGACGTATTTGTATTTTCCGAAGCGCACCATGAAGATGCCGGTGAGCGATCCGACCGCATGGTATTCGCTGAAGACAGTGCGGTTCGAATCGCCTCCATCGAGCAAACGGAGCAGCGAACGGCCCGGCAACCCGCCTTCCTCGGCGGTGAGTTGCTCGCCGACTGCCTCGACGATCGTCGGATAGGCATCGACCAGCGAAACCGGCGTGGCGACCCGATGGCCGGCCGGAATTCCCGGACCGTTCAAAATCAGCGGCACGCCGACCGATTCTTCGTACATGTTGGATTTTCCCCAGAAGGTCCGTGTCCCGAGATTGTCGCCGTGATCGCTCGTGTAGATGACCAGCGTCTTTTCCGCCAACCCGGTTCCGGCGAGCGCGCGCAATATCTGGCCGATATTGTCGTCGAGGAACGAGACCATACCGTAATAGGCGGCAACCGCGATGCGGACGTGCTCCTCGTCGCGAAAATGGTCCTCGTAGTCCTGTACTTCGCGGAGCTTGCGCAGGACCGGATGGTCGGGAAATTGCGAAGGGTCGCGCAATGGCGGCATCGGCAATTTCGCCAGGTCGTAGAGGTTGAAGAATTCCGGCGGGGCCACTAGCGGAAAATGCGGGCAGACGAAGCAAACAAACAGACACCACGGCTTTCCGGGCCGGCGGCCGGCGACATCTTGGAGCCAGCGGATCGCCTCGTCACGTATATTGCGATCGAACTGGAGATAGGTGGATTCGCCCTTGCCGGCATCGCCGGCGAGCTGGCGCGTGCTGTCGCGCGTCGGTGGCGGGCGCCGCAACATGCCCTGGATATCGCCTTCGCCCTTCAAAACGTGCAGAACAATACCTCTTGCGCGCGACAATCAATGCCGCGATCATCACCATCGCCGCGACACCAGATTCTCATCCAGATTGTCGCGCGCCTCTCTCCCAGATTGTCGCGCTATAGGAACCTGCGACTAGTGCGAGACTAGGACTCCGAAGTAACCGACCTAAGGTACTGAAATTATTGGTGAGCGCTGTGGGAATCGAACCCACGACCTACTGATTAAAAGTCAGTTGCTCTACCGACTGAGCTAAGCGCTCCCGCATTTCGGGGATCAGATCCGGAACCGGGAATTCGGCCATTCCGGCG